>Ga0187776_10001897_pt1 | contig 10597 bp, 7 predicted proteins | sample 0216_BV02_MP12_2_FD_132426 | JGI IMG/M metagenome (GOLD analysis project Ga0187776, IMG submission 132426) | Tropical peat soil microbial communities from peatlands in Department of Meta, Colombia - 0216_BV02_MP12_20_MG | ecosystem: Environmental > Terrestrial > Soil > Wetlands > Peat | place...
CCTGTACAATAAGCCGCCGAGACTGGGCCTTCAATAAACCAAGCAAAGGCACATAATGTTCGAGATCAGGCGGGGCAGGCCCTATCCGCTGGGCGCCACTTGGGATGGAGAGGGCGTGAATTTTGCGCTCTTTTCGCAGAATGCCGAGGGGGTGACGTTGTGCCTGTTCGACGGCGCGGACACCGGCACGCCCTCGCAGACCATCGAAGTGAAGAACCGGACTCGCTTCATCTGGCATGTGTACTGCAAGGGATGCATGCCGGGGCAAATCTATGGCTACCGCGTCGCCGGTCCATACGATCCGGTGAAGGGCCAGCGTTTCAACGCTGCCAAGCTTCTGGTGGATCCCTACGCGCACGCCATCTCGGGAACGATGGATTGGTCGCGCGGTTCAGCGTATGCGTACAAGCGCGGTGACCCGCGCGCTGACCTGGTGATCGACACTTCCGATGACACCGCAGCCGCGCCCAAGTGCATCGTCGTGGATGGCGGGTTTGACTGGGAGGGAGATGCACCGCCGCGAATTCCGCTCGATAAGACCATCCTCTACGAGCTGCACGTGAAGGGATTCACGGCCCGCTTGCGCAATCTGGATCCAGCTCTACGTGGAAGCTATGCAGGGCTGGGTTCGCCGACTGCGATCGAATATCTGCAATACCTGGGAGTAACCACCCTGGAGCTGCTTCCCATTCACGCCTGCCAGCCGGAAAAGTTTCTGCTCGATAAAGGACTGACCAACTACTGGGGTTACAACACGCTGGGATTTTCTGCCCCCGATGCCCGCTACAGCGCCAGCGGCAATCTCGGCCAACAGGTGACTGAATTCAAGCAGATGGTGAAACAGCTTCACCGCGCTGGATTCGAGGTGATCCTGGACGTGGTGTACAACCACACCTGCGAAAGCAATCATCTTGGACCCACGCTTTCCTGGCGTGGAATCGACAACCTCAATTATTACTGGCTGGAAACTGACACGCCGTGCTTGTATCACGACTACACGGGATGCGGAAACTCACCGCAGATGTCGAATCCAGTGGTCCTGCGCATGATTGCCGACAGCCTGCGCTACTGGGTGAACGTGATGCATGTCGATGGCTTCCGCTTTGATCTGGCGACGGTATTGGGCCGGGAAAAGGATGGGCCGACGCGGATGGCGTCTTTCTTCGACATCGTGCAACAAGATCCGGTGCTGAGCCAGGTTAAGTTGATCGCGGAGCCGTGGGACGTGGGCCTGGGCGGCTACCAGGTGGGCAACTTCCCTATCGACTGGGCGGAATGGAATGGACGCTACCGCGACACGGTGCGCCGCTTCTGGAAAGGAGATGCGGGAATGGTTTCCGACATGGCGTACCGGCTCACCGGTTCCAGCGATCTCTATTCCCACGACGGCCGCAGTCCGGGAGCGAGCATCAATTTCGTGACCTGCCATGATGGATTCACGCTGCATGACCTGGTGAGCTACAACTTCAAGCACAACCGGGCGAATCTGCAAAATAACCAGGATGGCACCGATCAGAACGACAGTTGGAATTGCGGTGTGGAGGGGGATACCACCGATCCCGCGATCGGCAAGCTGCGTACCCGCCAGCGGCGAAATTACATGGCGACGCTGCTGCTCTCGCAGGGTACCCCGATGCTCTGCGCGGGCGACGAGTTCGCGCGCACGCAACAGGGAAACAACAATGCTTATTGCCAGGACAACACCATCAGTTGGGTGGAGTGGAGCCGGGCCCATCAGTTTGCCGAATTGCTGGAGTTTACCCGGCAGCTGATCGCCTTCCGCAAGGCGCATCCTGTGTTCCGGCAGACCGATTTCCTCCACGGAAGAGACATCTCGAGGAACCAGATCAAAGATGTCACCTGGCTGCGGACCGACGGACAGGAAATGGGCGAACTGGATTGGCAGACCGATTTCATCCGCGCCGTCGGCATGATGCTGGATGGATCTGATATCCAGGAGCAGGACGAAGTCGGCAAAACGATCCAGGATGGTGTGTTCCTGCTGCTGCTTAACGCCGCGTCCATCACGGTTAATTTTCAGATGCCCAGCATGCCCAGCATCGGCCTGTGGCACGCACGGATGGACACTTCTTCAGGCTGGATCGCGGCCTCTGGTCCAAGCGGGACGACTCGCGCTCCGGGCGCTGAATATTCGGTGGAGGACCATAGCCTGGTTCTGCTGGAATGGATGGAATAGGGTCCCAGGTTAGCGCGGCGCGTAGCTGGGGCATTTCGCGGACGCAGGTCATAAATGCATAGGTCCTAGGGCCGCCCGTGGCATGGATTCCTCGCTGGCTACGCGTCGCTCAGAATGCCCCCTCAGGAAGCACAGTTACTTTGTCGACCTGATAAATTGGCCGCGATGAGAATGGTAATCCTGCTGCTGGTTGCCGGGTGGTTTCCGTGCCTGCTTGCAGCTTCCTCCGGGGATCAGAGTTCCGGTGGGTCGAGCAAGCAGTCGCTCTTCGATGCCAGGGCAGCCGAACGCTTCGCGAATCTCGCGCTGGCTTGCGTGAATAAGGAATATCCCAACAAAATCTCTCACACCTTGAATAGCGATGCCGACGTTCTTCCGCCGCGCAAGCTGACGCCGGCCTTCTATGGCTGCTACGACTGGCATTCCTCGGTTCACGGGCACTGGCTGCTGGTGCGGCTGGCGCGGACATATCCCGAGGCGGCGTTCACTCCGAAGGCGCGGGAGGCGCTGAAGCGCAGCCTGACAGCAGAAAACATCGCGCAGGAAGTTGTGTATCTGAAGGCTGCCGGCAGAGCGAGCTTCGAGCGTCCGTATGGCTTGGCGTGGCTGCTGCAACTGGGACAGGAATTGCGGGAGTGGAACGATCCGCTGGGGCACGAACTCTCGGCCAATCTGCAGCCACTGGAGATTGCAGCGGGCGACCGGCTGAAAACATGGTTGCCCAAGCTCTCCTATCCGATCCGCTCCGGCGAACACAGCCAAACAGCATTCGCGCTGGGACTGATGATCGACTATGCGCGCGCCACGCAGCAGCACGATTTTCTGCAGCTTCTAAGCGAGAAGGCCAGGCAGTTCTATGTGCGGGATCACACTTGCCCGATGGCATACGAACCTTCCGGAGAAGATTTTCTCTCTCCTTGCCTGGCGGAAGCCGATGTCATGCGGCGCGTCCTGCCTTCGTCGGAATACGCCGGCTGGCTGCGATCGTTTCTGGCGCAGATTCCGGCGGACGGCAGCTCGGATTGGCTCAAGCCGGAAGTGGTTACCGATCCCAGCGATCCCCGGCTGGCGCACCTCGATGGCCTGAATCTCAGCCGCGCGTGGATGCTGGAGGGAATTGCCTCGGGCTTGCCTGCCTCCGATCCGCGACTAGCGTCCCTGCAGGCGACTGCGGCGGCGCACCGGAATTCGGGATTGGCGTCGGTGACCGGCGAACATTACGAGGGTGGACACTGGCTGGGCAGCTTCGCCGTGTATCTGGTCACGCGGCGGGGGATCGGAGAGCCGTATCGACATTGGAGCCCCGAGGCAGCGTCCTTTATGGAAAAAGCAGGCCCGGCAGAAGTAAGCGAACGCCAGCCGCGAGCCTCAGTGTTCGACGTTGAAATAGATGCGAGCAGTAGCGCGGTACTGCAGCACCTTTTTTCCGTCGAGTTCCATTTCAAAGTCGGATACACGCGCCCACTTGATGCCGCGCACGGTTTTCGCCGCTTCGATGACTGCATTTTCAGCGGCTTTGGCGAAGCTGTCCTTGGATACGCCAACTACATCAATCACTTTTTGAGCCATAGCTCTCTCCTGTGATGTCGAGTATTTGAAATGCATAGATTCTTCGCTCGCTTCGCGTCGCTCAGGATGCTCCCTGATCTGGAAATGCTGCCCTTCCCGCGGTGACCAAACTCATTTAAACCTTCTGCGGAACTATGAGCACGGAGCAGGGCGAGAAGCGCATTATTTTCTCGGTGGTCCGGCCAAGCGTGGTGTATTCGAAAAACGGGCGGTGCTCGGCGCCCACTATCACCAGATCGCTGGCTTCGCGGCGCAAAAGCCCGATCAACTGCTCCGCCGGATCACCGCGAAGAATCAGTTCCGAAATGCTGCAGCGTTCGCGGAACGATGCCGGAATCCAATCGTGCAGGCGAGCGCGTCCCAGCTCGCTGGAAACGTGAGCCTCCTCCAATGACAGAACAGCGTCCAGCGATGCTCCGGTGGCTGCCGCGATGGCGCAGGCTGCATCCAGGCACTGCAAGGCGAAATCCCCCAGGTTGGTAGGACAAACGATACGTTGCAACTGCTTTTGCCCGCGCGCCAACTGGTTGCCCTTGGCGATGAGGATGGGACAATTGGCCACCCGCGCGACATTCTCGGCCACCGAGCCCAGCAGCACGTGTGCGGCCCCGTCTTCCCCGTGACTGCCCATCACGATCAGATCGGGGACATGTGCGCTCAAATACTGCAGCACAACCTGCACGGGATGGCCGGCCTCCACCAGGACACGATAGGGCACGCCGGAGCCGAAGACGGAATCCGCGATTCGCTCCAGTTCGCCCGAGACTTCGGTCTTACGCATCTGCAACTGTGCCCAGCTGGCCTCTTCTTCTGCCTTGGACAGCTTGATCTCGCCGGGCCAATCCGCGTGAACGATCTCGAGATCGGGATGGAAATGATTCGCCACCAGCCGAGCCCAGCTCAGAACCACGGGGGAGGCGGAGCTCAAATCAATCAGGCAGAGAAGATGTTGTGGCGCGAAAGTGGCTTTCATCAGCAGGTCTCAGCCGGTTACGACGGATCCGGCTTTGCGCCTTTCTTCTTCGATAGCGGCGAGCATGGAATCATTGCCAGAATACTTGAAATACTGCAAGCCTCTGGAAGTGGCTTCTCGCTCCTCGGCGAGCGAAAGATAATGCAGATCCTCCTTGCTGACTGCGGGAATTCCCCTGCGGGTGAGGTAACGGTAAATTTCCTCCGGAGTGGCGGCAGCAGTCTCGCTGATTGCCTCCAGATATTGCAAGACGGTGGCAGCGCCCACTTCACCGTCGTGGCGCGCGATACCGACCAGGCCCTCGCTGGCCTTGCGCGCCCATCCCACCGCAAAGGTGCCGGCCACGACGCTCTGCGACTGCGGATCGAAGATCTCATAGCGGGGATGCCCGGGGTCGGCCGCGCCGGGACGGGTGACATAGCCTTCGGCCCCATAGGGCAGACCAACGTTGGGATCGGCGGAGTCGCCGATGGCGAAGATCATGGTGTCGACGTCGAGATCGGCTGTCCGGTCCGTGCCCTTCGCGGAAAGGCTGCCGTCGCGCTCGACCAGGATGTTCTCGCGGACGGTCAGGCGATCAATGCAGCCCGAGGCGCCGGCATGAATGGAAACGGGCGAGTACAAGAAGCGAAACTTCAGACGCGGCCGCACCGGCTCGTACGGCTTGGCCAGGATGGGAAAAGTTTTGCCCGCAACGTTGGCGATGTCCTGGCCGACGGCGGCCAGGCAGGGCTGGATGCGCTCGAGTTCCTGCTGGAAGTCCTGGCGGTCGAGGTGCTGCTCGATGTGCACGAATTCGCGCTCGTCGAACTTGGCTTCGAAGGGACCACGCCGGGCGACGACGATCAACTCCTCGGTTAGCCGATCGGGATCGTCCTGCAAAACCCAGCGCGCGATGTCCACCATAACGTTGCCCATGCCCACGATGGCAATGCGCTTTCCGGTAGAGAAATCCTGAGAGGCAAAAGGTGGCAACTGATTGTAGTGGTAGACGAAATCCTTCGCGGAGTAAACGCGGCGGCAGTCTTCGCCGGGAAGGTTGAGGTCCTTGGTGCCCTGCGCGCCGACGGCGAACACCATGGCGGCAGGCTGGAAATCGCGAAGGTCTTCGATTGTGATCGAGTATCCGTTGCCAACCCGGACATGGCCAAAGTAGTGAACGTTGGGCAGCGAGAGTACCTTGGCAAACTGCTTGCGCAAGCCCACTTTCATCTTGTCTTTGACAGGATAGATTCCGTACTCGGCCAGGCCGCCGGGCTTGATATCGCGATTGAAGATCACCACCTGGTGACCTGCCGCAGCTATCTTCTGAGCGGCAAACAGGCCTGCTGGACCAGCGCCAACCACGTAAACAGTCTTCAAAACCAGTCCTCCCAGGTCTGAACCGAACTGCTCACGCGAAGGGACGTCATCATGGGCCTGTGCTTATTAGGATGCGTCAAGATTGTAACCAGAGCGGCAGGGGAAAGGGAAAGGGTTGAAGGGGAGGGGGCAATGTTTCAGCTGGCAGGGCCGAAACGGAACAGGTGGTGGGGCAGAAAGCGCCCTTCGGCCGCCGGGGCTTGGGATGACCATCAGCAGCGAAGAAATACATAGATTCGCCGCTTGCCTGGCGTCGCTCAGAATGACCCGGCGAATATTTCGGCCCGCCCGGGAATACTTCTAGGCCACGCCGCATTCGTGCTGGCGCTGTTTGATGTGGCTGTAAGCCAAGGTCATCATCTTGATGCGGCTGAGGCCGAAATCATTGGGCCGAAATACGACTTCGGTTCGCGCGGGGATTTTCAGGGTCTCACTCCAGAAGAGATGGCGCACGAGGGCGGCCAGGTCCGGTTTCCGGGCGATTTTCTGGCGCAGATAATCCATGCCGTGCGCGAGGTGGCGGCCTTCGTCGGCGCGGATCAATTGGATGCCTTGCAGCAGGCGGGGAAAAATCCCGCGCGAGCCCAACATTTCTTCGAAGTACTGATAGCCGGTGACGGCGAGTCCGCCTTCCACAATGCCCATGTAGTGGGTGAAGCCGATGACCATAGCCTTGTCCAGTTCCTCTTCCGAGCCCGACAATAGAGCGCGGCCAATGGCCTCGCCACGCGCTTTCAACTCGTCCAGCAATACCCCACGATACTCAGGTACCAAGTAGGCCGCGGTGTTCACCTCTCCAAAGACATCACGAAAATAAAGGTGAAAGAATTCGGCGTGCTTGACCTCCTCGAACATCTGGGTGGTGAGAAAAACGCGGCGATCGGCATCCTGCATGCCGGCGATGAACCAAGCCAGGGTGTCCGACACGCTCACCTCGCCCTCGTAGAACAACGCACAGACCTTAAGCAGTTGTTCTTTCTGACCCGGCGTGAGCCGCTCCCAGTGCGGGCGGTCTTCAGCGATAGGAATCTGCTCCGGATCCCACATGCCGTGACGCTTGGCGATCTGGTAGAGCTGACGCGGTGATTTGGGAGAGGTAGCAGCGGCGGACATGCTGGTCTTTGGCCTCCCGGCTGGCTAAATGTACGCTGAACCTGGGATTCCGCCAACTGGCGGTACGGCTTTGTGCTCCTGTATGCGGAGACTGTGACTGGCGGCGCTCGCGATGGCTTTCGTTAGCCTCGGGAATACCTCAGCGGCAAAAGCCGGACCTATCTTACGCAAGTACGGCTCGGTTAAAACCGAGCCCCTTCACGACTTCCCGCGAAGAAGCAGCATTTTCCGCTGCCGCTGGTAGACTGCTATCTGCGGAATGGCACACGCCTCTCCACTGCGCTCCAGCTTTCGGGAACTCATCGAATCCCCCAGCCTGGTGCTGGGCGAAATCGCCTGGCGATGGGGATTCGGTCTGGTTGTCTGGGCAGTCATCTTCTACACCGCTCTTACATTTTTGGCGGGAATAAAAATCAGCGATGGGGAGTGGAGGGTGCTGAAGAGTCTTGAACCTTACTCGATGGCGCTGGTTCTGGCTCAGATATTGGCCGATTTGGGGCCTATGCTGGGGCGGTGGATTCCGGCTGTCATTCCCGTGCTGATGGTTCTTTGGGTGGTGTTGGCCAGCATCGGGCGCGCAGCCACGCTGAAAGCCCTGCTCCAGGAAAGCGCTACGAACTGGCTGGGATTGCTGGGGATCAATACGCTTCGCGTCGTAGTGTTGCTGGCTGCCGTTCTTGCTTTTTTCGGCGGGGGAATTCTGATTGGGGCATGGATCCCGCCGTCTCCCGAGAAGCAGTTGCTTCCGACCCTGTTGATTTTTCTGGTGGCGCTGGTGGTGGGATCGATCTGGTCGATGCTGAACTGGTTTCTGTCGCTCGCGCCGATTTTTGCTCTGCGGGATGGACGAGGAGGGTTTGCGTCTTTTCGCGAATCTGTGGAACTGTTCCGCTCGTATCCGGGAAGATACACGACAATCGCAGCCGCGCTGGGGCTGATGCGATCAGTGCTGCTGGGAGCAATTCTGCTGGCCTCGCTGGCGGTGGTGGGGGCGGCAGCGCAGGGGCAATGGCGGGGAGCGCTGACGTTCAGCGTCATCGTGTCGCTGATTTATTTTGCCATGACCGACTTCCTCCACATCTGGCGCATCGCCGCGTACGTGAAGCTGGCGGAAGCGGAGCCGGAAATTGCGCCAGAGCCGGCGGTGTTGCCCTCGGAGCCGCTGCTGCCTCCCGCGCCGCAGTTCGAATCGGATTTCGGGGGTGGGGGCAACATTTCCCCGCCCCCGCTTCCCGAGGGCCAATAGCAGGTCGAGGGCGGCTTCTGATACATTGAAACGTGCAAGCACCACAATCCATTGTTGTCCTCGACTTCGGCTCGCAGTACACGCAACTGATCGCGCGGCGCATCCGCGAGCTGAATGTGTTTTCTGTTGTTCTGCCCTGCACGGCCAGCCTGGAAGAAATCTGCAGCTACGCGCCGGTGGGAATCATTCTGTCGGGCGGGCCGAGTTCGGTTTACGAGGCCGATGCGCCGCCAATGGACGACCGCGTGCTCAAATTCGGCAAGCCCGTGCTCGGCGTCTGCTATGGGTTTCAGCTCATGACGCACAAGCTGGGCGGCAAGGTCAGTCCCGCGGCCAAGCGCGAATATGGGCATGCCGAAGTGAAGGTCGTGGAGGGCTCCGCGCTGTTCAAAGGTCTGCCATCGGAGTTGCAGGTGTGGATGTCCCACGGTGACGAGGCGCTGGAGTTGCCGCCGGGATTCAAGCAGGTTGCGCGATCGAGCAATGCACTGGCAGCGATGGAAAATGCGGATCGGCGCATGTGGGCGGTGCAGTTTCATCCCGAAGTGCATCACACGCCAGGCGGCCGCGAGATCCTGAAGAACTTCGTGTTTGACATCTGCGGAGCCCTGCCCAACTGGACGCCGGCGCAATTCATTCTGGAGGCGGTGGAGAACATCCGCCAGCAAGTGGGCGAGGGGCGGGCAATTTGCGCGCTGTCGGGCGGCGTGGATTCGGCGGTGGCCGCTACGCTGGTCGATCGCGCGATTGGAGAGCGGCTTACGTGCGTGTTCGTCAACAACGGCGTTCTGCGCAAAAACGAATTCGCCAAGGTGCAGCAGAACCTTCATGACAAGCTGGGCCTGAACCTGCGCGCCGTGGATGCCAGCCAGCGCTTTCTCGACCGGCTCAGGGGCATAACCGATCCCGAAGCCAAGCGCAAAATCATCGGCCGGGAATTTATCCAGGTTTTCGATGACCAAGCGCAGCAGATCGAAAAGGAGCAGGGCCACGTGGAGTGGCTGGTGCAGGGGACGCTGTATCCGGACGTTATCGAATCGCGCTCGGTGCGGGGGCCGTCGCAGACCATCAAGTCACACCATAACGTCGGGGGGCTGCCGGAGAAGATGCAACTCAAGCTCATCGAACCCTTAAAGGATCTCTTTAAGGATGAGGTGCGGCGGATTGGGCGCGACCTGGGCATGCCGGAGGAGATCCTGCAGCGGCAGCCGTTTCCCGGGCCGGGGCTGGCGGTGCGCATCCTGGGCGAAGTCACGCCGGAGCGGATCGCGATTCTGCAGGAGGCGGATGACATCGTGGTCACTGAGATCAAGCGCGCGGGACTGTACTCGCAGATCTGGCAGTCGTTCGCGGTGCTGCTGCCGGTGATGTCGGTGGGGGTGATGGGCGACCTGCGAACTTACGCCTACACCTGCGCCATCCGCGCCGTGCACTCCGAGGACGGTATGACTGCCGACTGGGTGCCCCTGCCGTATGAGGTCTTGAAGATCATTTCCACGCGGCTGGTGAATGAAGTGAAGGGCATCAACCGCGTGGTGTACGACGTGACCTCGAAGCCGCCGGGGACGATTGAGTGGGAGTGATGAATGTCCCAATAAATACAAGAATCCTGGACCAGTGCATGTCTGTTTAGACCGGGTTTCGTTTTAAAAAGTTCCGCGTACTAGCAAAGTTTGCGCCGAACCGTTGGTTGAGTCACCGCACTAGGGTAATGAGAATCGGAAACCGCGCCGCAAACTGTTGCAAAATCGTCATATCACTCACTGACCCGGTTCCCGGCGAACAAACAGCGCAAGCCTGTGCAAACGCCTGTTAGCAACAGTTAGTTCCGATTTGCCCGGTATTTAGGAGTTTCCGCGATCGATTCAGACAAGCCGACTTATCAATATTAATCACTTGAAAGGCCGTGTGTCCCTTTGTGACAAGACAGACCGCTGCGAGGCGGTCTGTCGAGAATGGAAAGGCTCGCAACCTTCACTACGCTGCCTTTTTCTTTTGAACCGCGGTGGCGGCTTTTCGGATCACATCTAACACGAAGTCAGGCTGGGACAACATCGGTACGTGGCTGCTATCGGTCTCGAAGGTTGTTGCTCCCATACGCTTCGCGACGAAACGCTCCAACTCGGGCTGGATAGTA
>Ga0187776_10001898_pt1 | contig 10594 bp, 6 predicted proteins | sample 0216_BV02_MP12_2_FD_132426 | JGI IMG/M metagenome (GOLD analysis project Ga0187776, IMG submission 132426) | Tropical peat soil microbial communities from peatlands in Department of Meta, Colombia - 0216_BV02_MP12_20_MG | ecosystem: Environmental > Terrestrial > Soil > Wetlands > Peat | place...
GATCGGTTTTATGCTCTATCGGATGTAGGGGCGTATGGCGATACGCCCCTACGAGATCCCCACCGTCAATTTTTCGAAACGGCGATGTACTGCCACAATCTCAGGAAGACCGAAAAGGACGGCCGGGAGGAGCTGCTCGGAGATCCCATGGAAGCGGCGTTGGTTGGATTGGCCCGTAGGGCGATTGCGGTCGAAAAAGAGTATCCGCGCCTGGACGAGATCCCGTTCGATTCGGATCGAAAAAGAATGTCCACGCTCCATCAAGCGCCGGAGGGTCCCGTTCTGTATACCAAAGGGGCGCTGGAAGCGGTTCTTCCTCTTTGCCGCCGAGTCCAAACCGTCGGAACGGTTCGGGCCCTTTCGGAGGCGGATCAAGAAAGGATTCTTCGAGCCGAGGAGACGATGGCGGCGGAGGGCCTGCGGGTCCTCGCCTTCGCGGTTCGTCCCGTTTCGGAAGGGTGGGATCGTTTGCATCTGGAGGAGGAGATGATCCTGACCGGAATGGTCGGACTGGAAGACCCGCCCCGGCCGGAGGTGCCCGGCGCGATTCGGAGATGCGAGGAGGCCGGGATCAAAGTGATCATGGTGACCGGAGACCATCCCCAGACCGCCCGTGCGATCGCCCGCGAGATCGGGCTGATGAAATCTTCGACGCCCGTCATCATCACGGGCGATCAACTCCGTCGGTCTTCCGATACCGAGCTTCAGCTCGCGCTGGATGCGCCGGAAATTCTCTTCGCACGGGTCGGGGCGGATCAGAAAATGCGCATCGTCAACGCCTTGAAGCACAAGAAAGAGATCGTCGCCGTGACGGGGGACGGGGTGAACGACGCACCCGCGCTCAAAATGGCCGATATCGGCATCGCGATGGGGATCACCGGCACGGACGTGGCTCGCGAAGCCTCCGACATGATCCTGATGGACGACAATTTTGCGAGCATCGTCAACGCGGTGGAGGAAGGCCGCGCCGTTTTCTCCAATATCCAAAAATTTCTGACCTATATCCTGACCTCCAATATTCCCGAGCTCGTTCCCTATCTGGCCTTTGTGCTCTTCAAAATTCCGCTTCCGCTGACCGTCATCCAGATCCTCGCGGTGGACTTGGGGACGGATATGCTGCCGGCCCTGGCGTTGGGCGTGGAGCAGCCCGAGCCCCGCGTCATGAAAAGGCCGCCCCGATCTTCCAAAGAGCGGTTGTGGAACTGGGTCCTGATTTTCAGGGCGTATGTGTTTCTGGGAGGGGTTGAGGCCGTCGCGGCCATGGCCGCTTTTTCTTATGTACTTCACATTGGCGGATGGCGATACGGGGATGTACTGGATTGGAATGACCCGCTTTATTTGAAGGCCACCACGGCCTGTCTGAGCGCGATCATCGTCATGCAGGTCGCGAACGTCTTTATCTGCCGGAGCGACCGGGAATCCACCTTCTCCTTCGGCCTGTTCAGCAATCCTTTTATACTGTGGGGCATCGCGGCCGAGATCGGTTTGATTTTACTGATCGATTTTACTCCATGGGGGAATCTGATTTTCAGGACGGCCTCGATTCCGCCGAGCGTCTGGCTCTTCGTGGTCCCCTTCGCCGTCGCGATGCTGGCCTTGGACGAATTGCGAAAGGTCTGGACGAGACCATGACGGGGCGATCAAAAGGTTGACTGATCATCAATTATTTGTCACAATGCTTTCAAAAAGAAGAATGGTCGAAGTCAACGGTCGCGAGAGGGAGGAGACTCATGCCACGGAGCAAGAAAGCAGCGGTGAAACGCGGAATCGGAACGGCCTCGATCAAAAAAATACTGGTGCCCACGGATTTCTCCGAAGGCTCGGAGCTTGCGGTGCAGTACGCCGCCATGATGGCCCGGACGCTCAGGGCTCATGTCGTCTTGATCCACGTGATCCAGCCCTATGCATATGCGATGACCGAGACCTTCAACGTGGTGGATCACTACTCGGCGTTGAAGGCGATTGCCGAGCCGATGCTGGATCAGGCCCGCAAGGGGTTGCAGAAGGAGGGCCTGACGGTTGAAACGGACCTGTTGAGCGGGGTGGCCCATCGCGAGATTCTTGAAAAAGCGCGTCGAACGGGGGCGGATCTGATCGTGATGGGAACCCATGGCCGGTCGGGCGTGGACCATCTTTTGCTGGGAAGCGTGGCCGAGAAGGTGGTTCGGCTGTCTCCCTGTCCGGTGTTGACGATCCGGACCGCGGCGAAGGCGGCCGGCGCCAAAAAGAAGGCCGCCTCCTCGACCGGCAAGGGGGCGTCGGTCACGCTTTATTCATGATCGTCGCTCGCGTCGCCCGCCGTCCTAAAACGTCATCCGCACGCGATACTGAAGCTTGGCCTCGCCGTTTTTCTTGACGGGAATGTCAAACTGTACCGTGTGGGCCTCGATCTTCCGGTATTCATGGGTTGTTTTCAGAATCTCCCAATCTCCGGGAATTGGTTCAATGACGCTGACCGTGACCGGCGAATCCTTGTGGTTGCGAAGGCTCACCTCGAAGGCGACTTCATAGAGGTCGTCGCCCAGTTTTCGCCACTCGGTCTGTTTTCGTTCGGCCACGATGTCAAAGGCCTCTCCCATCTTGATCTTGATCGTCTCGTCCTTGGGGGTGTGATCGATTCGATCCTCGCCCACGAACTGGAGACTCCCGTCGCCGTCCGATTTATAGACACGAACCGTTCCTTTGGGAAGGGGCATTCCCAAATGATTTTCTGCTTTGTTGGCCAGCTCCACATAGACACCGACTTTCTGATTTGAAACCGGGACCCCGTACGGCGTCCGGTAGTAATTCTGAGCCCCGTAGTAGAGGAATCGTTTTGTCACCGGAATCTGATTGGACGCGAGTAGGGTGACCTGCTTTGTCTCGTTGTCCTTGATCGTGGTCGGACGCTGAAGCGTGTAGAGGTGATACTCAAAAAAAGCCTGCTCTGAGAACGGGGGCGCGGCGGCCTTGGCGGCGACATCCTCAAGCGCTCGCCCGGCGGCCATGTATCCGACCTGATCGATAACACGATTCACATCCCCCGCCACCAGCTTCAGTTTCGCATCGCGATACCCGGTGCCGCTTTTGTTATCGAGCGTTACCCATCCGGTCAGATCTGCGCGGTGATCCTCCTTGTCGAGGACCATCACGTAATCGGATTTCCAGTTGATCCCCTGGGTCAGGTAGGTGGCTTCCAGTTTCTGGGGACGTTCATTCCGGTTATCCAGCCGCCATACTAAAGTCGGTTTGGGGATCAGATTCTCCGGGATGGACGGGAAGATCAGTTGTCCCGGATAGCCTCCGCGATCGGTAAAGATGCGATTTCCCATCCGGTATACGAGCCCGTTGTTGGCGCTGAGGATCGTGACGGGGACCTCGATTCCGTCCTTGAGGACCTTGATCTCCTGGCCGACGAATTTCTCGATCAACTTTTCGGGGGTCAGAAGATCGTATTGGTAATTCTGCTCGAGGACCTCCAATCCGCCGGGGTCGGTCATGGATTGAATATGGACCGTCTGGGGCATGATCTGCGCGGCGACTCCGGTAAATTTGAGATTGGTCAAACCGCTTGGCAAATGAATCTGGCGTGTATCTTTGACCAGTCCGAGATTGCTGTTATAAACGGTGACCGAAACCTCTTCCTGATCGTCTAAACTGCTGGTGAGGTCATGAGATATCTCGGCACGATCTGACGCTTTGATATTTTCGCACCACTTCACAAACAGTAACGCCGTAACCAAAATGGCTGCCGCCGCGATTTTCAGAATGGTCTTCATTTCTTCCTCCTTTGTTGGACATGAAGTGTTCCGGCTTACTGATTGATTAGACAAGGGAGGGCCGAAAAAGGTTCCATGAAAATTTCGGAGGAATATCCGTGTATTGTTTAGAGTGACATCCGGCGGGTCCTGTCCTTCGCTCACCCATGCGCCGTTTGTCACTGAGCCCTGCGGCTCCGACGGCTTTCGTTTGACCCGGCTAAGGCTCGGCCGCTCAATTTTCCGAAGAAGCTCTGCGGAAAATTGACCCTGTAGGCCGCGTCCTTCGCCAAGCCGTGTGCCCAAACGCAAGCCGAATCGCCGCTTTGCCCAGCGCCAAACGTCGCTTGAGGGTTCAATGAACATCCGGCGGGTGGCCGGAGGCGGGGGCGCCCCATTCGACCGCAACGGAAAGGCCAAGGAGTTATTCGTGTGGTTCCCTTGAAACCCTTAGGAGAACGCTGAGTGAGGACGGATGGGGCTGCCGAAGGACAGGACCCGCCGGATGTAACAGGATTAAAGTCGTTTGCGTAAGTTAAGGTTTATCAGCCGGACGGAGGGTCAATTGAATCCTGAGGAGTGAAGGGGTTTCTGCGGGGGGACGAGGCGCCGCGGGAGCGGCCGATTCCGGCGAAGACGGAGCCGTTCGGGTTTCCTCATCGATTTTTCCGAGTGCAGCCAGTTCGGTCTTGAATCGGTCGTACCGATCCGCGGGAATCTCGACCCAGACGGTCTCAACTCGATGGAGGCTGTCTCGTTCAAGGCTCCCGACGCTTTCGTTGGGTCCAATGAATTTTCCCCCCATCTTTTTGGTCAATTCTTCGAGTTTGGAATTTATTATTTTCGCATCATATTGTCCCTGAGCCGTGACAATCAGGTTATAAGCGGCCGCGGACTTGGCCAGAGGTGGTGCAGCCGCCAGACTGCGCACGGGCTCTTCCATTTTTCCGATCTTTGTTTTGGCCCGACCGGCCTCATCCGTCCTGTCCCCTTTGAGTTTCTGTTCCATCGGTGGGGGGGCAAAAGATTCCCTTCTTCCCGGCTGTGGTGCAGCCGGCGCGTTCTGTTCCTGTCTTGCCATCCGCTCCGGTGCTGGAGGAATCGATTTCGTCGTGACCGGCTGAACCGGCTGGAGGGTTTGATATAAATAGACCGCGATTCCGCCGACCAAGAGCAGTGCAAGCGCATGAATCGGGATCTTAATAAGCATCGGAAAGAAAAGCCGGCGAAAAAGGTTTGGACTTTCGGTCTCTTCTCGAACTCGACTCATCACCCTTTGGGAGAAACCCGGGGGCGGATCAACCACCGGGAGGCTGGCCACGGCCCGCTTGGCCTCGGTCAGTACTTGGACCTCGGCCTGGCAATGCGTGCAGGAGGCCAGATGGCTCTCTATTAAAGCGGAGGTGTCACGATCAAGAACCCCATCAAGGTATTCAGAAAGCTTTTCCCGGACCTGCTCACACTTCATTTTTCGTCCTGAGCGAGTTGAAGTAGGGGGCCAGCTTGACCTTGAGTTCAAGCCGGGCCCGGTGCAGTCGTGACTTGACCGTTCCAAGGGGGATGTTCAGAATCTGGGCCATCTCTTCATAGCCGACATCCTGGAGGTCATGGAGAAGAATCAGAAGCGACTCGTCGGCATTCAGGTTGCTGAGCCATTTCTGGACCCGTTCATGGGTCTCGGTCCGCTCGGCCTCTTGAGCAGGATCCGGTCCGGGGTCGGAGAGATGCGCGAGTGGTCCTCCTTCTCCATCCGGGTCGGCGGACTCCAACGGTGTCATTCGACGCCGCGATGCGCTAAGGCCCTTTTGACGATTTTTCGCATGATTGACGGCGATCCGGTACAGCCAGGTCGAAAATTTGGAGTCGCCACGAAATTTCCGGATAGATCGGTAGGCCGAGAGAAAAACCTCCTGGGCCGTTTCGGCCGCTTCGTCGTAATCCCCCAGCCAGCGGTACAGCAGGTTGAAGATCGTTTTTTCATGGCGGCGAACCAAAGCCTCAAAGGCCTCCGTATCGCCTCCCTGAACCCTCCGAACCCATTCTCCATCGTTTTTCTCTTCATGATCCATTAGACAGGACGATCCGCAGAAAGGTTCCTAAAAAAACGTTTTCATCAGCTCTTTCAGGCGCTCCTCGGCCTGTTCCGTTTCGGGAGAAGGGTGGTCGCCGGCCAGATTCAGAAATTCCTGATAGTGTTTGATCGCGTCGGCCTTCCGGCCGGCCTCTTCATCGACAACGGCCAAAGCGTAATGAGCGGCGGCGATTTTCGGATTCGCTGCGATGGCTTTCTCGAAGGCCGTGATGCTTTTATCCAGTTCCCCCTGATTGTAATAAATCTTGCCGATGTTGAAATATCCGATCGCCAGATCCGGTTTGATGGCCACCGCTTTTTCGAAGGCTTCCAGCGCAAGGTCGTCCTGTCCTTCATGAGCATAGGCGACGCCGAGATTGTAGTGCGCCATGGCGAATCGGGGTCGGAGTGCGATCGCCTTCTGGTATTCACGGACGGCCTCTTCAAACCGGTTTTGCTGATCGAGAATGACGCCGATGGCATCGTGGGCCTCGGCCAGACGGGGATTCAGATCGATCGCCCGCAAGAGATCGTTGCCGGCCTCCTGGACGAGACCTTGATTGTACAGAACGATCCCGCGCGCGCAAAAAGCCTCCGCGAAGGACGGTTTGAGTTTGAGGGCGGCCGTGTATTCTTCGATGGCGGTCTTGGGTTCGTTGCGGTTTTCGGCCAGCCAGGCCTTGGCGAAATGGCCGTAAACGGATTTCGGATCCTGGGCGAGGATTTTCTTGAAAAGATCCGTTTTCTCGCCGGGATCCTCCGAGGAGAAGGCCTGATGAAACAGGGGTTCAACCGGGTCGGCGGCGGTGGCTGCCGCTGAGGTTAAGTGTATCGAAAAAAGCAGGCCGAGGGTCACAAACACCCGTTTGCAACGCATGCGGGTACAGTACCAAAGGGGTTGAAATATGTCAATTTAGGATCGGATGCGAAGCGCTATCGCACCTTGGCTTCAAGATCGGCCGCAATCTCTTTAGCCCGCTGATACCGTTGATCGACATCCTTGGCCATGCATTTGAGGATGATCTGATTCAGGGCCTCGGGGATCTTCGGGTTCAGCGCGCGGGGGGGCGTCGGGGGCGTGTGCAGATGATGGTAGTAGACGTCGCCGTCGATAAAGGGCGGCCGGCCGGCGGCCATGCGGTACAGCGTGCAGCCGAGGGAGTAGATGTCCGTCCGGTGGTCCACCCGTTTTCCCTGGATCTGTTCCGGAGACATATAAAGCGGCGTGCCCTTCACGCTGGTGCCTTCCATCTCGGAATCGGAAAGAATCTTGGCGAGGCCGAAATCCATGATCTTCACGGTGTTCTCTTTGTTGATCATGATGTTGGCCGGCTTGATGTCCCGGTGGATGACATTCTTGTTGTGCGCATATTCCAATCCCTGACAGAGCTGAACCGCGATGGAAACGAGCTCTTTGATCGGCATCGACGGATTTTTTTCCAGCATCTCTTTGAGACTGATCCCGTCCACGAATTCCATCACGATGTACGGTTCGACGCCTTCGGAGCCGGTGTCGTAAACGGTCACGATGTTCGGATGGTTGATGGCGGCCGCGACCCGGGCCTCCTGAAGAAAATTCTCGAGCACCTTCGGATTGTCTCTCACGCTGGGGGGGAGGACTTTGTAGGCGACGATCCGGTTTAAAACCGTGTCTTCGGCCAGGTAAACGACGCCCATCCCGCCTTGTCCGATCTTCTTGGCCAGTTTATACCTTCCTTTGGGCCCGCTGCCGCTGATGTCGGCCACTTTTCGGCTTTCGGCCTGGGCCCGTTCGCGCCGGATCGCTTCCTTCACCAAGTCGACGTGGCTCCGAACATCTTTGTAGTTGTAATTCTCGGCCATTATTTTTTCATAAAGCAGCAGCGCGTTTTGGAATTCCCGGTTCTTTTCGTAGAGCAGGGCGAGGTTGTAATAGGGGTCGAGGTTGTCCGGACCGATCTCTCTTTTGCTGATCAGCTTCTTATACCGTTCGCGGGCCGCGTCCAGCATCCCGCGCTCCATAAAGATCTGACCCAAAACGAGCGATGCGGAGTAGTAATGCTCCGACTGGGTATCCACCTTTTGCAAAAAGGCGACGGTGTTTTCCATCCGTCCCAGCCGATGGAAAATCATCCCGGCTTCGTAATAGTCGCCGCTCTCGTCCAGCAGCCGCGCCGCGACTTCAAACGCGCCGGCTTGAAGGTAAAGGCGTGCCGCTTCTTTGGAGCGTTTGGCTTTTTCAAGAGCCTGCGCGGCCAGAAGCGGGTCGCCGCTGGATTGAAAAATCTCGTTGGCCCGACCGAAATCGCCTCCCTTCATCAACATCTCGCCGGCCTTTTTCATCTGGCCGGCTTTCTCGTACAGGTCGCCGGCCTGCAGGAAGTCTTCCGCCTTTTCATATTGTCGAGCCGCTTCTAAATAATTCCGTTCATCGAGATACATCTCGGCGCTGATAAGAGAGGCCTTCTTGGTATTCCCCATCTGTTTGTACAATTCGGCCGCCTTCATATACTGCTTTCCTTGGTAGTAAAGATCCGCCGCTTTCTGAAAATCTTTGACCGAGAGATACGCATCCGCGGCCTCGGCGGAATAGCCGCCCATGGAAAAGATCTGGGCCGCCCGGACCGCATCGCCGGCCTTGACGTATAACCGACCGCTCTGTTGTGCGTAGGAGTTAACGAGTTGCCTCTGATTGGGGGTGGGCATGGACGCCTTGATGCGGACATTCTCCTGAAGGAAAAATTTCTCGAGAAGATCGGCGGCCTTTCCATGAGCCTGGCTGCGTTCGTAACAACTGGCCGCTTTCTGGAAATAGCCGGTTTTCTCATACAGGCGGGCCGCCTCACTGAAGTTCCTGGCCTTTTCAAAAATCTCGGCCGCCATAAACTCTTTATTCCCGGCCAGCAGGACCTCGGCGGCTTTGGCGTAGTTCCCGGCCCGTTGATACATCGCACCGGACCGTTCATGGTCGCGAGCCATTTCATAGGCGCCGCCCGCCAGGGCCCAGTTTTTCTGTCGCTCATACAATCGGGCGAGCGGTCCGAAGGTCTGCCCTTCCCGATACATCCTGATCGCCTCGTCCTCATCGCCGGCCAATTCAAAGAGCTCCCCGGCGCGCACAAAATTCTTGTCGCGTTTGGCCCGTTTCGCGTCCCTCAGCGTTGAGCCGCCCTCGGATGAGCCGTCGCCGTCCGAAGATCGGCTGAATAGCTTCTGAAGCTTTAAAGCGACAATGATCATGACAAGCATGACAACGCAGAGACCGATGATGGTGGTCGTGTCGAAATTGTGAATCGTTTCCTGGGCGACGGCGAGAATATCCTTGAGCCGGTCAAGATAAGGCTTGATCTGCGCCTGGTCGATGGCTTGAACGTGCGGTTGTATCACAGCTCGATCACCTTAAAAGACGAATCACCCACCCGAATGACGTCTCCCGCCGTCAAGCGTTGGGTTCGAACTTCCTTGTCGTTGATGAAACTGCCGTTGGTACTTTTCAGGTCGATGAAGTAATATCCGTCGTCCCTCCGCTCGATCGCGGCGTGATGGCGGGAGGTTTTGGGATCATCGGTGTTGATATCGGCCTTGGTTCGCCCGATGACGGTTTTTTCCGTGAGTGAATAGCGGGACCCGGCGGCTTTGCCTTCCGTCATTTCCAAACCCAATTCCGCCGGCTTCGCCTTTTTCCCGCTCGGAGGGGCGAACGATGACGCGGCCTGCTGAAGCAGTGCCTCGTCCAATTTCATGACCGTCGTATCCAACCGGTCAAGATCGGCCTTTGCCTTCTTCGACGGATCTTGGGGTTTTTCGACGAACATAATCCGGCAATCGCCGATTCGGATCTCGTCGCCGTCCACGAGCGGAACGGTCGAGATCCTTTTTCCGTTGACGAGCGTGCCGTTTCGGCTCTTCAGATCTTCCAGGATAAACTTCCCTTGGCTTTCACGGATGGCTGCGTGTTCCCGGGAGGCAATCGTGTCGGTAATCATGAGGTCGCAGTCCTGATGACGACCCAGGGTAAATCGGTTCTTTGTAACGGCTTTTTTGTCGACCGAGCCTCCGCCCGCCAGAAATACCAGTTCCGGCCGGGGCCTCAGAAAATATTCTACGATTCCCCCGGGCCATTCCGCCCAAGGCAGGTCCGCATCATCGGCCATCTTCACCTGAACATCGTAATAGGCCTGCAGCGCCACGGGCGAGGCGGATTTTCCGGTGTAGGCATATTCCAGGAATTGATCTTCGCCGGGGCTGTCTTTGGAGACCGAGTCGGGGTCGGCGAAAAAGGCTTCCTGGAGGTTTCCTTTCAAGAAATAGAATAGGTTCAGTTCGTCCATTCGCCTCTGACTGACAACCACCTCGCGACCGGAGGATTTGATCTGATGCAGCAACGATTCGACGTTGACGAGATCCGTCGTGCCGGTTGTGGTCGGGAGCTTCTGGGTCAACACCAGCAAACATTTAAACAGCACGGGGTTGGCCAGTTGTAATGTGAGGTTGGGCTGGTCCATGGAAGCCAGCGCATTGAAATAATCACGAAGACTCAAGGAGTTAAACTGGTCTCCTGTGAACCGTGCGGCGGCGTATGGGCTATTCTGCAAAATAAACAGGAGTATGAAGGCTTTCGAGTCTTCGGCAAGAAGCGTCCAGCCGGAGGATCCGGTTTGGCCCTTCACCAATTCAAACAGGGAATCGATGACACCGGGGGAATAGGGACGATGGGTGAAAACAGTTTTTGTTTGTGGCAACAGGACTCGGGGCATTTTTAACAACACCATCCCATTATTATTTTTATTGTAGTTAAAGGTCGAAA
>Ga0187776_10001899_pt1 | contig 10593 bp, 10 predicted proteins | sample 0216_BV02_MP12_2_FD_132426 | JGI IMG/M metagenome (GOLD analysis project Ga0187776, IMG submission 132426) | Tropical peat soil microbial communities from peatlands in Department of Meta, Colombia - 0216_BV02_MP12_20_MG | ecosystem: Environmental > Terrestrial > Soil > Wetlands > Peat | place...
CGGCCGCAGGAGGTGCTGCTGAAGAAGGACGTCCTCGACCGGCAGCTCATCAATGTCGACGGCGCCCGCCTCGTCCGCGCGAACGAGATCGAGCTCGCGCGGCTCGAAGGCTGGTACCGCGTCGTGGGCGTCGACGTGGGGCTGCGCGGGCTCGTCCGGCGCGTGATCCCGCGTGCGCTGGCGGGCCGGGTGGAGCCGGGCGGCTTTCTCGACTGGGCGTCGGTCGAGCCCTTCACGGGTCACGTGCCCACCGTTCGGCTGCGCGTGCCGCACCCGAAGCTGGCGAAGCTCCATCCCGCAGAGCTCGCCGACCTCGTCGAAGCCGCCTCCCACAGCGAGGGCGAGGAGATCATGGCCGCCGTCGCCGCCGACCCCGAGCGCGAGGCGGACGTGTTCGAGGAGCTCGGGGAGAGCCACCAGCGCGAGTTCGTCGAGGATCGGAGCGACGACGAGATCGCGGAGCTGCTCGCGCGTATGGAGACGGACGACGCAGCCGACCTCGTCCTCCAGCTCCCCGAGGAGCGCCGCGAGGACGTGGTCGGGCTTCTCTCGCCGGTGCAGGCACGGCGCCTGCGCACGCTGCTCGGCTACGACCCGGCGACGGCAGGCGGGCTGATGAGCCCCGAGTTCGTCTGCGTCTACGCCGACGCGACACGCGAGGAGGCGCTCGACCGTATCGCACGATCCCTGCTCGCGCCCGAGTCGCTCGGCTGGATCTACGGCATGAACACGCACCGGCGGCTGCGCGGCGGGATCGCGCTTGCCGACCTCGTCCGCACGCCCGAGGGCGAGCGGCTCTGGAACGTCCTGCGGCCCGTGCAGATGGTCCGGCCCGATGCGGACCTCGAGGAGGTCGCGCGGCTGATGACGGACTTCGACCTGACCGTCGTGCCCGTCGTCGACGAGGAGCAGCGCCTCCTCGGAATCATCACGGTCGATGACGTGCTCGAGCTCGTTCTGCCGGAAGGCTGGCGCCGCCGCTTCGGCGTGCTCGGAGGCGACTGACGTGAGCGTGGACGATGCAGCTCGAGAGCGCAACCCGCCGCCGGCCCCGCATCCGGCTGCCACGCGGCCGGCCACGCCTGCGGCCGCGTAACCGGCTCGCCGTCAAGCTGGTGGCGCTGCTCGCCTTTATCGGCCCGGGCATCGTCGCCGCGAATGCCGGCAACGACGCGGGCGGCATCGCGACGTACGCCTCGGTCGGCGCGCGCTACGGCTACGACCTCCTCTGGATGATGGTGCTGATCACGATCAGCCTCATCGTCGTACAGGAGATGGCGGCGCGCATGGGCGCCGTCACGGGCAAGGGGCTGGCCGAACTGATCCGCGAGCAGTACGGCCCGCGCTGGTCGCTCTTCTCGACCTTCGCCGTCCTCCTCGCGAACCTCGGGATCAGCATCTCCGAGTTCGTCGGGATCGGCGCCGCGCTCGGCCTCGCCCACGTCCCGGTGCAGGTCTCGGTTCCGATCGCCGCCGTCGTCGTCTGGGTCGTCGTCGTGCGCGGTTCGTACAAGCTCGCCGAGGGGGTCTTCGTGGCGATGACGATCCCGTTCTTCGCCTACCCGATCGCGGCCGTTCTCGCGCACCCGGACTGGGGCGCGGTCGGCCGAGGGGTCGTGGAGCCGGCGATCCACCTGAGCGGGGCATACATCGTGCTCTTCATCGCGACCGTCGGGACGACGATCACCCCGTTCATGCAGCTCTACCTCCAGTCCGCGGTCGTAGAGCGCGGACTCGGCCCTGAGGACATCCCTGCCGAGCGCGCCGAGGTGGCGGGCGCGTCGATCTTCGCGAACCTCGTGGCCGTGTTCATCATCATCGCCACCGCGGCCACGCTGTATGTCCACGGCGACCACACCGTCAATAGCGCCGCAGACGCCGCGCGGGCGCTCGAGCCGTTCGCCGGCCGCTTCGCGGAGGCGTTGTTCGCCGTCGGCCTTCTTGGCGCGAGCCTCCTTGCAGCGGCGATCATCCCCGTCACCGCCGCCTACGTGATCGCGGAGACGTTCGGCCTCGAGAAGGGGATCGCACGACGCCCACGCGAGGCGCCAGTGTTCGTCGCGACGCTCACCGTGCTCGTGGTGATCGGCGCCGCCGTGGCGATGATCCCGGGCCTTCCGGTGATCAAGCTGCTGATCTTCGTCCAGGTCGTGAACGGGGCGCTGCTGCCGGCGACGCTCTTCTTCGTCTGGCGCCTCTCGCGGAACAAGGAGCTCATGGGCGAGTACCGCAACGGGCCTGTGTTCGACGCCGTCGCGGCCTCGACCGTGATCGCGACGAGCGCGCTCTCGCTCGTGCTCGTGGGGCTGACGCTCGCCGGGAGGGCCTGATCACGGGTCGGTCGCGAGGCGCGACCAGATTCCGGTAGAGACCGAGCCAGGTACGCGGGAAGTCCGGCGGCACGGGCTCCGGAACGCGGGTGAAGCGCGGCGCGTCCGGGTCGCCGAGCATCGCCTCGACCGCGGCGAGATGGCTCTCGCCGAGAGGCTCGAGGCGGATCGCCATGCGCGGGGTCGCTACGCAGGCTCGTCGGCCGGCGGCTCGGGCGCGCTTTCGGCGGGCGCAGTCGGGTCGGTGGCCGTCGTCTCGGCGGGCGAAGGCGGGGTCGGAACCGACGGCGCCTCGCTCGGCTCGTCGTCCGAGCGGCCGAACAGACGCTTCAACCAGTTGGACACGCGCGCGATGCTACAAGGCGGCCTTCGCGGACGCGTTAGTAGCCTCCCGCCGATGAAGCAGCTTTGGGCGCCGTGGCGGCTCGAATACGTTCAGCACGCCGACGAGAGCGGCGAGTGCATCTTCTGCCGCGCCGCGGGCCTGCCCGAGGACGAGCCGGAGCTCGTGATCCACCGCGGCGAGGCTGCGTTCGTCCTCCTCAACAGGTTCCCGTACGCGTCCGGGCACCTGATGGTCGCGCCGTACCGTCACGGCACCGCGTTCGAAACGCTCGACGAGGCGGAGGCGGCCGAGACGCACCGGCTCGCAGTGAAGGCGATCGAGGCACTCCGGGCGGTCTTCTCGCCCGACGGCTTCAACGTCGGCTGGAACCTCGGCCGCGTCGCCGGCGCGGGCATCGTCGACCATGCGCACGTCCACGTCGTTCCGCGTTGGAACGGCGACACGAACTTCATGCCGGTGCTGGCCGATATCAAGGTGATCCCCGAGCACCTGCTCGAGACACGCCGCAAGCTCGCCGAGTCCTGGCCGCGCCGCTAGGCTGGCCCCATCGAACGGCTGGAGTCGGAGCTCGAAAACGCGGGTAAGACGAGTACGTGGCCGTAGACGTCGTCGCCTCGCTCGTGCTGCTCCTCCTGCTGGCCGACGTCGCGCGCATGCTGTTCGCGGACGACTGAGGCGGATCATCCCGAGCGGATGATGTGATTCGAGCCGTGTCGAGCGAGTTTGTCGCCGACAACGGCAAGGAGTGAGGTGGCGAACCGATGGACTTCGACGATCTGGGCTGGGGATTCTGGGGCAAGATGGCCGGGGTGTTCCTCCTCGGCGCCATCGTCTTGTTCATCTTCACGCTGCTCTTCCTGCACGCGATCTACGCGTGGGGCATCTTCGGCACGTTCATCGTGATCGCCGTGGTGGCGCTGATCGCCGGCTGGTTCTTCGACCGCCGGAACGCAGGCCCGCAGAGCGACGGCTAGCGCCGGTACGACACCGCGGTATTGCCGTTCGACCAGCCCCGCGGCGTCCGGATTGCGGACCTCGATGCTGCGCGCCGGCCGTCAGTCGATCGTGCCTGTCGTGTGGGAGGTTCGCCCTTCGCGCGTCGCTGAGGAGCCGGCGTAGCGCCTGCCGCTCGTCGTAGCTCAACGGACGCCGACGCGGCGCATCGACCGGGGCGTCTGAGGCGCCCGCGACATTGATGCGTGCCGCATGCGCGGGGTCTGTCTGCCGCTGTATGGACATAATCCCTGGCTTGCTCGCCGTCGGTAAGTTCTCGCGCAAGCTCGACGTGGCCGCATCCGTAAATCGCCGTAACGTCGGCTCGTCTTGACAGCAACGCGTAGAAAATACGGTCGCCGGCAGTCGGCGGTGGGCGCATGCTCGATGTATGGAAGTGCTCCGGTGGGCGGTCGCGAGCTTCCTGGCCGGCGTTTTCGCGCTTGCGCTCGCAAGCGTTCCACTCGTTGCCGTATGCGCCGGAGCCGGAACCGAATCCTTCGACCGTGCGGCGCTCGCCGCCGTCATGGTGGCCGTCGGCTGCCTGCTCGTGGTGGTCGTCACGCTCGACCTCCTCGGTGCGCGTGCGCGCCGGAGCGCACACGACCGACCGCCGAGGCTCGGCCGGCACGTGCCCTCGTTCGGCCGTCGGTCGTGAAGCCAGGGCTCTTGCGTGAGGAGCGGACGACGGGGCTCGAACCCGCGACCCTTGGCTTGGGAAGCCAATGCTCTACCAACTGAGCTACGTCCGCCGACTGCGCGGATTCTAGCCCGGCCATAATGGAGCCCGAGACCGCGAGCCAGGGAGAGTCCATGTCGCACACCGAGCTGCACGAGACCGCCGCCGCGCTCGTCGCCGAAGGGAAGGGGATCCTCGCCGCCGACGAGAGCACCGGCACGATCAAGAAGCGCTTCGACTCGATCGGCGTCGAGTCGACCGAGGAGAACCGCCGCGCCTACCGGGACCTGCTCTTCACGACGCCGGGCGCCGAGGAGTTCATCAGCGGCGTCATCCTCTTCGACGAGACGATTCGCCAGAAGGCCGACGACGGGACGCCCTTCCCGGAGCTTCTCGCCTCGAAGGGGATCATCCCGGGGATCAAGGTCGATCTCGGCGCGAAGCCGCTCGCCCACGCCGAGGGCGAGACGGTGACGGAAGGGCTCGACGGGCTGCGCCAGCGTCTCGAGGAGTACCGCGGACTCGGCGCGCGCTTCGCGAAGTGGCGCGCCACGTACTCGATCAGCGACACGATGCCGAGCGAGTACTGCATCTGGACGAACGCGCATGCCCTCGCCCGCTACGCCGCGCTCTGCCAGGAGGCGGGGATCGTCCCGATCGTCGAGCCCGAGGTGCTGCAGGACGGGACGCACACGATCGAGCGCAGCGGCTTCGTCACCTCGCGCGTGCTCGCCGCCGTCTACACGGAGCTGTTCGACCAGCGCGTCGACGTCGAGGGGACGCTGCTCAAGCCGAACATGGTGCTCTCCGGCTACGAGGCATCAGACCGCGCCGGCGTCGACGAGGTGGCGGAGGGGACACTGCACGTGCTGTCCAAGCACGTGCCGGCCGCAGTGCCCGGCATCGTCTTCCTCTCGGGCGGCCAGTCGGACGAGGACGCGACCGCGCACCTCAACGCGATGAACGCGCACGGGCCGCATCCGTGGCAGCTTTCCTTCTCCTACGGGCGCGCACTGCAGGCGCCGGCCCTGAAGGCGTGGGGTGGCAAGGCGGAGAACGTTGAGGCGGGCCAGCGGGCCTACTACCACCGCGCGAAGATGAACGCCGCCGCGCGCACCGGCTCGTATGCGCCCGAGATGGAGCGGGAGGCCGTCCCGGCCTAGGTGTACTCGAAGCCCGTCATGGCCGACAGCTTCGCGAGCGACTGCTGAGCGACGACCCGGCGGACCGTCCCCGAGCGCGAGCGCAGGACGATCGAGTCGGTGATCGCGCCTCCCGGCGTGTACTGGACGCCTTGGAGGAGGGAGCCCGTCGTGACGCCGGTCGCGGCGACGAAGACGTCCTCGCCCGACACGAGGTCGTTGGTGTGGAGGACGCGCGTCGGGTCGAGGCCGGCGTCGAGGAGCTGCTGCCGCTCGTCGTCGTCGCGCGGCCAGAGCCGTCCCTGGATGCCGCCGCCGACGCACTTGAGCGCGGCGGCCGAGATCACGCCCTCGGGCGTCCCGCCGATCCCGTAGAGCATGTCGACGCTGGTCCCCGGCTGCGCCGCGGCGATCGCCGGTGCGACGTCGCCGTCGCGGATCAGGCGCACGCGCGCGCCCGCGCCCCGCAGCTCGGCGATGAGGTCGACGTGGCGGTCGCGCTCGAGCACGACGACGTCGACCTCGCGTGGGGTCTTGCCGAGCGCCGCCGCGACGGCGTTGACGTTCTCGGTCGGGCTTCGCTCGATGTCGATCGCGTCGATCGCGGCGGGGCCGACGGCGATCTTCTCCATGTAGAGCGCCGCCCCGGGGAAGAGCATCGTGCCGCGTTCGGCGACCGCGATGACGGCGATCGCGTTCGGCTGTCCGAGCGCGGTCAGCCGCGTCCCTTCGAGCGGATCGACGGCCACGTCGACCTCCGGGCCCTGGCCGTTCCCGACCTCCTCGCCGTTGTAGAGCATCGGCGCCTTGTCCTTCTCCCCCTCGCCGATGACGACTACGCCTCGCATGGCGACGCTGTCGAGGACGAAGCGCATCGCGTCGACCGCGGCCTGATCGGCATCCTCCTTGTCGCCGCGTCCGATCCAGCGCGCCGCGGCCATCGCGGCCGCCTCGGTGACGCGCACGAGCTCCAGCGCGATGTTGCGGTCGGGGGCGGTGCGGGCGCTCAAAGGTCCGATCCCCCGAGCGTGACGAACCGCAGCGCGGCGAGGAGGATCAAGAGCACCGCGAAAGCGAGCCCTAGCCAGGCGCCGTATTCGAACTCCGAGAACCCGTTGCCCAAGAGACCGCCCCAGCGCAGGTTGGCGACTGAAGACACGCCGGTGACGCCGGTTCCCGCCGTGAGGCAGAAGGTCAGAAGCCGGGAGCCCCGCGAGCTCCATGCGGGCGCCAGAGAGAGAAGCTGGACGAGCACAACGGTGAGCGACAGGAGCCCATACTCGATCCCGAGCGGAAGGCTCCACCCTGCCTGCGTACGGCCGGCAAAGCCGAGCCACGGCAGGAAGAGACAGACGAACGCTGCGGCCGCCACGGCGAGCTCGAGCCTCGACAGGCCGCGTTCCTCGTCACCTCGGCCGGCCCAGCGAGCCGCCTCGCGGCCGCGCGCTTCCGCCGCGCGCCCGGTCCGTGCCGCAGCGCTGTCACGGGGTGCCTCCGGCGTCTCCACCCGCGGCGATCCTAAGCGGTAGCTAGTCGCCGCGCTGGATCGGATGCGAGGCGAGTCAGGCGGCGGCGAGGAGAAACACGACGATCGCGCCGATGAGCAGCAGACCGATGACCGCGGCTCCGATGCGCGTGCGCAGCGCCGAGCCGAGTGCTAGCGCGGTTATCCCTCTGACGGCGGCCACGAACACCGAGACCACCAATTGCAACATTGCAAGGAGAGTGAGGGCGAGGACGACGGACGGCCCCGCGTTACATTCGCTGCCGCGCCTCGACGCCGACGAGGTCGAGGCAGCGGGCGATGACCGTCGCAGTCGCGCGGCAGAGGCCGAGCCTGAACGCCTCCTGCTCGCTCTCGAGCACGCGGTGCTCGTGGTAGAAACGGTGGAAGTCGTCGGCGACGCGGATCGCGTAGGCGGGGATCATCTGGGGGCCGCGCTTCGCGAGCGCCTCGGCCACGACTCCTGGCAGCTCGGCGAGCCGCTTCACGAGCTCCCGCTCCTCGGGAGCGAGGGGCGCGGCCGGCTCCGCGGAGACCGCCGCCTCGCCGGCGTTGCGGAGGATGCCCGCAATTCGCGCGTATGCGTACTGGACGTAGTAGACGGGATTCTTCTGGGAGCGCTCCGCTGCCAGGTCGACGTCGATGTCGATCGTCTGGTCAGGTCCCCGGTTGACGAGGTACCAGCGCGCCGCGTCGACGCCGATCTCGTCCAGGAACTCGTCGAGGAAGACGACGTCGCCGCGCCGCTTCGACATCTTCGTCTGCTCTCCGCCCTTCGTGAGATGGACGAGCTGATAGAGCAGCACCTCGACGCGGGCGGGGTCGTAGCCAAGCATCCGGGCGACCGCGGCGTACCAGTTGCGAGTCCCGTGGTGGTCGGCGCCGAGGACGTAGACGGCGCGGTCGAAGCCGCGGTCGAGCTTGTCGACGAGGTACGGGATGTCCGCCGCCCGGTACGTCGCCGAATGGTCGGCCGAGCGAAGGAGGACCCGGTCCTCGTCGTCTCCGTAGGCTGACGACCGCGCCCACACCGCTCCGTCCTTCTCGTATGTGTCGACGCGCGGCAGCAGGTCCGGCAGACGCTCCTCGACGACACTCTGCTTCGCCCACGAGTCGAAGTGGATGCGGAACCGATCGAGCGACGCTTCGATCTCCTTCAGCATCAGCGGCACCGGGTCGCCCTTCAGCGCCGCGAGATCGTCGATGTAATCACCGCGGTAGCCGTCCTCCGGCGGCTCTTCGCCCCGCCGGACGGCATCGACCGATGCGCGGAAGCGGTCCATCTGGGCACCCGCGTCGTTGTAGTAGTACTCCCGCTCGACCTCGTGCCCGGCCAACTCGAAGAGGCGCGCGACCGAGTCCCCGTACGCCCCATTGCGGGCGGAGGCCACGGTGAGCGGGCCCGTCGGGTTCGCGGACACCATCTCCACCTGCACGCGCTGTCTCGGCTCGGCGCCGCCGCCGCCGCCGTACGCGTTCCCGTCCGCGAGGATCCCGGCGAGCGCGGAAGCGAACCACTCGTCGCCGAGGAAGAGGTTGACGAAGCCCGGTCCCGCGACCTCCGCCCGCTCGACCGCGTCGAGCGCCGTGGCCTCCTCCGCGATCTCGGCCGCTATCTCCCGCGGCGGCTTGCGGCGCGTTCCCGCGAGTTGCAGCGCGACGTTCGTCGCGTAGTCGCCGTGCTCGGCCTCCCCCGGCCGTTCGAGCTCGAGCTCCGCGCCGGTCGCCGAGGCCAGCGCCGCCGCGAGTGACTTGACGGGATCAGCCGGCAACGGTCTCGCGCGGCCCGAAGAGGTCTTCCAGCGCCTGGATCTCGTCCGGCGAGCCGACCCCGATCAGCACGTCGCCGACCTCGATCGGCGTGTCCGGCTCCGGCGTCGTGTCGAAGCTCCCGTCCGGCTTCCGGAGAGCCACCACCAGCGCGCCTGTCTCATGCCGGATACGGAGCTGGCGGATCGTCTTTCCCGGTGCCGCGGAGGTCTCGCGTACCTCGACCTCCGCAAGCTCGAGGTCGGGCCCGGTCGCAGTGGTCACGACGTCGAGGAAGGCCGTTACCTGCGGCTTGAGCACGAGGTTTGCCATTACCCGCCCCGCGGTCGTGTACGGCAGTACGACCCGGTCGGCGCCGGCAAGACCCAGCTTCCTCTCCGCGTCCGCGCCCGAGGCACGCGCCACGATCGTCAGGTCGGGGCGCGCCGACCGGGCCGAGAGAACGACGTAGAGGTTGTCGGCGTCGGAGTCCGAGGCGGCGACGAGGCCACGCGCACGCTCGAGGCCGGCCCGCCTCAGGTTCTCGTCCCTCGTGGCGTCACCCTCGACGTAGAGCACGCCGTCCTGCTGTGCGGCCTCGATCGCGTCCTCGTGGATGTCGAGCACGACATAGGCGACCTTGGCAGCGCGAAACTCGTCTGCGACTCGCCTCCCGACGCGGCCGTAGCCGCAGATGATGAAGTGCTCACCCAACTCGTCGATCGTCCGCTCCCTCCGCCGATTGGCCAGCGCGCCGGTCACGACGCCGCCGGCGATGGCCTCGACGATAACGGCGCCCGCCGCTCCGATGATCGTCAGCCCGGCGACGACGAGTACGAGCGAGAGGATTCGCGAGCCGGTGTTGGCCGGAGCCGAGTCCAGCCCGGTCAGCGTCACGGTGACGACGCTGCGGTACAGCGACTGGAACCACGACTCGTGGAGGATCTCCCGAAACCCGATCGTGCCGGCGAGGAGCGTGGCCAGCGCGACTGCGAACAGCAAACCGATCCGGCGCAGGCGAACGTTGTCGGACACGGCCCTAGTATGTGGGGATGGACGAGGAGGAGCTCGGCCTACCCGAGCCTGAGCCGGACGACGGGGAGCGACGGCTCAACATCCAGATGCCGGCCGAGCTGATCGGCGGGACGTACGCGAACTTCGCGAACGTCAGCTTCTCGCAGTACGAGTTCACGCTCACCTTCGCCCGGATCGAGCACGAGGTCGAGGAGGGAGACGTGCCCGGGGCCGTCGTGGCCAGGGTGAACGCCTCGCCGCGGTTCATCCCCGAGCTGATCGCGGCGCTGCAGGACTCGTGGTCGAAGTACGTGACCCGTGAGGGCATCCGGAATCTGCCCGAAGCGCCCGGGTATCCGGACGTGGACGAGCCCGAGGCCTGACGCTTTCGCTCGTCCCGTCGTATGCCGTTCTCTGCGCGGCGCAGGCCGCGACGGCGGCGGCACCGGCGCGGCAGGCGCGGACCCACGGTCGTAGCTGGCTCTGGGTCGCGGCGCCGGCCGCCCTGCTCGGCGCCGGCGTACTGATCATCGACCTCGTCCCGCGTGGGCCGCACGCGCTCGCCCTGCTCGCGACGTTCGGCACGCCCGTCCTCGCTGCGACCGGCGGACTGTTTCGCGGCAGCGCCCGGTGGTGGCTCTGGCCCCCGGTCGTCGCGGGGCTCTGGCTCGCGGCCTGGCTCGCGGACGGCCTCGTCCAGGACGCGGCAGGGCGCCGAGCGGGACTAGCCTTCGCCGCCGCAGATGCGCGTCGCGGTCGTCTCCGACATCCACTCGAATCTGCACGCGCTCGACGCGGTCCTCGCCGAGGTCGACGCGGCCCGTCCGGACGAGCTC
>Ga0187776_10001901_pt1 | contig 10580 bp, 7 predicted proteins | sample 0216_BV02_MP12_2_FD_132426 | JGI IMG/M metagenome (GOLD analysis project Ga0187776, IMG submission 132426) | Tropical peat soil microbial communities from peatlands in Department of Meta, Colombia - 0216_BV02_MP12_20_MG | ecosystem: Environmental > Terrestrial > Soil > Wetlands > Peat | place...
AGTCGGCGCCCTCGAGAGCCTCCACGGCGGCGAGCGACTCAGCGAGCAGGTGGAATCGATGGCCCACCATGCGGTCCGCGGCGAGGTCTGGGACAAGGCCGTCGCCTACTGCCGGCAGGCGGGCGCGAAGGCGATGACGCGCTCGGCCTACCCGGAGGCGGCGGCCCGCTTCGAGCAGGCAGTCGAGGCGCTTCGGAACCTCCCGGAGGATCGCCGTGTGATCGACGAGTTGATCGATGTGCGGCTCGATCTCCGCGGAGCGCTCTTGCTCTTCGGCCGCCCCCGACAGGCGCTCGAGCAACTTCACGAAGCCGAGACGCTCGCCGAGATCCTTGGGGATCGTCGCCGACTCGGCCGGATCGCGGCCCATACGGCGCACTGTTTTAGCGTGATCTTTGAGCATGCGCGGGCGATCGAGCATGGCCGTCGGGCCCTGGAGGTCGCGCAGGACCTCGACGACTTCGCACTGCGGATCACCGGCAACCTCATTCTCGGCCACGCCTACGTCATCACGGGTGACTATTCCCGTGCCGTGGAGCACCTCACTTGGAACGTCGAGCGACTTCAGGGGGAGGTGGCCCGCGAGCACTTCGGCTTTGGCCTCCTTCCGTCGGTCGCCTCTCGTAATTTCCTGTCGCAAGTGCTGGCCGACCAGGGAAAGCTCGCGACGGCGCGCGACCACGCAGAAGAAGGGCTTCGGATCGCCGAGGCGGCCCAGCAACAGCTGAGCATCGTGGTCGCCTCCTCCGGACTCGGCTACGTCTACATCGTGAAGGGTGAGTTCTCGACGGCGATCCCAATCCTCGAGCGTGGGCTGCACCTCGCCGAGCGGCTGGAGGTGCCCGCATGGTCGAATACGCTCATGCATAGGCTGGGCTACGCCTATGCTTTGGCCGGCCGGGTCACCGAGGCCATTGCCCTCATACTGGCAAGTCTTGACCGCATCGTTGCCAGCCGGGGTGGTCCCAACGCTCTGGCGACAACGTGGCTCGCTGAGGGGTATCTGCTGTCAGGCCAAATCGACGACGCCCGTCGGCGCGCCTCGGAAGCACTCGATCTCGCGCGACGCTTGGGCGAGCGCGGGTACGAGGTAGTGGCGCTCCGCGTACTCGCGGACATCGGGGGGCGCAGTGAGACCGCAATCGGGCGTTACCGAGAGGCCACCACGATGGCTTCCGAGCTCGGCATGCGCCCGCTGATCGCCCACTGCCACCTGGGCCTCGGCAAGCTCTACCGGGGCACGGGCCAGCGCGCGCAGGCGCAGGAGCACCTCACCACCGCGACGGCGATGTACCGCGAGATGGGGATGACGTACTGGCTAGAGCAGGCGGAGGCAGAGTTCAAAGCTCTCAGTTGAGTCTATCGAGCAAAAGGAGGACACCATGGCTGGACAGGACAACCTCCATATCGCTCGGGAGATGTTTGCTGCGTGGAATGCGCACGATGTGGAAGCCTTCGTCAAACGGCTGGACACGAAGACCACGTGGGAATCGGATGTGTTCCCGGCGCCGTTCGCCGGACACGACGGCGCAAGGCAGTTCTTCAAGGTCTACGTGACCGCGTTTCCTGATCTGCACCTCGATATCGAGCAGATCCTTGCCGCTGGCGACAGCCATGTGGTCGTCCGCTGGCGTTCTCGCGGAACCCACCTCGGCGCACTGGCGGACATCCCGGCCACCGGGCGCAAGGCCAGCAATCACGGTTGCACGATCATGGAAATTAAGAACAACAAGATCGGCCACGCTTGGGTCTACTTCGACAACGCGCACCTGCTTCGACAGATCGGAGTTCTGCCAGAGAGCTGACGGGTAAATCGGCTATTTGCTCCCCGTCATGGTCGCACGCTCGTGTCTCGCCCGATACGTCTCGCTCTCGCGCTTGGTGAGGATCTGAATTGCCCTCTCTGACGCCGGAAAGGTTGATTCCCTTCCACGCGTCACGAGCCAAATTGATACAGCCGCTCGTCGATAGGCGCGCCGATGAAGGGCTGGAGGCTGTTCCGAAAGTCCACCGTGTGCTGAGCGCTCACGTGGGCATCGAAGGCCTGCTGGTTCGCGAACACCTCGATGAGCTGGAAGTGGTTCGTGATGGAGTCCCAGCTCAGCATGGCGAAGGTCTGCACGCCGGCATCACCGGCGCTGTCGGCTACGAATTGGACGAGCAAGGGCGCGGCTTGGTTCACGAACGTGGGAATGATGTCCAGGTGGGTGATCACGAAGATCTGACGGGCCGCGGCGTGGCTGTCGCGGGGCGTGACGCTGCCCTGGAGGAGAGTGCCGTCCCGCTCGTCGAGGGGCGCCTGGAGCAGAGCAGCGAGCTGGACGAAGATAGCCTGGGTGTCCGACGAAGTTAGGAATGCGACATACGCCTGCTGGCTGCTCCATATCTCGAAGAGGGCGAAGAAGTTGGGGCGGTCGAGCTGCTGCAGCACATCGAAGCGCACGGCGCCGCTGGCCAGGGCTTGGGTGGCGAGATCATCGAGGACACCAGATCCCGCCTTGGTGTTGGCAGGCTTGAACTCGCCGTACACCACCACGTACTGCTGGACGTCGGCCCAGGCGGGGACAGTGGCGATGACGAGCAGGGCGACCACGAGCAGGAAAGCGAACAGCGTCCGCGTCTCACGCATGGCCCCGTCCTCCATTGACCGGTGATCCGGATGCAGCGATCCCATTCGGTTGTGGGCGCATCGAGCATCAGACATGGCGCAGTCACGCTACTTTTTAGAGCACGCTGCATAGTCGGACGTATGCAGCGACGCGGTGAGTCAAATCGCATGAAGCATCGTTCATGTGTAGGGGCGACGACACAACCGGCGCCAGCGTCCTGATGTCGTTGCAGAGTGCTTCCACTTCCGGACCTTGAAGACTTTGCTCGCAACCATCGACTACACGCGACCATGATGGATGACGCCACCAAGCCCGCGTGGAATGGCTATGCTCACAGCGGCGTGTCCGTGTGGGGTGGTATTCCAGGTGGATCACATCGGAGGACGCTGTCGCACTTCACGCTCGGAACACAAGCGCTGGTCTACTTGCTCACGGGGGCGCGTTCGCCGTAGCCTGTCCCCGGCCGATTCATAGGAAGCAAGGGGAGGCCGATGCGCCGGAGTCCAAGACCCACGAAGTCCAAGAAAGCCAGGCCCACCGTTGCCCGCAAGTCACCCAAGGACGACGGTTCCAGGGGCAGCGACCTGGCGAACCGCCTAGCTGAGGCTCTTAGGGACAAGGCGGAGGCGCAAGAGCAGCAGAAGGCCACCGCCGAGATCCTGCGTGTCATCGGAAGCTCGCCGACCGACGTGCAGCCCGTCTTCGAGGTGATCGGCGATAGTGCGCTGCGATTGTGCCGCGCCTGGTCGACCTCGGTCTGGCGGCTGGCGGACGGCGTCCTGCGGGTCGTGTCGGCGCACGGCGGAACGTCCGGATCGATTCGCCTGATGCTGGAGCGGCCGCCGATGCCGAGCGACAGCGCTGGCCTGTGGACCCGCGTGATCGCCGAACGCACGGTGTTCGAGATTGTCGATGTTGAGACCGATGCGCGGATCGGCGAGAGCACGCGCGAACTGGCGCGCGCACGCGGTTGGCGGGCCCGCTTGGATGTTCCGATGGTACGGGGACAGGAGACTGTCGGTTTGATCAGCGTGACCCACGCCGAACCCGGGCCCTTCGCATCCGCGCACGCGGAACTCTTGAAGACTTTCGCCGACCAAGCAGTGATCGCGATCGAGAATGTGCGGCTGTTCAACGAGACGAAGGATGGGTTGGAGCGGCAGACTGCCACCAGCGAGATCTTGCGGGTCATCGCGACTTCGCCAGCGGCCGTTCAGCCCGTCTTCGACGTCATCGCGCGGAGCGCGCGACGGCTGTGCGGGGCCGCCGACGCTTCCATCTTCCGCCTCGAAGGCGATCTGGCGCGACTCGTCGCCCACGATGGGTCGATCGAGAGTGGGACCGTCGGCGAGTTCGCCATCCCCCTCGTGGGGCCTATACGCAGATTGGTGGAATCCGCTCAGATTCTTCACCTTGCCGACGTGCAGGCTGAGTTCCACGAGTTCCCGGAGATCAGCGAGAATGCGCGACGACTCGGCTTTCGCGCAGTGCTCGGCGTCCCCTTATTGCACGAAGGCGTCGCGATCGGCTCTATCAACCTCCGCCGACGGGAGGCTCAGTTCTTCGCGGCGCGCCAGATTGCACTGCTCCAGACCTTCGCCGACCAGGCGGTCATCGCCATCGAGAATGTGCGGTTGTTCAAGGAGCTTCAGGAGAAGAACGAGGCACTCACGCAGGCCCACGCCCAAGTGACCGAGACGCTCGATCAACAGACCGCGACCAGCGAGATCCTACGCGTCATCAGCCAATCTCCGACCGACGTCCAGCCGGTGTTCGACACCATCGTGGCCAGCTCCGTGAGGCTCTGCGAGGGGACATTTGGAGTGGTGTTCCGCTTCGACGGCGAACTGATGCACCTCGCGGCTCGTCACAACTACGCGCCAGAAGCTCAGCTGGCGCTCCAGGAAATGTTACCGATGCGGCCGGGGCTCGACAGCCCACTCTCGGCCGCGCGCGCGATTCTGACACGAGCCGTTGTCCAAGTGGAGGACGTACTGACTCAGCCCGGGTACGCGCGACACCTCGCGCACGCTGGCGGCTTCCGGAGCATGCTCGCTGTACCAATGCTGCGCGAAGGGGAGCCCCTCGGAGCGATTTTCGTGGCGCGCGAGCAGCCGGGTCTCTTCTCGACGGATCGGATCGAGCTTGTGCAGACCTTCGCCGACCAGGCGGTCATCGCCATCGAGAACGTACGGCTGTTCAACGAGACAAAAGAAGCCCTGGAGCAGCAGACCGCAACGAGTGAGATTCTCCGGGTCATCAGCAGTTCTCCCACCGATATACAGCCCGTCTTCGACGTGATCGCGCGGAGTGCGCGGCAGCTCTGCGGGGCCGCCGACGCGTCGATCTTCCGCCTAGAAGGCGGTCTGGCGCGACTCGTCGCCCATGATGGATCGATCCAGAGTGGAACCGTCGGCGAATTCGCAATCCCCCTCGTTGGGCCCATGCGCAGACTGGTGGACTCCGCTCAGATTCTTCACCTTGCCGACGTACAGGCAGAGTTCCACGAGATCCCCGAGATCGGCGAGACCGCGCGCCGACTCGGTTTTCGCGGCGTGCTTGCCGTTCCGCTGTTGCGCGAAGGCGTTGCGATCGGCTCGATCAACCTCCGCCGAAGGGAGGCCCAGCTCTTCACCCAGCGCCAGATTTCATTGCTCCAGACCTTCGCTGACCAGGCCGTGATCGCTATCGAGAATGTGCGGTTGTTCAACGAGACGAAGGAGGCGCTGGAGCGGCAGACAGCGACCAGCGAGATTCTGCGGGTGATCAGCAGCTCGCCGACCGACGTGCAACCGGTGTTTGAGACAATAGTCCGGAACGCCAGCATGGTGTGCGGTGCCGTCGATGCAGCAATCTTCTTCCGCGACGGAAACAGCATCCGGCTGGCTGCCCATGGGGGCCCGATCCAGGCGCACACCATCGGAACTCGCTTCGCACTCTCAGAAGCGACGGTCGCCGGCGATGCAATCCTCAAAGCTCGCTCGATTCACGTCGAAGATCTCTCGACGGCCGCAGCATTCACTGAGGGCCGCGTTTATGCGGATCAGTTCGGATATCGTACGACTCTCGCGGTGCCGCTTACTCGTGACACCACAGCTATCGGAGCGCTGCTGATTCGCCGCAGCGAAGTCCGTCCATTCTCCGAACAACAGATCGCGTTGGCACAGACCTTCGCCGATCAAGCGGTCATTGCGATCGAGAATGTCCGCCTGTTTACCGAGCTGCAGGCCCGCACCGCCGCGTTGACGCGCTCGGTCGATCAGCTCACCGCGCTCGGCGAGGTCGGGCGGGCCGTCAGCTCCACGCTCGACCTCGAGACCGTGCTGACCACGATCGTCTCGCGGGCGGTGCAACTTTCCGGGCTGGACGGCGGCGTGGTGTTCGAGTATGACGAGGCGGCCGAGGAGTTCATCCATCGGGCCGCCGCAGAGACCGGAGGCATTCTCGCGCAGGCCCGTCGAGGGGTGCGATACCGGAAGGGCGAGGGAGCACTCGGGCGTACGGCCGTCACGCTGGAACCGGTCCTTGTGCCCGACATCACCGTGCCCGGAGCCTACGACAGCCGGGTGCGCGACAATCTGATCGAATCCGGCGTCCGGGCAATCCTCGCCGTGCCGATGGTCCACCAGGGACGGCTCCTCGGCTGTCTCGGCGTGACGCGCAATCGCCCCGGTGAGTTCCCGGCCGAGACGATCGAGCTATTGCGGACCTTCGCGATCCAGTCCGCCCTGGCCATCCAGAACGCCCGGCTCTTCCGGGAGCTTGCGGATAAGAGTCGCCAGCTCGAAGTCGCCAGCCAGCACAAGTCCGAGTTCCTGGCGAACATGTCCCACGAGTTGCGGACACCACTGAACGCCATCATCGGCTTCTCCGAGGTCTTAACCGACCGTATGTTCGGCGAGCTGAATGAGAAGCAGGAAGAGTATCTGAAGGACATCTACGCCTCGGGCACCCATCTGCTGTCTCTGATCAACGACATCCTCGACCTCTCCAAGATCGAAGCCGGGCGGATGGAGCTGGAGCTGACGGACTTCGACTTGCCCACGGCACTTGATAATGCGCTCATGCTGGTTCGTGAAAGGGCGGGGCGGCGATCAATTGCACTGCAGACAAGCGTCGACAACCGGCTTGGCCCGATTCAGGCAGACGAACGCAAGGTCCGGCAGGTGGTCCTGAACTTGTTATCGAACGCAATCAAGTTCACGCCGGAGGGCGGGCGCATCGAAGTCGGCGCCGTGCCAAAGGACGGGCTCGTGGAGGTCTCGGTCAGCGATACCGGTATCGGGATCGCCCCAGAGGATCAGGAGAAGGTCTTCGAGGAGTTCCGGCAGGTGGGCACGGCAGCCAAGAAGGTCGAGGGAACAGGGCTTGGTCTGACCTTGTGCCGGAAGTTCGTGGAACTGCACGGCGGGCGGATCTGGCTCAAGAGCGAACTGGGCCAGGGCTCAACGTTCACGTTCACGATCCCGGTGCGTCGACGCTAGGGAGGCGCCAACACTCTGAGCGCGACGCCTTCCGTCACGAGCGGTCGCAACGGAAGGCGCCGGGCGGGAAGGTCGTCCGTCAGCTCGGGCGGATGTTCACGTTGGTGTGGAAAAAATTCTCCGGGTCGTACTTCTTCTTGAGCTCGCGCAGCCGGGGATAGTTGGGCCCGTAGGCCACCGCCGCGGGGTCGCCCGGCTCGTCGGAATCGAGATAGTTTACGTAGCGGAACGAGCCAAGATACGGTCGGAGCGCGCCATAGGTCTCGCGGCACCATGCCACCCCCCGCTCGGTGTCGCGCGGATGAGCCCACTGAGACACGATGACCACATTGAAGCCATTGATGCGCATGGCGCACGCGGTGGCGTCGACGGGTACGCGGCTGGCCGCGCCGTGGAAGTGCTCGATGACGATCTGGCTCATCGGCGAGGGACACGCTTCGAAGCACTTCACCAGGGTGTCGATCGCGCCGTCGCTCAGGTCTGTCAGGAAGTGGGCCTTCCAGTAGTTCAGCGCGCCCCGGGGTAGCGAGGCGTCGAGCAGGCCATTGAGCGCGCAGTAGGAAATGGGGCCCATCTGGTCCATCGCCGGCGGCCCGAAGGCCTTGATGGGCTTGACGGCGGCCTCGCCGGCGCCGAGCGAGCCCGCGTGAGCAGCTACGATTCCCGTCAGCTTGGCCCCGGAACCGTCGGGGGCGGTGAGCATGCCGGCCACCAGCATCAGGTCGTCGGGAGCCTTCGCGCACTGCTCGCGATAGAAGCGCAGCATGTCGGCGCCGCGTTGGAGCGGATGGACGACGAGGCCCCCGATGATCGTGGGGCCTACTGGATGGGTCTCGAACTCGAACGACGTGGCGATGCCGAAGTTGCCGCCGCCGCCGCGCACCGCCCAGAAAAGGTCGGGGTGCTCGTCGGCGCTGGCCCGGCGCACACTGCCATCGGCCATGACGAGCTCCACCGAGCGCAGGTGATCGAGGGCCAGGCCGTGCTTGGGCATGAGCCAGCCAAGGCCACCGCCCAGCGTGAGGCCGGCGATGCCAGTGGTGCCTACCACGCCCCCGGTCGTGGCCAGGCCGTGGAGCTGCGTCTCGCGGTTGTATTCTTTCCAGAGGACGCCGCCCTGAGCTCGAGCAATCTTCGCCCGAGGATCGACATGGATGCCCTTCATCGGCGCCAGGTCGATCATGAGCCCGTTGTCGATGGTGGCCCGACCGGCCACGTTGTGGCCGCCACCGCGAATCGCCACTTCGAGATTCAGCGTCCGGGCGAGCTTCACGGCGTCGGCCACATCGGCGGTCCCCCGGCAGCGGGCGATGAGGGCCGGGCGCTTGTCGATGAGCCCATTGTGAACACGCCGAGCCTCCTCATAGCCGGTGTCGTCAGGCTTGAGAAGCTCACCGGTGAAAGTCGGAGTGAGGTCGGCAACGGCTGTCGCGAGGGACATGGTGGCACCTCCGTTTGAAAGCCTCTGTTCACTTAACACAGTCTGGCCAGGGCGCCAAGGCCCGCGGCCGTTCTGTGTGACAATGGCGCCCATTCGATCGTTTCCGAGGTGACGCGTGCAGCCCGAGAGTCCCGTGGCGAGCCAGCGGAGTCGCGACCGCAATCAACCGGATCTGCGTCGCATCGCCTGCAATCCCAACTACTGGTACCCGCTGGCCTGGGCCCGGCAGTTGAAGCGCAACAGGACGCTGAGCGTCACCTTCGCGGGCGACCCGATCGTCCTCGCGCGGACGGGCTCGAATCGAGTCTTCGCGCTGGAAGATCGCTGTGCGCACCGGCAGTTCCCGCTCAGCAAGGGCATCGTCTGCGGCGAGGAGATCCAGTGCGGCTATCACGCCTGGCGGTACGACGCGTCAGGCGCGATCAGGAGCGTCCCCTATCTGGTCAATTGCGCCGACGCGCCGTGCCGCGCCGTGCGCGCCTACCCGTGCCGCGAGGCGTACGGGCTGATCTTCGTGTTCGCCGGCGATCCAGCGCGCGCGGAGCGGACGGCGTTCCCCGATCTTCCCTGGTTCCACTCGAAGGAATACAAGGCGATGCTGGTCGACCGAGAAGTCGGGTGTCACTACACGTTCATGCACGAGAACCTGATGGACATGAACCATCAGATGCTGCACCGACGCCTCCTTGGTCGCATCAAGCCCGAGTTATTGCGCCATGCCAAGGGCGAAGGCTGGGTCGAGGCCCAATATCACTTCATCGATATGGGAGGGAAGAAGCACCGAGGCGTCAACTGGCTGGGGATGGGGAGTGACGAAGACGAGCGGCGATTCGACGTCATGACCATCCGGACCGACTACCCCTATCAGACCCTCAAGATCGCCGGGTCGAGCGCCGACGCGTCGCCCAGCCTCTCGCTCTGGGTCGCCTACGTGCCGACCGATCGTCAGGACCGCGCCAGTCGGAGCTTCGGCATCTTGCTGATCCGCAAACCGCGGGTGGCGCTCTTGCTCACCCTCGTCTGGCCCGTGCTGCGCCACTTCGTGAAATCGGTTTTCGCCGAGGATCGCATGGCCGTCGAAGCCGAACAGCGTGCGTACGAGACGCAAGGTGGCGATTGGAATCAGGAAATCTTTCCGGTGATCATCGATCTGCGCGAGCTGTTGATGAAGCACGGAGTCGATCGGCCAGGGCGATGACCGACGCCCTCACGCGGTAACGACACGCCGACGCCTCCGTCGCCAGCCGAGTGGTACACTCCCGCGAAACGCCATCGCACCAGGAGGGACTATGCGACGCGGATCTGCCCATGTCATCCTCGTCGGCGCCCTGGCTCTTGCTCTGCACCAATCCGGGTTCCTCGAGGCACAGACCGCCGCGGACATCGAGAAGAAGACCGCGGAGTCCTGGGATTCGCTCGCGGCCTATGGCCATGCCAAGAAGAGTGACGCCGTTGCGTCAGGCAAGAAGCTCCTGAGCGACATGGACTCCAAGATCAAACAGCTGGAGGTGAAGGCGTCGAAGACCTCCGGCGACACCAAGGTCGCTTACGAGAAAGAGATCAAGACGCTCAAAGCCAAGCGAGACGAGACGGCGAAGAAGCTCGCCGACATGGAAAAGTCGAGCGCATCGTCTTGGGACTCGACCAAACAGGGCTTCACCAGCTCCTACAAGGATCTGCAGCAGTCCTACAACAAAGCGGTTGACGGGCTGAAGTAGGCGTCCGGGCCGACCTCCGGATCGACGACCCGTACGCGCAGGGCGCGCAGGCACGGAGCGTCGCCATCGCATCGCGAGCGCGTCGGCGCCGGAGGTGCGTAGGCTCACGATGATCTGGATCACCACGCACTCTGCCACAAACGGCGCGGCCACCCTGGTGGGGCGTGGCACCATACGTAGATCAGGCCAGCTGAATAGCGCCGTCCGGCACGCGCCGATTGCACCAGTCCTTATCCCACCCCGGCATGTCCGCGGGTAGCCACTCGCACGCCGGGCAGAGTGCGCGTGGGGTGTGGTGAACTGAATTGCCCACCCACAACGCGAACTC
>Ga0187776_10001902_pt1 | contig 10572 bp, 11 predicted proteins | sample 0216_BV02_MP12_2_FD_132426 | JGI IMG/M metagenome (GOLD analysis project Ga0187776, IMG submission 132426) | Tropical peat soil microbial communities from peatlands in Department of Meta, Colombia - 0216_BV02_MP12_20_MG | ecosystem: Environmental > Terrestrial > Soil > Wetlands > Peat | place...
CTGGGCATGGTGGCCAATCTCATCCTCGCGGTCTTCTTGATCCTTTATTACTTCGGTTTCTTTTAGAAACTTTTAAACTCAAAGACCCAGGAGTCGTCTTGCTGGAGCCGGGTTTTATGGTTTCGCAGGCGGGCCATCTTTTGCGCAACGGAATCCAATAACCGCGCTGGTTTGATGCGGAGCCGCCATAAATCGCTTGGCCACCCTCGCATTCACCGAGGAATCGTTCCAAGAACCGCCCCGATAAACCCGAAACTTTCCCGTTTCGGGTCCTTTTGGAATCTTGAAAGGGGCGTTTTTGTAATAGTCTGCATCATACCAATCGGCCACCCACTCTGCGGCATTACCCGCCATATCGTATAGCCCATAGGGACTTCGTCCCGATTCAAATCGCCCCGGGGGAGCCAGAAATTTATATCCGTCCTCTTCTCCCGCCAAATTGGCCGCCTTCTCGGCAAAATCGTTTCCCCAAGGCCACCGAAAGCTTTGATCACCGCCGGCCGCCTTCTCCCATTCGGCTTCGGTAGGCAACCGCTTCTCCGCCCATTGACAATAATCTTTCGCGGCATTCCACGATACCCCAACCACGGGCAATTCGGGTTTGGTGATCAAAGACAGCTCCTCCTGAAAGACGGGAACGACCGGCTTGGGATATTGAGTCGCTTCGGAGAATTTTGAGAACTGCCGCTGTGTGATCTCCTTCAGGTCGATATAAAAAGCCGGCAGGTAAACCGCATGCTGGGGCAATTCATCCAGATCCCCGCTCGAGGCAGGACTTCCCATCTGAAAAGGTCCTTCCGGGATCAAGACCATTTCTGACCCATCCTCTGTTTCGATGGTCTTGAAACGGCTGAAGTCCTGATGGCTGCTTTGTACTTTTTGCGTCGGCTGTGCCGGCACGCTTTGAGTCTTGGAATCCGACCGGCCGGTTTTCCACGCTTCATAGATGAAGATAACGATCATGAGAAAAAAAGCGGCAAAGGCGACGAGCGATCCGTAGTAGAACGCATCCTTCTTCATGCCTTATCCTTTCTCCATCCCAACATTTTCAAACCTGTCATTCGCCGTCTTCAAACCGTTTGCACTATAGCCAACCGAAACCCAAAATGCAAGCGGCCTGACATTAGACTGATTCACCTGGGCAAACATATTAACGTCCGGATTATCCTTTGATCGGGCGGAAGGGATTACGATCGGTCTGGATTCGATTCTCCGAGCCCTCCGCAGCCACAGACTTAATTTATGGGTGGTTTAGACTTTGAATCGGACGATTCCGGGAAAACACCTTGCTGGGGAGTGAGATCCCGGAAGAGCTGCCGCTTCTTAATATGGTGTCGTTCCTGCGTGCTCAGCAACTCATTCAGAGTCCTGACTGCATCAAGCACATGGTCTCCCTTGTTAAGCATCACGCACTCGGCGCGCTGTCCCATGGCCGCATCGGTGATTTCTGCCCGGGCTGGCAGCCCGCTCTTAGCCAGTGTCTCCAGGACCTGGGTGGCCCAGATGACGGGTACATGGGCGGCTTCACACAAACACAGAATATCCTCCTGAACCAGCGCCAGATTTTCGAACCCGACCTCAACGGCCAGATCGCCGCGTGCGATCATCACTCCAAGCTTGGGCAGATCGAGCCCGGCGAGCAATAATTGCGCCAGTCGGTGGATCGCTTCCCGGGTCTCGATTTTGATCACGATGCCCATGTCGGGATGACCCAGCTCCCGCAACGCGTCGCGCAGATCGGCGAGATCCTGGGGGCGATGCACGAAGGATAATCCCACAGCGCTCGCATGATTGATCACGAACGCCAGGTCCTGACGGTCCTGGGCGGTGAGCGCCGGCAGATCGACCTGCGAATCGGGAAAGTTGAGGCCCCTTTTGGAGCGGATGCGCGCCGGAATCCCGCGGGGGGCGGTGATCTCCAACTCGAGGTAATCCTCATGGCTTTTCCGAACCACTGCCGCGATCTTGCCGTCGTCGATAAACACCCGATGGCCGGGCCTCACGTGCTCCAGGATCTCCGGCAAGGTGCAGCTGATCCCGGCGGGATTCGGGCCCTGCGCGGAATGACCGGGGCGTTCAGGATCGCGATAGAGCAACAGCGTGTCGCCCGCCTGAACCTTCAGGTCCACGGGCTGCGGGGCGACCGGTCCGACCGTGAGAACAGCTCCCTGTTCGGTGCGAAGCGCGGTCCCTTCCATCACATAGGCCGTCCGCTCGAGGCCGACTCTGACCCGCGTCGGGCTCATGCGCTCCACCACGTACAACCTCCGGATACGGTCGCGAGTGTCTTCCACGCGCAACACGTCGCCCACACGCAGTTCCTCGATCGCGGTCTGCCCGGGAAGCGCGATCACGAATTGCGCCCCCTCGCTAATGCCACGCATCCGAGTGGTCTGCTGAGCTTGGCCGTCCAGATAGCCTTCTAACAGTCGGCTGGGGCGACCGAGAAGATCCTTGGGAACGGCAAGCTTCAGCGGACGGGTCTCGAGCGTCAGCATCCCTGTTCGGACCTTTGGTCCGCCCAGGTCCATCAGGATCCGGCAACGCCGGCCGACTCCCTGCCCTTTCCGGTGCAACCGCTCTTCGGCGTGGCCGATTGCATCGATGATCCTCGCCCACTCTTGCGCGGAGTCGTGCGCGCAATTGATGCGGGCGATGTCCATTCCTTTGAGCAACAACTGCTCCAACAGATCCAGCTTGGAGATCACGGATCCGTCGAGCGTGACCATAATACGAGTGACGCGCCCCTCTCGGGGACGGCCCAGGAGCGCCCGGCTGCGCTCCGCCAGCAGCGTGTGGGCTCGATCCGCTGTGGGGGCATGAAGATCGGTGTGCGGAACAGACGCGCCGAGATGCTTCAGCACTTGCCGAATGCTGGCCAGGACGGTGCTCTCGAGCCGCCCCAGTGAGGAGAGTCCTTCCTCGGCCAGCGCAAGTTGTACCTCGCGTAAGTCGCGTTCCCGCAGCGCGAGGTAGGCCAGTAGATTATCGCGACTGCATTCGGATTCGCGGTCCGTATACGGATAGGCGTTCCGGGCGTGTCCGGCCTGATCGACGAGCTCCTGGTAAATGGCACGGAGTTTCTCTCCGAGTGAGAATGTCTGCTCATCCTTCTCCATCATCGCCTCGCTGAGCACGATCAACCCACACCAGAGACAAAGAATGGTCCCTGAACCACACGGCTTCGAGGTGTATTCTTGACGGGAAAATTAATACTCTACCGGGATTCGACCCCACATGAGCGCCGCAGGCACGAAGATCGATTACGACAGGTCACCGCTCATGACGAACCCTCAATGACCTTTTCTGATGTAGTAGTGGTGTCCCCAAGGGGATTCGAACCCCTGTTACCGCCGTGAAAGGGCGATGTCCTAGGCCGGGCTAGACGATGGGGACACATGAGGCATGAGCCGCCCGGGATTCGAACCCGGGACACCCGCCTTAAAAGGGCGGTGCTCTACCAGCTGAGCTAGCGGCTCTAATTCCATCAACAAAGGAAGGAATATTAACAGACGCGTGGAATTCTTGTCAACGAAATTGGCCCCGAAGGGAGTAGGGGTCGTTTAACAGGATGGCTTCTTCTCTTCTTGTTCCGGTCGAGATCATAAATATTCGGCACCCGATCCGTTCCTCCAATCTTGACAAATATTCCTTGGCCCGGATCGGCAATTGTTCGTACTTCTGCATGCCCGTTGTCGAACATTGCCAGCCTTCCATCGTCTCATAGATCGGCTCACACCCCTCCTGAACCGTCAGACTGCTGGGCATATCCCGGAAGGTTTTTCCACCATAACGGTAACCGACACACAGACTTATCTGTTCGCACGCATCCAATACATCGAGTTTGGTGACTGCAATACCGCTCAACCCATTCACCCGGACAGCATAACGGACCAGAACCGCGTCAAACCATCCGCAGCGACGGGCCCGACCGGTGGTCGCTCCAAATTCATGGCCCCGCTCCTGAAGCTGGACGCCCGTATCATCCTTGAGCTCGGTTGGAAAGGGACCGCTCCCAACCCGAGTAGTGTAGGCCTTCACAACGCCGACCACCGCCGTGATGCGTGTCGGACCCACTCCGGTTCCTGTACAGGCCCCGCCGGAAGTAGCGCTGGAAGACGTTACGAACGGATAAGTGCCGTGGTCCACATCAAGATGAGTTCCCTGTGCCCCTTCGAACAGAACCCGTTTACCTTCATCGATCCATTGGTTCAAAATCAAAGCCGTATCCGCAATGTAATCGCTAATCTCGCGGGCATACTCCATGTACTCCCGGTAGACCTTCTCCAGATCAAAACGCTCCACTTTATAGGTCTGTTCCAACAGAAAATTCATCTCGACAAGGTTTGCCGTCAGTTTTTCCCGGAAAAGGTCCGGTTCGAGGAGATCACCCACACGGATACCGATGCGGGCCATTTTATCAACGTAAGCCGGTCCTATACCGCGGCCGGTCGTCCCGATGCGGCGTGCCCCTTTGAGTCTTTCGCTCTCCTTATCGATCGCCTTATGGTATGGCATGATCAAATGGGCATTGCTGCTGACCAGTAGCCGGCCACGGACATGGACACCCCGTTTCTCCAAGTTAGCGGCCTCTTCAATAAGTGCAGCGGGATCAACCACAACGCCATTTCCGATCACGCAAAGTTTTCCCGGTTGAAGAATTCCGGAAGGAATGAGATGAAGCACAAAGGTTTCCTGCCCCAACACCACGGTATGACCCGCATTGTGCCCTCCCTGATAGCGGACCACCCCGTCGGCTTGCTCCGAAAGCAAATCGACAATCTTTCCCTTTCCTTCATCCCCCCACTGGGTTCCAATCACCACCAAAGCAGGCATTCCATCCCTCACACAAAAAAGCCCTGATCTTTCAGATCAGAGCTTTCAAACGAAAGGTTCGTTGTGCGATTCAGTCCAATCGTATGCTAGAGTATCGTAGGCTCTTAGAACAGATTTGTCAAGAAAGGTGTCGAATCATGGTGGAGCTGGGGGGGATCGAACCCCCGACCTCCAGACTGCCAGTCTGGCACTCTCCCAACTGAGCTACAGCCCCACGTATAAAAATTGACCCGACCAATTTCCGTCCGACATAAATTGCGGATAAGTCCTTTTAGCGCCGACGGCGGAAAGATTCTCGCCCCACTCAAAACGCCACCGCGACATTCAAAATTATCGTATCATTGTCCCAGATGGCTGTCAAGGCGGATGGATCGCAAAAAAACGGTCGCATCGCCGAAGCGATGCGACCGTTGAGTTTCCCCGTTTTAGAACAATTCGGGGCCGTGTTACTTTGCGGCAAACGCAAAATCGGCCGTCGCTTTGCCCTTGGCCGGGACGGTCACTTTTACTTCCTGAGTACCTAAGACCGGATGGAAGGCGTGTAGTTCATATGTTCCCGGAGGGACGCCGTCAATGGTAAAGGTTCCATCCTCGTTGTCAATGGCATAATACGGATTCGACACAGGCTGGAAATAAACTTCCATGTAGTTGTGCTGGTCGCACTGGATCTTCATATCGCTTTCCTTCTTCCGAAGGATCACCGGTTTTTTAATGACCTGTCCTTTTTCAGGAAGCGGAAGGTTGAAGATGGTTGTGGCGCTGGCACCCAATTGCTCATAAGCATGCGGATTATGTAACACACCCGTGGCGGCTTTTGGATCGGTCGGATCCGCATCGGTATTTAAAATTCGGATCTCGGCCTTCTTGACCACCACGCCCGTCAAGGTGGAAGGGCCGCCTTGTACTTGAAACCGACAGATGTTTGTTTTTACATCCGTCCCGTCAAATTTAAACGGTTTGCCTTTTTGGATCTCTTCGATGAAGACAACCACATCCGCAAGGGCTCCGTTTTTAACATTGACCTGCTGTACGAGGCGATGGCCTTTTCCGTCCGAATCGGCCTGTTCACAGAACTTTGGATTGGGAAATTTTGCAAAATCAAACTCCTTTGGCGCCGGCACGGCCCCTTTGAATGTCACCTTCCCCGTAATGGTTCCGCCATCCGGGACCGGAGCCTCTTGATACTGCTCATCGGCCGAGGCCATCGGGGCGCCGATCCAACCGATCACCCCCGCTATCACAATTGCAGCGATAAACCCTTTCATCTTCTGATCTCCTTTCCTTGTGTATTGGGATGAGGGAAACGCCCTCTCCCCGATCCTGAATTAAAAAACCTAACTGATTGCTCTCCGCGGTCGTCCCGTGAAACTTGTACTATTTCGGCTTATTGATTACAGAGGGCCTTCGATCCACTTAATTTTTGGCAGTTGTACCTTCTGAGAGGACTAACAGAACTCCAATGAGGAAGATCCTTATGATCGTTCTATCCTCGATGCCCCTGTAAAAAACGGTAACGAAGTCTACGCCACAATTTCAACCCTGTCAAGAAAAAAATTCTACGCCTTATTTTGAGGGGATGTCAAGCTCAAGAACTGCCGCCCTCTGCAATCCAACTTGCAATGCGGGTAAGAATCGATTATAAAAGTGGATCAAACTCGAGAGCCGTCCGGCGTCATGATGTCCGTTCTACCTTTTTTTATCACAGCGTTTATCTCTTTGTTCGCGATCGTCGACGCGATCGGAAATGCGCCCATGTTTTTGTCGATCACCCCCCACAACACGCACGCCGAGCGCGTCAAGATGGCCGGAAAGGCCGCGGTCGCGGTTTTCATCATCCTGACCATTTTCGCAGTATTGGGAAATCGGATCTTTCAAGTGTTCGGGATCACCATGGATGCCTTCCGCATTGCCGGCGGGCTCATTCTGCTGAAAATCTCGCTGGACATGGTTGAGGCAAAGAATCTCCGGACACGCCATACCCCCGAAGAAGATCAGGAAGGTCTGGCTAAAGAAGACGTCGCGATCATTCCTCTGGCCATGCCGATGCTGAGTGGCCCGGGTGCAATTTCAACCGTGATCGTCCTTACGGCCCAGGCCACCTCGGCCGGTTTAATGAGCGCTCTGTTAATTGCGATCGGGATAAATTCCGGCCTTGTTTATTTGATCCTAAGAAGTTCGGCACGGGTTGTCGCCCTTTTTAAGGAAACCGGCATGCGGATCTTGACGCGGATTCTCGGCATCGTCTTGGCCTCTATTGCCGTCCAGTTCATCCTGACCGGCTTCCAGTCCTTTATGTCCGCCACCCGATAAGCTGAAACGGGGAATTAACGAGTCAGGTCTTGTCAATCCGGTAGGGGCAATTCAATTTCATCACTCAGGACCTTCATGAGGCCAAAACAAAGGATCCTTTTGGACCGACCCGCGTTTGATTAACTCCAGGAATTCCTCTCGGGTTTCTCGACGGGTTCGGAATCCTCCCAACATCGCACTGGTGATCGCCGTCGCATTTTGTTTTTCAACGCCGCGCATCATCATGCAGAGATGCTGAGCCTCCATCACAACCGCGACACCCTGCGGCCGGATCTTCTCCTGGATGATTTCAGCAATCTGCTGTGTCAGCCGCTCTTGAACCTGGAGCCGTCGACTGAACACTTCGACGATTCTCGGCAGCTTACTCAGCCCGATGACTTTCTTGTCGGGAAGGTATGCGATATGACATTTGCCAAAAAATGGAACAAGATGGTGTTCGCAAAGACTGAAGAAATCGATATCTTTGACGATCACCATTTCGTCATACTTGATGGGAAAGAGCGCGCCGTTTAAGACTTCATCGATGTCCTGGGTGTATCCTTTGGTTAGGAAATGAAACATCTTGGCCACCCGCTCCGGCGTTTTGATCAACCCTTCACGCGTCGGGTCTTCTCCCACCTGTACAAGTATCTGTTCGATGGCTTCCTGCAGCTGTTGCGTCTTCTCTCCGGTTTTCATCGCGATCTCTTTCAATGGTTGAATGCCATGTCCTAGAACAGGCATGCGGAGGGCACGCCTCCGATTGTTTGGTGAGGGTCAAATTATCATCGCTCGACAGCCTGGGGTTCACCCGGAATATGAACGATCACGTCGCCCAAGATCTTGGCCTGACACGACAGACGATGCGGTGGATGTAACCCGGCTAAATCCATCATATCCTCTTCTTCAAATTCAATCCCGGTGAGGTTTTCGTGCCCTGCGATCACCACCACCCGACAGGTACTGCAGGAAGCAAATCCGCCGCATTCGTGAGCCAGCGTCACTCCCAGCAACTGAGCGGCTTCAAGCAACGACTTTTTTTCAGGAACGTCTCCGCTCCTTCCCGATGGATAAAAGGTGACCTTGGACATAGGGTGATTCCAGCTGCGGCCGCCGTCTCAGGATGCGACCTTCATGGTACAGCGATGCGCTTTGACGTGGGATTCAAACTCCTCCGGAAAATGGCGCAGGCTGCATTGCACCGCCACCGCGGCTCCGGTAATGACGGTGCAGTCACCACGGCCCTTGACGAACCCGCTGAGCTGCTGAAGCGACAGGAGGTCTTCCGGTTTTCCATGTCCCGTCTCAATTTTCTCAAGGATCTGATGAAGGTAATACGTACCCATTTTACAAGGAGGACACTGACCACAGCTCTCCTCCCGGAAGAAGTTACAAAACTTCATGGTTTGTTCAACCATGCAGTGGGTGTCATCCAGCACAATGACGCCGGCGGAACCCAAGCCGGATCCGATCGCTTTGAGCGAATCAAAATCCATCGAGACATCAATGTCCTTCGGGGTCAGGAATGCATGGGACGGACCGCCCGGATAAACCGCTTTGAGTATCCGGCCGTTTTTTATTCCACCGCCGAATTCTTCAATCAATTTCCGAAGGGAAATGCCGAGCGGAAGCTCATAAACTCCGGGCCGGTTGACATCACCACTAAGGGAAAAGAGCATCGTCCCAGGACAGGTTTTGGTGCCAAAGGATCGAAACCAATCCGCACCGTTTGAAACGATATGCGGAACATTCGATAGCGTTTCTACATTGTTCACCACCGTCGGCTTGCCGTACAATCCATAGACCGTCGGATAATAGGGCGGTTTGTGTTTGGGCTTGGCTTCGCGCCCCTGCATGCATTCCAACATGGCGGTTTCTTCTCCGGCCACATAGGTATCCGGACCCAAAAAAATCTGGATGTCGCACGAAAATCCCGTTCCCAAAATATTGGGCCCCAACAATCCGTGCTTCTGCGCATCCACGATCGCCTGTCGAACGAGCGCGATCTCCTCGGTGAAGGCCCCGTTCATAAACAGATGGGATTCCTTCGCGCCCACGGCGTAGGCCGCAATCGCAATGCCTTCGAGAAGTTGATGGGGGTTTAGCCGGAGTAACAAACGATCTTTGAAGGTTCCCGGTTCGTGTTCGCCGGCATTGCAGGCCAAATAGCGTTCCAACTCCCGATGGGTCGCGACCATTTCCCATTTCTTTCCGGTTGGGAAACCGGCTCCTCCCCGTCCGCGTAACCCTGAACGCTTGATGGTTTCGATAACCTCGAGCGGCTGAGAAGATCGGAGAACTTTTTCTAAGGCCTGGTAGCCTCCACTTTTCTGATAAGCCTCAAGATCTACCGTTCCCTTTATTGTATCTTTCAGCAGGATCTGCTGTGTCACACTCATCTCCCCATCTCATTCCCACAGGTCCGATGTCGTTTGCCTGAAATTCAAGGCGGTGGCTTACCCGGCAACCGTGCGCGATCATTCCGATTCAGATCAAAGGTAATGGCTCAATGCCATAAAAAAGAGCATAGGAATTGATAAATAGAAGTTGGTCCGTGAGGCCAGATAGGCCTTTCGAGCCATGGCCGCCATTTCGGCCGGTGGGGATTGTTGCTTTGCGGCTGCGTCGGCGGTCATCTGTATGATCCGTTTTTGATTCGGCCAGATAATCAGCCAAACGTTGAGAAACATGATGATGCCCAACGTTCCGCCGATGCCGATGGACACTTCCCAGGCCCCGCTCCCACCACCCCATTTCCTCATAAGGATGATGAGTCCGGCCAAAACGGTAACCGCTGCGCTCCATCGAAACCACCATAATGCGGGCGGCATCAAAAGCGGAACGACTTTACCCTTTGTCCCCCCATCGAGGCTCTTCATGAAATTGACGTTCACCAAGTTAAAAAAATAAAGAAGACCTATCCATGTAATTCCGGCCAAGAAGTGAATCCAACGAAACAACAACTCGAATGGATCGACGCCAGGCATGGTTCCTCCTTTGTTAGGATCGTTATAACGTTAGGAATTAAATAGTTTTTCCGCACAAATGACTCATCAATTTTACAAAGAACAAAACGCTTATAAAATACACCTCCTGATTTTATATTGTCAACTCAATAATCAGAACGAATCTCACATCGTCCGGTTAAATACCGATCGCATAGGTTTCAGATTCGGATGGTTTTCAGACTTTAAGGAAGTGACATCTTGAAGAGGCGTCAACGAAACACCAATCGTTTTCGCGTCTTGCTCCCCATCGGCGCAGGCCGATTCTTGCGATTGGCTAGAATGACAGGATCAATGATTTCGCCGCAACCCAGACACCGCCAGCCAAAAAAGAATATCGCCCCTGTGTCATCCCTAAGGTCCTCGAAGGGCTCGTGAACCATATAACTCTCGCAACGCGGACATTTCATGGTCTAAATCTCTCAATCACAAAAATGAAACA
>Ga0187776_10001903_pt1 | contig 10566 bp, 8 predicted proteins | sample 0216_BV02_MP12_2_FD_132426 | JGI IMG/M metagenome (GOLD analysis project Ga0187776, IMG submission 132426) | Tropical peat soil microbial communities from peatlands in Department of Meta, Colombia - 0216_BV02_MP12_20_MG | ecosystem: Environmental > Terrestrial > Soil > Wetlands > Peat | place...
GTCCGAACCCCTTTTGTTGCCGGCGAACCGATACGTGAAGCAAAGCTGGTGGATTCGAAGGGTTCCGGATTCATGGCCGCCATCTTGCCGACCGGCATGCGCGCGGTCGCCACGCAGATAACGCCGGAAACCGGCGCGGGGGGCTTCATCCTTCCGAACGACCGCGTCGACGTCATCCTTACGCCGCGTGGGGCCAACGAAAAATCGGGCAGCACCAGCGAGACCATTCTCCGCAACGTTCGCGTGCTCGCGATTGATCAAAACATCGAAGAGAAGAATGGCCAGAAGGTCGTGGTCGGCAAGACCGCGACGCTCGAGCTGACGGCAAGGCAAGCGGAAACGTTGGCGCTATCGCAACAACTCGGGTTGTTGTCACTTGCGCTACGCAGCATCGCCGACGGCTCCGGGGAAGAACAGAACATTGACGAATCTGACTCACGCCACAACGTCAACATCGTCCGGTTTGGCGTCAGAACCACGACTACGCCGCGATGATCTTTTTGGGGACCATGGGAATGGCGATCAGGACACTGACCCGCACCGCCGCAATGGGGGCACTCATTGTCTTCGGCGGGCTCGCGCCGACTGCTCCGGCAATCCCGGCAGAGACTGCGCACGCGCCCGTCATACAAGTGGCGGCAAGCGAAGCAACGTCTCGGGCCATTACGCTCGGTATCGGCAAATCGGTCGCTATCGATTTGCCGACCGACATCAAGGATGTACTGGTCGCAGATCCCAAGGTCGCCAACGCCGTGGTCCGCTCGTCACGCCGCGCTTACATGATCGGCGTCACGGTCGGACAAACCAACATTTTCTTCTTCGATGCGGACGGAAAGCAGATCGCTGGCTTCGATATAGCCGTCACGCGCGATCTTAACGGAGTCCGTGCGGCCCTCAAGCAATCCATGCCCGACTCCGACATCCGTGTCGAAGGTGTCGGCGATGGCGTCGTGCTTTCAGGCAGCGCTTCTACCCCGGCGGAGTCCCAACACGCCTACGACGTAGCTGCGCGGCTGGTCGGCGATGCCAACAAGGTGGTCAACAGCATCGCGGTGCGCGGGCGCGACCAGGTCATGCTCAAGGTAACTGTTGCTGAAGTGCGGCGCGACGTGATCAAGCAGCTGGGCATCGACCTTTCCGGCAGCTTCAACTACGGCACTGCAGTCGTGAACTTCAATACGAGCAATCCATTTTCTGCGACCGGCCAGGCCCTGAGCAATACCGCGCTCACCGGTTCCTTCAATACCGTCACCGCAACGTTGCGCGCGATGGAACGCGCAGGCGTCATCCGTACCTTGGCTGAGCCTAACCTGACTGCAATCTCCGGCGAGACGGCAACGTTCATCGCCGGCGGCGAATTCCCAATTCCAAACGGACTGTCGTGCGACACCACGCGTTCACCGCCAATCTGTCAGCCGCAGATCACATTCAAGAAATTTGGCGTCAGCCTGGTGTTTACACCGATCGTGCTAACCGAAGGTCGCATCAGCCTGAAGGTCATGACCGAGGTGTCCGATCTTTCGACGGAAAACGCGATGACCTTGCAGGTCACCGGGTCGGCCACGTCGCTGACGGTGCCGTCGATTCAAACTCGGCGCGCCGAGACGACAGTGGAGATTCCGTCCGGCGGCGCGTTGGCGTTGGCCGGCATGATCCAGGAGCAGACGAAGCAGTCGATCAACGGCCTTCCCGGGTTGATGCAGATTCCGATCCTCGGCGCGTTGTTCAAGAGCCGCGACTTCATCAACCACCAATCCGAACTCATGGTGCTGGTCACGCCCTACGTCGTGCGCGCGGTTGCTCAAAAGCAACTGTCGCGGCCTGACGATGGATATGCGGATCCGACCGATCCGCAGTCAGTACTGCTTGGCCAGCTGAACCGCATCTACGGCGTCGCCGGCAAAACCGAAATGCGGCCGTCGACCGATTATCACGGCAAGTACGGGTTCATCCTCGATTGAGCGGCGGAGACGAGTAATGAAGGCAATTCTTCGAGCGGCAATGTGCCGCCGCAACCGGTCGGCGCTGCGCCTCATCGCGGCCAGTGGACTTGCGCTTTGGCTAGGAGGGTGCCTTCAGTCGGAAGTCGCGATAAACTCATATCCCGTCGACTATCGCGTGCGTCACCCGATCGTCGTGCGGGATGGCACGCAAACCGTCGAGATCATGCTCGGCCGCAACCGCGGCGGCCTCACGCCCGATCAGCGAGCCGACGTGCTTGCGTTTGCACAAACCTGGCGGCGCGAGGCGGGCAGCGGAATCATCGTCGAGGTTCCGCATGGTGGACCGACCGATCATGCCGCCGCCGATTCAATGCGGGAAATCCGCTCGATTCTTGGCGCCGTCGGAATGCCGTCCAACGCAATCTATGTGCGAAACTACAAGCCAGCCCGATCGTCACTCGCCAGCATCAAGCTCAACTATTCGAAGCTGATTGCGGAGGCGGGGCCCTGCGGGCAGTGGCCGAGGGATCTCGGCCCATCCTGGGAGTCCGGCTACATCGAAAACCAGCCTTACTGGAATCTGGGCTGCGCGAGTCAGCGCAATCTCGCGGCCATGGTCGAGAATCCCGCCGACCTGGTGCAACCGCGCGGAGAGACGCCGGCCTGGACGCCGCGACGGACCGTGGTGCTTGAAAAATACCGCAAGGGCGAAAACCCCTCCGGCAATTACCTCGGGTACGACACCGGAAAAATCAGCGACATAGGAAAATGACCAAGCACGCTCATCACGCAGCAAGCACAGACAGCGCTCCGACGATGCCCGCGACAAGCGAGCACGTCAGCGGCGAACATATCGCGCCGGCGCCACGCGTTTCGGTCGAGGCATTTTGCGAAACCGTCGAAACCGCAGCCGCAATCCAATCTGCTGGAGAAGACAGGCGCCTCGCAAAAGCCCATGTAAAAATCCAGATGGGCGGCATCGCTGCCGCAACCGAAGCCTACCGTAACTCACCTACGCCAAACGTCATCGTGATCGAAACGGACGCGCGCGCCACCGATATTCTTAGCGGCCTCGATGACCTGGCTACGGTTTGCGACGCGGACACGCGCGTAATTGTTATGGGCCGTGTCAACGATGTCACGTTGTACCGTGAGCTGACACGCCGGGGGGTAAGCGAATATCTGATTACACCGATTGGACCCATCGATGCCGTTCGGGCAATCTGCAGCCTGTTCTCCGCGCCGGACGCAAAACCAGTCGGGCGCATTATCGCCGTCGTGGGCGCGAAGGGCGGCGTCGGTGCTTCGTCCATCGCCCACAATATCGCTTGGTCGATCGGCCGCGATCTCTCGCTCGATTCTGTAGTTGCCGATCTCGACCTTGCTTTCGGCACGGCAGGTCTTGACTACAATCAGGATCCACCGCAAGGCATCGCCGATGCGGCATTCTCACCCGACCGGGTCGACACGGCATTTGTCGACCGGCTGTTGTCGAAATGCAGCGATCATCTGAGCCTTCTGGCGGCCCCCGCAACACTTGATCGTGTCTATGATTTCGGCGCTGAAGCGTTCGATTCAATTCTCGATTCCTTGCGCAGTTCCATCCCTTGTGTCGTTCTCGACGTCCCGCACCAATGGGTGAGTTGGACCAGGCGCCTGCTGATAAGCGCCGACAATATTCTTGTCGTTGCGGCACCCGATCTCGCGAACCTGCGCAATGCGAAAAACTTGATGGACCTGCTGCGTACGTCGCGCCCGAATGATCATCGGCCGCACTACTGCCTGAACATGGTCGGTGTGCCAAAACGTCCGGAGATCGCGCCGGCCGATTTTGCCAAGGCTCTGGATTGTCAGCCAGCGGCGATGATCCCCTTTGAACCCGCGCTTTTCGGCCCCGCCGCCAACAACGGGCAGATGATCGCCGAGGTATCCGCCGGCCACAAGACTGCGGACATGTTCCGCCAAATGGCTCAAACGCTTACCGGGCGTATCGAGACCAAGCGGGCTGCCGGCAGTCTCCTTTCGCCGCTGCTTAACCGGTTGAAGAAGCGAAAAGCCTGAGAATCGTTGGGAGTGTGCAGTCGTGTTCGGTAAGCGCAGTGCAACCTCGGAAGTTCGCGCTCCCGCATCGCATCCATCAGCAGCTCCAGCTGCGCCTGCGCCTGCGCCGTCACCGACCGAACTGCCGAAGCCGGCAACAAACGCACCCATGGAGACCGGTCGCACGCCGTTCCCGTCCGACGGACTCGGCGCCCCGTTGGTGGGCTCGCCTACTCCACCTCGCGGGGCAACGCCTGCCAATGCTGCGCCAGCGGCGATCGATACCCGACGATCGGAAAACTACTACGAGACCAAAGGAACCATCTTCGGCGCGCTGATCGAGGCAATCGACCTCGCTCAGTTGGCGCGGCTCGACGTCGATTCGGCTCGCGAAGAAATCCGCGATATCGTCAACGAGATCATCGCGATCAAGAGCATCGTGATGTCGATCGCCGAACAGGAAGACCTGCTCGACGATATCTGCAACGACGTTCTCGGTTTTGGTCCGCTCGAGCCGCTGCTCTCGCGCGACGACATCGCCGATATCATGGTGAACGGCGCTGGCACGGTTTACATCGAAGTTCAAGGCAAAATCCAGAAGACCGGCATCCGTTTCCGCGACAATCAGCAGCTTCTGAATATCTGTCAACGTATCGTCAGCCAGATCGGCCGGCGCGTCGACGAAGCCTCGCCGATCTGCGACGCGCGCTTGCCAGACGGCTCGCGCGTCAATGCCATCGTGCCGCCCCTTTCGATCGACGGCCCCGCGCTCACGATCCGCAAGTTTAAGAAGGACAAGCTGACGCTCGATCAGCTCGTCAGATTCGGTACGATCACGCCGCATGGCGCCGAAATTCTACGCATCGTCGGGCGCTGCCGCGTCAACACGCTCGTATCCGGCGGCACCGGCTCCGGCAAGACCACACTTCTCAACTGCCTCACGCAGTTCATTGACCACGACGAGCGTATCATCACCTGCGAAGACGCGGCGGAACTGCAATTACAGCAGCCGCACGTGGTGCGTCTGGAAACCCGTCCGCCCAATCTCGAGGGCGAAGGTCAAGTCACCATGCGTGACCTGGTGCGCAACTGCCTGCGCATGCGGCCGGAACGCATCATCGTCGGCGAAGTCCGCGGACCCGAAGCCTTTGACTTGCTTCAGGCCATGAATACCGGCCACGACGGTTCGATGGGTACCTTGCACGCGAACAATCCGCGCGAAGCCCTGTCGCGTCTAGAATCGATGATCACCATGGGCGGATTCTCGCTGCCTTCACGAACAATCCGCGAAATGATCTGCGCCTCGGTCGACGTCGTTATTCAGGCCGCCCGGTTACGCGACGGCACGCGCAAGATCACCCACGTCACCGAGGTGATGGGGATGGAAGGCGACGTCATCGTGACGCAAGACATATTTGTCTACGACATGACCGGCGAAGACGCGAAAGGCAACATCATTGGCCGGCACCGATCGACGGGGATTGGTCACCCCAAATTCTGGGACCGCGCCCGTTATTACGGCGAGGAACAGCGACTGGCGGCCGCACTCGACGCAGCGGAAGCAACCAACGAGGCCACCAGGGCCTAAAGGAGGCGCGCTGTGCAAATTATCGCCGTCTTCTTCCTGGTCACGGTCGCCATCGGCGGCGTCGTCTACGTATTCCTTTATCCCGCGTTGTCCGGGGAGCGGAAAGCCGAGCAACGAATTCAGAGCGTCGCTCGACCCGAACCGATGGCCCGGATATCGCGCGCGGTCCAGAGATCGCGGCGCGACGTAGTGGAATCCTCGCTGAAAGACTTCGAGGAGCGCCATAAGAAAAGTAAAAGCGTGCCGCTTTCGGTTCGAATTGCGCAATCGGGGCTGTCCTGGTCCAAACGTCAATTTGCGATGTTCTCTGCCGTTTTCGGTCTGGCCATGTTCGCGGTCGGCTCACTGTCCGGCGCCGGTTTGATAGCCTCGGCAACACTTGGATTTGTCGGAGCTTTTGGATTGCCGCGCTGGCTCTTGTCCTATTTGAAAAAACGCCGCGAGACGAAATTTCTGGAAGCTTTCCCGGACGCGGTCGACATCATTGTGCGTGGCGTAAAGGCCGGCCTGCCGCTGCTCGATTGCATAAAAATGATCGTGACAGAGGCGCCGGAACCGCTGAAGTCCGAGTTCCGGTTTATTCTGGAGACGCAAGCCATCGGCATGCCCCTTGGGGAGGCCTGTGCCAAGCTGTACGAGCGCACGCCGCTGCCGGAGGCAAACTTTTTCGGCATCGTTGTCGCCATCCAACAAAAAGCCGGCGGCAACCTTTCTGAAGCGCTCGGCAATCTGTCGAAAGTGCTGCGCGACCGAAAGAAAATGAAAGCCAAAATCCAATCGATGTCGCAGGAGGCAAAGGCTTCCGCCGCCATCATCGGTGCGTTGCCGATCGCGGTGATGATCCTCGTCTACCTGACGAGCCCGCAATATATCTCACTTCTGTTCAGCAACAAGGTCGGCCACCTGATGCTGGCTGGTTCGGCAGTGTGGATGGTCATGGGCGTGTTGGTGATGAAAAAAATGATCAACTTCGATTTCTAGGCCGGCCTCTATGACTGATTTTCTTATCAACATACTCAGCGTAAAGATGCTGACGATGCTTTTCGCAGCCGTGGCGGCGGCTGCGACGGTGTTGACGCTGGCGATGCCGTTCGTGTTCGCGGACCCGCTCGACAAGCGCATGAAGGCGGTTGCCCTCGAGCGTGAAAAAATCCGTCAGCGCGAACGCGAACGCATGGCGCAAGAAAGCCAGAAGGCCAAGCTGCGGCAAACACCGAAGCAATATGTCCAGACAATCGTCGACCGCTTCAACCTGACCAAGTGGGTCGGTCAAGAGGAGGCTCGTCTCAAGCTTGTGCAAGCCGGCTATCGCGGGCAAGCGCCATACGTGACCTACCTGTTCATGCGCATGGTGACTCCGGTCGCCCTGTTTCTGTTCACGGTATTGTACTTGTTTGTCTTCCTCAAACTCGATCAACCGACTATGGTGAAGCTGGGCATCTGCATTGCCTCGGCTTATGTCGGCATGCAGCTGCCCTTGCTTCTGCTCAAGAATAAGATTCAGCGTCGTCAGCTTTCCATCAGACGCGCCTTTCCGGATACCCTCGACCTGTTACTGATTTGCGTCGAGTCAGGCATGTCGATCGAGGCGGCGTTCAGAAAGGTCAGCGACGAAATTGGCACGCAATCGGTGGCGCTGGCGGAAGAACTTACCCTCACGACCGCCGAATTGTCCTACCTGCCGGACCGGCGCCAGGCCTACGAGAACCTTGCCAAGCGTACGAATCTGGACGGCGTGAAATCGGTCTGTATGGCGTTGCAGCAGGCCGAGCGCTACGGCACGCCGCTCGCCACCATGCTGCGCGTGATGGCCCAGGAAAATCGCGACATGCGGATGGCGGAAGCCGAGAAGAAAGCGGCCGGACTGCCGCCCAAGCTGACCGTTCCGATGATTCTGTTCTTCCTGCCGGTGTTGTTCGTGGTCATTCTCGGACCGGCAGCGATCAAGGTAATGGCTCTACAGTAAGACCGAGGCATGATCAGGATCCGGCGTCAGGCGTCGGGGCGTAGGATCGGCCCATCTTCTTCCAATCGCCTTGTTGCGCGAGCATCTGCCGCAGGTAGGTCACGTTGGCGGCAGCTTCCGCCTCGGGCAGATCCGCGCTCGCGATTTTTTCCGCTTCCGCGAAGCGACCGCGTAAGCCGACCACCAGCGCGAGATTTTGTCGCACTTTCGGACTGGCATTCAGCTGCGCCGCTGCGCGCCGCAATGTTTCTTCAGCGTTCTTCAGATCCTTCGCCAGCAGGTAGGACAGCCCAAGATTGGAAAGCACTGAAGGCTCGTTGGGCACGATCTTGAGCGCGGTGGCATAATGGCGCTGCGCCTCGGCGTGACGGCCCATCTGGTCGAGCACCGCGCCTTGCGCGTTGAGAATTCGCCAATCGGGATTGTCCGGCGTGTGCGCGCGTCCGAGCGCCTCGAGTGCCTGTTGATATTGACCGGCTTCCGCCAGCGCCCGACCGTAGGCGCCAAGCAGGGGCATGTGGCGCGGATTGCGGATGGAAGCTTGCTCAAGCACCGCGACTGCCTGGGCGCGCTGATCAGTGGCGCGCAGAGCGCGCGCGTAGGCAATGGCCGTATCGGCATCGCCCGGGTTCTCGCGGTAGCGCGCCCCCAAAGGTTCGAGAGACTGCCGCCATTCGGCTTCGGTGCGCGGCGTCGCATCGGTTTTGGCGATCGAGGCGGTCGTTTCGCGAGCCCCGATATTGGAGCATCCAGCCGCCGTTAGCGCCAAAACAGAGACCGCGACGGCTGAAGCAAGGAGGCGGGCAACGGTGGGGCTCGGCGGCAGCATATGCGAGCAATAAAACGTTAACCCTAACGACTGGTTAACTTGTAAAATCCCGCCTCTATACGGTTTATGGTCGCCACAATGGATGTGGGTTTTTCGCAAGCCGAAATCGCGCTACGCGCACGTGCGCGTTCATTTGCGCACGAGATTGCACGCCCGCGGGCAGCGGCTATTGATCGAGAGGAACAGTATCCCTGGGACATGGTGAAAGCACTGGGCAAGGCGGGTTTCCTCGGCATGACAATGCCAGAAGCGCTCGGCGGCCAGGCCCGTTCTTTCCTCGAAGCCGTGCTGGTCATTGAGGAGATGGCCAAGGCCTGCACCGTAACCGCGCGTATCGTAGTTGAGACCAATATGGGGGCTATTTCGACCGTGATGGCCTACGGCAACGAGGCGCAGAAGAAGCTGGCGGCACGCATGGTCCTGGAAGGCGACAAGCCCGCGATCTGCATTACCGAGCCCGGCGCCGGGTCCGATGCCGTGGCCATGACCACACGTGCTGACAAGCGGGGCGACACGTACATTGTTAACGGCAAAAAGCACTGGATCACCGGCGCAGGAGTTTCCCGGTTGCACCTGATTTTTGCGCGCGTGTTCGATGAGCGTGGCGAAGAGCTCGGGATCGGCGGATTCCTCGCGGTGCGTGATGACACCAAGGGCCTCCGCGTAGGAAAGCGCGAGCAAACCATGGGCCTACGCGGCATGCCGGAGGGCGAGATTATCCTCGAGAACATGGAAGTGCCGGCGGCCATGGCCTTGTTGCCACCGTCCGGTTTTCGGCGCGGCTTTGCGGACCTGATGAATGCATATAATAGCCAGCGTGTCGGGGCCGGCACGGTCGCGATGGGGATTGCTGCCGGCGCGCTCGACCTTGCGCTGGAATGGGCCAAAAAAAGGGAACAGTTCGGCCGCCCCCTCGGCGAATTTCAGGGACTTCAGTGGATGCTCGCCGACATGGCGACCCAGCTCACCGCAGCGCGCCTTATGCTCTATCAAGCCGCGCGGTCGCACGGTCCTGATAACGGTGCCTTTCCCGATCCCATGCTGGCGGCGCAAGCGAAGATCTTCGCGTCCGAAGCTGCTATTAAAGTCGTCAACGACGCTCTGCAAATTTTTGGTGCACGCGGATATTCGCGAGAACTCCCCCTGGAGCGAATGGCCCGGGACGTGCGTATGTTTACAATCGGTGGAGGTACAGCTCAGGTTCTGCGCACGCTGGTCGCTTCCAAGATGCTCGGTTGGAAGCTGCCGCAGACACGCGACGGTTACTCGCCCAAACCATCGATGCGCGACGCAGCGGAGTAGCCATGCATCCGATTTTCGCAAGCGCCGGCAAGGCGCAGGCGACACCCATCTGGTTCGTCCATCCAGGCAATCTCAAGTCAGTACGCAAGGAGCTTGGCGAGCGTGAGGGCGCCTTCGTTTCTGCCGTTGGCTTTGAGGCTAAGCCCGGCCGGCTGTTCTTGCTGCCTACTACCGATGGCAAGCTCGCCGGCGCATTATTCGGAATCGAGGCGCCGGATAAATCTGAGATCGACCGCTTCCGGCCTGGCCAACTGCCGGGCCTTCTGCCGCCGGGCACTTATCGGTTTGCCAATTCGCCGCACGATGTGCGGCTGGCTGTGCTCGCCTTCGCGCTTGGCAGCTATCAGTTTACCCGCTACCGCAAAGTCGAAGCCAAGAATTTAAAGCTTGTGCTGCCTGCCGGCCTCGACGGTAAGGATCTTACCCACGTCATTGAAGGCGTCACCCTGTGTCGGGATCTCACCAATACGCCATCCAACGATATGGGCCCGGCCGAACTTGAAGCCGCAGCGCGCGCGCTCGCCAAGCAGCACGGTGCCAGGCTGCAAGTCACTAGTGGCAATGCACTCGCGAGGAATTTCCCTCTCGTCAGTGCGGTCGGTGGCGGCTCGTCCCGCCCGCCGCTGCTGATTGATATCACCTGGGGCAAGACGGCCGACCCGAAAGTTACGCTCATCGGTAAGGGCGTTTGTTTCGACACCGGCGGTTTGGACATCAAGCCGGACACCAGCATGCTCAACATGAAGAAAGACATGGCCGGCGCAGCCACTGCACTGGCGCTCGCGCACATGATCATGGGCCGCGGCCTCAAGTTGCGCCTGCGCGTCATCATCCCGGCGGTCGAAAATTCGATCTCCGGCACCAGCTTTCGGCCACGCGATATCTACGTCTCGCGCAA
>Ga0187776_10001904_pt1 | contig 10553 bp, 10 predicted proteins | sample 0216_BV02_MP12_2_FD_132426 | JGI IMG/M metagenome (GOLD analysis project Ga0187776, IMG submission 132426) | Tropical peat soil microbial communities from peatlands in Department of Meta, Colombia - 0216_BV02_MP12_20_MG | ecosystem: Environmental > Terrestrial > Soil > Wetlands > Peat | place...
ACCGGCCGGCCGTCGAACTGGTCCTGCGGCACGCCGCGGTTCTTCACCCAGCTGCGGTAGATGAAGCCGTAGATGTCCTCGCGGCCGAACCATTGCACGCTGCGCTGCTTGGGATTTTTCTTCGCCATGTCAGTAGGTGGCCCTGCCGCCGGAAATGTCGAACACGGCGCCGGTGGAGAAGGAGCAGTCCTCCGACGCCAGCCAGCCGACGAGCGCCGCGATCTCCTCGACCTGCACGAAGCGCCCCATCGGGATCTTGGACAGCATGAACTTGACGAACTCGGGCGACACCTGGTCAAGGATCGCGGTCTGCGCCGCGGCGGGAGCCACGCAGTTGACCAGCACGCCTGTCTGCGCAAGCTCCTTGCCGAGCGCCTTGGTGAACGCGATCAGCCCGCCCTTGGCGGCGGCGTAGGCCGCGGCATTCGGATTGCCCTCCTTGCCGGCGATCGACGCGATGTTGACGATTCGACCATAGCGCGCCCTCGTCATATGCGGCACCACCGCGCGGCAGCAAAGGAAGGGGCCTCCCAAGTCGATGTCGATCACGCGCCTCCAGTCCTCGATCGGGTAGTCGACCACCGGAAAGGTCGGGCCGGCGATGCCCGCGTTGTTGACCAGCACGTCTATCTTGCCGAGCGCCTGGAGCGCGCTCTTCGCGCCGCGCTCGACGGCTGCCGCATCGGCGACGTCGAGCGCTTCGCCGCTCGCGCCCGCGCCGAGCGCGGCGAGCGCGGCGGCGAGCAGCTTGGCATCGCGATCCCAGATGCGCAGCTTCGCGCCCGACGCAACCAGGCGCCGCGCGATGGCGAGCCCGATGCCTTGCGCGCCTCCGGTCACCACCGCGGTTCGACCTGCGAAATCGAGCTGGTTCATTCCACTCCCCGGATAGCGCCGAGGCGAAAGTGTACCGCTTCGCGCGACAGCGAACCGCTATAATTCCTGCCCGCCATAGAGGAGGATCGCCACGTGCCTGGGAGGCTTGCCGGCAAGACCGCGTTCATCACTGCCGCAGGGCAGGGAATCGGCCGCGGCGCGGCGCTCGCGTTCGCGCGCGAGGGCGCGAAAGTCTGGGCCACCGACATAAACGCCAAGGCGCTCGCGCAGATCGACGGCAAGGACGGCATCCGCACCCGCGTGCTCGATGCGACCGACGACGCGGCGATCGGCAAGCTGGCGGCCGAGGTCGGGCAGATCGACGTGCTGTTCAACTGCGCCGGCTTCGTGCACCACGGCACGATTCTCGACTGCGCGCCGAAGGACTGGGACTTCAGCTTCAACCTGAACGTGAAGTCCATGTACCTGGTGACGCGCGCCTTCCTGCCGGGAATGCTCAAGAAAGGTGGCGGCTCGATCATCAATGTCTCGTCGATCGCCTCTTCGATCAAGGGGCTGCCCAACCGCTTCGTGTACGGCACGACCAAGGCCGCGGTCATCGGCCTGACCAAGTCGATCGCCGCGGACTACGTCAAGCAGGGCATCCGCTGCAACGCGATTTGCCCCGGCACGGTCGACACGCCGTCGCTGCACGATCGCATCGCGGCGTTCGCCGACCCGGTCAAGGCGAAGGCGGATTTCATTGCGCGCCAGCCCATGGGGAGGCTCGGCACGGTGGACGATATCACCGGCATTCTGGTTTTCCTGGCGTCCGACGAGTCGCTGTTCGCGACCGGCAACGCCTATTCAATCGATGGGGGGATGACGATATGAAGCTGTGCCGTTACGGCAAGTCCGGTTTCGAGAAGCCGGGGGTGATCGACGGCGAGGGGCGCCTGCGGGACCTCTCCAAGGTGGTCGCCAACATCGGCCCGAACGAGCTTTCGCCGCGCGGTCTCAAGATGCTGTCCAAGGTCAAGCCCGAGTCGCTCGCGCCGGTGAACGGCAACCCGCGCCTCGGCGTGCCCTACGTGGGCATCGGCAAGTTCGTGGCGATCGGACTGAACTACTCCGACCACGCGAAGGAGGCGGGCATGCCGATTCCCTCCGAGCCGGTCGTCTTCATGAAGGCGACCACCTGCATCAACGGGCCCTTCGACGACGTCGTCCAGCCCAGGGGCTCGACCAAGCTCGACTGGGAAGTGGAGCTCGGCATCGTGATCGGCAGCAAGGCGCAGTACGTCTCGCAGGACAGGGCGCTCGAGCACGTCGCCGGCTACTGCGTGGTGAACGACGTCTCGGAGCGCGCCTTCCAGCTGCAGTCCTCGCAGTGGGACAAGGGCAAGGGCTGCGACACCTTCGGCCCGATCGGACCTTGGCTGGTCACGACCGACGAGATCACCGATCCGCAAACGCTCGACATGTGGCTCGACGTGAACGGCAAGCGCATGCAGACTGGCAACACGCGCACCATGATCTTCGGCGCGGCGCACCTGGTGTCCTACGTGAGCCATTACATGACGCTGCTGCCGGGCGACATCATCACCACCGGCACGCCGCCCGGGGTCGGCATGGGCGTGAAACCCGCTCCGGTGTTCCTCAAGCCGGGCGACGTGATGACGCTCGGCATCCAGGGCCTTGGCGAGCAGCGCCAGAAAGTGGTGGCGTAGTCCGGCTGACATGCGCGCGCTGCGCGTCAACGGCGAGCGCTTGTGGCAGTCGTTGATGGAGCTTGCGCGTATCGGCGCGACTGCCAAGGGCGGCGTGCGCCGCCTGACCCTCACCGAGGTCGACCGCCGGGCGCGCGACCTGTTCGCGCGCTGGGCGCGCGAAGCAGGCCTGGAGGTGCGCGTCGACGCGATCGGCAACATGTTCGCGCGCCGCGCCGGTGCCGATCCCTCGGCCGCGCCGGTGGCGATGGGCAGCCATCTCGACAGCCAGCCCTCGGGCGGCAAGTTCGACGGCGCCTACGGGGTGATGGCCGGGCTGGAAGTGCTGCGCACGCTGAACGACGCCGGCGTGCGGACGCGCGCGCCGCTCGAGGTGATCTCCTGGACGAACGAAGAGGGCTCGCGCTTCACGCCCGTGATGATGGGCTCGGGCGTGTTCGCCGGAGTGTTCCCGCTTGCCCACGTCCTCGGGCAGAGGGACGTGGACAATACGAGCGTGCAGGAAGCCCTGCAGTCGATCGGCTACGCCGGCACGGCGCCGGCGCAGCGGCTCGGCGCGTACTTCGAGGCGCACATCGAGCAGGGCCCGGTGCTCGACGATACGAAGACGACGATCGGCGTGGTGCAGGGCGCGCTCGGCCAGCGCTGGTTCGACTGCGTGATCGCGGGTCAGGACGCGCACGCCGGCCCGACGCCGATGGAGCTGAGGAAGGACGCGCTGCTCGCCGCCAGCCGCGTGGTGCTCGAGGTGAACCGCATCGCGCGCGAATTCCCGGATTACGCGCGCGGCACCGTCGGCTACCTGCAGGTCAGGCCGAACTCGCGCAACGTGGTGCCAGGCGAGGTGCGCATGTCGGTCGAGTTCCGCAACCAGAAGGACGAGAACCTCGGGACGATGGTCGCGGCGCTGCGCCGGAGCCTGGAGGCGATCGAGGCCGAGTGCCGCGTGGCGATCGAGCTGAAGGAAGTCACGTACTTTCCGCCCTGTCATTTCGATCCCGCGCTGGTCGGAGCGGTGCGCGAGTCGGCGCGCACGCTCGGCTACACGCTGCGCGACATCGTGTCGGGCGCCGGCCACGACGCGGTGTACGTGGCGCGCGTGGCGCCGACGGCGATGATCTTCGTGCCCTGCGAGGGCGGCATCAGCCACAACGAGAGCGAGAGCGCGACGCCCGGGGATCTCGCCGCAGGGTGTAATGTATTGCTGCACGCAGTGCTGGCGCGTGCCGCCTGAGCCCTTGACGGAGGTGGAAACATGAACGAACGCGCACGCCCGGAAGCCGTCGGCCACTCGCTCGAGAGCTCGGCCCTCTTCATGCCGTTCTCGGCCAACCGCCAGTTCAAGAAGGCGCCGCGCCTGCTGGCGCGCGCCGAGGGCATCCACTACTACACGCCCGAAGGGCGCAAGGTGATCGACGGCACCTCGGGCCTGTGGTGCGTGAACGCCGGGCACTGCCGCAGGAAGATCGTCGAGGCGGTGCAAAAGCAGGTCGCGACCATGGAGTTCGCGCCGCCGTTCCAGATGGGGCACCCGGCGGCGTTCGAGTTCGCCGACCGGCTGGCGGAGCTCGCGCCGAAGGGCCTGTCGCGCGTGTTCTTTACCAACTCGGGCTCGGAGTCCGTGGACACCGCCCTGAAGCTCGCGCTCGCCTATCACCGCGTGCGCGGCGAGGGCCACCGCGTGCGCCTGATCGGGCGCGAGCGCGGCTACCACGGCGTCAACTTCGGCGGTACCGCGGTCGGCGGAATCTCCGGGAACCGCAAGATCTTCGGCGCGCTGGTGGCCGGGGTCGACCACCTGCGCCACACGCACGACCCGGCGAGGAACGCCTTCTCGCGCGGCCAGCCGAAGCACGGCGCCGAGCTGGCGGAGGACCTGGAACGCCTCGCGCAGCTGCACGATCCTTCCACGATCGCGGCGGTGATCGTCGAGCCGGTGGCGTGCTCGACGGGCGTGCTGGTGCCGCCGGTCGGGTACCTGGAGCGGCTGCGCGAGATCTGCGACCGGCACGGCATCCTGCTCATCTTCGACGAGGTGATCACCGCCTGGGGGCGCCTGGGCAGGCCGTTCGGCTCGCAGTACTTCGGCGTCACGCCGGATCTGATCACCACGGCGAAGGGCATCACGAACGCCACCGTTCCGATGGGCGCGGTGTTCATGAAGGAGGACGTCTACCGGGCGTTCATGACCGGTCCCGAGGGCGCGATCGAGATGCCGCATGGCTACACCTACTCCGCGCACCCGCTCGCCTGCGCCGCGGGGCTCGCGACGCTGGACGTGTACGCCGAGGAGGGGCTGCTCACCCGCGCAGGCGAGCTCGCCGGCTACTGGGAAGAGCAGGCGCACGCCTTCAAGGGCCTGCCGAACCTCGTCGACATCCGCAACATCGGCCTGATCGCGGCCTTCGAGCTCGCGCCGCGCCCGGGTGCGCCCGGCGCGCGCGGCTTCGAGGCGCACCTGCGCGCCTTCGAAAAGGGCGCCTACGTGCGCGTCACCGGCGACATCGTCGCGCTCGCGCCGCCGCTCATCATCGAGAAGGCGGAGATCGACGAGCTGTTCGCCATCCTGCGCAAGACGCTCGCGTCGATCGACTGAGCGGCGCGCCCGCCTACTTGGCGGCCGCGCGCACCACGCCGAGCCGGCGCCCGCGTGTCGCCTGCTTGAGGCGCGGCGGCGCGACCAGGTCGCGCAGGTAGTTCGGCAGCGCGAACACGCCCTCGTGGGTCTCGCCGTTGTAGAAGCGCAGCTCCTGCAGCTTGCGCTGCTCGATGCGGCGGTCGATCTCGTCGGCGGTGAAGGACTTGGGATCGAGCTTGTCGGAGCACACCGCCATCGCCCACTGCGAGCCGTACAGGGGGATGTACATCGTGTAGGGGCGCACGTTGCGGAACACGCCGTTCAGGCGCTGAGCGAGCTCCGCGACGCGCTCCGGCTGCGCGACCGGCGAGCCGAGGTGCAGCACCATCGCGCCGCCCGGGGCGAGCGTCTGGCGCAACCGCTGGAAGAAGGCGGTCTCGTAAAGCGCCTTGGCCGGGCCCATCGGGTCGTTCAGGTCGAGCGCGATGAGGTCGAATTTCTCCGCCGTCTCGCGCACGAACTGCATGCCGTCCTCGATCAGCACGCGCAGCTTGGGGTTGTCGAACACGCCGTTGTGCACGGCGCCGAAATGCTCCTTGGCGACGCGGATCACGTCCGCGTCGATCTCGACCATCGTCACCTGCTCGACGCTCGGGTGCTTGAGCGCCTCCTCCGAGGAGCCGCCGTCGCCGCCGCCGATGACGAGCACCCGCCTCGGCGCGTTGTGCGCCGTGAGCGCGGGGTGCACGAGGTTCTCGTGGTACACGAACTCCTCGCGTTCGGAGGTCATGTTGAAGCCGTCCAGGCGGAACAGCTTTCCGTACTGCGGCGTGTCGTAGATCGCCATCTTCTGGAACGGCGTGCGCCACTCGCCCAGCTGCCGGCTAGCGCGAATGTAGAAGCCGGTCGAGTCGTTCAGCGGCTCCATCAGCAGGTGCTCGCCGCGCTCGATCTCGTGGCGCGCGGTCTCGCTCGGCCGGAAGTAGTCGACGACGGCCTCGAACACACGGCGCGCCTTGGCCGAGTTGTCCCCGCTGTAGTTGCACACGTACACGTCGAGCGTCAGCCCGTTGCGCTCCGGCCAGGTGTGCACCGCGAGGTGCGACTCGGCGAGCACCACCGTTCCGGTGAACCCCGAGCCCTCGAACTGGCGGAAGCTCACGTCCATGATGGTGAGTCCGGCCTGCTTCACGAACTCCACGCAGCGCTCGCGGAAGCGATCGCAATCGAGCAGGAGCCGCGGATCGCAGCGGCAGCCGCTCAGGTCACCGATGAGATGCAGGCCGTTCATGTTTTTCCTCCCCGAAAAATGCGAAGGCGCAACCCAGCGCTGTTGCCGAGTTGCGCCCTTCCGTCACGCCTTGCGGCGTAGATGCGAAAAGCGTGCGATGCGCTCAATTCGTGCAGAGCCCCTCTTGGGCCGCCCCGCCAGCCGTCACGTGCCGGACTGCGCGAAGCTAGGCGCCCGTTTCAGTTTCGCCCCGCATCTTCGCGGCGAGCGCGTCGATGAGGCGGCGAGCGATCGAGATCTTACTTGGAAGTCTCGGCAATTGGAATACGTCGAACCACTGCGCGGCCTCGATTTCGCCGGGCTGCGGACGCAGTTCTCCGGCGACCCAGTCGCAGGTGAACGCGATCATCAGCGAGTGCGGAAACGGCCACGGCTGGCTCGCGAAGTACGCGATGTTCGTCACCTCGACGCCCACCTCTTCTGCGACCTCGCGACGCAGGCACTGCTCGAGCGACTCGCCGGGCTCGACGAAGCCCGCGAGCGCGCTGAACATGCCGGGCGGGAAGTGCGGGCTGCGCCCGAGAAGCAGCTCGCGGCCGCGCCGCACGAGCGCCATGACCGCCGGCGCAACGCGCGGATAGGCCGACAGCCCGCAGTCCGGGCACAGCCTGACGCGCTCGCCGGCGCGCGGCTCGGTGCGCGCCCCGCAGCGCCCGCAGAACTGGTGCGTGCGGTCCCAGTCGATCAGCTGCAGCGCGCGGCCGGCGAGCGCGAAGTGCGCGTCCTCCAGCACCGAAAAGAGCGTGCGCAGACCCTCCCAGCTCGTGCCCGCGGGCGCGGCGCTGTCCGCCTGCGCTTCGGCTGCGAACAGGTGCCGGCCGCCGAGCTGGCCGAGATAGAGCGTGCGCAGCGGCGGCTGGGCGAGCGGCCCGGGCGCGGCGCCGTAGGGCAGGCGCGCCCAGTTCGGCCGCACCGGCACGCGCGCGTCGCCCGTGGGCCGCTCGCTCGGCGGGCCCACCTCGACCAGCAGGCGGTCCTTCAGGAACACGAACCAGTGGCCTTCGGCGGCCTGTCCCGCCTCGGTCGCGTGCACATAGCCCTGCGGACTGCTGAACGGTAGCTCGCTCACCCGCCTAGTCTAGCGGCAGGCGCTGGCGGCTGCCGACCACGCGTTCGACCAGCGCCGCTCCGTGCCGTGCGAGGAACTCCTTGAAGGCCGCCGCGGCCGGCGACAGGCGCTTCCTTTCGCGATGGATCACGAACCACTCGCGCATCACCGGCGTGTCCTCGACGCGCAACACCGCGAGGCGCCGCGCGGCGAGCTCCAGGCCCACCGTGTGCAGCGACAGGAAGCTCACGCCCATGCCGGCCATCACCGCCTGCTTGATGGTCTCGTTCGAGCTCATCTCGATGGTCTCGGCGGGCCGGAAGCCCTGCGCCGCGAACGCACGTTCCATCGCGTTGCGCGTGCCCGAGCCGGGCTCGCGGATGAGGAAGGTCTCTCCGGCCAGCTCCGCGAGCGGCACGCGGCGGCGCCGCGCGAGCCGGTGCTCGGGGGCGGCGATGATCGCGAGCGGATGCTTGGCGAATGACGCCGCGATGGTGTCCAGCCCCCCCGGCGCGCGTCCCATGACCGCCAGGTCGCAGCTGTTCTCGGCGAGCTGGCGCACGACGGCCTCGCGGTTGCTCACGGTGAGGCGCACCTTGACTTCGGGGTGCGTGCGCCGGAACTCCGCGAGCAGCTGCGGCGCGAAGTACTTCGCGGTGCTGGTCACCGCGAGGTGCAGCTCGCCGCCGCCGACGCCCTTCAGGGCGCCGATCGCCTCCTCGGCCTCGCGCAGGTGCTGCAGCACGATGCGCGCATGGCGCAGTAGCTCCTCGCCCGCGTGCGTCAGGTGCATGCGGCGCCCCATCTGCTCGAACAGCGGCAGGCCGACGTGCGCCTCGAGTTGCTTGAGCTGGATCGAGACGGCTGGCTGAGTGAGATTCATTTCGCGCGCCGCGCGCCCGAAGTGCAGCTGGCGCGCGGCGGCCTCGAAGATGCGCAGCTGCTTCAGGGTAAGGTGGCGCACGGGATTTCGATCCGCTTATTGGTTTGATTAGAACATTTAAGTAGTGCTTATCACAACGCCGCGCTAAGTTGCTGCCATCCGATACACGGAGGACGTGGCGATGGGCAAGATGGATCGAGCCGCCCCGGCAACGAGCGAGCGCTACCGCGCCGGGGTGATGAAGTACGCGCAGATGGGCTACTGGGATGCGGCCTACGTGCCGAGCGACACCGACGTGATCGCGCTGTTCCGCATCACGCCGCAGGAAGGCGTCGATCCCGAGGAGGCCGCCGCCGCGGTCGCGGGCGAGTCCTCGACCGCCACCTGGACGGTGGTGTGGACCGACCGGCTCACCGCCTGCGAGCGCTACCGCGCGAAGGCCTACCGGGTCGACCCGGTCCCCGGATCGCCGGGCCAGTATTTCGCCTACATCGCCTACGACCTGGCGCTGTTCGAGCCGGGCTCGATCGCGAACCTGACCGCGTCGATCATCGGCAACGTGTTCGGCTTCAAGCCGCTCAAGGCGCTGCGCCTGGAGGACATGCGCCTGCCGGTGGCCTACGTGAAAACCTTCGACGGCCCGCCGACCGGCATCGTGGTCGAGCGCGAGCGGCTGGACAAGTTCGGGCGGCCGCTGCTCGGCGCGACCGTGAAGCCCAAGCTCGGCCTGTCGGGCAAGAACTACGGGCGCGTGGTGTACGAGGCGCTCAAAGGCGGCCTCGACTTCACCAAGGACGACGAGAACATCAACTCGCAGTCGTTCATGCACTGGCGCGACCGGTTCCTGTTCTGCATGGAGGCGGTGAACCGCGCGCAGGCGGCGAGCGGCGAGGTGAAGGGGCACTACCTGAACGTCACCGCCGCCACCATGGAAGACATGTACGAGCGCGCCGAGTTCGCCAAGGAGCTCGGCAGCTGCGTGGTGATGATCGACCTGGTGATCGGCTACACGGCGATCCAGTCGATGTCCAAGTGGTCGCGCAAGAACGACATGATCCTGCACCTGCACCGCGCCGGCCACTCGACCTACACGCGCCAGAAGACGCACGGCGTTTCGTTCCGCGTCATCTCGAAGTGGATGCGGCTCGCGGGCGTCGATCACATCCACGCAGGCACGGTGGTCGGCAAGCTCGAGGGCGACCCCAATTCGGTGCAGGGCTTCTACAACGTGCTGCGCGAGGACAAGAACGCGGTCGACCTGCAGCGTGGCCTCTTTTTCGAGCAGGACTGGGCCGGCCTGAGGAAGGTCATGCCCGTCGCCTCCGGCGGCATCCACGCGGGCCAGATGCACCAGCTGCTGCATTACCTCGGCGAGGACGTGGTGCTGCAGTTCGGCGGCGGCACGATCGGCCACCCCATGGGCATCGCTGCAGGCGCCACCGCTAATCGCGTCGCGCTCGAGGCGATGGTGCTGGCGAGGAACGAGGGCCGCGACATCTGGAACGAAGGCCCGCGCATCCTCGAGCAGGCGGCGCGCCACTGCGCACCGCTCAAGCAGGCGCTCGACACCTGGAAGGACGTGACCTTCGACTACGCGTCGACCGATACGCCCGACTTCGTGCCGACCGCTACGGCCGCCTGACCCGGAGAACCGACATGAGACTCACGCAAGGAACCTTTTCCTTCCTGCCGGACCTCACCGATGCGCAGGTCCGCGCGCAGATCGAGTACTGCCTGAAGCAGGGCTGGGCGGTGTCGGTCGAGCACACCGACGACCCGCACCCGCGCAACGCCTACTGGGAGATGCACGGCATGCCGATGTTCGACCTCAAGGACGCCGCCGGCGTGATGGCCGAGGTCGACGAATGCCGCAAGACCTTCCCGCGCCACTACGTCAAGGTGAACGCCTTCGACGCGACGCACGGCTGGGAGGCGCTGCGCCTGTCGTTCATCGTCAACCGGCCGCCGCAGGAGCCCGGCTTCGGCCTGGAGCGCGAGGAAAGCGCCGGGCGCATGCAGCGCTACCGGCTGCGGGCCTACGCGGCCGAGCGCCCGGAGGGAGAGCGCTACTGATGTCGGCGCCCGAGAGCCTGTCGCTCGACCTGGAGACGCTGTACCGCGACTCGAACGTCGCGGCGGTGCTCGAGGCGCTCGAGCGCGAGCTCGTCGGGCTCGTGCCGGTGAAGACGCGCGTGCGCGAGATCGCC
>Ga0187776_10001907_pt1 | contig 10551 bp, 10 predicted proteins | sample 0216_BV02_MP12_2_FD_132426 | JGI IMG/M metagenome (GOLD analysis project Ga0187776, IMG submission 132426) | Tropical peat soil microbial communities from peatlands in Department of Meta, Colombia - 0216_BV02_MP12_20_MG | ecosystem: Environmental > Terrestrial > Soil > Wetlands > Peat | place...
CGTGGCGATCTTGTAGGGCTGTTTCAGAGGAATTTTAAGCCGGCAGAGGTCAATTCTTTCGATTTTCATTGAGGCAATTCTATGAGGGGCGGTCCGCGAACCGCCCCCACGAGCTTTAGTAACCAAGTTCCTCTCCGACCAGGATGACCGAGAAATCTTTGATTCCCCAAGGCCTTCTTTCAATGATGGTCGTCACCCGGCAGAGCCTGGCCGGAGTGTTGCAGTTACGGCAGATCAAATCCTGGGCGCAGGGGGTGGGATCCTTTCGCCTCTGACAGTTCCTCGGGGCAGCGACCTTTTTGATCCGGGCAAGACCTTCGCTCAGATTCCTGACGATCTTATTGACCCCGGAGATCACCACGACCTTTTCTGGGCCGAAGATCATGGAGGAAACCCGGTTCCCGGTGGCATCCACGTTAATCAATTTCCCGTCCAGAGTAAGGGCGTTCGTGCTGGTCAGGAAAACATCGGCCCGCTGATGTTTTTTGCCGACCTCCTGTCTCTTCTCCTTGGAGAGTCCCTCCCTCCAGTGGTCGTAAACCTCGTGCCCTTTTTTTTCTAGGACCTCCGGAATCCCCATTTCCCTTAGGGTAATCGATCCCCCGATTCCCACCTTGGCTCCTAGAGGGATCCTACGCAAGACCTCGTTCTTAGCTTCCGCCACGGTGGAGAAATACACAGCCTCCATTTCGTTCTTCTTCAGACTCTCGACGACTCTGGCGATGATTTCCGGGGATGCGAATTTCATAGAATAATTTTCCCTCATTTCAATTCAATATTGCCTGTTTGTCCTTTTCTGCCGTATGGACCGACCCCCGCTCTTTTTTCTTTGTCCTCAAACTTTGCTCCTCACGTCTCACTCGTTCTCCAGCATCCTGCTTACTTCCGTAATATCGAAGATCGCCTCTTCATAATTGATCTTTTTGCCCGCCTTATGCTCCCTTTCGCGGACCTTCTCCAGGTTATATTCCAATATCTCCCGTTCGAAAGGAAGGTTGGCATGTTCCAGGTACCGGATCGCTCCCGAAGCATCCCGCACCGGAATGACCCTGCCTGCCACAAACTGATTGGGGGCCCAAGGAATGTCCAAGACCCCGGCCTGTAGACTCCGGAGGGACGCCAAGGCGGGGTCACCGTCTCCCATTTCCAGGGCTTTATCCAGGATGGAGCGGGCCTCCTTTATGATCATTTCCTTCTCTTGGGAAACCTCCGGGCTTTCCGGCAGCCGGCAGGCTCGTAGGAGTTGAATGGCCATTCTCGTGGCTTTGACGCCCTCGGCATTTGCTTCCTGGGTAGGAATCCCTTCAGCCTCGTGGGTGGACTTGGTGATGACCTGGGTAGCTCCAGCCAGAGCAGCGATGATTCCGCCCAGCACAATGACCGCGAAGGCCCGGGGCTCGTCCGGCGGGAACGCCTGCATCCACTGGTGGGTAGCTACGGAGAAGAAAAGGTCTTCATGGTTGAAACGCCGCAAGTATTCCCTTCCGACCTCCTTCAAAGCCCATAGGCCAGCCACGTCCTGGGAAATATTGAGGCTCTGGCAAAGACCCATGCTGTAGTGCCTGACTCCCTGGCCCGCCGCCAGGAGCATCTCCAGCACAGCCACCGCGATTCCGATCCCTGGGGGGATAAGAGTGCCGGTGAGGAATCCAGGCTGTTCCCGGTGAAGGCGAATCCCCCTTTGCTCATAATAAGAAGTCAGGCGGTCAAGATACTGGTAGTTGCGGATTCCCTGTTCGAAGGGGAGGTCTTTGGTGTAGGAAGCAGTGTAGGAAATGGCCGCGCCAAGAAAGGCGGTCATGCCCCCGGCAAACCCCATTTCCGCGGTGAGCTGGGGAAAGGCGGTTCCAGAGAGGACGATGATCGGACGTTGAACCGATTCTGATATTCGGCGAATGGCTCGAAAACCGTGGTTGACGATTGGACAGCCGTTGAGCATGGAGCGGCCCAGTCTCCGGCTTTCTTCCATGCCCCGCTGGGCGTCCTGAAATTTCAAGTTGCGCGTGTAGGTATCCGTCGTCGTGGGAAGGAGGTCGGCCCCTCCCTTATCCTGCAAACATCGGAGTAGGGCGATATGGTTGTCAATCAAAGCAACCCCTCCCCGGGGTTGGACTAGGGTGCGGCCTTCTTTTTCTGCCTCGACGATCACCCTGGCGTACAGCTTCGCCGGGGGGAGGCTTTTCAAATAATCTACCGTTTCCTCCAGATCGATCTCTCTCCCGGTCGGCCAGAGGGTAAGGACCTTCTCCCGTTCGGCAAAGAATTCTTCATCGGACCATCGTTGATTACTCAGTTTCATTTTTTCCCTTAACCGCAGAGAACCCAGAGAACACAAGGAATTGGTTAAATCCGAAAAATTTTTTTATGGGGATACCCTCTTTCGTTCTTCTCTTCTTCTTTTTAAATCTAATTCTTTCTCTGCGGCCTCTGTGCGCTCTGTGGTAAAAATTTTAATCCCATTTTTTTAGGTATTTTCTGGCAATTCGGGAGGCCGTTTCCGGATAGCGGTCCGCAAGCAGACCCACCGCATAAAGGCAATACCGGGCATCGCTGTAAATATTTGGATTCTTGGGGCGCAGGGAAAAGGGCTCTTGGGGAGAAAAAAGTGTCATCCTCAGGATCTCGCCGGCTTGAGGATGGTGGATGAAAATTCCTCCCGTCCCGATGAGGTGTTCCACGCCGGTCAAGTCTTTTCCATACTGAAGGTAGTATTGTCCTTGGGGACCCCAGAGAGCCTCGATTGACCCGGCATGCCTTTCCATTGCCGCCTGGGCCGCACAGGCGGCCAGGGCAAAATCCAAATCTTGTTCTTCCGCCGTTTGGGGAAGGACTTCCACGCACTGAGAAAGCACCTCAAGCCTCGAGGAAAGGTCTTTTTGGAAGAGGCTGGTATGCTGGAGAATTCGTCCCTCCCCGCACAGCTTAAGAATCGTGGCGGCATTGTAACGGAGGCCCAGGTCGCCTTCGACCGTCCGTTTGGCCAAAGGCTCCGGCAGGCCTTTACGCACCACTCCGGCCTGGACCGGACTCCCCATACCGATGGAATGCACGTCGGTCGTAGCCCCCCCGATATCCACCACGACCAGGTCTCCCATCCCTTTCTCGGAACCCGTCCCCTGGGAAAGAAGCTGAGCGGCACGCAAAACGGCGGTGGGCGTGGGCATGAGGATGCCTTCGACAAATTCCTCCGCCTTCTTCAAACCCTTGGCGGCGATGATCCGCTCGATGAACACTTTGCGGATCATGTCCCGGGCCGGTTCCACATTCAGCACATTCACTTCCGGCATGACGTTGTTGGCCAGAAGGGTGATTTTCCCCCCGGCGCGCAGGATGGATTGGACCTCGTCCGCCGCGGCTTTGTTCCCGGCAATCAGAATGGGGCACTCGATCCTGCTGCCCGCAAGCAGACGGGCGTTGTCTAGGATGACCTCTCGGTTTCCTCCATCCGTTCCCCCGGCAAGGAGAAGGATGTCCGGCTTCAAACCCTCCAGTTCCTCCAGTTCCCGGGTTGAAAGACGAAAAGAATAAACTTTGACGACTTTGGCCCCGGCTCCCAGGGCCGCCCGACGGGCGGCCTCCGCCGAAAGCTCCGGGATCAGGCCAATGGTGATCATTCCCAAGCCACCCGCCGCACTGCTGCAAGCTAGCTTGCATTCATAAGGAGAGTTCTTCAGAAGAGGGGGGAGGAGCTCCAGGGCCCGCCGCAGCCCCACCATGATATCCGTGTCCACCGTTGTGCAGCTCTGGGCGTAAGCGAGAATTTCTTCGGCAGTCAAATCGACCGCCAGGATTTTGGTGAAAGTGCTCCCGAAATCTATCAAAAGGGCTAAGGACATACAGAATGCATAACGCATATCGCGTGGAGCATAGCGAAAAGAAAAATTCCTCTGCACTATGCTCGATGCTCTACTCGTCTTTTCAATTCCCCAGGTCTTTCTTCAAGTCCTCGATGACCTTCCGGGGGGAAACTCCGGGGGGGTAGGCGCGGTTGAAACCCATCTGAAGAAAGCGCTTCTCCACTTCTTCCCATTTCTGCTTACCCACCACCAGGTTTCCGCCGACGACCAGGTAGACCTCACCGATTCCCGCCTCGATGCAATTTTCCCGGAACCCGCGGCACTCCATTTCCCCATGGCCGCAGAGGGAACCCACCAGGATAGCGTGAGCCGCGGTTTCGATGGCCGCACGGATAAAATCCTGCTGGGAAGAGAAAGTTCCGATATTGACGACCTTGAACCCGCCGGCCTCCAGGGCATGGGCCATGATCTTGTTTCCCACCACATGGGCGTCCACTCCCAGGACTCCCAGGACGACGGTCTTGGTTTCCTTCCGATCACTCATGATTGAGCCTAGGTTTTCTTGCCTTTCTTTCCCAAGCCTCTCAGGAAAGGCATGAGGAGCAGCCCCACGGAGATGACCATTAGACACCCACTTACCGGCCGGGTGAAGAAGATGGTGAAATCGTTGCCCGCGCCGATCATGGTCGTCAGAAAGTACTTCTCCGCTAGGGGCCCGAGAATGATGCCCAGGATCATGGGGGGAATGGGGAGTTCATACCGGCGCATGAAGTATCCCACGATTCCAAAAATGGCCATGAACCACACATCGGCCATATCATTGCGCAGGGCAAAAGCCCCGAGGAGGCAGAAGGTGATGATAAAAGCGCAGAGGATATTTTCCGGAACCCGCATCAGTTCGGAAAAGAATTTGGCGGTGATCAACCCGGCCAGGATCATGATTAGGTTGCAGACCAACATTCCCACAAAAATGGTGTAAACCGCCTCGGGCGACTTGTTGAAGAGAAGCGGTCCGGGCTGGATGCCATGAAGGAGAAAGGCCCCCATCATCACCGCGGTGGCCCCGCTGCCGGGGATGCCGAGGGTGAGGAGGGGGATCATGGCGCCTCCGGTGGAAGCATTGATGGAGGTTTCCGAGGCAACCAACCCTTCCCAGACGCCGGTGCCGAATTTCTCCGGGGTCTTGGAGACCTGTTTTTCCACGCCGTAGCTGACAAAGGAAGCGACCGTTGCCCCAGTGCCGGGGATCGCCCCGATGACCGTGCCAATGCCCAACCCTCTTAAAACAGTATTCCGTAGCCCCCAGATTTCTCCAAGGCGGGGGAGGGTCGTTTTGGGGCGGGTGCGAATGATTTCTCCTTCCCCTTTTTTCTTTATGGAAAGCTGATCGAGCACTTCCCCGATGGCAAAAAGACCGATGAGGACGGTGGTGAAGTTGATCCCAGTCTCCATAATTCGAGATCCGAAAGTGAAGCGCACCGCACCGAAGATATCGTCCATGCCCACGGTGCCCAAAAACATACCGATGAAGAGGGATATGAAAGCCGAACCGATCGACCGGGTGCCGATGACCACCACGCTCACCAAGCCAAGGAAGACCACCGAAAAGTACTCGCAGGAGGAAAAAGAGAGAGCCACCTTGGCAAAAGGGGGAGAGACAAAGGTCATGATCAAGGCGCTCAGGAATCCGCCGATGGCCGAGCACATGATGGCCATTCCTAAAGCTTTGGACACGAAGCCTTTCTTATTCAGCTGGTAGCCTTCCCAGGTCGTGGGGACATTCATGGGGTCGCCGGGGATGTTGAAGAGAATTCCGGTAATGGACCCCCCGAAGACTCCTCCGCAATATACGGAGGTCATGAGGAGAAGGGAAGGAACGATTCCCATCAAATAAGTGAAGGGCAGAACCAGGACAATCGCGTTGAGCATGGTGATGCCCGGGAGAGCCCCGGCCAGGACTCCGATGACCAACCCCACGAGAATCATGGAGAAGTTCAAAGGATCAAAAGTGTTTACCAACCCGGTGCCCAGAAGTGCCAATTGATCGAACATGGAGCGGTCTCCTTGCCAGATTCGCTATACGAACCGCCGTGCGGTTGAATTCCGCACTTTTCCGTGGGGGCGATTCATGAATCGTCCCTAACGATCTCAAATGATATGCAAAAGCCGGTAGAGAAAAATGGTCATGTCGTCGAAAACCCACTGCCCCTTGGGCAGGGGAAGATAAACGATCTTCACGAAAAGGTAAAGGAGAAAGATGGTCCCCAGGACGGAGGTCAGGAACAAAGGTATTTTTTTGCGCAGCCCGGCGATGCGCATGAAAAGGATGAGGAAAATGAAATTGCACAGAGGAAATCCGATGATATCCATGAAATAAACCGCGGCGATGACCATCGCGATCATCGCCGCCAGTTTGGGAATATCCACTTCGGGACGAGGTCCTGCCGGGGTCCCTTCCGCCCCCCCTTTCCGACGGGCCATGAGAATTTCACCGGCTTTGATCCCGCAGCTGATCATAAGAAAAATGAGAATCATCTTGGGCCAAAAGGCTGCGCCCAACTGCTCCGGACTGGGGGGTTCATCAATCTTCCCGGCGAGAAAGTAAAAATAAACCGCCAGAAGAAAGATCAAGAGAGGTCCGATCAGGGATTTCAAGATAGGCTCCAACCTCGCATGCTGTGCTTGCCCGGCATCGATTTTGGACATGGCTATCCTCTTTTCAATAACTCAGTAGGGTCGGATTCCTCGCCCTACTTAGCCATACCGAAGGTCTTCATGAAATTCCGCAGGGTCTCCACTTCGGAAGCGATCCAGGCCGGGAACTTGTCCGGACCCAGGTAGCTCTCTGGGTCGAGGTATTGGTCCTGGGCGAATTTCTTCCATTCGGGAGTCTCCATGGCCTTCTGGAAGGCCTCCGCCAGGATTTTCACCCGGTCACCCGGGACCCCCTTCTTGGCCACGATGGACCGGAACTGGGGAAGGGTAATCTCATAGCCCAATTCCAAGGAGCAGGGGAGGTCGGGGAAGGCTGGAAAGCGCTTTTGAGAGAAGACGATCAAGGGGCGAAGCTGGTTGGCCTCCAGGTATTGCTTGATGTCCCCGGCCTGCTCATAGAGCACTTCCGAATGCCCCCCCAGGGTTGAAGCGTAGCGTTCTCCTGGCTGGGGGATGGGAATGGTGGTCATCTTGTACCCCTTGGAGGCCAGGTAACGGACCGTAATGTCGTCGACGGTCCCAAAACCAGTGGCCGCCACTTTCACTTTTCCCGGGTTTTCTTTGGCATAATTCAGAAGGTCCTGGATGGTTTTAAAGGGACTGTCCATTTTTACAAACAGATAAGATTGGGCCACCTGCGTTCGGACAATCCATTCAAAGTCGGTGATCTTGTGCCGGGCGGTCCCGGCAGGGATCGTGCCCAGCGTGTCGGCGATGTAAGTGGCAACCGTATATCCGTCAGCCTTGGCGGCCAGAACGTTGGCCATGCCGGAGTTTCCCGAAGAACCGGGGATGTTCGAGACAGGCAGGGCCACGCCCAGGAACTTCTCGGCCAACTTCCCGATCGTCCGGGCCATCTGGTCGGCCCCCCCGCCCACCCCCCAGGTACAAATGAAGTCGATGGGCCGGTCGGGATACTTTTCGGCGGCCCAACCCAAGGAAAGGCAAAATGAAAGGGCGAATAAAAGAGTGAAGATTTTGGCGGATTGTTTTCCCATGGTTTGCTCCTTTCCGGGCGGAAAAATTTTACATCGAAACTCAGGGTGATAAGAATCCCAAAACAATGTAGATCGCTATGCTGGCTGTAAAAAGAATGTATCCCAGGTAGATCGGGTAAGCGGCAAGTCGCCTGACCGGATTCCGGATGATAAACCGGAGAAGGCTTCCCAAGGTGACACAGATCGCAGCGCCAATTGCCAGGAAGATCACCGCCTCCCGCGATAAAAAAAGGGACAAGATCAATGAGGTTCTTTCCCCTTTTCCTCGGGTTTCTTCCCCATCTCGGCGTATGCCTCCAGAAAATCGGCCACCGCTAACCGGCTGCCGGTGGCGAACGCCCTCATGGCCTCTTCGTGGAGGATTTCCAGAGCTTGCTTCTTATAGTCCAGGTATTCGTCAGAGGTCAACACCTTCAGTTCTCGGGGTCGAGGGAGGTTGATATCGAGAATTTTCCGAACCCGGGCGGGTCGGTTGCTGAGTATGATGAGCCGATCGGCCAGAAATATCGCTTCCTCGAGTTCTGAAGTCACGAAGAGGTTGGTAATCTGAGTTTCCTCAAAGAGGCGAAGGTAGTATTCCTGCATCAGCTCCCGGGTCATGGCATCGAGACCCCGGAAGGGCTCATCCATCATCATCACCTGGGGTGTATTGATCAAAGCCCGAACCAATTCCGCCCGGCGTTGCATCCCCCCGGAAAGCTGAAGGGGGTATTTATCCCGGAAGTCGGCCAAGCCCACCTTCTTCAGCAACCCCATCGCTTCCGCCTCCAATTCTTTTTTATTTCGCTCCCTCCGGACCAGATGCCCGTACATGACATTTTCGAGGGTGGTCATCCAGGGAAAGAGAGCCGTTTCCTGAAAGACCACCAAGCGATCCCATCCTGGACCGTGGATCGGTTCGCCGTTCATAATCAGGGTCCCCGAATCCACGGCTTCATACCCAGCCAAGATGTTGATCAAAGTTGTCTTCCCGCAGCCGGACGGGCCGATGAGTACGGTCAGCTTGCCGCTCTCCACATTGAAAGAACAATCCTCAATGACCATCTGACGGAGGGGTCCCATTCCATAGGATTTGGAGATGGAGTTGACTTCCACCCTTCCGGAAAGAGAAATGGAACCCGGTTTTTTCGCCTCTCTCGTCTCTTCTGATCGAACCATATCCACCCTATCCCGCCTTAAAGGGAATCAAATGATCTTCAGCCAGGGCGTGAAGCGGCTCCCCATATACCGGATCAGGGAACTGGAAATGTACCCCGCAACTCCAATGCTGATCATGCCGATCACGATGGCCGGGAAATCTCCGGCCACATAGGATTTCCAGGTTAAAAAGCCGAGACCGGAGCGACTGGCAATCATTTCCGCGGCAACGACCACTTCCCAAGTGATGCCCATACCCACGGTCATTCCGGTGAACAAGCTAGGGAGGGTGGCCGGGAGGACGATTCTCCGGAAGATATCCCGGTTTGTGGACCCCAGGGATTGGGCGGCCCGAATGTAGCGAATGTCGATGTTTCGAACCCCCCCCAGGATATTCAGAACCATCGTAAAGAAGGCCCCGAGAAAGGTGACAAAGGTCATACTCATTTCCGGGGTGGGCCAGAAGATGACCGCGGTGGGGACCCAGGCCAAAGGGGGGATGGGCCGCATCACCTCGATGATGGGAAAGGTGAGGTCCCGGAAGTACCGTCGAATTCCCATAAAAAGACCCAGGGGAATGCCGACGATCTGAGCAACCACAAAGCCTAGGAACACCCGCTTGAAGCTGACCAGCCATGATTCCCAATAATAGGTGTCCCGGATCAAAGTGTTCAGAGAGGAGATCACCGAACTGGGTGCTGGGATTTTGCCGATGATCGGGAGCCCCAGGCGGGCGGCTGCTTCCCAGAAAAGGACGGCAATCACAATGGCAGTAAATCCCCGGTAGACCGTCTTACTGATTAGGGCATCGCAGGTTTTTCTCAGGTTCTTCCCCAGATACTGCGTAACTTTGTCCCCCGACATATAATTCTCGTTCCTCCCGGTTCTATACTACTAACGTTTAGTATCTGAAATTTTTATTAAACAAAAAGCATCCCCCCCACCCTACCCCTCCCCCTCGAGAGGGGAGGGTAGGGAGGGGGGGATTTGGCTGAGGCTCTGCTGCGCTGTGAAAGATTACGCAAGTTCTCTTTCTCCTGCCTCAAAGGCCTTGCGGGCCTCTTCATGAACGGCTCCGATCGCTTCGCTTTTCAACGCCCGGTATCTTTCGGAAGACAAGACGCGATAATCTCGGGGCCTAGGGATATCAACCTCGATCATCTTCTTGATCCTCCCGGGTCGGGTGGTCATCACCACGACCCGAGTTCCCAAGAAGATGGCTTCTTCTAGGTCATGGGTGATAAAGAAGATCGTCTTCTGGGACTTGTCGTAGACATCCAGCAAGTACTTATGCATGACACTTTTGGTCAGGGCATCCAGAGCCCGGAAAGGTTCATCCAGAAGTAGGACCTTCGGGTCGTTCATCATGGCCCGGGCGATTTCCACCCGTCGGCGCATTCCGGAGGAAATTTCATTGGGGTAATTATGAGAAACCCCCATCAGGCCCATCTCTCCCAGAAGCCTCTCCGCAGAATTCTTGGCTTCCGCCCCGTCCATCTTGCCCTGGACCACCGGCCCATAGATGACATTTTCCAGCACGGTGTACCAGGGGAAGAGGGCCCCCTGTTGGAAAACAACGATCCGGTCGGCCCCCGGTTCTGCACTCCTCTTGCCGGAGCAGAGGACTTGCCCATCCAGATAAATCTCCCCCGAGGTGATGTCATGAAACCCGGCGATGGCGTTGAGGAGGGTTGTCTTGCCGCAGCCGGAGGGGCCGACCACCACGCAGAATTCTCCGGCCTCGATCCGGAGTGAACAGTGGTCCAAAGCCAGGACATTAACCCCCTCTGGGTCGTAGATTTTGGTCACATCCTCGATCCTGAGCTGGCCTGCGGGGGAAGTTCGGTTATCCTTTTGTTTATTAGCCGGGGAATCCCAGGCGGTTTGTTTCGGGAATTCTTTCA
>Ga0187776_10001908_pt1 | contig 10551 bp, 7 predicted proteins | sample 0216_BV02_MP12_2_FD_132426 | JGI IMG/M metagenome (GOLD analysis project Ga0187776, IMG submission 132426) | Tropical peat soil microbial communities from peatlands in Department of Meta, Colombia - 0216_BV02_MP12_20_MG | ecosystem: Environmental > Terrestrial > Soil > Wetlands > Peat | place...
ACGACTACCGGCTTCTCCGGCACGCGCTCGCGCACGATGCACGCCGCGCGGTCGATGGCGGCCCCGTCCTCCACCGACGTCCCGCCGAATTTCATCACGATCATGGGAGCGGCTCGCTGGTCAACCCAGGTATCCCTGAGCATTGAGCAGTTCGGCGTTCAGCAGCGCAGCGCCGGCGGCCCCGCGGATGGTGTTGTGCGAGAGCACGGTGAACTTCCAACCCAGCAGGTTGCAGGGGCGCAGCCGGCCTACGATCACGGACATGCCGCCGCCGCGTTCGGCATCCAGACGCGGCTGCGGGCGGTCCGGCGCGGTGTCGTACATGATGGGCTGTTCCGGGGCGTCGGGCAGCTTCATCTCCTGCGGTTTGCCGCAGTACGTCCGCCAGGCCTCGATCAACTGCTCCTCCTTGGCCGTCTTTCCCAGCTTCACCGAGACCGATTCTGTGTGCCCGTCCTCCACGGCCACGCGGTTGCACTGCACGCTGATGCGGAAGGGCGCCGGCTCAATCGCAGAGCTCTTCAGCCGTCCCAGCATCTTGGGAGCTTCCGCCTCCATCTTTTCTTCTTCTTTCGCGATGTAGGGGATCACGTTGCCCAGGATGTCGAGCGAGGCCACGCCGGGATAGCCGGCGCCGCTGACCGCCTGCATGGTCACCGCGAACACCTGTTCGAGCCCGAACTGCTGTTGCAAGGGCGCCAGCGCCAGCACGAGTCCCATCACAGAGCAGTTGGAGTTGGTGACGATGAAGCCCCCCGATTTCCGCCGCCACGTCTGGCATTCCACCAGCTTCAGGTGGTCGGGGTTCACCTCGGGGATCACCAGCGGCACGTCCTTGTGCATGCGGAAGGCGCTGGAGTTGGAGATCACAGCGCAGCCCGCCGCGGCGAAGCGCGGCTCCAGTTCCTGAGCGATGTCCGCATCGAGCGAGGCAAAGATCACCTTGGGGGCTCCGGCAGGGTCGGCCGCCGACACGTCCATCCTGGCCACGCGCTCGGGGATGGGCGTGCGCAGCTTCCAGCGTGCTGCTTGGCCATAAGTCTGCCCGGCCGAGCGCTCCGACGCCGCCACCCACCCCACTTCGAACCAGGGATGGTCTTCCAGCAACTGGATGAACCGTTGTCCCACCAGGCCCGTAGCGCCAAGAATTCCTACAGGGATTTTGTTCGCCATAATTTCCTTAGGATTCTAACAGCAGTATTCCTGCATCAGGAGAGGGGACGCTCCTGCGGCGTCAGGATTCCCCGGTCGGGAACGCGCCGCGGCTGGGGCGTCCGTCTCTGTGGCCCAGGGACGAGCCATTCTGCTATGCTGCCGCACCGTGCCCGAGTTGCGCCAGAACCGCATCACTAAGGAATGGGTGATCATGGCCACCGAGCGCGCCAAGCGCCCGGAAGAGATGCGCGTCCAGCGCGAGAAGCGCCAACTCCCCCCCTACGCAGAAAACTGTCCGTTCTGTGCCGGCAACGAGCACCTGGCCCCGCCGGAGATCCTCCGCTTTTCCAAGCCCGACGGCGGCTGGATGGTGCGCGTGGTACCGAACAAGTTTGCGGCACTCAGCCGGGAAGGGGAACCGGAATGGAGGATCGAGCGCTCGCGGCGCACCATCCGCGGCGTCGGCATTCACGATGTGATCGTCGAGACCCCCGACCACGCGGTCACCACCGCGCTGCTTCCACCCGCGAGGGTGGAGACCATCCTGGAGTGCTATCGGCAGCGCTTTCTGGTGGTGAGCAGGGACCCGCGCGTGGCGCACATCACCATCTTCAAGAACCACGGGGTGACCGCCGGTACCAGCCTAGAACATCCACACTCGCAGATGATCGGTGCTCCGGTCATCTCCTCCCAGGTACGCCAGCGCCTATACGAGGCCTTGCGCCACTTCGACGAGTTCGGGGAGTGCATATTTTGCGAGATGATGGAGGAGGAACAGGCGGAAAATAAGCGCGTTGTGACGGCCAGCGAGCATTTTGTCGCCCTCGAGCCCTTTGCCTCGGCCACGCCGTTCGCCACTTATATTTACCCGCGGCGGCATCACGCCAGCTTCGGCGATATCAGCGACGCCGAACTCCCCGATCTCGCCCGTGTGCTGCGAACAGTTCTCGCCATGCTCTACGTCGGCCTAGACAATCCAGACTTCAACTACGTCATCCGCACAGCACCCGCCGAAGCCGCCGGGGTCAAGTACTACCACTGGTATCTCAGTGTGATTCCGCGCCTCACCCGCGTGGCCGGCTTCGAGCTGGGTTCGGGGATGTTCATCAACACCGTCCTGCCGGAACACGCGACGACGTTCCTGCGCAGCGTCAACGTAGAGCAGCTGGGCGTGGCGGCAGACTAGGTCAGCGCACGCGCTACCGCGCTTCTCTGCCTGCGGGGGTAAGGTACAATCGGTCGCGGTGCTCTCCCTTGTCATCTCTGGACTCATCGCCGCCGGAGCTGTCTCTCTCTCACCAGCAGGAGCTGGAGCGTGAGCGCGACCGCCTGCGTCTGCTGCTGGACGTCACCAATCTGCTGGTCGCTAACCGTAGTTTCCGCGAGCTGTTCGTCGCCATCTCCGGCCTGCTGCGCAAGATCATACGTCACGATTTCGCCGCGCTCGTCTTGCAATCGGCCAACCACGACCTGCTGCGCGTCTATGCCCTCGACTTTCCCGGAGGCAAGGGGCTCATCCAGCAGGGAACAACCTTGTCCCTAGCGGACTCACCCCCGGGACACAGCTACACTACCCGCCATCCCCTGCTGGTGGACAATCTCTTCAGCCAGTTGACCCGCTATCCTTCCACTTTCACACGCCAGTTGCTGCAGGAAGGCATCCGCTCCGGCTGCTGGCTGCCGCTGGTGAATCGCGATCGCGTGCTGGGCGTACTCAGCCTCGGCTCCAAGCGCGAATCCGCTTTTTCTCGGGACGACCTCGATCTCCTCACCCAGGTGGCCAACCAGGCGGCGATCGCGGTGGACAACGCGCTTGCCTTCCGCCAGATCGCCGTGCTGAACCGCAAGCTGGCGCAGGAGAAGAGCTACCTCGAGAGCGAAATCCGCACCGAGTACAACTTCGAATCGATCATCGGCGAACACCCACTGCTGAAGCGCATTCTGCGCCAGGTGGAAACCGTTGCTCCCACTACCTCTACCGTCCTCATCCTGGGTGAGACCGGCACCGGCAAAGAGCTTATCGCCCGCGCCATCCATAACCTGAGCAGCCGGCGCGAGCGCACCTTCGTCAAGCTGAATTGCGCCGCCATCCCCACGGGGCTGCTGGAAAGCGAGCTCTTTGGCCACGAAAAGGGCGCGTTTACCGGCGCCATCTCCCAGAAGATTGGCCGTTTGGAGCTGGCCAACAAAGGGACGCTTTTCCTCGATGAAGTCGGTGACATTCCGCTTGAGCTGCAGCCCAAGCTCCTGCGCGCGTTCCAGGAGAAGGAATTCGAGCGCCTCGGGAGCACGCGCACGATTCACGTGGATGTCCGCCTCATCGCCGCCACCAACCGCGACCTGTCGCAGATGGTGGCCGCTCGCCAGTTCCGCAGCGACCTCTTCTACCGGCTCAACGTCTTTCCCATCCAGGTGCCGCCGCTGCGCGAGCGCGCCTCCGACATTCCTCTGCTGGTGCGCTATTTTGTCCACAAGCATGCGGCCGAGAACGGCAAGCACATCGGACGCGTGCCGGCCGAGGCCATCGAGGCGTTGACGCGCTGGCCCTGGCCGGGGAACATCCGCGAACTGGAGAACTTCATCGAGCGGGCGGTGATCCTTTCCGAAGCGGAAACCCTGAGTCTGCCGCTGGCCGAGCTGCGTTCGCCTGCTTCGGTCGAGGGTTCCATGTCTGCGGCAGAGCCGCGCTCCGCCACCGAATTCAACGAGCGCGAGCAGATCGTCCAAGCTTTGAAGGAAGCCCGGGGGGTGATCGGCGGGCCGGGCGGCGCCGCTGCCCGCCTCGGGCTCAAGCGCACTACCCTCAATTCCCGCATTCGCAAGCTGGGCATCACCCGTGACGAGATCTGGTCTGGTTCGTCACTGTGACGAAGTTTTCGTCACATCGTCGGTCGTCACCCTGACGCTTCCCGTCAAGCAGCGATCAACCAATTAATTCCAAAGCACATATTAGTTTTGGAGAAACACATCTCTTTGGCCATTAGCATGCACCTCGGTGGCTCGCGCGGTGGGAGCAGTCCGCCGACAACGAGGAGAGCACAATGGCAGCACAGGGCAAGAACGCCGAAATGATAAGGAAAGACTGGGCCACCAACCCCCGCTGGACTGGAATCGAGCGACCCTACACCGCGGACGACGTCATTCGCTTGCGCGGCACGGTGCATGTTGAGCACACGCTGGCCCACCTGGGCGCCGAGCGCCTTTGGCACCTCCTGCAAACCGAATCCTACGTGCCCTGCCTGGGCGCGATGACTGGCAACCAGGCCATCCAGATGGTCAGATCCGGGCTTAACGCCATCTACGTAAGCGGATGGCAAGTGGCGGCCGACGCCAACGATGCCGGCCAGATGTATCCCGACCAGAGCCTCTATCCCTCCGATAGCGTTCCCAATCTCTGCCGGCGGATCAACCAGGCACTCATGCGCGCCGACCAGATCCATCATTCGGAAGGGCAGAACGGCATCAACTGGTTCGCTCCGCTCATCGCCGACGCCGAGGCCGGTTTCGGCGGCCCGCTCAATGCTTTTGAGCTGATGAAGGCGATGATCGAGGCCGGCGCCGCCTGCGTCCACTTCGAGGACCAGCTCTCCTCGGCCAAGAAGTGCGGCCACCTCGGCGGCAAGGTGCTGGTGACGACTGCGGAGAACATCCAGAAACTTGTTGCGGCCCGCCTGGCGGCGGACGTCCTCGACGTTCCCACGCTGGTGATGGCCCGCACCGACGCCAACGGCGCGCGCCTGCTTACCTCCAACGGCGACCCGCGCGACCACGAATTCATCACGGGCGAGCGCACCTCAGAAGGCTTCTTCCGTTACCGCGGGGGTCTGGACGCGGCCATCGCCCGCGGCCTCGCCTACGCGCCCTACGTGGACGTGCTCTGGTGCGAGACCTCCGAGCCCAACCTGAAGGAAGCGGCGATCTTCGCCGAGGGCATCCTCAGCAAGTTCCCCAAGCTCATCCTGGGCTACAACTGCTCGCCTTCGTTCAACTGGAAGCGCAAGCTGGACGAAGCCACCATCGCCCGCTTCCAGCCCGAGCTGGCGGCCATGGGCTACAAGTTCCAGTTTGTCACCCTGGCCGGCTTCCACTCGCTGAACCTCAGCATGTTCGAGCTGGCGCAGGGATACCTCCAGTCCGGCATGAGCGCCTACTCGCAACTGCAGCAGCGCGAGTTCGCCTGCGAAGACCAGGGCTACGGCGCGGCCAAGCACCAGCGTTTCGTCGGCACCGGGTACTTCGATGAGATCACCAAGGTGGTGGGCGGCGGCACGGCTTCCACCACCGCGCTCACCGGCTCGACCGAAGAAGAACAGTTCGGGACCGATCAGCACAAGCCGGTGACGGCTCCCATGCCGCCGGCCGTGGATATTCCGGCCCCAACTATTCCGCATCGTCCGCAGGTGTACGAGCGCAACTCAGCCTAACCCCAAGCACGTTGCAGCAATCAGGGCACGGCTTCCCGGAGGCCGTGCCTTTTTTGTCGTGGTTGGCGGTAGGTACTCGGGGTATTCCTCTTCCACGGCGACCCCCACGGGCCCGGCCAAGGCCCCGCATCCTCAAGAATGCCATCCTTCGCGAGCCAAGGAGAGCGGAGGACCTGATGAAAGCCCCCACCACCAGTTCTGGTCGCGCCGTCGGTATTGTCAGATTTCTCCCGCCTCCCTTCGGTCGGCGAAGAATGACAGTTGATTGAGGAGCGGCCGGTTTCAGCTCCTGGAATTACAATTACTACTTTGCAACATGCGGAGACACTCATGAACTCCTCATCCCGAGTCAAAGTGGCCGCGGCGCAACTGGGATCGGTCCTGTTCGACGTCCCCGCGACGCTGCGCAAAGTCGAGCAGACGTGCCGGGAGGCGGCACGGGCCGACGTCCGCCTAGTGGTTTTCCCCGAGGCGCTGCTCGGCGGATATCCCAAAGGCGTCGATTTCGGCTCCAAGGTGGGCAGCCGCAGCGACGCGGGTCGCGACCTCTTCCGCCGCTACTGGGACGCCGCGATTCTCTGTCCGGGGCCGGAGACCGAGCAGATCGTCGCCTGGTGCGAAGAGCTTGATCTGCACATCGTGATCGGCGCGATCGAGCGCGACCAGGGAACGCTGTACTGCTCCACGCTCATTTTTGTGCCGGGCCGCGGCTTGGTGGCCAAACATCGCAAGCTGATGCCGACTGCGAGCGAGCGCCTGATCTGGGGGTTCGGCGACGGTTCCACTATGCCGCTGGTGGACACGGAGATCGGCCGCCTCGCCTCGGCCATCTGCTGGGAGCACTACATGCCCATGTTCCGCCAGTACCTCTACGCCGGCGGCGTGCAGATCTGGTGCGCCTCCACCGTGGACGAGCGCGAGATGTGGCGGGTGAGCATGCGCCACATCGCCTACGAAGGCCGTTGCTTCGTGATCAGCGCCTGCCAGTACTTCACCCGCGCAGACTGCCCGCCAGATTTCGAACCGATCCAGGGCAATGCGCCCGACACCGTGCTGATCCATGGCGGCAGCATGATCGTCTCCCCGTTCGGGGAAGTGCTCGCTGGATCGCTCGAAGGCGGCGAAGGTTTAGTCACGGCGGAGATCGACCCGGACGACATCGCGCGCGGCAAGTTCGATCTCGATGTCGCCGGCCACTACGCCCGTTCGGATGTCTTCCGGCTGACCGTCGATACGGCGGCCAAGCCCGCTGTCTCGGCGGGAAACGGGTCGCCATCCGTTATCCGGGGTCCATCGCTGGAGCGGGCATCATCTCTTGGCTAGTCACGCACGTTTGAGCACGACTTCGGTCGTGCGTTACCTTTCCATCAAAGATTTTGCGTACAACGCCCTCTTGAACACATCTCTGGAGTGAGAGGACCCTGCTTGATGAAGATCGCGTTCATAGGAATTGGCGCTTTGGGAGGCTACTTCGGTGGCCGGCTGGCGAAAGCCGGAAACGATGTGAGCTTTATTGCCCGCGGGGCCATGCTCGAGGCGCTGCGCACGAACGGTCTGCGTGTCGAGACGCCGACGGACGAGATCGTCCTGCCGCAGGTGCACGCGACCAGCGATCCCGCAAGCGTGGGGCACGCGGATGCCGTCTTCGTGACCACCAAAGCCTGGCAGGTGCCGGAAGCCGCGCAGCAGATTCGCAGCCTGGTCGGGCCCGAGACCGTGGTCGTCCCTCTGCAAAACGGCGTGGAGGCCTACGACCAACTGGCGGCGGTGCTGGGCGCGAAGCACGTGCTGGGCGGAATGTGTCACATCATCGCCATGGTGGAGGCGCCGGGCGTGGTCCGGCACATGGGACTCAGCCCGCTGATCACCCTCGGGGAGTGGAGCAACGGGCGCACACCGCGCCTGAACAGGCTGGTGGAGTGCCTCACGGCCGCCGAGCTGGAAGTGCGAGTCCCGGAGAACGTCCAGGTCGCCTTGTGGGAGAAGTTCGAGTTCATCGCGTCGTTTGGCGGAGTGGGCGGGGTGACGCGGTTGCCGATCGGCGTGATGCGCAGCGTGCCCGAGACCAGATCGCTGCTGGAACGCGCGATGCGGGAGATCGTCGGCCTGGCGCACGCCTGCGGTGTGCCGGTGCCGGATGAGTCAGTGGGCAACACGATGAAGTTCGTGGACTCGCTGCCGCCGGCGGGTACGGCCTCCATGCAGCGCGACCTGGCCGCGGGGCGGCCCTCCGAACTCGAAGCCCAGAGCGGAGCAGTGGTGCGGCTGGGGAAAGCCAGGAAATTTCCCACCCCCGTCCACGAGTTCCTCTACACCGTGCTGCTGCCTGGTGAACTGCGCGCCAGGGGTGAATTGTCGTTCTGAGGTTCCGCCCGCTTTCCCAAGCCTTCGTGGCCCTTCTCCCACCAACCGGACCCCTTCACCGATTGATACTCAATCCTGGTGAATCAAGAAAGCTCCTTGGTGTTTCTTGTCCGTTTGGTTCATTTGGAACCGTACGAAGTTGTTCCAGGCATCGTTATACTTGAAGAAGGCTGGCGTTGTTTTCCGGACCATGAGGGCGCGAGCGGCTTCGTGCTGTTTCCCATCGACGGTCAGACTGCAGGCTCAGGCCCGCGCATTTAGCGACAGTTAGCTCCTTGGGTCGGCGTCCTGCTGTGGAGATGCCGCGCCACTGGGCAAGAGCTGCCCACGCCAGCCCGGCAAGATTTGCCGGGCGCCCAAGCGCGGTCACCGTCGAGAAGAAGACACAAGCCGGGCGCGAAAATGCCCCCTTGGGCGATCAGCAGCGCACTATCTTCGGCGAATCTAGCCCTTTCAACGCGTTGCGTGTATCAATCACCAGTTGTGCCTCGTGCACGATGCGCGGGTAGTCGTAGGTGGAGTGGTCGGTGACGATCACCACGCAGTCGTACTGGCCCAGGTTCTCCATGGGGGCGCATTTCATCTGCAGATCATAGTGCCGACCCCTGCCCACGAAGGGGAAATAAGGATCGTTATAGCTGACCTCAGCGCCCTCCTTCTGCAGAAGTTCGATGATGGTGAGCGAGGGCGACTCCCGCAGGTCGTCCACATCCTTCTTATAGGCGACACCCAGCACCAGCACCTTGGAGCCGTTCAAGGCCTTGCGCTCGCGGTTGAGTGCCTTGCCCACCGCCTGCACCACGTGGTAAGGCATGGCGGTGTTGATCTCGCCCGCCAGCTCGATGAAGCGCGTGTGAAAGTCGTACTCCTTCGCCTTCCACGAGAGATAAAAGGGATCGACCGGAATGCAATGCCCGCCCAGTCCCGGCCCGGGATAAAAGGCCTGGAAGCCGAAGGGCTTGGTGGAGGCTGCCGCAATCACTTCCCATATGTCGATGCCCATGCGCAGGCAGAGCATCTTGAGCTCGTTCACCAGCGCAATATTCACGCAGCGATAGATGTTCTCCAGCAGTTTGCACATCTCGGCCGCTGCGGGGCCCGATACCTTAACAGTTTTCTTGAAGATGGCACTGTAAAGCGCAGAAGCCGCGTCGGTTGCGGCAACGCTGCACCCGCCGACAACTTTGGGAATGTCGCGCCGCGCCACGGTCTCGTTACCTGGGTCTTCGCGTTCCGGCGAAAAGGCAACATAGAACTCCTGCGGCGAGGCCGGCATGCCGTCACGCGCGAGGCGCAGTTCGGCGCGGTTGTTCTTTTCGAGGATCGGGATCAGCACCTCTTCCGTGGTACCGGGATAGGTGGTGCTCTCGAGAACGATGAGCTGTCCGGCGCGCAGGTAGGGCGCAATGGCTTGGGCTGTCGACGTGATGAAGCTGAGGTCCGGCTCCATGTACTCGTTCAGTGGTGTGGGGACACAAATGATGACCACGTCCATCTCCGCGATGCGGGCATACTCCGAGGTTGCGCGAAATCCTTGCCGCAAAGCCCCTTGAATCTGCTCCGCCGGAATGCGAAAGATGTACGATCCCCCTTCTCCCAACGTCTTCACCTTGCGGGTGTCGATGTCGAATCCGGTGACCGGAAAGGTCTCTTCCGTAAACAACAGGGCCAGTGGCAGGCCCACGTACCCCAAGCCGATCACCCCGATCCTGGCGCTGCGGGTGGCGATCTTGCTCTTCAGGTCTTCAGAGAGGGAAACCACGGTCTTTGGCTGCATAAGATTTTCGAAAGTCTAACATTTTTCCTCGTCGGGTACCGGTTACCGTCGTTATCCCCGGGGTGACCAGAATGGCAAAGACTTGGTTCGAGACAGAGGTTTACGTACTCCCGAGTGTCAGCTAAGAATGGAAATTCCAGCTAATATATTCCAAACCGTGGGAGGTGCTCCCGTTGCGCTTCTTTCTGTCGTTAATACTCCTTTTGCCGGTCTCCTGCGCATTTGCGCAACAGGCTGAGGATAGCCAAAGTCGGCCGGCTGGTCCGCAAGCGGCCCAGTCCGGTGCACTCTGTGTTGCCAGCGCGCCAAACGAATCTGACACGAGGCCCGCGGATCCGGTGACCCCGCTTTCGAAGCAGCAGCCCAAGCGGATCCTCGGGGTCATGCCCAACTTCCGTGCTGTGAGCGCAGGAGAAATCCCGCCGCCGCCCACGCCAAAGCAGGCCTTCATGATCGCCACCAGGAACAGCTTCGACTACTCGTCGTTTATCTTCGTGGGCTTTACTTCAGCCTTCGCCGAGTGGTCGAACGCGCACCCGCAACTGGGGCAAGGCATGGCTGGATACGGCAGGTATTACTGGCGAGGCTTTGTCGATAAGACGAACGGCAACTATTTGGTTATTTTTGCGTTGCCGACGATCTTTCGTCAGGACGAGCGCTACTATGCCATGGGTGAGGGCAGTGTCTGGAAGCGCATGGCTTACTCAACCTCTCGCGTGGCCATTACTCCAAACTACGAGGGACACAACAGCTTCAATATTTCAGAGTTGTTAGGCCGCGGCATGGCGCAGGGTATCTCCGTGGCGTACTATCCCAGCAAGAGTCGGACCG
>Ga0187776_10001909_pt1 | contig 10550 bp, 10 predicted proteins | sample 0216_BV02_MP12_2_FD_132426 | JGI IMG/M metagenome (GOLD analysis project Ga0187776, IMG submission 132426) | Tropical peat soil microbial communities from peatlands in Department of Meta, Colombia - 0216_BV02_MP12_20_MG | ecosystem: Environmental > Terrestrial > Soil > Wetlands > Peat | place...
GATTTCTGCGGGGATCTGAGTAATTTTGGCGAGTGCCTCCGGCAACGGAATTTCGGTTTCGGCGGCCCATTTCAAGGTGAGCGGAAGGAGCAGTTCCAAGCCAGTCGCGCCGCTCTCGGCTTCAGCGAAAGGCAGCAGCTTGGCGTCGTCATCTACCGGGGTGTGATCCGAGCACAGCGCGTCTATGGTGCCATCTCTGAGTCCTATGCGCAGCGCGTCCCGATCTCGCAGCGAGCGAAGCGGGGGTATGAGGTTGCAGTTGGCATCGAAGAAACCGAGGTCCATTTCGGTCAGGTGAACGTGCGCAGCCGCGATGTCGCAGGTTATCGGCAGACCTCGGCTTTTAGCCTGGCGCACCATCTCCACGCCATCGAAGGTGGAAAGCCTGCATAAGTGAATGTTCGCTCCAGTCTCCTTGGCAAGCTGCAAAATTGTTGAAAGTGCAACGGTTTCTGCGCAGGATGGTATCCCCGCGAGTCCCAGCCGTGTGGCCACTATTCCGTCATGGGCGACACCACCTTGCGCAAGATATGCGTCCTGTGGGCGCAACCAGACTGTATAACCAAAAGTGGCCGCATATTGCATGGCACGCATCAGCACATTGGTATCGCTGAGCGGTGCGTTGGCTTGAGAAAACGCGATACATCCGGCGTCATGCAGTTCCGCCATTTCAGTGATGCGCTGGCCATTGAGCCCCTGCGTCAATGCGCCGAGCGGATAGACCCGCGCCTGATTCAAACTTTTTGCGCGGTGTTTCACCATTTCCACCAACCCCGGTTCATCCAGCGGCGGATCGGTGTCCGGGGGGCAGGCGAGGCTGGTGATGCCGCCCGACACAGCCGCCAACATTTCTGATTCCAAAGTCGCTTTGTATTCGAAACCAGGTTCGCGCAGGCGAGCTGAAAGATCGATCAAGCCGGGGCAGACTACGCAATTACTGGCGTCGATTACACGATTGGGATGAAAGGCTTCAGGATTGCGTCCCACAGAAAGCACTTTGCCCGCGGCGATAAACAAATCCTGCACCGAATCTACGTTGTTTTTGGGATCGATGATACGGCCGTTCTTAATCTGAATCTTCATTCAGTGTCCCGCCAGCATACTCATCACCGCCATGCGCACCGCTATGCCAAAAGTGACTTGGGGTAAAATCACCGAACGCGGGCCGTCGGCCACGCTTGAATCAATCTCCACGCCGCGGTTCATCGGACCGGGGTGCATCACGATGGCGTCGCGCTTGGCGGCGCCAAGTTTATCCGCAGTCAAACCGTAATACTTGAAGAATTCCTGAGCGCTGGGCAGAAGTGGCCCCTGCATGCGCTCGCTTTGCAAGCGTAACATCATTACTACGTCCACGTCCTCAAGCCCCAGCCGCATATCGTGGTAAACGTGTACTCCGAGATTTTCGACGCCTGCAGGCAACAGCGTTTTGGGCGCAATTACGCGCACTTCGGGCACCCCGAGCGTGGTGAGCGCATGAATCTGCGAGCGAGCAACACGCGAATGCAGGATATCGCCGACAATCGCAACACGCAGATGGTTGAATTCGCGCTTATAATGGCGGATGGTGAACATATCCAGAAGCGCCTGAGTTGGGTGCGCATGTCGTCCGTCGCCGGCGTTGATGACGTGCACATTCGGCGCCACGTGTTGGGCGATCAAATGCGCCGCTCCGCTCTGCGCGTGCCGCACGATGAACATGTCGGCATGCATTGCTTCCAGATTTTCGATGGTGTCAAGCAGCGTCTCGCCTTTGCTCTGCGACGAGGTGCTGATATTCAGATTGATGACGTCAGCGGAGAGACGCTTGGCGGCGATTTCGAATGTGGTGCGGGTACGGGTGCTTGCTTCAAAAAAGAGGTTGAAAATCGCCTTGCCCCGCAGCAGAGGAAGTTTCTTGACTTCGCGCTCGGTGACGCCGATGAACGATTGGGCGGTATCGAGGATTTGCGTCAGAAGCGTTGCAGGCAGCCCTTCAATCGTAAGCAAGTGCTGGAGTTCACCCTTGTTGTCGAGCTGCGGGTTGCTGTGCATGTACGCGAAGCGAATTATAGCATTCCTGAAATAAGCTAACCTAAGCTTGCCGTGGGTCGGGCCTAGACCTGGTTAAGGTGTAAGCTGAGCTTTCCCTCCTTGTCTTTTTTGAGTTCGATGTTCTGGTTTTCCGTAAGCTCCAGTGTTGCTCCGCTGTAGCGGGCAAATACCGGCAGTTCGCGCCCGCCGCGGTCGATCAGCACTGCAAGCTCAATGCTCGCCGGCCGCCCGTAATCGAACAGTTCGTTCATGGCCGCACGTACCGTGCGGCCGGTGTAGAGCACGTCGTCCACAAGGATGATGCGGCGTCCTTCGACATCGAAAGGGATGTTCGATGGTTTGACCTGTGGGTGCAGACCGATGCGCGCAAAGTCGTCCCGATAAAACGAAATATCGAGCAGCCCGAACGGGGTTGAGAACCCGAGTTGCTGTTGCAGCTTTTGTGCAATCCAAGCGCCGCCCGTGTGTATCCCGATCAGTGCTGTATTGGAATCGAATCGCGGTTTGATTTGCGCGGCGAGCACGGATACCAATTGTTCCGCGTCAGGAAGTTTCAGGCTCATCGAAAAAGCTCTGCAGAATGTGTTGTGCTGCGACTTGGTCAATAAAGGTTTTGTTGCGGGCTACGCCACTCTCGGCCAGCGATAGCTCCGCTGCTTGAGAAGTCAGGCGTTCGTCAACTAAAGCAGTGGGGAGCTTAAAGCGTTGCTGCAGCCGCCGCGCAAAGCCGCGGCTCAGACTGCTGATCTCATGCTCGCCGCCATCCATGTGGGCCGGAAGTCCGACCACAAGGAGCACTGGTTGCCATTCTTTGATTAATGTAGCGATCGCGTCGAAGCGCTGCTCGTTTTGCGCTGACTCAACCGTGGTAAGCGGGTGAGCGATGCGTAGCGCTAGATCACCCACCGCAATGCCAATGCGCTTGGTGCCAAAGTCGAATGCTAAAACTGTTCCTGTTTTACGAAGGGCTGCCTGGTGTGGGGCGTGAGCGCGATGTTCATTCATGAACGCCTTACTGTGAATTACGCGTGACCCGCGTCTTCGGATAAGGTGGCGAAGTTGACACCCAGCAAATCCATCGCCGCGGGCAGGCGATCTTCCGCCGGCAAGTCAAAAATGACGTTTGCCTTCGCAGGCACCGAAAGCCAGGCGTTTTGCGCGAGCTCGTGTTCGAGCTGTCCTGGCGCCCAGCCGGCGTATCCCAAGGTAACCAGAATTTGCCGCGGCCCATTGCCGCGTCCCACCGCCTGCAGGATGTCCTTGGAGGTGGTGAGCCCAAGCTCTTGGTTGACTGCGAGCGTGGATTGCCAATCGCCCAGGGGTTTGTGCAACACGAAACCGCGGTCGATTTGCACGGGTCCACCGAAGTGCACCGCAATGCCGCGGAGCTGGGGCTCGCCGAGCGGAATGCTAATTTGCTCGAATAGCGCTTGCAGGGTCATGTCAATGGGACGATTTATCACTACTCCGAGCGCGCCCTGCTCATTGTGCTCGCAGATATAGGTCAGGCTTTTAGAAAAGTAAGGGTCCGCCATGTTGGGCATGGCGATCAAAAAGTGGTTAGTCAGGTTCACAGGTTTCACAACATTATTGTAATCGCCTTGCCGGGCCTTCACAAATGGCGCACGCCGCTCTGAAATGGAGTTATTTGCGTAACTACATCATTCGCGAGCCTCGGAGATGAACAGTGCGCGGCGACGCCAGATTGGCCGATTGCAGATTACTGGCGGGCGCGCAGCCACGCTTTCCAGGCGTTGAACAAAGACGGGTTGCGCGCCGCGATCACCGAGCGTTTCCATAAGTCGTCTGACCAAAAATCATCTGTCTTCAGCGAGCACATCATTCCGCCCGCCTCTTCGAGTATCAGTGAACCCGCGGCATAATCCCACAGTCGCTGGCCGCCGTGCAGATAAACGTCAAAGCGACCCGCGGCGACATAACACCATTCCAGCGTACTCGCGCCGTAATTGCGTTGTGACGAATAAGGCGGTGTTCCTGCAAGCTCCCGTGCTAGGTTGGCGCTGATGCGCTTGAAATCCACGCTTGCCATGCACTGGCGCAATTCCTTTTCTGAATCGTTAATCGGTAACCTCTCGCCGTTGACGTACGCGCCACCGCCTTTCTCAGCGTAAAACATTTCATGGGATACTGGGTCATAAATAACCCCGAGGACGCTGCGCCCTTTGTTCATCAGCGCGACGGAAACTGCAAAATACGGCAGGCCGTTGACGAAATTGGAGGTGCCGTCAATCGGGTCCACGCACCACAAGCCGGAATCTCCCGCGAGCCATTGCTCTGCCTGCTGTTCACGACTCATTTCTTCGGCAAGAACGGGGCTCGGGTGAATTTCGCGCAGCCTTTTCGCAAGTGCATCCTGCGCTGCGATATCCGCGTCCGTGTAGAGGCTGCCGTCGGCCTTTCGTTGCTGCGCCACCTGTAGATAGCGCGGCATGATTTCGGCCTGCGCTACTTCGCGCACCGCGCGAATTACCGCCTTAAGCAGCTGCTCCATGCTTCCACTTGATCGAGCAACCCATGCTGGGAATCTGTTCTTTAGGCCCCTGGCCGGTGCGCGCGATCTGCAGCATGGCCTCAAGCAGCTCGCGCCGGGCATTCGGCACGGTGTTCATGCGCGAGGCGTCAAGGCGCCCGCGGTATTGCAGTTCAAGCTTGCGATTGAAACCGAAAAAATCCGGCGTACATACCGCGCCGTAAGCCTTTGCGATTTCCTGGGTTTCGTCAAGCACATAAGGAAACGGAAAATTAAATTGCCGCGAGACCGTTACCATGTTGTCAAACGAGTCCTCGGGATAATCGGTTGGGTCGTTGGACATAATGGCAATGCTGCCTATGCCGTGTTCGCTGAGCTCCTTACAATCGCGCACAATGCGTTCGCGCACAGCTTTCACATAAGGGCAATGGTTACAGATGAACATCACCAACAAACCTTTTTCTCCGCAGACATCTTCTAGTCGATAACGCTTACCATCGACTCCCAGAAGGTCGAAATCGACCGCTTTCCAGCCAAAATTACATATCGGGGTTTGCTGGCTTACCATAGCTTTCTCCTTCAATCTTTCGTTCAGCCTTTATATTATCATGCACTTACATCTAACCATTTACTTATATGACTATACCGCGCCTTTATCATTCCCAAGAATTAGCGCCGCATCGCGAAATTTGTCTAGATGAAGCAGCGACACATCATGCTGTGAGGGTATTGCGGCTCAAGGAAAAAGAAACAATCGTACTATTTAACGGCAAGGGCGGAGAATATCCAGCCCGAGTTGTCGGTATTCGCAAAAACCAAGCGACGGTACTCACGGGAGAATGGCAAAACATCGAACGCGAATCAGCGTTGCACATCGTTCTGGCACAAGCGCTGCAATCCGCCGAGAAAATGAATTTGACGGTGCAAAAAGCAGTTGAGTTGGGCGCCGCCGTGATACAACCGCTTGTCAGTCAGCGCGGCGCGGTGCGTACGGACGCCGCTAGCGCGCAGAAGCGAGTGGAGCATTGGCGGAGGGTGGCGATAGCGGCTTGCGAGCAATGCGGGCGCAACCGCATTCCGCGGATTGCGGACACGATTTCGCTGAAAGAGTTCGTCTGCAGTGCAGACAAGGGGATGCTGCGGTTGATGCTGTGTCTCGAGGGTGGATCGTCCTTCAAGCGGTTCAAATACAAAAGCGGCGGGATAATCGTGCTGGTAGGAGCAGAAGGCGGATTAACACCAGAAGAAGAACGGACGGCTCATGCTGCCGGTTTTACTCCGGTCACATTGGGGCAACGCATTTTGCGTACCGAAACTGCGGGGCTCGCTGCACTTGCCGCGATCCAGGCTTTATGGGGAGATTTTTGAATGTATGCCATCATCGTTCATGGAGGGGCCGGGGAATGGAAGGCAAAACATGAACGCGCCGCGTTGCAAGGCGTACGGCGTGCGGTTGAAGCAGGCGGGAGATTGCTTGCACAGGGGAAATCTGCACTCGATGCGGTAACGGCAGCGGTGATGTCACTGGAGGATAACCCAGTTTTCAACGCCGGCACCGGTTCGGTGCTGAACCTGATGGGTGAAGCCGAGATGGACGCGAGTGTCATGGTGAGCGAAGGGCTGCGCGCAGGAGGCGTCGCCTGCCTGAGTCGGGTCAAGAATCCGGTACAGGTTGCGCGCAAGGTAATGGAGGAAACCGACCACATTCTGCTTGCTGACCGAGGGGCGCTCAGCTTTGCACGCGCCATGGGTTTCGCCGACTATGATCCGGTGACGTGGGCGCAGCGCAAGATTTGGCAGCAGAAATGCCAAGCACTCTCTGCCGCAAGAAGCAAGAGCCGTCTTCGGGATTTATTAAAGCGCCATCCTGAGCTTGCGGGAGGAACGGTGGGCGCGGTGGCCTTGGATGGCCGCGGACATTTCGCTGCCGCCACATCCAGCGGTGGATTAACTCTGAAACTTCCCGGGAGAGTGGGTGATACCCCTGTGCCGGGCGCAGGAAACTACGCTACGCCTTTGGGAGCAGCGTCCGCTACCGGTTTGGGCGAGGTGGCGATACGTTACCTCGTAACCAAATCGGTCTGCGATCTAATGGCGCGGGGCAGGAATGCGCAGCAGGCTGTGGATGAATTTTTGCTGCTTTTGGCAGCCGAGCCCCGGTCGAATATGGGTATTATCACAATAGACAAAACTGGCAACTTAGGCGTGGGGCATCGCAGCCAGGCCATGCCTCACGCTTACCGCGTTCCTGGAAAAGCGCGAATCATGGCGAAAATGCGGGTCAAGGCCTAAAGCTTGTCCCGGATTGTCAGGCGGCTACACGTGAAGCGCGTTTGCGCTCGAGTTCTTTTAAATGGCGCTTGCGAATGCGGATGGTTTTAGGGGTAATTTCCACCAATTCGTCGTCGGCGATAAACTCGACGGCCTGCTCCAGAGTAAGTGTTATCGGGGGCGTGAGCATGATTGCCTCGTCCTTGCCGGCGGCGCGTATGTTGGTGAGCTGCTTGGTCTTGATCGGGTTTACCACGAGATCGTTGTCGCGGTTGTGAATGCCGATCACCATTCCCTCGTATAGGCGATCGCCCGGGCTCACCAACATCCGGCCCCGCTCCTGCAGTTTCCACAGCGCGTAAGCTACCGCCTCGCCGTCCTCGGCCGACACCAATACACCGTTGCGCCGCTCGGGGATTTCCGGTTTCATCGGGCCGTAGCCGTCGAACACGTGGCTTAAGATACCCGTCCCGCGAGTCATGGTCATGAAATCCGATTGAAAGCCGATCAGCCCTCGCGCCGGAATCCGGTAATCTAGACGCACGCGGCCCCGGCCGTCGGGCGCCATTTCCTGAAGCTCGCCGCGCCGCTCGCCTAAAGCTTCCATAACCGCGCCCTGTTTGGCCTCTTCCACATCGATCGTGAGCATTTCGAACGGCTCACATTTCTCGCCGTTAATTTCCCGAATCACAACCCGCGGGCGCGAAACCGCCAGCTCGTAACCTTCCCGACGCATGTTCTCCAACAGAATGGTGAGATGCAATTCGCCCCGGCCGGAGACCAGGAACATATCCGTGTCCGCAGTATCTTCGATGCGCAGCGCCACGTTGGTTAGCAGTTCTTTTTGCAGGCGCTCGCGCAGTCGTCGGCTGGTCACGAATTTTCCTTCCTGTCCGGCATAGGGCGAGGTGTTGACTTGGAAATTCATGGTGAGTGTGGGTTCGTCTACTGCCAGCAGCGGCAAAGCTTCCGGATGCTCAGGGTCCGCGAGGGTCACGCCTATGCCGATTTCCTCGATGCCGTTCACCAGTACGATATCGCCGGGTTCCGCTACCTCCATGGGCACCCGGTTCAAGCCTTGGAACCCCAGTACCTGGTTCACCCGCGCTTTTTTGGGCTCGTCATGACCGTTTAAAATAACAACGTCCTGTGGGGGCTTAAGACGCCCGCGGGAGATGCGCCCGATGCCGATGCGCCCAACAAAGCTCGAATAATCCAGCGCACTGATTTGAAGCTGGAGCGGCTCGTCGGGATTGCTGACGGGAAGCGGCACATGTTCAAGTATGGTTTCAAACAGCGGCCGCATGGACAGCTCTTTACCCGCGCTGCTGCGCGGCGCATCTGCAAGATCTAGCACTGCCCAACCGTTGAGCGCGGATGCATAGACGATGGGAAAATCCAGTTGCTCCTCGGCGGCGCCCAGTTGGTCGAATAAATCAAAGGTGTGATTCACCACCCAGTTTGGGCGGGCGCCGGGCCGGTCCATCTTGTTTACCACCACGATAAATTTCAAGCCTCGGGCCAAGGCCTTTCGCGTCACAAAACGGGTCTGGGGCATCGGCCCCTCTACTGCATCCACCAGGAGCAGTACGCCGTCCACCATGGACAGTACACGCTCCACTTCACCACCGAAATCCGCATGGCCTGGCGTATCAACGATGTTGATGTGGGTACCTTGGTAATTTACCGCCGTGTTCTTTGCGAGAATGGTGATACCGCGCTCGCGCTCCAAATCATTGCTGTCCATGACCCGCTCAACCACGTGCTGGTGGGCCGCAAATGTCCCCGATTGGTGGAGCAGCTTGTCCACCAGCGTGGTCTTGCCGTGGTCCACGTGTGCAATGATGGCGATGTTGCGAAGCGCGCGGGGCATGGTGAGCTAAGGGTTTGACAAAAGTCGCGCATTGTAACAGAGAATCCAGGCAGCCTGCATTAACCACCCGGAGTCGTAGGTAATTCGATTCAGAGTAAACCGTTCGACTATGAATTCAATCGTTTTATGTTTTACCGTTCAATGCAGGGCTGATGAAATTCGTCTGCGATCCTAATTTTCGTCAACATGCACTTTGCGGATTCCAAAGCCGATGAGCCGGGCGGGCAGGGCGCGCAACAGCGGCAGCCGAAAAAGCGCTGGCGGTCTGAACGAAGCATTGGGATTCAATGCCGTTTTAATCACACGGTTTTGAATGAAGGTCTGGAATGCCTGAATGACCCGCGTGGCAAAGTAACGCTGCTTTTGCACCTTGGCCAAATCGCTTTCACCCACCGCGCCGTGTTGCAACGGAAGGGCAAGGACATTGGCTGCCACTACCGCATCCTGGATTGCGTAATTGATGCCCACGCCACCCACCGGCGACATGACATGTGCCGCATCGCCGATGAGCAGCAATCCTCGCCTATACCATTTTTTTAGGCAGCTCGATTCCACCGAAAGCACTGAAAACCGAGCCCAGTTTGGTACTGAAGACACCCGATCGGTGAATTCCGGAGCCAGGGACAACAGGGACTGGTGAAATTTTTCCATGCCTTCCTCGCGCAGCTGGCGATAACTTCCCTTGATTATCACGTAGCCCAGCTGGTAATAATCTTCCCGCGGCAGGATGGCTAGCATATGCCCTTGTCCAATGCGTCCAGCAAAGCCCGTCGCATCGCCTGGCCGCCTGGGCAGGCTAAACCACAACACGTCCATCGGCGGAGAACTTTTCACCGGCTCCAGTCCTGCAAGTTTTCTGAGTCTGGAAAAACGACCATCAGCCGCAACAGTAAGCAGCGCCCGCAACTCATGCACATTGTCATTAGAATCCTGATAGCGCACGCCACGGCAGACCCCGTCTTCCATAATGAGCTCGCGCGCATGGGCGCCCATGTGCAGCGTAAACGAAGCATACTTTGTGGCCTGCCCGGCGATAAACTCCAGAAACTGCGCCTGCGGCATGAGCGTAATATACGGAAAACGCGTCTTTAGAAGGCTTAAATCCACCATCGTGAACGAATCTGTTTTGGTCTGCAGGGTCAGCTGGTGCAACCTGGTATGAGGCAACCGTAGCAATGGGTCGGCAAGCCCGATCTCGTCCAAAATTTCCATGGTGGAAGGATGCAACGTATCGCCGCGGAATTCCCGGTCAAAATCGATGTGGCCTTCAAGCAAAGTGGCCTGAATGCCTTTTCGCGCCAGCAACAGAGATAATAGCGCGCCGGCAGGGCCCGCGCCGACCACGCAGCAGGTAGTTTGTTCAACGGGGTCCCGATTCATGGGGACGCCAATTTCGTACGGCGCCTAGCTCAATAAAGTGTCTTAACAAGCGCATTTTCAAATTTCTTTGGCAAGAGGGACGTGGACGTTACGAATATAACACCGGGAATTTACCTATGACCAAGAAATGCATGCATTTCATCATTCTAAATGAAATAAAATATTTGACGACATTCCATGGTTTTCATTGTTCAGAATATGCCGCGGCGCCGACAACGGCATCGGCATACGCGAACTAAGCGTGCCTGCGACGGCTGGAGAATATGCGGCGTGACTCCAGCGCTAGATTGGGAATTTCCTCGCTGATTGTGCTTCCCACCTAGGCATTGCTTTTCCTCGAAGTACTTATCCACTATGATGGGCAAAAAAGGCCCGAAATTTGGGCCGCATTGTCGCACTCTCCTGCTTAACTATGCCGCTTAACACTCCCACCGATGCAATTGCATTCGTGCAATGGTTGCGTTCGGTTGCACCCTACATACACGCGTTCCGCGGACGCAC
>Ga0187776_10001910_pt1 | contig 10549 bp, 8 predicted proteins | sample 0216_BV02_MP12_2_FD_132426 | JGI IMG/M metagenome (GOLD analysis project Ga0187776, IMG submission 132426) | Tropical peat soil microbial communities from peatlands in Department of Meta, Colombia - 0216_BV02_MP12_20_MG | ecosystem: Environmental > Terrestrial > Soil > Wetlands > Peat | place...
GCCGTCGCCATCGTGGGCACGCTCACGGCGTTCTATTCGGCCACCATCGGCCTGGTGCAAACCGACATTAAGAAAGTGCTCGCTTACTCCACCGTCTCGCAACTCGGATACATGTTTCTCGGCTGCGGAGTGGGCGCGTATGCCGCGGGCATTTTTCACTTGATGACTCATGCGTTTTTCAAGGGCCTCCTCTTCCTTGCCGCAGGCAGCGTGATCCACGCCCTGGGCGGCGAGCAGGACATGCGCCGTATGGGCGGCCTGCGCAAGAAAATTCCCGTGACCTACTGGACCATGCTCATTGCCACGCTGGCCATCGCGGGGCTTCCACCGTTCGCCGGTTTCTTCAGCAAGGATGAAATCCTTTTCAGCGCCTACGCCGGGCCGTTCATCAACAAACTGCTCTACGTGCTGGGCCTTTCGGGAGCGTTGCTGACCTCCTTCTACATGTTCCGGCTGGTGTTTTTGACGTTCTTCGGCGATCCCCGCTACGACGAGCACAAAGTGCACGCACACGAATCGCCGAAAAACATGCTCGTGCCGCTGGTGATTCTGGCAATCTTCTCGACCGTCGGCGGCTGGTTTGCCGCGCCAAAATTCTGGGGCGGGCAGGATTATTTCCACGATTTCCTTGCACCGGTCTTCGCGTCGGGGGAGAAACTTGCGCCCGCTGCAGAACTGGCCGAAGAAGCAGCGCACACGCTGGAGCTGCAGCTTTCGGCAGCGGCCGTCGCCGTGGCGCTCGTGGGCTTCTTCGTGGCGTGGTGGTTCTACATCCGCAAGCCCGAGACTCCGGAAAGGTTGGAGCAGAGCCTGCAGCGGCCTTACACACTGCTGCTCCACAAGTATTACGTGGATGAAATCTATCTCGCGCTGTTCGTCCGGCCGCTGCTGTGGCTTTCGACCAACGTCTTCTGGCATGTGGTGGACGAAGGCCTGATCGACGGCACGGTGAACGGCGCGGGGCATGTGGCGCGCGAAGCCGGCGGACAATTCCGCAAAATGCAATCCGGCAATGCGCGCAGCTATGCCTCGTGGGTTGTGATCGGCGCGGTCGGAGTGACGGTGCTGCTATTGGGAATCTGGATCCGGGTGGTGCACTAGCGTGGAAACGCAGCCTCATCTGCTGTCGGTGATCACCTTCCTGCCGCTGCTGGGCGTGCCGGCGCTGCTCTTGCTGCGCTCGGACGATCACGCTTGGATTCGCCGCGTCGCTCTCGCGGTGTCGCTTGCCGAATTTGCAATTTCGCTCTGGCTGCTCCCCGGCTTTGTCACCGCCAATCCGGGTTACCAATTCGAAGAGCTCTACAACTGGATCGGTACGAGCATTCATTACCATCTGGGTGTTGACGGCATCAGTCTGTTCCTGGTGATTCTGACGACGTTTTTGACGCCCCTCTCGATCCTGGCCTCCTGGGAATCGATCCGCGAAAACGTCAAGGGATTCTTCATCGCGCTGCTGATCATCGAGTCGGCCTTGATTGGCGTGTTCGTCTCGCTCGACCTCTTTCTGTTTTTCGTCTTCTGGGAGCTGACGCTGATCCCCATGTATTTCCTGATCGGCATCTGGGGGCACGACCGTCGCATCTACGCCGCCGTGAAATTCATCCTGTACACGATGTTCGGCTCGATTCTGATGCTGGTCGCAATCTTGTGGCTCTACAACTTGACCGGCACATTCGATCTCCCCGAAATCCAGGCGAAGCTGCAATCCGGAATCGTGTCGCTGCCGGGGGTGACGGAACTTCTCCTCTTTGGTGCGTTCTTCCTCGCCTTCGCGATCAAAGTTCCTCTCTTTCCGCTGCACACCTGGCTGCCCGACGCGCACACCGAAGCGCCCACGGCCGGCTCGGTAATTCTTGCCGGCGTGATGCTGAAACTCGGCACGTACGGAATCCTGCGCTTCTGTCTGCCGCTGTTTCCTGACGCGTCGCACCGCATGGCCCCGCTCATCGGCGTGCTCGCGATCATCGGAATCGTGTACGGCGCGCTGGTGGCGACGGTGCAGCACGATCTCAAGCGGCTGGTCGCCTACACTTCGGTGAGCCACCTCGGTTTCGTCGTCCTGGGATTGTTCGCCTTCAACACCGTCTCGATCCAGGGCGCCATCTACCAGATGCTCAACCACGGCGTCTCGACCGGCGCACTCTTCCTCGCGGTCGGCATGCTGTACGACCGGCGGCACACCCACGAGATCAAGGAGTATGGCGGGCTGGCCACGCCGATGCCCGTGCTGATGGCGTTTTTCCTGTTCGTGTGCCTGTCGTCGCTGGCGCTGCCCCTGCTCAACGGCTTCGTCGGCGAATTCCTAATTCTTATCGGCGTCTTCGAGCAGCACCATACCTGGGGCGCCTGGGCCGCGTCCGGCGCGGTGCTTTCCGCAATCTATCTGCTGTGGGCCTACCAGCGCGTGGCCTTCGGCGAAGTGACTGTGGAGAAAAACCGGACTCTCCCGGATGCTTCGAAGCGCGAGCGCATCATCCTGGGATCGTTGGCGGTCGTGATCCTCTTCATGGGCGTCGCTTCCCCGCTCTTCACCCGGCGCATGGAACCGACCACAGACGGCGTGCTCAAGCACATCGAGCAGCGCATGCAGCGCCCGCAGCTCGCTGACACGCCGGCTCATCTGGGGTCCTCCACCAAGCAAATTTCAGTCCTGCCGGCGGCGCAGGCCGCTTCCCCGAATGACATCACCGAACAACGGATGCCGCGCTGATGCAGATTCCCGCCGAGCAGATTGCCAATCTCGAACGCCTCGCGCCCGAAATCGTGCTCTGCTTTTTCGGTATCGTAATCATGGTGCTCGACCCTTTCACCAGCGCGGCGCGCAAACGAATTTTCGCCTGGCTCGGATTTGCCGGAATGATTCTGGCGCTGTCGGCCGTGTGGCTGGCGGCGCATGACCCGGGGCTCGCATACAGCGGGCTCATTCGCGTGGACACGTTCAGCATCTTCGTTCACCTGATCATTTTCGGCGCTGGAGCGCTGGTAATTCTGGGCTCGATCCAATATCTCGATGAAGAAGGCATCCAGCGCGGCGAATACTACGCGCTGGTGCTGTTTGCCGCGGCCGGAATGGGAATTCTCGCTGGCGCGAACGAGCTGGTGACGGCCTTCATCGGTCTGGAGATGAGCTCGATTTCCAGCTACATCCTGGCCGGGTTCCGCAAGAGCGCCGTAAAATCGACCGAGGCTTCGCTGAAATATTTCATCCTGGGCTCGTTTGCCACGGCGTTCTTCCTCTACGGCATCGCCATGGTCTATGGCGCCACCGGGACGACGCGCATTGATCTGGTTCAGAGCGCACTCAAAGAAATGGCGCATCCGCCGGCGCTGGTCATTCTCGGGCTGGGGCTGATGTTTGTCGGTCTCGGCTTCAAAGTGGTCGTCGCTCCATTTCAGATTTACGCGCCGGACGTGTATGAAGGCGCTCCCACGCCGGTGACCGCGCTGCTCGCCTCGGCGCCGAAAGCCGCCACATTTGCGCTGATGCTGCGGATTTTCTACGTTTCGTTCGGCAGCGGGAGCAACATCTGGTTCTGGATCGTCTGGGGCTCGGCGATTCTGACGATGTGCATCGGCAATTTCGCGGCGCTGGTGCAGTCGAACGTGAAGCGCATGCTCGCGTATTCCTCGATTGCCCACGCGGGCTACATCCTCGTGGCCTTCGCTGCGTCCACCTATATCGGAGTCGCCGCCGTGCTGTTTTATCTGGCCGCTTACGCGCTCATGAAGGTCGGCGCTTTCCTCGTCGTTGCGCACCTGGGCCAGCAGGGCGAGAAGCGCCTGGAAATTCAGGACTACGCCGGCCTGGGAAACAAGCAGCCGGTGCTGGCGGTGTGCTTCTCGCTGTTCTTGCTCTCGCTCCTGGGCCTGCCCGCCACGGGAGGATTCCTCGGCAAATTCTTCGCCTTTCAGGCCGCGCTCGATTCGAAGATCGTTTGGCTGGTGGTGATTGCGGCCATCAACAGCGTGGTCGGGGCGTATTACTACCTGCGAGTCATCGTGGCCATGTATTTCTGGGAGCCGTCGAAGGAGTATCTCCCCACCCGTGTGGCACCGGCACTGACCGTCGCGCTGGTTATTGCTGCCGCCGGAACGCTCTACCTTGGGCTCCTCCCGGCGCGCGTCCTGTTCCTCGCTCGAACGGCCGCCGATTCGCTGGCCCTGCACTGAGCCAGCTACCCGTAACAAGCCCAATGTGTGACGATTAGAAAAAATTAAGCCTCCTGTTTTCATACACATAACTAAAATTCCACTTCCGGGATGTGACGGGTAAGGCAAAGAAAAAGCGAAAACGAAAGTCCAGCGGGGTTTGGTTAGCGGGCCGCCCCGAGCCATGAGGCCCGCGGCAGCAGTAGGATTGGCGAGACAGCTTTCATGCGAAAAATGTTACCACAGCGTTTGCTAGATAGTCAATAGCTGGAATCGAGCGAAAACCAATTTTATATCGGAAATTTGAAACTTCAAAAAGCCCTGCGGGCAAAAGAAAAGGCCCGGAAGCGCGCCCAAGGTGGGGCTTCCGGGCCTGCAATTTTCTTCGGTTAGCTGTTACTTCACTTTGAGGAAGACGATGGCAAACGTGTACAACGCCATCGACTCAATCAGCACGAGCGCCAGAATCAGCGCGAAACGGATGGCCGCGGCCGCGCCCGGATTGCGGGCCAGTCCTTCGCAGGCTGCCCCGGTAGCTTTTGCCTGAGAGTAGCCGCCCGCGGCAGATGCGATGGCCATGGCGAAACCGGACGTGATGGCGACCCAGTTCGTGGCGGAACCAGCGGCGCCTGCGGCCTCCTGGGCGAAAGCGGCAGGGGCGAACAGGCTGATGGCGAGGACCGCCAGCAGGAACAACGCGTACCTCTTCATGGTGTTCTCCTCGTTATGAAATTGCCGTCAGGAGGTGGCTCCCGTCATCCTCAAGCAGCCGGGATCACACTAGCGGCGATGATGCCAAGAATGTAAGCTGCCCTCAGGGGCTGAAGCCCCTCTAGTCCCCGTTCCATTCGGCATGGCTGAAGCCATGCCCTGACGTAGCGATGATGCCGGTATTAATGCTCTTCGGCGACCGCTCCTGAGACGTAAATCACGGGGAGAATGGTAAAGACAAACGCCTGCAAGACCGCAACAAACATATGAAGCAGGATAAACGGAATCGGGCCGATGAGTGGGATCACCGCTCCGATTCTGGCGATCGCACCCAACTTCCCGAGGAATAAGTAGAGCTCAAGCATGAGGCCAAGAAAGAGAACGTACAAAGTTTCGCTGACCATCATGTTGACCCAGAGACGGACAGTGAGCGAAAGGAGCCGGGCAAGATTGCTGACAATTTCGATGGGCAACATGATCGGCGACATGGCCAGCACGGGGCCCAGGAAATGTTTGCCATGGCCGAGGGGCCCGTGCTTGGCGATCCCCGTCCAGTTGTAATAGAGGAACACGACAATGGCGCATCCCAGGGGGACGGAAACCGTGGCCGTCGGCGATTCAAGAGTCGGAACCAGGCTGATCAGATTGTTCATCAGGACAAAGATTCCGATGCTCCCGAGCATCGCCACGTACTTTTCGCCGCCGTGACCGACGTTGTCTTCAAGCAGATCGCGGACGCCCACACCCATCTGGTTCGTCAGCAACGCTTCCATGCACTGCTGCGTCGCGCCGGGCCGGTCCACGGAAATTCGCCGCTTGAGCCAGAGGAAGAAGCCCGCCGCGAGCAGAAAGACAAGCATCTCCATGGAGATGTGGTTGGGGATGGGGTATTCCTGGTTTGCAGGCTTGATGTGGAGCGCCGCGAGCAGCGAGAGCGCCAGTTTGCCGAACAGGCGGTTCACCAGAACCGTAACCCAGATTGGATGCTCCATCCCTGTCCCTTCAGGAATCCGCTCGCGGGGCGGGGCCTCTCAGGAAAAGCTGGCCGATCATTTCCACCAGCACCGCGGCAACGATGGCAAACAGGCCCGCAAGGAAACTTGCGGCGGGCAAACTAAAGCCACGCAGAATAGCATAGGCCGCAACGATCAGCAACGCGTAGCGGCCGAGGAATTTGAGGTACACGGAAACCGGCACTCGCGGCTTTTCCGCGCCCGCTTGCGCCGCGGAGATCCGTGCCAGCGCGCCGATGCCCAGTTTCATCCAGCGGTAGTTGATCCAGGAAAGCGCTGCGCCCGCCGCAAGACCCAGGGCAGCTTTGCGGCTCCAGAAGATTGCGGCGGCAATTGTCCCGGCCGCCCCGATCGCGATCGTGAAGTACTCGATCCGGCGCTCGGCCGCCGTATAAAACGATTCATCCGCCGCCATTGCCCTTCTCTTGGTTTTTTTCCGCGCGAGACAACCTCTTCAGGATATCCCATATTCCGCCGGCAAAACCGATCGCGCCAAACACGAGCGTCAGTGCCGGAGAAGTATGAAACCTCCGATCGAGGAGCCAGCCGGCGCCGCCCCCAATGACCGTGGCCCCAATCAGAATGAACGGAAGCTCCATGGCCAGGGCCAGTTGATTAACGAAGGCAGTGGGGCGCTTGCGCGGCGCGGGTGAAGGCGAGGCCATCAGGATGCGCCTGGGAGGGACAACCGAGTGCCCTCAGCGGCTGAAGCCGGATGCATCTGCCGACGGTTGCGGCACGGCTGAAGCCGTGCCCTGACGCAAAACCGAATTTGCCGAGTGATTTCCATCGGCCCGCCTCGCTCAGCGGCCGAACGGCGCAAGGATCGAGTAGGTGGCCAGGCGCAGGAAGCTGTCGGGGAACATTCCGGCGACCAGTGTGACGATGACCATGGCCGCCAGCGCGAAGCGCTGCGCAACGCTGATCACCGGCGCCTCCGGGACGGTGGATTCGCGCGCGAACATCGCCGCAACCATCCGGAAGTAGTAATACACCGCCGGGAGAATGTAGAGCACCGACAGAACGGCCAGGATGTAGTGCTTGGTCTCAATCAGCGCCCAGAAGACCAGCAGCTTGCCAACGAAGCCTGCAGTGGGAGGAATGCCCGCAAGCGAGAGGAGGAAAATCAACATCAGCACGGCAGCCGTGGGATTGCGCTGGATGAGGCCGTTCAGATCGTCCACTTCGTCGCCGATGACGCCCTTGTGCCGCAGCACGATCACGATGGCAAACGCGCCGGTGTTGAAGAAGGCGTATACGAAAAGATAGAAGGCCATCGCTTGCAGGCCGCGCTGGTTGAGCGAGCCATCGGTGTTCACCGCCGCGACAAAGCCCAGCAGGATGTAGCCGACGTGGGCGATGGAAGAGTAGGCGAGCAGGCGCTTCACGTTCGTTTGCGTCATGGCCGCAAGATTGCCGACCGTGAGCGAAAGGACGGCGACGGCGGCAAGCAGCGTCACCCACTCCAGGCGCACCGGCCAGAAAATCGTCAGGAAAAGCCGCAGCAGCAGCGCGAAGCTCGCCGTCTTCGAAGCCACGCTGACGTAGGCGGTGACCGAAGTGGGCGCGCCTTCGTAGACATCGGGCGCCCACTGGTGGAACGGCACGGCGGCGATTTTGAAAAAGACGCCGGTGGCGACAGTGCCGAGAGCAAGGAAAATCAACAGGTCGGCGCGCGGCATCTGCGCGTGGCGCGCGGCGAGCCGGACGGAAATCACGTCGAGGTTCGTCGAGCCGGTGAGTCCGTAGAGAATTGAGAAGCCGTAAGCAAGGATGCCGGAACTGAAGGCTCCCATCAGGACATACTTCATCGCGCCTTCATTCGAGCGGCGGTCGCGGCGAAGGAAACCGGTGAGGACGTAAAAGCTCAGCGCCATCGTTTCCAGCCCGACAAAGAGTACGACGAGATCGTTGCCGCAGGCGAGGAACATCATGCCCACGGTGGCGAACATCATCAGCGCGTAGTATTCGCCGTGCTGTTCCTCCTCGATTTCCATGTAGCGAACCGAAAGCAGGATCACCAGAGCAGTCGAAGCCAGAAAAACAACACCGAAGAAAATGAAGAACGGGTCGATGATGATGGAATTGTCGAAGCCGCGCGTGGGGCCGAAGGGCGCCGACGCTGCCGGGCGAATGATGTAAATGGACAGAGCGCTCAGGATCACACCGAGCATGGCCGTCAGCGAATTCCAGGCTTTTTGCCGCGAGCCGAGCAGGAAATCTGTGAGGAGAATTGCCAGGCCGAAAGCCGCGAGCATCACCTCGGGGAAAATGAGGCCGAAGTCCCGCTGTGTTTGCTGGAAGATGAGGCTCCAGTCCATTTATTTCGCCTCGCCGGCTGCAGGGGCCTCTGCGGGCGCGGCGGCCGCGGGCGCAGGCGCAGCGTGGGCCATGTAGTAAGTGGGATTGACGCGTTCGACGAGCTGTTTCACCGGCACGTCGAGCAAGCGGAACAGCGGCGCGGGGTAAATTCCGATCCAGAAGGCGAGCAGGACGAGCGGGATCAGAGTGGCGTATTCGCGATTGTTCAAGTCGGGCAGGTGCTCGTTGGCGGGATTCGTGACGCTGCCAAACATCACGCGCTGATACAGCCAAAGGAGGTACGCCGCGCCGAGGACCACGCCGATGACGCCCCAGACAGCCCATTGCCAGCGCACCTCGAAGGCGCCGCGCAGGATGGTGAATTCGCCGACGAAGCCGTTGAGCAGCGGCATGCCCAGCGAGCTGAGGGTGATGATCATGTAGACGGCGGCGAAATTCGGCATGGGCGTCGAGAGCCCGCCGAAATCGGAAATCATGCGGGTGTGGCGCCGCTCATAAAGCACGCCGACGAGCAAGAAGAGCGCGCCGGTGGAGATGCCGTGGTTGACCTGCTGGATGATACTGCCGGAAAGTCCCAGCGGCGTGAGCGCAAAAATCCCCAGCGTGCAGAAACCCATGTGGCTGACCGAAGAATAGGCGATCAGCTTCTTCATATCTTTCTGCATCATGCAGACCAGCGCTCCGTACACGATGGCGATCAGCGACAGCCCGATCATGACGCCGCGAAAGCGGTTGGTTGCGTCGGGAAACATGGGCAGCGAAAAGCGCAGGAAACCGTATGTTCCCATCTTCAGCAGGACGCCCGCCAGGATGACGCTGCCGGCCGTGGGAGCTTCGGTGTGCGCATCGGGCAACCAGGTATGGAACGGGAACATCGGCACCTTGATGGCGAAGGCGAAGAAGAAGCCCCAGAAGAGCCACTTCTGAAGCTGCACGGAAAACATCGTCGCGGGCGACCTGAGAATCTCTGCGATGCTGAAGGTATGCGCGTTGAAATAAATCGCCAGGATGGCCAGCAGCATGACGACTGAGCCGGCCAGCGTGTACAGGAAAAACTTGATGGCTGCATAGAGCCGCCGCTCGCTGCCCCACACGCCGATTAGGAAATACATGGGGACGAGCATCACTTCCCAAAAGACGTAGAAGAGGACGAAATCCAGCGCCATGAAGGCGCCCAGCATGCCGGTCTGCAGCAGCAGGAAGAGAATGTAATATTCCTTCTCGCGCTTCTGAATCGCAGACCAGGAAGAGAGGATGGAGATGGCACCGAGGATCGTCGTCAGCATCACCATCAGGAAACTGAGGCCGTCAATGCCCAGCGTGTAGCGCGCGCCAATCGAGGGAATCCAGGCGTGGTCCACGACAAATTGAAATTGCGGCGCGTTCGGGCCGGTATTGAACCGCCAGATGAGCGGCAGCGAAACCAGCAGCCCGAGGAAGCCGAAGATATTGCCCATCCAGCGGTGCGCGTCGGCGTTCTCGCGCTTGATGAACAGCATCAGGATGGCCCCGACCAGCGGAGTGAAGAGGATCGTGTTCAGAATGTGGCTATCGGAGAATAGGAATGACATCCGTTCCCTCGCCTTCTAGTTTCATGCAGCCCCGGGCATGCTCCGGCAGATCCAGGCCCTCGAAACGCGACATCAGCGCACGACCATGTGGTGCGCCAGGTACAGGTAATACGCCAGAAAACCAATCAGCCCGACGACGATGAGCAGCATGTAATTCTGCACGTAGCCGGTCTGGAAAAATTTCGAGACGAAGCCGAGTCCGTACACGATGAAAGAGCCGAGGCGCACCGAGCCGTCCACGATCCAGGTGTCCCACCAGATGGAAACGCGCGAAATAAAGCGCGTGGCCCAGCCGGCGCCGTTGACGCCGGCGCCATCCACCACGCCGTTGTCGAACGCCCCCAGCGCCAGGCCGAGGTCTTTCGCGCGGTTGACGAACATGGCGTCGTACAACTCATCCACATAGTATTTGTGGAAGACCAGCTCGTAGAGGCCGTGCATGCTCTTTGCAATCTTGTCCGGCAAATCGGTGCGTTTTATGTAAAGGAACCACGCGAGGCCGATACCCGCCAGCGCGATCGCGACTGAGGCGACCATCAAGGCAGCTTCCGGGTCCGACCCCGAGGGCGCGGCTGCTTCGCCATGCTCAGCCACCTTTGCAATCACCGGGCTGAGGAAATGCTCGAACCGTCCGCCGACGCCGATCCAGCCGCCCACAAAAGACAGGACTGCGAGGATCATCAGCGGCACGAGCATCGAGTTCGGCGATTCATGGATGTGATGCTCCACTTCGTGGTCCACTCGCGACTGCCCGTGAAACGTCAGGAACAGCAGCCGGAA
>Ga0187776_10001912_pt1 | contig 10548 bp, 8 predicted proteins | sample 0216_BV02_MP12_2_FD_132426 | JGI IMG/M metagenome (GOLD analysis project Ga0187776, IMG submission 132426) | Tropical peat soil microbial communities from peatlands in Department of Meta, Colombia - 0216_BV02_MP12_20_MG | ecosystem: Environmental > Terrestrial > Soil > Wetlands > Peat | place...
CAAGTTCCGCAATCTCGCCGGCTGCGAGATCGAGGACTACCTGGACAAGCGCGAATTCCTGCGGCGACTGGTGGCCAACGAATTCGACGACGCCGTCGAGGCGGTGCTGCACCAGGGGGCCTGCTCGGACACCATGCAGTCCGACGGCCGCTACATGATGGAGAATAACTACCGCTACTCGCGCGAGCTGCTCGACTGGTGCCAGGACGAGGAAGTGCCGCTGCTGTACGCGTCCTCGGCGTCGGTGTACGGCGCCGGGCGCGAGTTCCGCGAGGAGCGCGCCTGCGAGGCGCCGCTGAACGTCTACGCCTACTCGAAATTCCTGTTCGACCAGCACGTGCGCCGGCGCCTGCCCACGCGCAGCGCGCAGATCGCGGGGTTCCGCTACTTCAACGTGTACGGTCCGAGCGAGGCGCACAAGGGTCGCATGGCTTCGGTCGCGTTGCACGCCTTCAATCAGTTCTTGGCCGAGGGCAGCGTGAAGCTGTTCGTCGGCAGCGACGGCTACGCGAACGGCGAGCAGCAGCGCGACTTCGTCCACGTGGACGACGTGGTCGACGTGAACCTGTATTTCCTTGAGCACCGCGAGCTGTCGGGCATCTTCAATTGCGGCACCGGGCGCGCGCAGAGCTTCAACGACGTGGCGCGCGCGGTAGTGAACAGCGTGCGCGCGGCGCGCGGCCAGGGCGCGCTCGAGCTGGCGGAGATGGTGGCGCAGGGCCTGGTGCAGTACGTGCCTTTCCCTCTGCAGCTCGTCGGCAAGTACCAGAGCTACACCGAGGCCGACCTGGCGCTCTTGCGCGAGGCGGGCTACGGCGGCGGATTCATGTCCGTCGAGCGGGGCGTGGACGCGTACGTGCGCGAGCTGCTCGCCGCGCGTGGCTGAGGCACGGCGGTGCGCCGGACGATCGAGGACTATATCGGCGAGACTCCGCTGGTGCGCCTGCAGCGTCTGCCGGGCGCACGGGCGCAAGAGCGCGGCAACCTGATCCTCGCCAAGCTCGAAGGCAACAACCCGGCCGGCTCTGTGAAGGACAGGCCCGCCATCTCCATGATCCGGCACGCGGAGCAACGCGGCCGCATCAGGCCCGGCGACACGCTGATCGAGCCCACCTCGGGGAATACCGGAATCGGCCTGGCGATGGCTGCGGCGGTGCGCGGCTACCGGCTGCTGCTCGTCATGCCTGAGAGCCAGACCGCCGAGCGCAAGCGCACCATGCGCGCCTACGGCGCCGAGCTCATCCTTACGCCCAGAGCGGGAGGCATGGAAGGCGCTCGCGACCTCGCCGAGAAGATGGTGCGCGAGGGCAAGGGCGTGATGCTCGACCAGTTCGCCAACCCGGACAATCCGCTGGCCCACTACGAGACCACCGGTCCCGAGATCTGGCGCGATACCGATGGCAAGATCACCCACTTCGTCTCGAGCATGGGAACGACCGGCACCATCATGGGCTGCTCGCGCTTCTTCAAGGAGAAGAATCCGGCCATCCAGATCATCGGCTGCCAGCCGGAGGAGGGCTCGCAGATTCCGGGCATCCGCAAGTGGCCTGAGGCCTACCTGCCGAAGATCTACGAGCGGGCGCGCGTCGACCGCCTTGAGTACGTGAGCCAGGCGGATGCCGAGGAGATGGCACGGCGCATGGCGCGCGAGGAGGGCATCTTCGGGGGTATCTCCTCGGGCGGCGCGCTGCATGTGGCGCTGCGCGTGGCGCGTGAGCTCAGCAACGCCGTGATCGTCACCATCGTGTGCGATCGCGGCGACCGCTATCTCTCCAGCGGCGTGTTCCCCGACTGACGTGGCGCCGGTACTCGCGTTCGACATCGAGACGATTCCGGACGTCGCCGGTATCCGACGCCTGCACGGGCTGCCGGAGGGGCTTGCCGACCAGGAGGTCGCGGAAGTCGCCTTCCAGAAACGGCGCGCGCAGACGGGCAGCGATTTCCTGCCGCCGCACCTGCAGCGTGTGCTGGTCATCTCCTGCGTGCTGCGCGACGCCGAGCAGCTGCGCATCTGGTCGATCGGCGCTCCCGCGGAAGACGAAGGCGCCGCCATCCAACGCTTCTACGACGGCATCGAGCGCTACGTACCGCAGCTCGTGTCCTGGAACGGCGGTGGATTCGACCTGCCCGTGCTCAACTACCGCGGGCTGCTGCACGGCGTGTCCGCGCCGCGCTTCTGGGAGCAGGGAGACGAGGACCGCGATTTCAAGTGGAACAATTACGTCAACCGCTACCACACGCGGCACCTGGACCTGATGGACGTGCTGGCCATGTACCAGCCGCGCAACAACGCGCCGCTGGACGAGGTGGCGCAGCTCGCCGGCCTGCCCGGCAAAATCGGCATGGAAGGCGCCGCGGTGTGGCGGGAGTACCAGAGCGGCGCGATCGCGCAGATCCGCAACTACTGCGAAGCCGACTGCGCGAACACGTATTTGCTCTTTCTGCGCTTCCAGCTGCTGCGCGGCGCGCTCGAGCGGGCGCAATACAAGCGCGAGTGCGCGCTCGTGCGCACCACGCTGGAGAAGCTCAAGGAGCCTCACTGGGGCGAGTTCCTCGAGCGCTGGCGCGATCCGCTCGCCCGGTGAAGCTGCGCATCGAGTCGCTGGACGCCGAAGGGCGCGGCGTGGCGCGCAGCGACGGCGGGAAGGTGGTGTTCGTCGAAGGCGCCCTGCCCGGGGAAGTGGTCGAGGCCGAAATCGTGCGCCGCAAGGCCTCCTTCGACCTGGCGCGCACGAGCGCGGTGCTCCGCCCCGCGAGCGGACGGCGCGCGCCGCGCTGCCCGCATTTCGGCGTGTGCGGAGGCTGCGCGACGCAGCACGCGGATGCACGCACCCAGCTCGCGGCCAAGCAGCGCTGGCTGGAAGACTGCCTCGCGCGCCTGGGCAAGGTGAGGGCGGAGACCATGCTGCCGATCGTCTACGGCGAGGAATGGGGCTACCGACGGCGTGCGCGCCTGTCCGTGCGGCGCGTAGCGAAAAAGGGCGGCGTGCTGGTGGGCTTTCACGAGCGCCGCTCGAGCTACGTCGCCGACATGAGGAGCTGCGAGGTGCTGCCGGCGCGCGTCTCGGCGCTGCTGCCGGCGCTGCGCGAGATGATCGAAGCGCTGTCGATTCGCGAGCGTCTGCCTCAGGTCGAGGTCGCGCTGGGCGAGAGCTGCGACGTGCTGGTGCTGCGTATCCTGCAGCCGCTCACGGGGGATGACGAGGCGCGCCTGCGCGCGTTCGCCGACGCGCACGGGGTCTCGCTCTGGCTGCAGCCGGGCGGGCCGGCGAGCGCGCATCCCTTCCATCCCCTGCCGCCTCCGACGCTCGACTACGTGCTGCCCGAGTTCGGCGTGCGCCTCGCTTTCCGGCCCACGGACTTCACGCAGGTGAACCACGCGGTGAACCGCGTGCTGGTGGCGCGCGCGGTGCGTCTGCTCGATCCCCGGGTTGGAGAAACGGTCGGGGACTTCTTCTGCGGCCTGGGAAATTTCTCGCTGCCCCTCGCGCGCCTCGGTGCGCGCGTCCTCGGCCTGGAAGGCAGCGCCGCGCTCATCGAGCGCGCACGCGCGAACGCAACCGCGAACGGGCTCGCCGGCGCAGCGCGCTTCGCCGCCGAAGACCTGTTCAGCATCGACGCTTCGCGCCTCGCGCAGTTCGGCCCGCTCGACAAGCTGCTGCTCGATCCGCCGCGCGAGGGCGCGCTAGAGGTGGTGAAGGCCCTGCCGGAAGCCTGGCCGCGGCGCATCGTGTACGTCTCGTGCGACCCGGCCACGCTTGCGCGTGACGCGGGGATCCTCGTGCACGTCAAGGGCTTCAGGTTCGTGGCGGCAGGCGTGGTGAACATGTTTCCGCACACCGCGCACGTCGAGAGCATTGCGCTGTTCGAGCGGGCGTAAAAAAGAAAAGGGGCGCCGCAGCGCCCCTTCGCGCGGTTGCAGAGAAGCCGCTTACCGGCGATCGCCCGCCAGCATGATCAGGATCGAAAGCAGGTTGGCGAAGATGTTGAACAGGCTCATGTAGACGCCCGTGGTGGCGACGATGTAGTTGGTTTCGCCGCCGCGTACGATGCGCGAAAGGTCGTGCAGCAGAAAGAGCGAAAACACGACGATGACGAGCGTTGAGATCGTAAGCGCGAGCGCCGGGATGTGCAGGAACATGTTCGCAAGCATCGCCAGCAGGAGCGCGATCATGCCGACGAAGAGGAATTTCCCCATGAAGCTGAAGTCCCGCTTCGAAGTCGTGGCGATCGCGCCCATGACCAGGAACACCAGCCCGGTGCCCCCCGCAGCGTAGGCGACCAGCTGCGCGCCGTTCGCCAGCGTCAGCGCGATCGACAGCAGCGGCCCGAGCCACCAGCCGAGGATGCCGGTCATGAGAAGCAGCAGCACGACGCCGAGCGAGCTGTTGCGGTTGGCGATCACCGCGTACTGCAGACCGATGACCGCGCCCAGCATGACCAGCGTGGCCGCGATCGGGTGCTGCAGGATGACGCCCGCGGTTGCGATGCCGACGTAGGCGCCGACGATCGTCGGCACCATGGTGAGCGCGAGCAGAAGGTAGGTGTTGCGCAGGACCCGGTTGGCCTGGACGCCCGGCAGTTCCATGCCCGGCGCGTAGCGCGGGCCACCGGATTCCTGGTCGTCGGTCCGGATCGGTTGCAGTTCGGGTTGCATCGTGATGCTCCTCCTTGTCTTGGGGCAGGGGCTACGTACCTAAGACTACCAGACGTCGCCGAAGTTTCAACCGGAAAAACCCTTTCGAATCCGTGCCATTTCCCGGGGGCGCTAGAATGCGGGCGCAGGCGCCACGCGCAGCCGGAGAGTTGGCAGAGCGGTCGAATGCACCGGTCTTGAAAACCGGCAGGGCCTCGCGGCCCTCGGGGGTTCGAATCCCTCACTCTCCGCCAGCCGCACGCGCAAAGGCGCAGGCATTGTCCGGTAGAATCCGCGCTTTTTCGCGGCTGCTGTGCTCAGATGGCGTTTATCGTCCAGAAATTCGGCGGTACCTCGGTCGGCTCGGCCGAGCGCATCCGCAATGTCGCGCGCCGGGTCGCGAAGTGGAAGGCGGCCGGGCATAGCGTGGTGGTGGTGTCTTCGGCCATGGCGGGCGAGACGAACCGCCTCCTCGCGCTGGCGCGCGAGATCCAGCCGCAGCCCGAGGTCCGCGAGTTGGACGTGGTGGCCGCGACCGGCGAGCAGGTGACGATCGGCTTGCTCGCGATGGCGCTCATCGATCTTGGCCTGAAGGCGAAGAGCTACGCCGGCTGGCAGGTGCGGGTGCACTGCGACTCGGCGTTCGGCAAGGCGCGCATCGTGTCGATCGACGAGGAACGGCTGCGGCGCGACATCGCGGCGGGGACGATCCCGGTGGTGGCGGGCTTCCAGGGCGTCGACGCGCAGGAGAACGTGACCACGCTCGGGCGCGGCGGCTCGGACACCTCGGCGGTGGCGCTCGCGGCGGCGCTCAAGGCCGACGAATGTCAGATCTACACCGACGTCGACGGCGTATACACCACCGATCCGCGCATCGTGCCCGAGGCGCGGCGGCTGAAGACCATCACCTTCGAGGAAATGCTCGAACTGGCGAGCCAGGGCTCGAAGGTGCTGCAACTGCGCTCGGTCGAGTTCGCCGGCAAATACAAGGTGCGCCTGCGGGTGCTCTCCAGCCTGACCGACCCGATGCTGCCGGTCGCCGAAGAGGCGCACGCCGGCACGCTCATCACATTCGAGGACGACCCGAACATGGCGATGGAAAAGGCAGTCATCTCCGGCGTCGCTTTCAGCCGCGACGAGGCGAAGATCACGGTGCATGACGTTCCCGACAGGCCGGGCGTCGCCTATGCGATCCTCGGCCCGATCGCGGACGCCAACATCGACGTCGACGTGATCGTGCAGAACGTCGGCCACGACGGCATGACCGACCTGTCCTTCACGGTCAACCGCACCGACTACGCGCGCGCGCTCAAGATCCTGAAGGACCAGGTACAGCCGCACATCAAGTGCCGCGACGTGACCGGCGACGACCGCATCGCCAAGGTCTCGCTGGTCGGCCTCGGCATGCGCTCGCACGTCGGCATCGCCTCGCAGATGTTCCGCACGCTGGCCGAGGAAGGGATCAACATTCAGATGATCACCACGTCCGAGATCAAGATCTCGGTCGTGATCGAGGAGAAATACCTCGAGCTCGCGGTGCGCGTGCTGCACGACGCGTTTGAACTGGAGCGCGAATAGGGGATAATCGGCCCCACAGGAGAGATGCCCGAGAGGCCGAAGGGGGCGCCCTGCTAAGGCGTTATACGGGCAAAACCCGTATCGAGGGTTCGAATCCCTCTCTCTCCGCCATACAGTCTGCTGCGAACCGGCCTGTTCTCCGTAGTGCGGAGAATGAGCCGAGTTCTCAAAGCATTGCCTCTCGAGGCTAGGCAAATCCGAGCGGCTGTCCGGATTACTCGCTGCGATAGGGGCCCAATCGGCATCCAATTTCTCCGGGCGTGCCAATCGGAGTCCGAGTTTGCTGTCAGTCTCGTTCATTGCGACCCCAATGTGGGACGTGCCGCCGCGCGAGAGGCGTGCTTCGTCGGCTGACGTGGGCAGTTGATCATGCAGTCAGACTGGTACCGCGGTGGTACCGCGGGCTCTTTCCGCAAACACGCCTTTCCAGAACCCGGCAGGCTGTGAATGAGTTCATCACCACCCAGAACGGATTCCGAAAGGCTACCTCGGTAGATGGGGTGCTCACTGGCCTGGGCGCCGACTACATCATCATCGATGACCCGCTAAAGCCCGACGAAGCCCTATCCGACACTCAGCGGTCAAAGGTCAACGCGTGGTTCGGGAACACGCTCTATAGCCGCCAGAACGATAAGGGTAGGGGCTGCATCATTCTCGTCATGCAGCGCTTGCACGAGGAAGATCTTGTCGGGCACGTGATTCAGCAGGAATCCTGGGAGCTGCTGAGCCTACCCGCGATCGCTCAAGAAGATGAGCTGCACGTCATCGAAGCGCCGTATGGGATTCAGCGCGTCTCGCGCAAGGCAGGGGAGCCCCTCCACGTGGAGCGAGAGTCACTTGCAGTACTTGAACGGATCAGGCAAACGATGGGGGCCTACGATTTTGCGGGCCAGTACCTGCAGGCGCCGGCGCCCGTGGAGGGCGGAATCGTGAAGCGCGAGTGGTTCAAGTTCTACGGCGCTGAGGGAAAACGCGAGAAGTTCGACCGGGTCGTCCAGAGCTGGGATACGGCGAGCAAGGCCACGGAACTGGCCAACTTCAGCGTGTGCACCACCTGGGGGCTAAAGGGCACACAGATCTTTTTGCTCAACGTCTACCGCAAACAGCTTGACTTCCCGAGCCTCGTGCGCGCAGCCGAAGATCTCTCGCGCCAATTCGGTGCACAGGCGATTCTGATAGAGGAGGCTGCCTCAGGTATCCAGCTCGCACAGCAGCTGCGTGCGAAAGGAGTCTACGGCGTGAAGCCAGTAAAACCCGAGGGCAACAAGGTCATGCGGCTGCACGCGCAATCGACCGCAATTGAAAACGGCTTTGTACTCCTACCCCGGGAGGCGCATTGGCTTGAGGAGTACTTGCACGAGCTCACGACCTTTCCTCGTAGCAAGCACTCAGATCAAGTCGACTCAACGTCGCAGGCGCTCGCTTGGATAAGTGATGCAGGAAGGGAGCCAGGGATTCTCCAGTACTACCGGGAGCTAGCCGAAAAGACGCGTCGAACTGGATAAGTGCCGCCGAAGTAAGAGATGGAGCGTTTGGGTAATTCCCCGGTTGCGTGGCCCGGACATGGGAGCGATCGGCATCCGGCGGCAGGATTGGGCGGGGTCTTGACGCGACGTAGGAACGTCATTATCGTATTATCAGAATGATGGTTCTAATTCTAATTCTGCGCTGTAAGGTCTAGCCACTCTCATAGGCCTTCCCGTGCCTACGTAAAAACGTTTACGCCTGGTCGGCACAGCGTCTAAACCCGCAGAGACAGGAGTTAACGCCCCTGGGATCTCACCGAGGAGGAAATATGAATAGCAAGCGCGTGATGTTGGCGGTCGGACTGGCGGTCGGGCTTGTCGTTGGCGCGAAACCCGCTGTACCAGTCGCACAAGCTGCCGAGACGATCGTCCGCTTTCACGAATATCCGGGATCGATCGCTCATCTTGTGAACTGGGCCATGGTCGACAAAGGTTTCTGCAAAAAAGAGGGAATAGTCTGCCAACCCATTTATCTGGCTAACGGACCGCTCGCTCAGCAGGCCGCGGCCGCGGGAAGCGTCGACCTCATCTACAGCTCGGTAGATCTGATGATGCAAGCCGTCGCCAAGGGCCTAAAGCTTCAGGTTGTTGCCACCCAACAACCGAGCAATGTTTACGTCCTCGCGGTGCGAAGCGATATCGCCCAGCCCCATCGCGCTGCTGGATACCCCGAAGACATGACGGATCTCAAGGGACGGATCGTAGGCGTAAGTGCACGCGGCAGCGCGACTGAGCTCTACGTCGATGCGTTACTTGCCGGCGCAGGGATGGCACCGGAAAGCGTCACGTACGTCGGCGTCGGGGCTCCGAACACCGCATTTGCGGCAATCCAAGCTAAGCAGGTGGATGCGGTGCTGAGTTGGGACCCGCTTCCGGCGCTATGCGACGCAACCCGTGCATGCGACGTGTTGGTCGATCTGCGCAAGGGGCAAGGTCCGGCGGACGTGAGAGCGATGAATGGCGGATTTGGCGCGTGGCAGGCAACGCGCGAATACGTGGAGAAAAATGGCCCGGCCGTCGACGCATTTGTTAGGGCACTCTCGGACGCCACGGCGTGGGTAAAAGATCCCGCAAATTTTCATGAGGTCATGGATCTCGCTCGCAAGCACTTCAAGCTCGGCGACGTACCAAATCGCGACAAGGTGCTCGAGCAGTTGGTGAAAGAGATGATCGCCCAATATGGGACACATTTCGACAGGGCATCGATCAAGGCCTTTAATGACTTCCTGCTCAAGAATAAGCGGATCAGCGCCCCGATCGACCCGGAATCAATCGTCTATTCCAAGACGCCTTGAGGGGCGCGCGGGTCGAGCGATCGTCTGAAATTGCGTCTCACGAGCATGTCGTGATGATCGACGTGAAGGGGGTGACCCATGTATACGCGGGCGGGACCCCCGCGATTAATGACGTAACGCTCCAGATCCACAACGGCGAATTCGTATCAGTAGTGGGGCCGAGCGGCTGCGGCAAAACGACGCTCCTCAACCTGATCGCTGGTCTCGTCGAGCTTCAGGAAGGCAGCATTACGCTTGCCAAGAAGGCCCCTAAGGCGGGGCGCCATGACGTTGCCTACATGCTTGCACGCGACTGCCTGTTTCCGTGGCGCAAGGCTCTTGATAACGTCATGCTCGGCGGCGAATTCCGCAATGTCCCGAGGTCGGAGCGGCGCGAACATGCGCTGAAGCTCCTCGCAAAGGTCGGTCTACGCGGTTTCGAGGAACATTATCCGAAGGCGTTATCGCAGGGCATGCGTCAACGAGTCGCGCTTGCCCGTACCTTTTCGCTCGACTCGCAAATCTTATTAATGGACGAGCCGTTCGGAGCGCTGGACGCACAGACGAAGCTACAGCTTGAGGGCACGCTGCTTGACCTGTGGACGGCACATAAGCGCACCGTTGTATTCATTACGCACGATCTCACTGAGGCGGTCATGCTTTCCGATCGTGTCGTTGTGATGTCCTCGCGTCCAGGCCGAATCCTTGCCGACATACAGATTCCGCTTCACCGGCCAAGGTCGGTCCGGGCGCTGCAAAAGGATCCGCGCTACCACGAGATCTGCTCAGAGGTGTGGACGAGGCTTGAGCAGGCGCTTAACAAGGAAGGCGTCGGGCTATGAGGCCGGTCACGCGTAAGGAAGCCCGAGGCGTCCTTGTGTTACAGGTGATCGCACTAGCATTGTTTCTCTATGCCTGGGAATGGGCGGCAAAAGCCCGCGTCATCAATCCGCTCTTCATTGGCCAGCCAAGCAAGATATTTGCTTACTTCTATAGGAGCGTATTCGTCGACTTCACGATGCTAGTCCAGGCCGCGTGGACGCTTGCAGAGACGATGGTGTCATTCGTCCTCGGAAGCGTGTTAGGCATCGCCTTCGGATTGTTATTCGTGCTCTATCCGCCGTCGGAGCGGTTTTGCGACCCGGTATTTTCCGCGCTCAATGCGCTACCGCGTATCGCACTCGCGCCACTATTTCTTCTTTGGTTCGGGCTAGGACCGGCGTCCAAGATCGCTCTCGGAGTGTCTCTAACCTTCTTCATTGTCCTAAATAACACAGTGGCGGGTGCGCGAAGCGTGGATCCTGACTGGGTCGTGCTTTCCCGCATGCTAGGGGCAAGCAAAGCCACCATCTTCTTTAGAGTGACCCTGGTCAGTGCCGTGCCAACAATATTCGCCGGCCTAAAACTCGGATTCATTGTGTCGATCTTGGGAGTGATCGCCGGTGAAATCATCGCGGCTCAGCATGGCCTGGGGCAGTTGCTGAGCTACCTCGCGGGCACGTTCGACACGAACGGTGTATTCGCGGTGCTCTTC
>Ga0187776_10001913_pt1 | contig 10545 bp, 9 predicted proteins | sample 0216_BV02_MP12_2_FD_132426 | JGI IMG/M metagenome (GOLD analysis project Ga0187776, IMG submission 132426) | Tropical peat soil microbial communities from peatlands in Department of Meta, Colombia - 0216_BV02_MP12_20_MG | ecosystem: Environmental > Terrestrial > Soil > Wetlands > Peat | place...
GGCACGTACTTCCACCTGATCGTTTGATCTGACAGGTTAATCGCGAACACTTTGTTGGGAAACGCAGAATGGATATACAGCGTATCGCCGATCACCAGCGGCCCGCCTTCATGTCCACGCAATACACCGGTCGAGAAGGTCCAAGCCACTTTCATGTTGCCGACGTTGCTCTTATTGATTTGAGTCAGTTTGCTGTAACGGTGGAGATAATAATCGCCGCTCGGATGAGCCCAGTTTTTCGAATCGCTCATTAGCCGTTGCAGGTCATCGTCCCCGGCAGCAAACCCCATGCTTGATACTGCCAGCGCTGCCAATACAAATGGCAGGTGTTTCAGCTTCGGTTTCGTCATAACAACTTCCTCCTTTTAAAGAAGCTTTAGGAATGAAACAGTGTTATTCACCACGGCCCCTAAAATGAACGGAAAAAATTGTTCATTGCAAATTGAGAATTAGGGGAAGGTAACGAGCTACATTACCTGCGTGCACTATAGCACAGAATATGCCCGAATCAAATCGTGATTTGAGAGCAACATCCATTGCAATTTTGTTGTTAATTTACAACATGTTATTTAAAAGCACTTGCCGGCCTATTTTGTATCATAAACGAACGGCTGAACTTAGCTGATTAACACCTTGTGTCAGAAATGAAAACGACCATTTAGCCCGCGGAGTATCGGTCTTCGCAAACGAAATTAGCTGGCAGTTGGCGTCCTGATCGATTAAATTAAAAGAGGGTGAAATCAAAATGCAAGCCGAGAAGGAATCACAGGTCTATACGGAGCAGGAAATCAAGGCGCGGCTAGAAAAGGAGTTGCCGCACTGGTATTACGAGGACGGGTGGATCCGCAGGAAATACCGCACCGGAAGCTGGAAAGGCACGCTGATGGTCGTGAATACGGTTGGACATCTCGCGGAAGCGGCGTGGCATCATCCCGATCTTACGGTTTCCTACGCTTTCGTCATCGTAAAACTGATGAATCATGCGGCCAAAGGAATTACCGATAAGGATTTCGAGCTCGCCAAGAAAATCGAAAGCGTGATCCAATGGCAGCCGGCAAAGGAAGGCGGCGCCTTGGAAGGCACGCCGAATGAGGATCAGCGCTTTAAGTACATCAAGTACGACGAGTAGTCGGAAATTACGTTCAAGCGACCCAGTTGCTGTTACGTGCGCAACCGCGACAAAGCGACTCTCGACTTATGGCAACTAGCAGGTTGATGCAAAACGTCACGAGGAAGGCGGGATACGCGACGCAAGGAGCGAGAAAGCAAGACAGTACAGTGTTAAGTACGGCGAGCTTTCGAGCGACAAGCAACAAAGTAGACCGGCTCCGCAGTAGTTTTGCATCGACCTACTAATGCAGTTTGACCGGCGGTTCGGTGCGCCGCGTAATTAGCCTTGCCACGGTATCCAAAAAAACTTTCCAAAAGCCGTGCAGCTCGTAAAGATGCATCTTGTAGAGTGAAAGATACATCAGCCGCGCAAAATAACCCTCCAGAAAAAGACTGCCGCGCGTTAGGGCGCCCATCAAACTTCCGACGGTGCTGTATTTTCCCAGGGACACGAGCGAACCAAAATCGCGGTAGTGGTAGCTAGGCAGGTTGCGCCCGCGCAATCGGCACTTGATGGCTTTCACCAGAAACGAGGCCTGCTGATGCGCGGCCTGGGCGCGCGGCGGTACCGTAGCATTTTCTGCCGGCCACGGGCACGATGCGCAATCACCGAAAGCAAAAATATTATCGTCGCGCGTAGTTTGCAATGTGGTTCGCACCAGCAACTGGTTTATGCCATTGGTTTCCAGTCCGTCGAGCCCCCTCAGGAAATCCGGCGCCTTGATGCCCGCTGCCCAGACGACAAGTTCAGCGGGAATCGTTCTGCCGTTTTGCGTTCGCACTGCATTTGACGTGACCTCGGTCACCCGTTCGCCGGTGTACACATGCACGCCAAGGGGCTTGAGTTGCTGTTCTGCAGCTTTCGACAGACGCTCGGGCAGCATCGGCAATATGCGCTGCGCAGCCTCGATTAGGTAAAGTTTGATGTCCTTTTCGGGGTCGATCTTGTCGAGCCCGTAGGCGATGAGCTCGCGAGTAGTGTTGTGCAAATGTGCCGCGAGCTCTACACCTGTGGCGCCGCCACCGATAATCGCTACCTTCAGTTGCTCGGGGCGCAGCGGGGTCGTCTGCGCATTTGCGCGAATACAGGCATTTACAAGCTGCTGGCGGAAGCGTTCTGCCTGTTCCGGCGTATCCAATGCAATCGCGTACTGTGCCGCTCCGGGTGTGCCGTAATCATTCGTAGTGCTGCCTACGGCGATCACCAGAGTGTCATACGCTATAAACTGCCGCGGAATAAGCTCGTGACCCTGCTGGTCGAAAGTCGGCCCAACCAGAACCTCTCGTGCTGCGCGATTCAAGCCATCCATGCTCCCCAGACGAAACCAGAAATGATGCCAGTGCGCCTGTGCAAGGTACTCGAGCTTATTGGTGTCGAGATCCATACTGCCAGCCGCTACTTCGTGAAGCAAAGGCTTCCACAAATGCGTCCGCGTCTTATCGATCAAGATAATCTGCGCGAGGTTTTTTCTGCCGAGCGTGTCGCCCAGTTCCGTGGCCAGCTCCAGTCCGCCAGCGCCGCCACCAACGATTACGATGCGGTGTAGAGACCTGTCTGAATCCGCTGCTGACTTCATTAAATCATTCAATTAAGCAAAAATTGTGTAATAGTAGCAGAAATGCCATTTCCAGCTTTGCGCATTCTTTCTTGCCTCGCTCTGGCATTTTCGGCAAGCGGAGTTTTGGCGGACGAGTTTCCCATCAGGGAGATCGCGCCGGGAATCTACGTGCACACCGGCGCGCAGCAAGAAAGCTCGCCGGAAAATCTTGGCGATATCGCCAACATTGGGTTCATCGTTGGCGACAAATGCGTGGCGGTGATCGACACCGGCGGAAGCATCGTCATAGGAAGGAAGCTACGCCAGGCAGTCCTGAATACGACACGACTGCCGATTTGTTACGTTATCAACACTCATGTTCACCCCGACCATATTTTTGGCAACGCTGCCTTCAAGGCGGATCATCCGGTGTTCGTCGGCCATTACAAGCTGCCTGCAGCGATGGCGGCGCGCGGCAGCAATTATCTGCATGCGCTGCAACGCGATCTGGGGCCCGCAACCCAGGGCAGCGAGGTCATACTGCCCACCCTGACCGTAAAGGACGTCCTGGCGCTGGATCTCGGAAACCGCCAGCTGGTGCTCAAGGCCTGGCGCACCGCTCATACCGATAATGACCTGACGGTATTTGATGAGAAAACCCAAACCTTGTGGCTCTCTGACCTGCTTTTTACCGGGCATATCCCGGTCGTCGATGGCAGTCTCAAAGGTTGGCTTAGCGTGCTCGATGAACTCCAAGGCGCAAAGGCTCGGCACATTATTCCCGGACATGGTCAGCCTGATCCATCCTGGCCTCAGGCGCTGCAAGCGGAATCCGCTTACTTGAATGTCCTCGTTCGCGAGGTGCGTGAGGCAATCAAGCACCATCAGACGATGCAGGAGGCGGTGGATACCGTCGGATTGTCCGAGCGCGACCACTGGCTGTTGTTCGATTCCTTCCACCGGCGTAACGTCACCGCAGCCTACAGCGAACTCGAGTGGGAAGATTAATGACCAAGCAGGCGTTCGGGTCTATACTGTCTGTGTTTGCGGACACCTGTATGGAACGCGCCGTGAAAAGCTTAATCGTATCGACCCGGCTTGCGCTTGTGTCAAGCGCAATTTTGTATGCCGCCTTTGCGAATTCCGCCGATGCTCCTCCCGATCCGTCCAAGTCCGAGATGTGGATCAAGGTAAAGGATTCGCTGTTCCAAGGCCGGATGATTGATGATTCGGCAAACGGCGTCATCGCGCTGGAAACGCCAGTGCGCGCCGAAGATGCAGCTACCGTTCCGATCTCGATCAAGGCGCAGATTCCGCAGACCCCGCAAAGATATGTGCAAACGATCTATCTCATTATTGACCGAAACCCGTCGCCCATCGCCGCGGAATTTCACCTCACGCCCGACAGCGGGCGCGCCGACATCGACACCCGGGTGAGAATCGAAGAGTACAGTTACGTCCGGGCCATCGCCGAAACGAACGACGGAAAGCTGTACATGGCGATGCGCTACGTGAAAGCGTCCGGCGGTTGTTCGGCACCGGCTGGAAAAGATCAGGAGGCGGCACTGGCCAGGCTCGGCAAAATGAAATTCCGCCTCGAAAATGAAGCGCAGCTCAATTATCCGAATCTCGCCCAGCTCATGATCAGCCACCCCAATAATTCGGGTCTGCAGATGGATCAATTGACGCGCCTTTACGTTCCCGCGCGTTTCGTGAAAAAGATAGACGTGACTTACAACGGCAAGCTGATTCTCTCGGCTGATGTGGATTTCTCCATCAGTGAAAACCCCAGCTTCCGCTTTTATTTTACCCCGCGCGAACCCGGCGATCTGAAAGCAGAGGTCGTTGACTCAAACGACCTGAAATTCAACAGCTATATTCGCGTGCAGCCCGGCGTAGCCGGAGCGGGAAGTTAAGCCGCGAACCTTTGTTCAATGCGTCGCGCGCGGCAAGTCAAAATATCCCGGCGCCGCCGTGCTTTTTCTGCACCATGTCGCGCACCATGTAGCTTATGCCGCGCGACCACGACTGGTCGGTGTTGCCCCGTATGTCGATCGACTTGTTGAGCAAGGTCCGACCAGAATCCACCCTTTTTATTTCGATTTTGATTTAGCGTCCTGAGTATCGTCGATCAACTTGAAGTCCAGCACCGCAATACTCGGGAGCGATTGCCCCGCCCAGGCCATGCTGCATATGCAAAGCAAGGGACCGCCCACAGTAAGCCTTACTTTAGTAGACACGCTTTTTCGGCCTGAGCCCTGATCTCTTCGTAGCGCTTCGCCTGTTCTTTGATTTCCTTGGGATCGCGGAAAATGCCGCCGCCCTCGCCCGCGGTCTTCTGTCCGCGAAGAGATGTGGAAAATTCCACGTAATCGTCGTATTTTATTTTTTTGGCAATTTCGTCAATCGCACAGGAACATTTGTAAAGAGAACCATAATAATTGTAAGGAGGATACTTCTGCGCACACTCCAAAACGAACTGCACTCTGTCGAATGTCGGGTAGTCGTACGCAAAAACTGTTCCCGGCAGCAGTGACAGCGTCAGCCACACTAAATGCTTTTTCATCGAATCCGCTCCTCGTGATATACAGCTAAAAAACTTTGCAAAAGCGCAACTTATCTGCCGTAGCGAGTTTTAGCCCTAAACACTATAATACACATACCGGCTGCATTAGGCTTAAGTCCTCGTTTCTAAAAATCTGCTTTGCAAGCTAATGGCGGCGTCTTCAATTTTAAAATATAAAATCGAAAATAATTTATTTCCGCAAATGTCTGACCTGACTACGCACGCCAAGTTCATTCACTCAGTGCTCAAGGGCGCGGTGAAATTCGATGACGCGCGCGTCGTCCGTTCCTGGAAACGTTGCCTGGATGATTATCGCTTGGACCCGGCAAATTCGCAGGATCCAGTGGTTGTGGACCGTGACGAACTGCTGGAACGCCAGGAACGGATTTCCGAGGTATTGTCAATCGCCAAGATCGAAATGGCCAATCTCTATCAGCAGCTCGCCGGTTCGCGTTACGCCATCATGCTCACCGATGTGGACGGCGTCCTTCTGAGTTATTTCGGGGACCCTGAATTCACTGTTACCGCATCAAAAACCGGTTTGATGCTGGGAGCAGTGTGGAGCGAGCAATACCAGGGCACCAATGGTATGGGCACTTGCTTGTTGGAAAAAAAACCGCTGATCATTCACCACCGGGAACATTTTTTGGCGCGTAATATCGGGCTTACCTGCTCCGCCGCGCCGATTTTCGACCACGAAGGCAAGCTGCTTGCGGTATTGGATGCATCAGGCGAATCACGGCTGGCACAGCAGCACACTCTGGTGTTGGTCAACATGTCGGCGCAAATGATAGAAAACCGGGTATTCCTGTCGTATTTCAACAGGGAATCCATCGTGCGATTCCACAGCAGGCCGGAATTTGTCGGAACCCTGGGGGAGGGCGCGATTGCTCTTAGTGGCGATGGCCGCGTAATGGCGGCAAATCACAGCGCACTCTTTCAGCTTGGATATTCCTCACCCCGCGATGTTTGCGGAAAGGATGTTGGCGAACTATTTAATATAACGCTGCAGGCGCTGCTCGAATTGTCCTCGCGCAATTCATTCCGTCCAATGCCCATATTTGAAGCGCGGCACGGCGGACGCTATTTCGCGGTGGCGCAACAACCCGAAGGCGTTAGACCGGTAATGGTTGGGGCGCGTGGAAACCGGAAATCGGCAAGCGCGCTTCCGCTAACGGGGACTTCGCCGCTCGATGAGCTGGAGTTTGGCGATCCACTAATGCAGCGCAATATCAGTGCAGCCAAGCGGGTGCTAAGCCGTGAGGTCGCAGTGTTGATCTACGGAGAAACCGGCACGGGCAAGGAAATGTTCGCCAAGGCACTGCATTACTCGAGCAACCGCGCGGACAAACCGTTTGTGGCAATCAATTGCGCATCGATACCCGAAACACTGATCGAATCCGAATTATTCGGTTACAAAGCCGGAGCTTTCACGGGGGCCAGCAGAGAAGGCCAGCGAGGAAAGATTTTCCAGGCGAACGGCGGCACGCTGTTCCTAGACGAAATCGGCGATATGCCCATTCAACTTCAGGCACGCCTGTTGCGCGTGCTCGAGGAGCGCGAGGTCGTGCCACTGGGAAGCGAGATTCCGGTCAAAGTTGATATCAAGCTGATCAGCGCCACGCACTGCAATCTGACCGAAAAAATAATCAAGGGGGAATTCCGTCAGGACCTCTATTATCGTCTTAACGGGCTTAGCTTGTCGCTGCCGGCGTTGCGGGAGCGCGCCGATAAACGCAATTTGATCAAAAATATTCTCGTCACGGAAAACACTGACAATCGTAGAATTGAAATCGACGAGCAGGCGCTCGAAGCGCTGGAACGCTATCACTGGCCAGGAAATATCCGCCAATTGCGTAACGTATTGCGTACCGTGCTGGCGTTGCGCGAGAACGACACCATCAGTATCAAGGACCTGCCCTTGGATATCGGCGGCGGCCGAGCGCCTTCGCCGGAGAGCGGCGACGGCTCTTCCGCTGCGCTTAACCCACTAGAATCTGCCGAGCGCGATGCCCTGCTGCGCGAATTAGAGAGCCATCACTGGAATATCACCAATGTGGCGCGCCAGCTCAAAGTCAGCCGCAATACGCTCTATCGCAAGATGCAACGGCTGAATATCAAAGACCCGAATAAAGACACATTTCGCTAGAGACAGGTTCTAGCGTGCGCGATCACAAGCCCCGCCTCGCCTGGGCGCTTACCGGCTCGGGACATTACCTCAAGGAATCGCTGGATATCGCGCTTGAACTGCCGCACGTTGATCTTTTTTTGTCCCGGGCGGCGGCGGAAGTGGTGCACATGTACGCGCACAGCTTAAAGGAATTGCGTGCCCGTTTTCGCGTATTTCGCGACACTACAGCAAGCGCCGCGCCCGTGGGTTTGTTTTATTACGGTCACTATCACACGGTAGTCATCGCACCGGCCACGTCCAACACAGTTGCCAAATGTGTTAGCGGCATTTCAGACAGTCTGGTCACCAACATATTTGCGCAAGCCGGCAAATGTCGCGTTCACAGCATCGTGTTTGCTTGCGACACTGAACCGGTGGTCACGACCGAGGCGCCAAAGGAGTGGGTGACGCTTTACCCGCGCAAGATCGATCTCGACAATACGGAAAAGCTGAAAAGCTTCGAAAATGTCACGGTGGTGATGCGTATTGAAGAATTGCGTGAGGCGGTGCGCGCACGCATGAACGCGCTCGGAATAAAGACCCGAGGGTAAAGGCAGCACTGGAGTATATTAGGCGTATGCCCGAACGTATCCTGTTCCTCACTGGCAAGCTGGCTGAAAAAAGCCTTAACCGGGTGCTCGATCAAATGCAACCCGCGGAGTTTACATACCAGGTATTGAACATCGGAATTAGCGTTGCCGGTCTCATGACCGCAGATTTCATCATGCGACGCTTGCCCTCGGCCGGCGAATGCACGCGCATTATGGTACCGGGTCGCTGCCGCGGCGATTTGGACGTACTTGCAGACCGTTACGGGGTGCCAGTAGTACGCGGGCCTGACGAATTGAAAGACCTGCCACAGTATTTCGGCAGGGGCGATGCAAGCAAAGATTTCGGCCGTTACGACGTGCGCATATTCGCTGAAATCGTTGACGCACCGCAGTTAAGCATCGAACAGATTTTGCAGCGCGCGGAAAATTACCGCAACGATGGCGCAGATGTGATAGACCTCGGCTGTCTACCGGATACGCCGTTTCGGCGACTTGAAGAAGCCGTTACTGCTTTAAAGGCATCGGGGTATCGGGTCAGTGTGGATTCGGCGGTACCGGAAGAGTTGCTGCGCGGTGGCAAGGCCGGAGCGGATTATTTGCTAAGCCTTACGGAAGATACCCTATGGGTGGCCGAGGAAGTCGATTCGACGCCGGTGTTGATTCCTCAGCAATCCGGCGATCTCGCGTCGCTGGAACGGGCGATGAAAGAAATGGGCGAGCGTAAGCGCAGCTTTGTTGCCGATCCCGTGCTTGACCCGATACATATCGGCTTTGTCGACTCGCTGGTGCGATATTACCAGCTGCGGCAGCGGCATCCGGAAGCCGAAATCATGATGGGGGTGGGCAACCTCACCGAATTGACCGACGCCGACACTACGGGGATCAACGCGCTGCTCATGGGCATCGTTTCGGAACTGCACATTACCAATATTCTAACCACCGAGGTGAGTCCGCACGCGCGGTGTGCGGTGCGCGAAACGGATGTGGCGCGGCGAATCATGTACGCCGCGCGTGAGGCAGCGAGCCTGCCGCGTGATTTCTCCCCTGAACTGCTCACCGTGCATGCACGCAAACCGTTTCCGGACACTCCGGAAGAAATCGCCGAACTGGCGGGCGCCATTAAAGATCCGAGCTTTCGGATCCAAGTTAGCGAACGCGGAGTCCACATTTACAACCGCGACGGGCTACACGTCGCTGCCGATCCATTCGCGCTCTTCCCCCTGCTCAATCTTGAGAACGACGCTGCGCACGCTTTCTACCTTGGAGTCGAGCTCGCGCGCGCGCAAATCGCCTGGCAATTGGCCAAACGTTACAGTCAGGACGAGGAACTGGACTGGGGATGCGCGGTGAAGCGTAAACTTGAGGATTTGAAGAAGCAACGCGCGCCTGGAACAACACTGGAAGTGGTGAAGAAAAAGGCCAAAAACAAGTAGCCGGAACTGGAACAAATGATCTTTGAAACCATCGTCACCACGCAGTCCAACGACGGCCGCATTCACATCGCGCCGATGGGAATCCGCGAAGATAAAGGCCTCATCGTATTGGCGCCATTTCGCCCTTCTACCACCCTGGATAATGTTCTGGGAAACGGCTTTGCCGTGGTCAATTATTGCGATGATGTGCGGGTATTCGCCGGCTGCATAACCGACCGCCGCGAGTGGCCCACCGTACCTGCGGAAAAAATACCCTGCGCGCGGCTCGAAGCGGTGCTTGCACACTGTGAACTTAGACTTGAGCGCATGGAAGATGACAAATTACGCCCTCTGCTTTATTGTCAAGCAGTGCACCGAGTTAACCATTTGCCGTTCCGCGGCTTCAACCGCGCACAGGCCGCGGTACTGGAGGCAGCAATTCTGGTGAGTCGCCTCCACATGCTGCCATGGGAGAAAATCGAAAGTGAAGTGAAATATCTGAGCATTGCGATCGAGAAAACCGCCGGGCCTGCGGAGCGCGAAGCCTGGAGCTGGCTAGTGGAGAAAATCAACGCGCACCGCACGCTACTGGCCCAGAAGAACACGATATGACCGGGCTGCTCGCAAGCGTAAAATCTTTGACCGAAGCGCGTCTCGCCCTCGATTGTGGCGCCGACATTATCGATTTAAAGGACCCCGAGGCCGGCATCCTCGGCGCGCTGCCGCTAGCTACCGTGGCGCGCGTCGTACGGATGATAGACCGGCGCTGCCTGGTCAGCGCGACGCTGGGAGATTTGCCGATGCATCCGCGAGTCCTCTCCGAAGCCGCGAAGCGGATGGCCGCCACCGGTGTGGATTTCATCAAAGTTGGCTTCTTCAACGCAGACAAAAATTGCATCGCGGCTCTTGCCGGGATTGCCCGTCTCATTGCCGTGCTGTTTGCCGACCGCGGTCATAACTTTAACCGGCTTGCGGAATTTGCCGAAGCCGGCTTTGCAGGAGTTATGCTCGACACCGCTAATAAAGTCAATGGCGGTCTGCGTAACCAGATGAATGTCGCGACACTAGGGAAATTCGTGCAGCGCGCGAAAGACTTGGGCCTCGTTACCGGTCTTGCCGGCTCGTTGCGGCTCGAAGATATCGCTGATTTAATCACACTTGGTCCCGACTACTTGGGGTTCCGCGGCGCCTTGTGCAC
>Ga0187776_10001914_pt1 | contig 10533 bp, 4 predicted proteins | sample 0216_BV02_MP12_2_FD_132426 | JGI IMG/M metagenome (GOLD analysis project Ga0187776, IMG submission 132426) | Tropical peat soil microbial communities from peatlands in Department of Meta, Colombia - 0216_BV02_MP12_20_MG | ecosystem: Environmental > Terrestrial > Soil > Wetlands > Peat | place...
CAGCACCGTGAAGTCGCCGCGCGCCTGCGCCGCCTTGACCACGCCAAAGGTGTACTTCTGTCCCGGGACAGACAGATCCACGGCATCGTCGCAAGTGACCTGCAGGAAGACGCCGGTGTTGGGCCCGCCCTTGTAGGCCTGTCCCGTGGAGTGCAGGAAGCGCGGGCCGAAGCCCAAGCAGGTGGCGGCGCGTTTGCGGTCGCGGATCTCGTGACGCATGGCCTGCAGCACCTGCTCATGCTCCTGGTTCATGTGGACGTAGGCCAGCAAGGCCAGGTAGTCGCCGGCGCCGATCCGGTCCAAGTGGGCGCGCAGCATCCCGGAGAGTGACTTGTGCCTGGCCGCGCGCAGCAGGTCGGTGGCGTTGCGCTCATCGGCGAAGAGGCGGATGCCGCCCTCCTCCAGGAAGGGCTGCTCGGCGGGCAGCGCGCCCGTCTTCTCGTACTGCTCGGTCAGGGCGCGGGTGGCGATCTTGCTGGCCTCCACGTCAGGCTGGTTGAAGGGATTGATGCCCAGGATGGAGCCGGCGACCGCGGTCGCGATCTCCCAACGGAAGAATTCTTGGCCCAGGTCGTAGATGTCGGCCACCTCGATGCGCACCACCGGCTGTCCCGCCTTCTCCAGGGCCTCGAGGCCGGCATCCTGCGCCGGGTCGGCGCCCTGGGCCAGCCGCAGGTAGACGAAGACGCGGTCGTCGCCGTAGACCTCGGGCGGGCCCACCTGTTCGCCGTCCACCGGAATGAGGCCGCGGCCGTCCTTGCCTGTGCTCTCGGCCAGCAACTGCTCCAGCCAGGCCCCGAGATCGTGGATGCCCGGGGAGCTGATGAGCGTGACCTTGTCGCGGCCGGAGCGGCCCAGCGTGCCCAGGATCAGACCCAGCACCGCTCCGGGGTTGTCCTCCACGGGCGTGGAGGAGGTACAGGCCTGCACCATCTCTTCCGTGCGATCGAGAAAACGCTTGAGGTCAAGGCCCATCACCGCCGCCGGCACCATGCCGAAGTTGGAGAGCGCGGAGTAGCGTCCGCCGATCGAGGGCACGCCGAAGCAGACGCGGCGGAAGCCGTCGGCCTCCGCCACTTTCTGCATCTTGGAGCCGGGATCGGTGATGGCGAGGAAGTGCTCGCCGGCCTTCGCGCCCACCGCCTTGCGCGCCACTTCGAAGAAGTACTGCTTGAAGATGTTGGGCTCGAGCGTGCTCCCCGACTTGCTGGAGACGATGAACAGCGTGCTGCGAGGATCGATCTTCTCCTCGAAGGCCTTGATCTGGGCGGGGTCGGTGGAATCGAGGACGTGCAGTTCGGGATGGCCGGGCCGCGGGCCGAAGGTCATCTTCAGCACTTCGGGGGCAAGGCTGGAGCCTCCCATGCCGAGCAGGAGCACGGTGCGGAGGCCCGAGGTCCCTTCGGCAATGTCGGAGAGCTCGTGCAGGTGAGAGATCTGGTCCTCGGTGATGCCCAGCCAACCCAGCCAGTTCGATTCGTCGCTGCCCGTCCACAGGGAGATGTCGCCCGACCACAGGCGGCGGACCTTGCGCCCGGTGCGCCAGTCCTCCAGCGCCGCCCGGAAGGCCTTCTGGTTGGCCTCCGGTAGCTGGAAGCGCAGGCAACGGATGCGGGCGGAGGCGGGCTTGCGGTCCGTGCGCGCCACCGCGGCCAGCAGCTTGTCGAAGGCTTCGGCGAAGAGCTTGATGCCGTCTTCCAGAAGGTTGTCGGCGACCTGGCGCAGGGAGATGCCAACGCGCTCCAGGTCGGCAAGGACTTGTTGCGCGGCGGGGAGGTCGGCATCGAGGGTGCGGGCCAACTCGCCGTGGTCGCGGAAGGCGTCGTAGGTGGCCGGCGGGATGGTGTTGACGGTGTCGGCCCCGATCAGGCTCTCCACGTAGACCACGTCGCGATAAGCGGGGTTCTTGCTGCTGGTCGAGGCCCAGAGCAGGCGCTGGGTCTGGGCTCCGGCGGCAGCCAGCTTCTGCCAGCGCTCCCCGCTGAAGATGCGCTTGTACGCCTGGTAGGCGAGCTTGGCATTGGCGATGGCTACTCGGCCCAGCAACGGGCGCAAGCGCTGGGTGTCGGCGCCGCTGGCTCCTTTGAGCCGGGCCGCCAGCAACGCGTCCACCGCGGAATCGATGCGGCTCACAAAGAAGCTGGCCACGCTGGCGATCCGGCCGAGGTCACCGCCGCGCCCCAACCGCGCTTCCAGTCCCGCGAGGAAGGCTTCGGCCACCTCCTCGTACCGGCCCTGCGCGAACAGCAGCGTCACGTTGACGTTGATGCCTTCGCTGATGAGCTGGCGGATGGCGGGCAGACCTTCGGAGGTGCCCGGCACCTTGATCATGAGATTCTCGCGGCCCACCTCTTGCCACAGGCGCCGGGCCTCCCCGATGGTGGCCTGGGTCTGCTTGGCCAGCCGCGGCGAGACCTCCAGGCTGACGTATCCGTCCCAACCACCGGTCTTCTGGTAGACGGGATAGAGGACGTCGGCGGCGTCCTGGATGTCGCGGATAGCGATGCGCTCGAAGGTCTCCTCCGGACTCAGGTCCTCGGCCGCCAGCGCCTTGAGGATGTTGGCGTAATCGGTGCTGCCGGTGATGGCCTTTTCGAAGATGGCGGGATTGGAGGTCACGCCGCGCAACCCATCCTGGTCCACGAAGCGCTGCAATTCCCCGCTGGTGATGAGGCTGCGGCGAATGTAGTCCAGCCAGACCGACTGGCCGAACTCCTGCAGACGCATGAGCCGGTTGGCGGAAGTCGCGGCCGGGGCGGGTTCCGCGGTGGTGGCGACTGGATTCATAGGCTGGCCTCCTTCTCAGCTCTTGCGGGAGAGCAACTCCTGCGCCGTGGCCACGATCGCCTCCGGGGTGAAGCCGAACTTCTTCAGCAATTCCTTCAGCGGGGCCGAGGCCCCGAAGGTGTGCATGCCGATGCACTTGCCCTCCAAGCCGACGTAGCGGTCCCAACCGCAGTCGGAGGCCTGCTCCACCGAGATGCGGCGGCGCACCGCGGCGGGCAGCACGCTCTCACGGTACTCCGGGGTCTGGCGGTCGAACAATTCCCACGAAGGCATGCTGACCACGCGCGCCTTCACCCCCGCAGCCGTGAGCTGCTCATAGGCGGCGATGCACAGCGCGACCTCGCTGCCGGTGCCGATCAGGATGATCTCCGGCCGGCCGCCGGGAGCGTCGGCCAGGACGTAGGCGCCGCGCGCCGCTCCCGCCGCCGGCGCGTACTTCGCGCGGTCCAGCGTGGGCAGCGCCTGGCGCGAGAGGATCAGCGCGGCGGGCTGGTGCTTGAAGTGCATCAGCGCGCGCCAACACTCCGCCACCTCGTTGGCGTCGGCCGGGCGCATCACCACCAGGTGCGGGATGGCGCGCAGCGAGACCAGTTGCTCCACCGGCTGGTGGGTCGGCCCGTCCTCGCCTACTCCGATGGAATCGTGGGTGAAAACGTAGATGACGGGAATCTCCATCAGCGCCGAGAGGCGGATGGCGGCGCGCATGTAATCGCTGAAGATGAGGAAGCCGGAGCCGAAGGGGCGGAGCTTGGAGAGCGACATGCCGTTCAGCACGGCCCCCATGGCGTGCTCGCGGATGCCAAAGTGGAAGTTGCGGCCCCCGTACTGGCCGGCCTCGAAGTCGCCGGCGCCCTCAAAAGTCAGCCGGGTCTTGGTGGAGGGCGCCAGATCGGCCGCTCCCCCCAAGAGCCAGGGGACGTTCTGGGCCAGGATGTTGAGCACCTTGCCGCTGGCGTCGCGTCCGGCCAGACCCTTGGCGTCGGCGGGGAATGTGGGCAGATTGCGGTCCCAGCCCTCGGGCAGGTCGCGGCGCTGCATGCGCAGCAGATGGTCGGCCTCCTGGGGAAACACCCTTTGGTATTTCGCGAACTGCTCCTTCCAGGCCTGGTTAAGTTCAGCGCCCCGCTTCCCGATCCCCCGGCGGAAGTTCTCCGGCACCTCCGGTGGCACCAGGAACTTAGCGTCCTCGGGCCAGCCGTAGTTGCGCTTGGCCAGCCGGATCTCCTCTTCGCCCAGGGGCTCGCCGTGAGCGGCGCTGGTGTCCTGCTTGTTGGGCGCGCCATAGGCGATATGACTGTCCACGATGATGAGCGTGGGCCGGTCGCCGGTTTCGTGGAAGATGTGGAAGGCGCGCTCGAGCATCTCCAGGTCGTTGGCGTCACCCACCCGGGTGACGTTCCAGCCGTAGCCCAGGAAGCGCGTGGCCACGTCGTCGCTGGTGGCCAGCGCGGTGTTGCCCTCGATGGTGATGTGGTTGTTGTCGTAGATCCAGCACAGGTTGGAGAGCTTGAGGTGGCCGGCCAGCGAGGCGGCCTCGCCCGAGACGCCCTCCATCATGTCGCCGTCGCCGCAGAGCGCGTATACCCGGTAATCGAAGAGGCGGAAGTCGGGACGGTTGAAGCGGCGTTCCAGCCAGCGCTCGGCGATGGCCATCCCTACGCTGGTGGCCACCCCCTGTCCCAGCGGGCCGGTGGTGGTTTCCACACCCGAGGTCCAGCGGTACTCGGGGTGTCCGGGACACTTGCTGTCGAGCTGGCGGAAGTGGCGGATGTCGTCGAGCGTGACCGCCGGCCGGCCCAGGACCTCGTAGTCAGGGTCTACCGCCTTCACCGCGGCCAGATGCAGCACCGAGTACAGCAGCATGGACGCGTGGCCGATGGAGAGCACGAAGCGGTCGCGGTTGGGCCAGATGGGATCTTCCGGGTCGAAGCGCAGCAGGCGCTGCCACAGGCAATAGACCACCGGGGCCATGGCCATGGGAGTGCCGGGGTGGCCGGAGTTGGCCTGCTGCACCGCATCCATGGAAAGGGTGCGGATGGTGTTGACGCTGAGTTCGTCGAGGCTTAGCTCCCGCTCGCCCGCCACCTGCACTGCCCACCTCCCACCAGGAAGGCTCCGAATGCGCCCAGCCGGGAAAAAGGGGAAACAGTTTACACCCTCCCGCCGGCCCGGCGCCGGGAGGACCCCTCTTAGGTTAGAGGTTTGTTACACCGCGGAGGCTTCTCGAAATCCAATGCCGATGGGGTACACTGCAGCGCCTGAGGCCATGACCGCGGAAGAGATCCGGCTGCAGGAATCGCGCGAGCGCAAGGTCCACTGGAAGCGCTGGGGGCCGTATCTCGCCGAGCGCGCCTGGGGTACCGTGCGCGAAGATTACAGCCGCGACGGCGACGCCTGGGAATATTTCCCCCATGAGCACGCCCGCTCCCGCGTCTATCGCTGGAACGAGGATGGGCTGGCCGGCATCTGCGATCGCCACCAGCACATCTGCCTGGCCCTGGCCCTGTGGAACGAGCGCGACCCCATCCTCAAAGAGCGCCTGTTTGGACTGAGCGCCCAGCAGGGCAACCACGGCGAAGACGTCAAGGAATGCTACTTCTATCTGGACAACACGCCCACGCACTCCTTCATGAAGATGCTCTACAAGTACCCGCAGGCGGAGTTCCCCTATGCCCGGCTGCTGGAGGAGAACCAGCGGCGCACCCGCGACGACCCCGAATTCGAATTGCTCGACAGCGGCGTCTTCGACCAGGACCGCTACTTCGACGTCTTCGCGGAGTACGCCAAGGCTTCGGCGGAAGAGATACTGGTGCGCATCACGGCGGTGAACCGCGGCCCCGAAGCCGCGCCCCTGCACCTGCTGCCCACACTGTGGTTCCGCAACCGCTGGTCGTGGGGCTACGACGCGACACGCCCGGTGGTGAAGCGGGCTGCGGCAGCGCAGGGCACAGCGCTCGAGTTGGAGCAACAGTACTACGGGCGGCGCTGGCTGTATTGCGAGGACGCGCCCGACCTCCTGTTCACGGAGAACGAGACCAACTTCCAGCGCGTGTACGGCGGCGAGAATCCCTCCCCGTTCGTCAAGGACGGCTTCCACGACTGCGTCGTGAAGGGGCGGCGCGAGTGCGTGAACCCGGCCCAGACCGGCACGAAGGCCGCCGCCCACTACTCGCTGCGCCTGGGCCCGGGCCAGAGCGCCACCGTGCGCCTGCGCTTCAGCAACCGTGATCTGGCCGCCGCCGGGGAAGCTCCTTTCGGGCCCGGCTTCGACCAGGTCTTTGCGGAGCGCGTGCGCGAGGCCGACGAGTTCTATACCACCATCATCCCGCAGCACCTCTCCGCCGACGCGCGCGCGGTCATGCGCCAGAGCTTCGCCGGCATGCTCTGGTCGAAACAGTACTATCACTACGTGATCGAGCGCTGGCTGGAGGGCGATCCGACGTATCCGCCGCCGCCTCCCGAGCGCCAGCAGGGGCGCAACCACAAGTGGATCCAGCTCTACAACTCCGACGTCATCTCGATGCCCGACAAGTGGGAGTACCCCTGGTACGCCGCCTGGGACCTGGCCTTCCACTGCATCGCGCTGGCGGTCATCGATCCCGACTTCGCCAAGGAGCAACTGGTGCTGCTGCTGCGCGAGTGGTACATGCATCCCAGCGGGCAATTGCCGGCGTACGAGTGGGCGTTCGACGATGTCAACCCGCCGGTGCACGCCTGGGCGGCGCTGCGCGTCTACAAGATCGAGCAGAAGCGCCGCGGCCGCGCCGACTTCGAGTTCCTGGAGCGCGTCTTCCACAAGCTGCTGCTCAACTTCACCTGGTGGGTGAACCGCAAGGACGTGGAAGGCACCAACATCTTCGAAGGCGGCTTCCTGGGGCTGGACAACATCGGCGTCTTCGACCGCAGCCAGCCGCTGCCCAACGGCGGCCGCCTGGACCAGTCCGACGGCACCAGTTGGATGGCCATGTACACCCTGAACATGCTGGGCATCGCCCTGGAGCTGGCGCGCCACGATCCCACCTACGAAGACGTGGCTACCAAGTTCGGCGAGCACTTCGTTTACATCGCCGACGCCATGAACAATATCGGGCGGCAGGGCATCGAGCTGTTCGATCCCGAGGACGGCTTCTACTACGACGTGCTGCGCTTCCCCGACGGCACCCACTTCCCGCTCAAGGTGCGCTCCATGGTGGGGCTGATCCCGCTGTTCGCGGTGGAATCGTTCGAAGACGAGCTGCTGCAACGCCTGCGCGGCTTTCGCACCCGCCTGCAGTGGTTCATGCAGCACCGGCCGCACCTGGTCAAGGGCTGCGCCTGCATGGAGCCGGGCGCCACCGGACGGCGCATGATGGCCATCGTCAACCCCGAGCGCCTGCGCCAGGTGCTGAAGGTCATGCTGGACGAGAACGAGTTCCTCTCCCCTTACGGCATCCGCTCGCTCTCCCGCTTCCACCGCGAGCATCCCTACTCGCTGCGTCTGGACGGCAGCGAGAGCGCGGTGGCCTACGCGCCGGCGGAGTCTCCCACCGGGCTCTTCGGCGGCAACTCCAACTGGCGCGGCCCGGTCTGGTTCCCGGTGAACTATCTCATCGTGGAATCGCTGCAGAAGTTCCACCACGTGCTGGGGCCGGAGTTCAAAGTGGAATTCCCCACCGGCTCGGGCAAAGTGATGGACCTGTGGGAGGTGGCGGCGGAACTTTCGCGCCGCCTCACCCGGCTGTTCCTGCGCGACCCGGAGGGGCGCCGCCCGGTGTACGGCCGCTCCGCCAAGTTCCAGGACGACCCGCACTGGCGCGACCTCATCCTCTTCTACGAGTACTTCCACGGTGACGACGGCAGCGGGTTGGGCGCCAGCCATCAGACCGGCTGGACGGGGCTGGTCGCCAAGCTGCTGCAGCAGAGCGGCCAGTAGGGGCCGCCGCCGCGCTCCCGCAGTCATCTGTCGGAAATCAGCGCAGATGCTCCAGGATGGGGCCGAGGGTGAGCGCGGGGAAGTAACTCAGCCCGCCCACGATCAGGATGGTGGCGGTCAGCGTCAGCCCGAAGGAAATGGAGTCCGTTTTCAGGGTTCCTGCCGTGGGCGGCGTGTTCGGCTGCCTCGCAAACAGGCTGGCGAGCGCCAGGGCAGGAATGGCCAGGGCGAACCGCCCCACCATCATGGCGATCGCGGTGGTGACGTTGTAGAAGACCGTGTTGGCGCTCAGGCTGGCGAAGGTCTGGCCATTGTTGGTGAAGCTGGACGCGTAAGCAAGCAGCATCGCGGTGAAGCCGTGCGGGCCGCCGTTGATGGTCAGGCCTGCGAGGCCCCACTTGGTGCCCACGGCGATCGCAGTCAAGGTCAGGATCGTCACCGGAGCCGCCAGCGTGTAGAGCATGATCATCTTGTTCTCCGGCGGGCCGATGCGCTTGCCCAGGTACTCCGGCGTCCGGCCGACCATCAAACCGGTCAGAAACACCGTCACCACCGCGATCAGGACTATGCCGTAGAGGCCGCCGCCCAGCCCTCCGAAGACCACCTCGCCCAGCAGCATGTTGGTCAGAGGCGCCATGCCTCCTATGGGCCGGTAGCTGTCGTCCTGGGCGTTGGTGGACCCCGTCGAGGTGTTCGACGTCACGGTCACGGTGAGCACCGACCCGGCGACGCCGAAGCGGGTCTCCTTGCCCTCCATGTTCCCGCCGGCCTGGCGGCGGCTGTAAGCCTGGTCCACGTTGCGAAAGGCCGGGTTCCCCCTGTACTCGGCGAGGTGCGTGACCACCAGGCCGGCAGCAAACAGGACGAGCATGACGGCGTACAGCATCCAGCCTTGCCGCGGCTGGCGGACCATTCGGCCGAAGGTGTTGGTCAGGGCCGCCGGCACCAGCACGATGGAGAGCATCAGCAGAAGATTGGCCAGGGGAGTGGGGTTCTCGTAGGGGTGCGCGGCGTTGACGTTGAAGAACCCTCCTCCGTTCGTGCCCAGGGTCTCGGTGATCTGCTGGGCCGCCACCGGACCCTGCGGGATCACCTGCTTGGCGCCCTCGAGAGTGGTCGCTTCCGTGTAGGGGTGGAAGTTCATCGGGACGCCCTGCCCGACCAGCAGTACGGCGCCCAACAGCGCCCCCGGCAGCAGCACCCATAAGAGCGAGCGCGTGAGGTCGACCCAGAAGTTCCCCAGGGACTCGCAGCGCTGGCGGGCGCAGCCGCGGATGAAGGCGATTCCCGCCGCGAGACCGGAGGCCCCGGCCAGGAAGTTCTGCACGCCCAGGCCGACGATCTGACTGAAGTAGCTCATCGTGCTCTCGCCGGCATAGGCTTGCCAGGTGGTGGTGGTCGAAAAACTGATCGCCGTGTTCATGGCGAGGTCCGGCGTCAGGGGCGTGGTCTGATACTGCGGGAAGAAGAACGGGAGGAAATGTTGCAGCCGGAGGGTCGCGTACAGCACGAGGGTCCCAGACAGGCCGAAGAGGACGAAGCAGCCGGCGTATTCCCTGAAGCCCATCTCGCGGTCCGGATCCACCCTGGCTAGGCGGTAGATCAGCCGCTCGATGGGGCTACATATTCGGTCCAGCCAGCTCGGCTGCCGGGAGAAGACGCGCGCCAGGTATCCTCCCAGCGGCTTGACCAAGGCCGTAGCCACGACGACGAACGCGGCGTATTGCAGCGCGCTATGGAAGTCCATGCTCGACGTCCAGCTGCGTTATTTTTGTTCCGGAGCCTTCTTCAGCGGATACTTCTCGTCCAGCGCGAGGTTAAGTTCCAGGACGTTGACGCGAGCCTCGCCAAAGAGCCCGAACTGCCGGCCTGCGGTGTGCTCCGCCACCAGCCTTCGCAATTCGTCCTCCGTGATGCCCCGGGCCTTGGCCACACGCGGCACCTGGAACTCGGCCCCCGCCGGAGTGATGTCCGGATCCAGTCCGGAACCGGAGGTCGTGACGAGATCGACGGGGACCGGCTTGCCCGGGTTCTCCGCCTGCAGCGCGGCCACGTCGCCGTTGACCCGGTCGATGAGCTTCTGATTGGTCGGGCCCAAGTTGGTGCCCGAGGAGGCGGTGGCGTCGTAGCCATTCGCTCCCGCGGCCGAGGGCCGGGGATGGAAGTAGCCGGGCTGGGAGAAGGCCTGCGCGATCAGGCGCGAGCCCACCACCACGCCGCTTCGGCGGAGCAATTCGCCGTTGGCTTTGTCGTGGAAGAACAGTTGCGCCAGCCCCGTCACCACCAGGGGATAGATCAGCCCCAGCAGGACCGTGGTGACCAGCGTCATGAGCACCGAGGTGATGAGATTCTTCTTCATGCTGAGCCTCCTAGGCCAGGCCCACGCGCGTGATGAGCATGTCGATGAGCTTGATGCCGATGAACGGCGCGACCACGCCACCCAAGCCGTAGAGCAGCAGGTTATTGCGCAGCAGGGCCGCGGCGCTCTTGGGCGTGTACTTCACCCCGCGCAGCGCCAGCGGGATGAGTGCGATGATGATGAGCGCATTGAAGATCACCGCCGAAAGGATGGCCGACCCCGGCGTCTTCAGGCGCATGATGTTGAGCTCCTGCAGCACCGGGAAGGTGCCGGCGAACATGGCCGGGATGATGGCGAAGTACTTGGCCACGTCGTTGGCGATGGAGAAGGTGGTGAGCGCGCCCCGGGTCATCAGCAACTGCTTGCCGATCTCCACCACCTCGATGAGCTTGGTGGGATTGGAGTCCAGGTCCACCATGTTGCCGGCTTCGCGGGCCACCTGCGTGCCCGAGCTCATGGCCACTCCCACGTCGGC
>Ga0187776_10001915_pt1 | contig 10533 bp, 10 predicted proteins | sample 0216_BV02_MP12_2_FD_132426 | JGI IMG/M metagenome (GOLD analysis project Ga0187776, IMG submission 132426) | Tropical peat soil microbial communities from peatlands in Department of Meta, Colombia - 0216_BV02_MP12_20_MG | ecosystem: Environmental > Terrestrial > Soil > Wetlands > Peat | place...
CATTCTGGCATGTGGCTCCATTGAGTACCGCACTCCTCGAGACGAACTCCCTTGATGGGAAACTTGGTTCTACGCACCACCCGAACGGGAGTCAGGTCACGCTGAGCGGGTGCCGGCCACGAGTCCGTCCAGCCGCGGGTTCAGATGGTAACAATCGCCCGGAAGCGCACGTCGCCACGGGTTACCCGTTCGTACGCCCGGCCGATGTCCTCCAGAGAATAGGTCTCTGCCATGACCTTCACTTTGCCCCGCGCCGCATAGTCGAGCGCTTCATAGAGGTACTCAGGCCCGTTCTGCATGGAGTAGAGAATTTTGCCTCGAACCAGCAGGAGTTCACCGGGCACCTCCAGCTTCTCGCTGGCAGAAAATCCCATCAACACCAGGCGTCCGTCCGGGCGCAAACCTTTCAAGGCATCGCCCGTTGCCTTCATGGAGTTGCTGGTCGCCAGAATGATGTCCGCGCCGCCGACGTCGAGCAGCGCCTTGCCGTCGGCCACCACTTCATCGGCGCCGAGATCGCGACTGAGCTTCTCTTTGTCTCTTGAATGGGTCACCGCTACGGTCTCAAACCCCGCGGCCCTGGCATACTGCAACGCCAGATGGCCCAGACCCCCGATACCGAGCACGGCCACCCGCTCGCCGGGTTTCGGGTCAGCCCAGCGTAAGCCGCTCCACACCGTATAGCCGGCACAAAAGATCGGGGCCGCCTGCTCGTAAGACAGGGCATCCGGCAACAGCACGGCGGCGTCAGCGTACGCCACCATGTACTCGGCATGTGATCCGGGAATCTGAACCCCAGTGCCTATTTGGTCCTTGCAGAACATGGGTTTCCCGCGCAGGCACCATTGGCAGTGGCCACACGAGGCTTGAATCCAGGGAACGCCAACCCGGTCTCCCACTCTGCGGTTTGTCACGGCAGGGCCGACTGCCACGATCTCTCCGGCAGGTTCGTGGCCGATGGTCCGTGGAAATTGGGCGGGGAGATCCCCCCTGGTGATGTGGACATCGGTATAACAGATGCCGCTGGCGTGAATCTTGATCAACACCTGATTTGGACCCGGTTCGGGGTCCGCTACTTCTCGAACCTCCCACGCACTATTTGCCGAGGGAACGACTGCTGCCTTCATGGGAACGCTCCTCTCCATGCTTACAAGGTCTTCGCCTGCAGCATGTCTCGCCCCTGCAAGGCGCTGCCTCTTACCTAGAGGTCATTAACATAAGGTCGGCAGGGGCTCGATGCAACGCTCTGGCATAACTGCTCGGCTTTCTTGAGCCCGCTGCGGATTCTCCACCTGCTCTTGCCATGATATCATTCCTTGTCACCTGGCAATGGGATCGGAGGACTACGGGACGATGAAGCGCAAGAAGAGACTTGTTCTCGGCATAGGGCTGCTGATCATCGTGGCCATGGGACTCTATCCCCCGTGGGTTGTGAGCTATTCCCACCCGACCGGGTCAGCGGCTTACTCGGTCGGCTACAGTTTTATCCTCTCGCCGCCCTTCAGCGGCCTTTGAGAATGGGGTCACCTGCGTAGTTACGAGGGCGGAGTGAGCAGAAGCGTACGTCCCGATCTCTCGCGGCTCTTCGCCCAGTGGACGCTGGTGGGGCTTCTCGCCGCAGGAGCGATTCGCCTTCTTACCCGTGAAAATTCCCGTGGCGTGTGATGTGAGCACGTCCATAAGATCCAGTTCTCGAGAGAGGCCCTCTCTTTGGCGGGATGAGCGGCCGGAGCCCAGACGGTAGGGCCGATGGAAATCACCCGTTCATGTGTTTGACACGCCAGGGCGATGTCCCCTATATTCCTGCTCCAGAATTGAATTCTATCATGCCGCCAAGGTAAGGAGGCTCGCTCATGACGGATCCTGCCGCCCGTCTTCATGAAAGGCTTCGCGCGCTCGCCCAGAACCTCTGGTGGGCGTGGCATCCGGAGGTCCTTAGCCTGTTTACCGACTTGGACCCACATCTCTGGCGAGTGGTGGACCACAACCCTATCGCCTTTCTGAATCAGATCACACCGGAACAGATAGAGGAACGAGCCTCTGAACTGGTGCTGCATAGTCGCATCAACTACGCCTTCCGCCGGCTGAATGAGTATGTCGAAAAACAAAAGACATGGGGAGCCATGCATTGTGGCAACCTGTCCGACCGGCCGGTAGTCTATTTCTCTGCCGAGTTTGGCCTCCACGAATCGCTCCCGATTTACTCCGGTGGTCTGGGCATCCTGGCGGGCGACCACCTGAAAAGCGCTTCTGATCTGGGAATTCCCTTGATAGGAATCGGCCTTCTTTACGACCAGGGCTATTTTAGCCAGCGCCTGAACAAGGATGGTTGGCAGGAAGAGAACTATGTGGACCTCGACATCAACAACTTGCCCCTGCAAGCGGTCACGGACTCGAGCGGACAGCCGTTGGTTGTGCGCATTGAAACCCGGGGCGGCTTCCTCCGGGCTCGGGTTTGGCAAGTACAGGTGGGCCGGGTTCGCCTCTTGTTGCTCGATTCGAACGTGGAGGGAAATTCGAGCGAAGATCGCGAACTGACCTCCAGGCTTTACGGCGGCGACAACAGGGTACGCATCCGCCAGGAGCTACTGCTCGGGATAGGTGGGGCGCGGGTCCTCCAGGCGTTGAATACCTATCCTGGGGTGTTGCATCTAAACGAGGGACACAGTGCCTTCGCCATCCTCGAAGAAATCCGCCGAGTCATGGAGTACGACCAGATCCCATTTCAGCGCGCCCACCGACGCGTGTCGCTCTATACCGTTTTTACCACGCATACTCCTGTTCCTGCGGGACACGACCGATTCTCCCCGGATCTCGTGGAGGAGCATCTCGGCATCTTCCGAGAGAAATTGGGACTCTCTCATGATGAGTTTATGGCCCTCGGGCGCGTCAATCCAAAAGACAAGTCTGAGACGTTTTGTATGACGGTCCTGGCCTTGAAGACCTCACGCGTGGCGAACGGGGTCTCGGCAATTCATGCGGATGTCAGTCGCCTGATGTGGCAATGCCTGTGGCCGACACGGCCTGAGGCGGAAGTTCCTATCGGGCACATTACGAACGGGGTGCACGTATTGTCATGGTTGGCACCTCAAATGTACCAATTGTTCGAGACGCGTCTTGTGCAAGACTGGCCGACGCGAATGGGGCATCCGGACGTCTGGGAAAAAGTGGCCGAGATTGATGACGGAGAGTTATGGGAGACCCAGCAGAGCTTGAAGATGCGTCTCATTCGCTTTGTCCGTCGACGCTTGTACCTGCAAGCAGAGCGTCTTGGCCATCGCGAAACGATCAAACAGATCGATCAGATTCTTGACCCGGATGTTCTCACCATTGGCTGCGCCCGCAGGTTTGCAACGTACAAGCGGGGAGACCTGATTTTGTCTCAGCCCGAGCGCTTGGCTAAGTTAGTTAAGGACGTTCGCCGGCCTATCCAGATCATTTTTTCCGGCAAGGCCCACCCCCGGGACAACGAGGGCAAGTTGCTGTTGCAGCGGATCGCGCAATCTACCTTTAACCCCGCTTACCGGAGGCGAATCGTTTTTGTCGAGAACTACGACTACAACGTAGCCCGCCACTTAGTTCAAGGAGTGGATGTGTGGCTGAACAATCCTCGACGACCATTAGAAGCTTGCGGTACCAGCGGTCAGAAGGTAGTTCTCAATGGGGGCCTCAACCTTTCGGTTCTTGATGGTTGGTGGAATGAAGCATACGACGGTAGGAATGGTTTCGCCATAGGTCACGGCGGTATGCACAACGACCCGAACATACAATATCAGCGGGACGCCGAGTATCTTTACGATACCCTGGAACAAGAGGTGATCCCGCTCTATTACGACCGAGACGCAAGCGGGGTTCCGCGTCAGTGGGTGAGAAGGATGAAGAAGGCCATGCAGAGTCTCGGTTGGCGTTTCAACGCCGACCGTATGGTCAAAGACTATGCCCGACGTTGTTATCTGCCGGCGGCAAGCGCCACCTCGGCCGAAACGGTGTAGGAAGCCAAGATCGGCTTCGGCCAGACTGTCCCTCCGATCTGTCTCGATCCTTTGCATGAGAAACCGGTGGGTCTATGGACCCACCGGCTGTTATCGATTATACTAAAACCGCGATGCGGAAGCGGCCGCCACCTGCCGGCCGCTGCGGGCCGGAGTTCGACGGCGCAGGCGGCGGGACGTCGGCTTTGCGCCGGGACGATTCTTGAAGACTGGGCTATCCCAGCCGCTGACAGGAGCAAACTATGACGAAAGAGGAAAAGATCGAGGAGATCAGACAGCGGGCGAGGAAGAACTTCTCTCTGGGCTACAATTGTGCCGAGTGCGTCACGGAAGCCATTCTGGCATTGGTGGAGACCGGGCTCCCCCAGGAAGCGAAGAAGTTGGCGACCGGGTTCGGGGGCGGCATAGGTCTCTATGGTGACACGTGTGGCGCCATCGCGGGAGCAATCATGGCGGTTGGCGCCGTCCATGGAAGAAGCTCTCTTCCCGAGGGAGAAGACAAGAAGGCAGTCGCCCTGAAAGCCAAAGAGGAACTCTACGGAACACCCGGGCTCTACCGGTTATTCAACCAGCTTCCGAACCGGATTCGCGAGAAGTATGGCGACACCCTCTGCAGGGAGCTGACAAAGAAATGGCAAAACGAGTGGCTCTGTCGTGATCATGCTCTCCATTGTCGCGAGATCATCACCGATATCGCGGGCATTGCAGCAGAGCTTATCCTTGCGGATAAGAAAGAGGTGGCGTCAAGGCCCTTCGGTCGCAATGTGGAGAATCTGACCGACTGAGGAGGAAAGGTGAGTCACCGTCGAACAGGCACGGTGGCTCATAGCGCAATTGTTTCCGGCCATCGTCGCGGAGATTCGGTCGCCGGAGCTGCATTGCTGCGGGTCGGGCCGAAGTCCGTGGGGGAGTGCCGCGGTTCGCAATCCACCTCACAACAAGGGATGAGCCGGCCTTTCTTCCCCTGGATAAGCCGAATTCGTCAACGAGTTCCTCTGTCCCTTGCCATGAGAGCTATTTTTCATGACCGTTGCGGTTATTGGTTCATCCTTGTCTCAGTCGTAAGTTCTCGCGAATCTCTTCTTATTCAAGCGCTTTATCGCCTTCTCGTGTTTCAATCTGTCTCTTTCGCCTTTACTCAGGAAGTATCGATGCCTCCTGAGAGATGGTCCCACATTCCTCTGGAAGTCTTTCTTAAGCGCCCTCAGCCTCCTGTCGAAAGGAACCAAGTGCCACCACCTTTCCCTGGCATGGATGCAGGCAAAGCCTCGTGAGCCAAGAGCCCTTCCCTTCTCTGCTTTTGTGTGCCGCCGCTACACCTGATCCGTCAGTCGCACAGATAGCCCATCGCAGACGCCAGAAAACACAAAAACAGAAAGGGCACCTCATGTCTGCTGGATGAGATGCCCTCTGGAACGCTATCGGCCTAAGCTACGATTTGGTCACGTTCTTGGCCGCAGGCCCTTTGTTGCCCTGCTCCACTTCAAAATTCACCCTGTCACCTTCGGCGAGTGATTTGAATCCGGGCATGTTGATAGCGGAGTGGTGAACAAACACATCGCCGCCGTCGTCCTGTTGAATGAAACCGAACCCCTTCTTTTCATTAAACCACTTTACAGTCCCACTTACCACAGTGATGACCTCCTTCAAAAAATGTGTGTAATGGTCCTCAATCTCAGGTCACCACATTGGTAAAGGACTAATCCTCTGGTGCAATACCGACCTTCGAATACAACTGGACCTCAATCGAATTAAGCCTAGTCCCTCCAGATAGTTTTGTCAAGCGCTAAACCAAAAAAATATTGATGCCCTATCTTGAATAAATTAAGGGACTCAGGTGAAAGATTGGTAATTTTTTCACCGGAAAATATTACTCTGCCGAGCGTGGACGGCCAGCCGAGACCGATTCGGCCCATAGCATCCTAAGAGTAAGCAATCACCACGGGGCGACGCCCGCCCAGAATGACGCCTGGTAAATCATCGCGCATCGTAAGCGCATCCCGAAGATTGACCGACAGACGGAGTCGCTTCCCAAAGTCATAGTTCCATGACCGTGCCCATCCCTTCATGGGCCTCCCCTGTCCCGATCTCCGGCTAGAGCACCACGGAGCCGATGCCGTTGGAGCGGCACCGGGTGTTGATCGGCCCCGAATCTGAGGGCTGTCTCGCTTCTCTCCCTGGTGGGACCTCGCGAGTATCCTCCGCCAGGCATCCGTCGGCGATCCTCAGAATTCTCCTGGAGTACGAGGCGCAGTCGGGGCTGTGGGTTACCATGACGATGGTCATTCCCTCGCCGTTGACGTCTCGGAGAAGTTCCATGATTTCCTGGCTGGTCCTGGTGTCGAGGTTTCCCGTGGGCTCATCCGCGAGCAGGATGGGCGGTTCGTTCACCATGGCGCGGGCGACAGCCACGCGTTCCTGTTCACCTCCGGAGATCTGACCCGGCAGGCGGTGGCCCTTGCCCGTGAGGCCTACTTTGGAGAGGGCCTCCTCGGCCCGGGCTCGCTTCTCTGTGCCGTTCGCCCCCAGCGTGACCAGGGGGAGCATGACGTTTTCGAGGACGCTCAGGTAGGGGACCAGGTGAAAACTCTGGAAGACAAAGCCGAGAAATTCCCGGCGAAAGTCGGCCCGGCGATCCTGGTCCAGGCTGTATACCTCCATCCCGTCCACCTGGTAGGTCCCTGCCGTGGGAGTGTTCAGGGCGCCCATCATGGAAAGGAGCGTGGACTTTCCCGACCCCGACTCCCCCATGATGGCTACGAACTCACCCGGCTCGATATCGAAGCTCACGCCTCGCACCGCCGTCACCGCTGCATCTCCCTCGCCATACTGTTTCACCAGGTTCTCTGCACGGATGTAACTCATAGACTGTCTCCTCTAGAGGGTCCGAAGGGCCTCGTTCGGATCGATGCGGGCCGCCAGGAGGGCGGGGTAAGCGCTCGAGACGAGCCCCATCGAAAGGGCCAGGGCCAGGGCTCCAGCGGCAAGGAGCGGGTCGAAGGCCACAGCGGCGCCGCTGCTTCCCACGAGAAAGGGGAACGCGACCCTGGTGGCGACGAAGCCCGCCAGATAACCAAAGATCCCGGCCAGGGCGGAAAGTATCACCGCCTCAAGGAGCACGATGCGGACCACGTGGCTGCGGCGAAAACCCATAGCCCGGAAAATACCGATCTCCCCTGTTCGCTCCCTTACGCTGCCCATCATCGTCACCAGGACAACAAGAGCCCCCACCAGCACTAGTATCCCGGAGACTCCGTAGGAGAATTTCCTGAAATGCCCGAGGGTCTCCAACCGGCCCTGCACCACCTGCTGAATGGCCATTACCTTGGCGCCGGGGATCACTGCGGAGATCTGGTGCACCATGTCCTCGATGGGACAGGCATTACAAAGGGCCGCCACTTCGGCCATGGAGACCCGGCCCTCCTTGCCCAGGATGGACTGGGCCGTGCTGAGGCGGGTGAAGACGAGGTGATCGTCCTGGGACCCGGTGGGCGTCAGGATCCCCGACACCTGAAGGCGCCGCTGGCCGACGTCCAGGCCGGCTCCTGGCGTAAGGCCCAGTATGCGCGCTGCCTCGGAGCCCAGGATGACTCCGTCACCCCGTGGAGCCGCGCCCTCCACGGTCCACCAGGGTTTGAGTACCCTCACGGCGTGGAAGTCTACCCCGGCCAGGAGCACCCTCTGGTTGCTGATCTCCACCACACCGAGGACCATCGGGCCTACCGCGGCGATATTGGCCGCGTTCTTGATGGAGCCGACCTTTCTCAGGTCCGCCTCTCGGATCTCCTGCATCTCAAACGACACACCCCCGAGAGAGAGACCACCATAGGTGAGGGAGAGATTCTCCGTTCTCGGGATGATCAGGATGTTGGCCCCGTACTTCTCGAGCTTGTGCTGGATGTCGTGGTTCATGGCCTGGACGAGACTGATGAGGGCCACCGCGGTGGAGACGGCGATGAGGAGGCCAGCCAGCACGAAGGCGGCCCTGGCCTTGCGGCGCCTGAGGCTCCGAAAGGCGATGTCTTTGAGTGTCATCTTCAGCCCTCCCTGGTCAACGCGAAGTACTGTCCGCCCTTGATAACGTCCTCTACCTTCACCACCAGTTTGTCGCCTATGACCGTTCGCGAAAGCGCCGTCGGGTTGCACCCCCCGGTCACGACGTTCACCTGGGCCGAGGCGAAGCGCCTGCCGCAATTGCGGCAAACCATGAAGTCGCCGTCCTGGTAGTACCCTTTGCCTGCGGGCCAGCAGACGTCGCAAGCGTCGAAGGCCGCCCGGACCACCCCGTCGGAACTCCTGAGGATGAAGAACCGTACGGGCCTGCCGTCGCCGACCGGGTACTCAAAAAAAAGGGCCTGGCCGTCGTTAAAGGCATCTCGCGGAAAGGAGATTTCGGTCGCCGTGATCTCGGGCTGGATGGAACCGGCCGCGAGGTTGGTCTGACGCCTTTGTGGCATCAGGAAAAAGACGACGATGACGGCCGTGAGTGCTGCAGCAACCAGTATGATAACAACGACGGGTGAGAGCCTTTTCTTTTGCGTGCCGAGGACGGCCGCTTTCTTAGCGGCATCTTTCTCTTTGGGGGAACTGCTGCTTCTTCTAATCATGGCAAACTCCAGTGACCTGAGGTTTCAGGGAAGGGACCCCGGAAGGGACGTCCCGGCTTGGCGTTCCGTATCGAGGAATCTCGAAGTCGGCCCCGTTGCCCGTCGTGACCATGACCCTCTAAGGGGAACGAGGGTCGCGGCCCTTCCTGCGGACGGCTGCTCTACCGAAGCACGGCTGAGCGCCGACAGGCGGCACCCGGGCGCACTGGGCGCACATCTCAGATGAGGAGGGAGAGGTAGCTGAGGTAAAGTGGCGGACCTGGAGTCGCGGGCGGGGCCTTCCATGGGCCCGCAGCCCGAGGTGGGCAGTGGTCAGGGATGGAGACCATGGCCGCCCCCGGCGCCGAACTCACCGGTAAAGGAGTCTCTTCCCAGGACTCCGCAGCGAGAGCGTACTCCTGCGGCGGGAGGCTCTGATCCAGTGCAGTCTCACAGGGATCGCCTCCCGGGCCTGAGCAGCGGTCGGGAGACGCGCCAGCAAGCTGAGTATTTACCCCGGAATGTGTCCCGCGGTTTCCGGATTCGCAACAGCATCTGGATGCGCACTCGGCATGGGCCGAAGGAATCCCCCAAGCGAGCATCGGGATGCTGACCAACAGGGCAAGGATCTTAGCTGGGACCCGTCGCGTCAAGAGGGCTTTCTCCGAATTGGGAATTCCCAGCATAGTAATCGGAGAAAGACAGGGAGTCAACGTCTGAGCGTCAATCAATAGCGGTGGGCACACAAACGATCGCTCTCCCCGTCTCCCTTTTTCTCTTCTGGGTTTACGATCCCGGCTGCTGTGGTTACCATAATGACGGACCCGCGATTTAGCCCCAAGATGGCGAGGCCGGGCGTGGACACATCGGCCGCGGGTCTTCGAATCGCTCTGCCTCTACCGGCCTGCAAACCGGCGGTCTTGGGGAGCGCGAGGAAGCCGACAATGCTGACACGGTGGTTGCAGCATCACCTGCACCCTCTCAATATCTGGTGCCGGATCGGCGGCCGGTGCACGAACATCTGCAGGATCTATGAGAAGTGCTTCTGGCAGCCCTACCTGAGGCGCTTGTTCGGTGGCGCATCAAATAAGGGGACCGGGCAGTAACGCCGATCCTTCTCCCTGTGGAGAACATGCGGAGGGGCATCACACTATGACTTCCTTTCCCTACCCAACTGATTCAACAGCAAGCCCCCCGCCGAGAAGTCCCGCAACAGTAGCTCAAGCGTTCTTCACCGCCTGAACATGGAGTGATCGAGCGGAGCAAGATCCGCCGCGACCATCCCGGCCGCAAAAAAGGCCTCGACATGGTCCGGGCGGGAGCGGCGAGTTATCGTTCACGATAGGTATCCGGTGGATGTGGTGACCGTGTGAGCGGCTTTGACCGCGCCGGCGGGGAGGTCTTCGTCGTCGAGAGCGGCGAGATGGGAAAAAAGTCCGAGGTGAAGGACGCGTTCATTTTCAAAGACGGAAAATTCCGTTCGACCAACTGCGACCGGTACGGATTTGGCGATGGCGCGTACACCTCCACCATGATGGGAGACGCCATCACGTTCGCAGCGGATACTAGAAGCGAATCCTCCGGGACCATGCACTGGGAGGGCATGGTACAGGGTGATAAAGTCGACGTTCGTTACACCTGGATGGACACCCAAGTGGTACAAACCCAACCCGACGCCGAGGGAGTATTGGGCCAAGTCTATCTCCGCATGGGCCGCGCAAGGCGCCGGGGCGACCCGCGGCGGCACCATGGCCTCCCACCTCCTTGACGGGAAGATGTTCTACGTCCAGACGGGAGAGAAGGGCGGAAAGTCCGGCCACGGGGACTACCTGATCTTTCGGGACGGCATGCTGCTCTCGACGGCCTGCCTGGCTTACGGCTGCAGGGAAACAGCCTATACGGCAACCGCTGATGGAGACAAAATCACTTTCCGCGTGGAGATGGTGAGCTCGACA
>Ga0187776_10001916_pt1 | contig 10532 bp, 9 predicted proteins | sample 0216_BV02_MP12_2_FD_132426 | JGI IMG/M metagenome (GOLD analysis project Ga0187776, IMG submission 132426) | Tropical peat soil microbial communities from peatlands in Department of Meta, Colombia - 0216_BV02_MP12_20_MG | ecosystem: Environmental > Terrestrial > Soil > Wetlands > Peat | place...
CATCTCCGCGCCCATCTGCTCGAGGATGCCCTGGCGCGCCCAGGCCCCGGTCAGCGGGACCACCAGAGCGATTTTCACTTCCTTCGGCACCTGCGCGCGCGCCCGGCGGGGCGTCAGCGCAGCTGCGGCGGTGGCGGCGAGGCCCATCTTGATAGCGGTCCGGCGTCCGATCGGCTCAGGCATCGTCATGCGGGTCATCTCCCTCGTTGGTGATGGTCTACGCTCACGTCACGCTTCGGTCAGGCCGAGGTACGACCGGCGTACCCGGTCGTCGGCCAGCAACGTCTCGTACCGCCCCTGCAGCACGATGTGACCCGTCTCCAGCACGTAGCCGTGGTCCGAGCGCTCCAGCGCCTCGGCCACGCGCTGCTCGACGAGGAGGATCGTGACACCGTCCTCCCGATGGATCTGCGAGACGCGCTCGAAGATGGTGTCGGCCACGCTCGGGGCCAGACCCATCGACGGCTCGTCCAGCATCAACAGGCGCGGCGCGCAGGCCAGCCCGCGGCCGATCGCCAGCATCTGCTGCTCGCCGCCCGAGAGCGTTCCCGCGAGCTGCCCCGCCCGGTCGGCCAGGATCGGGAACAGCGTGTGGATGCGGTCGAGCGTCTGCGCCCAGTGCGCGTGCCCCGCCTTCGGGTACGCGCCCATCTCGAGGTTCTCGCGCACGGTGAGCGTCTTGAACACCTGCCGGCCCTCCGGCACGTGCGCGATGCCGAGGTGTGCGCGGTCCGACGGCCGGCGGGCCAGCAGGTCCTGCCCCGCGAAGGTGATCGCACCCGCGACGGGCTGGACCACCCCGCTGATGGTCTTGAACAGCGTGGACTTGCCGGCGCCGTTCGGGCCCACCAAGGTGACGAAGCGGCCCTCCGGGACGGAGAGGCTCACGTCCGACAGCGCGCGCAGGCCCCCGTAGGCGACGGAGAGGTTCCTGACTTCTAGCATGCCCCTACCGGCGCGTGAGCCACTTCTTGCCGAGGTAGGCCTCGATCACCGAGGCGTCCTCGACCACGGCGCGTGGCAGCCCGGTGGCCAGCACGCGGCCGTGGTCCAGCACCACGAACCGGTCGGCCAGGCGCATCATCGCGTGCATTGTATGCTCGATGATGCAGATCGTCATGCCCTGCGCGCGCAGCTGGGCCAGCACCGCCAGCACCTCGTCACACTCCTCCCGGCCCAGGCCCGCCAGCGTCTCGTCCAGCAGCAGCAGGCGCGGGTTGCCGGCCAGGGCTCGCGCCAACTCCATCAGGCGCAGCTGCTTGTTGGTGAGCTGGCCCGCGGCCACGCCCGCCCGGCCTCGGAGGCCCACCTGCTCGAGTGCCCGGATCGCCCGTGCGATCGCGTCGCGGTCCGACATGCCCGCCCCGTAGGCGCCGACGATCACGTTGTCCAGCACCGGCAGCCGGGGGAAGCTCCGCACCACCTGGATCGTGCGGCCCACGCCCATGCGGCAGACCCCGTAGGTCTTCTTCCCGAGCATCGGCCGGCCGTCGAGCCGGGCCGAGCCCTGGTCCGCGGCCAGCACTCCGTTCAGCACGTTGAACAGGGTGGTCTTGCCCGCGCCGTTCGGCCCGATGATGCCGAGGATCTCGCCCTCCGTGATCTCGAAGCTGACCTCGCTGACCGCGCGGAGGCCCCCGAAGGAGCGGGAGAGCCGCTCCACCTGCAGCAGCGGCCCCGATCCGCGTGACGCCGGCCGCGTCGCCGCCGCGAGCGGCTGCCCGCCGCTCCCCGCGTCGGGCATCAGGCCGGTCACCTCTGACACGCCGTGCGGCGTCTCCCGGCGCAGCAACCGATCGCGGACGGTCCAGAAGAGGCCGTCGGGCGAGAGCAGCATGACCGCGATGATCGCGATGCCGTACACGACCCCCTGGATGCCGGGCAGGTAGGTACCGAGCTCGGCCTGCAGCGTCTCGGCCAGCGGCACCAGGATGGCGGCGCCGATCACCGGCCCCCACACCGAGGCCACGCCGCCGAACAGCGTGACCACCACCGCCTGGGCCGAGACCAGCATGCCGAACACCGACTCCGGCGTCACCACCAGCAGCACGCGCGCGTAGAAGCCTCCCACCACCGCGCCGAGCATCCCCGAGACGACCAGCGAGAGCATCTTCCAGCGGCGCGCGTTGATGCCCGCGGCCTCGGCGGCCAGCTCGTTCTGGCGGATGGCCAGCAGGGCAAGGCCGAAACGTGAGTTCTCGATGACCATCGAGACCACCACACCGCCGATCAGCAACAGCACCGCGATCAGCGTGTAGATGCGCGGCTCGGCGAACTCCATGTAGGCCAGCCCGTGCTCGCGGTGCATGGGTATCGAGACTTCCTGGAAACCCAGGTACTGCATCACGTAGAGGATGGCCAGCGGGTACGCCAGCATCGACAGCGCGAAGTAGTGCCCGCGCAGCCGGAACGTGGGGATGCCGATCAGGACCGCGGCCAGCGCGGCGAGGAGCATGCCGAGCGGGATACCGACCCACGGCGTGAGGCCCCAGTACACCATCGCCAGCGTGACCGTGTAGGCTCCGATGCCGAAGAATGAAGCGTGACCGAAGGAGAGCTGGCCGCCGTAGCCGGAGAGGATGTTCCACGACACGCCGAACAGCGCCCACACCGGCACCAGCGTCATGATCAGCTGGTAGTAGCTGTTGGTCACGAACAGCGTGGCCAGCAGGTAGATGATGGAGACGGCGGCGAGAACCGTGAGGCTACGCCGCAGGTGCGGGCCCGCGCCCTGCCTCATGCCCGCTCCGCCGAGCGGCCGAAGAGGCCCTGCGGCCGCAGGAGCACGATCATCAGGAACACGACGAAGATCGCCGCGTTCTGCAGCTGCGGCGGCAGCACCAGCGCCGAGAACTGCTGCACGAAGCCGACGGTGACCCCGCCCCAGAACGCCCCGAAGATGCTGCCCATGCCACCCAGCACCACGCCCGAGTACATGATGATGACGTAGTCGAAGCCGACGAAGGGGCCGAAGGAGATATAGGTCGCCATCAGCCCGCCCGCCACCGCGGTGATGCCGCTGCCCAGGCCGAAGGCGATGCGGTAGGCGCGGTCCACGTCGATGCCCATGTAGGTGGCCGCGGTCGGGTTGTCCGCTGCCGCCCGCAGCGCCTTGCCCAGGCGCGTGTACTCGAGCACCAGGTAGAGGACGACCGCGGCCAGCACCGCCACGAAGAAGGCCACCAGCTTGGCCTTGTTCAGGAACACGGTCGCCCCCTGGTAGATGGGACCCACCTCGAACGCCTGGGAGGAGAGCGGCGTGCGCACCGCCACCGGCGTGGAGCCGAACAGGATCTGCCCGCCGTTCTGGAGGATCAGCGAGATGCCCAGCGTGACGATCAGCTGGCCGAAGTGGCCCTCGTCCAGCGAGCCCACCGTCCGCAGGCCCGATACCCGGGAGATGAGGAACCGGTGCAGGAGCGCCCCGCCCGCGAAGAGTGCCGGCGCTGCGCACATCGCCCCGATGAACGGCCCCCAATAGGGCCCCAGGAAGGACAGGATCCGCCCCTCGCTGACCAGGTAGAAGGACGTGAACATTCCCAGCATCAGGAGCTCGCCCTGGGCGAAGTTGACGATCCGCATGATGCCGAAGATCAGACCGAGCCCGATGCACATCAGACCGTAGATGCAACCGATCGTGACGCCCGCGGTGACCGCGTTGAGGACGTTCTCGACGAGGATTCCTAGGTCCACCGTGCGCTGGCTGCCTCCTGTGTGGGCTGACCCGGTGTGCCCGCCTGTCTCTGAGCAGCGCGCCACACGGACACAACCCCGCAACTCTATCACGGACTCGAGGACCGATAGCGCGACTGGAAACCGTTTGACGGCTCCCTCGGGCCTCTGCAAGCATTGCTTCGCCAGATGGAACCCGCTCGCTCACGATCCTGACCCGAGGAGATGTCCGCCATGACCACACGCTGGCCGGTCGTCTTTGTCACGACGCTTTGCTGCCTGCTCCCCCTCGCCACGGCGGTCTTCGGCGGGGTCGTCTCCGGAAACGAGTGGAGGAAACTCTCGCCGGGGGAGCGTAAAGCCTACGTGATCGGTGTGGTCGATGGCTGGCAGCCCGTGGACGCGGTCATCGAAGAGCGCGCTAGAAAGCTCCCCGTGGGCGTCTTCGCGCTGGTTGTGTCGTGTGTCCAAAGCCGGAGCATGACCGGGGAACAGATGTTCGCCCTCGTAGAGAAGTACATGGCAGCCCATCCAGAGGAGTGGCACAAATCGATGGCCTATCTTGTCTATTTCGCGATGGTCGGTGGCTGCAAGTGATGGACGGACGGGGAAGGAGCCTCCTTCAGCCCGCGACCAGCAGCAGCCACGGCGTGCCGAGCACCAGATACACGAGCAGGCAGAAGCCCACGGTCAGAAGCCCGAGCCGATAGAGCTCGCCCTGCGTCAGATAGCCGCTCCCGACGAAGATGATGTTCTGGCTTCCGCCCTGGGGGGTGAGGGTCGAGAAGTAGCTGCTGGCGAACAGCAGCGCAAAGGCCATCAGGGGAGCGGGAACGCCGGCACGCGTCCCGACGTCCAGGAACACGCTGAACAGGGCCAGCACGTGCGCCCCCTGACTCACGAACATGTAGTGCATCAGCACGTAGAGCACGAGCAGGACGACATAGGTGACGGGCCAGGACATGCCCCCGAGCAGGGCCGTCAACCGCTCGCCGACATAGCCCATGAACCCAAGCTCGTTCAGCTGAGTGCTCAACGCAAAGAGCACCGCAAGCCAGAAGAAGGTGACGAGGGTGCTTCCCTGCAGATCGATGTCCGCGATCGTCAGCACGTTGGTCGCCAAGAGCAGACCGAGGCCAGCGAAGGCGACCGCCGTGAGGCTCAGATGCAGCCGGTCGCCCATCGCCCATCCAGCCACCATGGTGCAAAACACCACTGCAACGATCCATTCGTCGCGCGTGAGCCGCCCCATGCGGAGCAGTTCAGTGCGCGCGATCGCGGCGGCGTCGGGCGTGCTGGCCACGCCGGGTGGCAACAAGCGGTAGAGGATCACGGGCAGCAGGAGGATCGTGGTCAGGGCCGGCACCGAGGAGGCCAGCAGCCACGTGGCGAATCCGATCTTCAGACCTCGCTCCACCGCCAGGGAGACGCCCAGAGGGTTCGCGGAGGTGGCCGTGAGCCAGAGCGCCGAGGAGACGCTGAGGCTCGCCATCCCACAGAACATGAGATAGGCACCTAGGCGGCGGGTGCCCGCGTCCTCCGGCTTGGAGCCGTTGGCCTGCGCCAAGGACAGGATGATCGGATAGAGCACGCCGCCGCGCGCGGTGTTGCTCGGAAACGCGGGCGCGATGAGGGCATCGGTGAGAAAGACGCTGTAGCCCAGGCCGAGCGTGGAGCGGCCGAACGCGCTCACCACGAGCAGGCTGATGCGCCGCCCGAGTCCGCACTTCACGACCGCGTTCGCCACCAGGAAGGCGGCCACGACCAGAAGCACGCTCGAGTGCGCGAAGCCGGCGAAGGCCTTGGCCGCGTCCACCGTACCCGACAGCACGACGGTCCCCACCGCGAGCAGCGAGGCCGTCAGGAGCGGGAACGCGTTCAGGATGACCGACACGATGGCTGCGGCGAACACGGCGAAGAGATGCCACGCCTCCGCGGTCAGCCCGGCCGGGACGGGCGCGAACCAGATGCCCGCAGCCAGCGCGAGGCACAGGAGCTTCCTGACCCACTTGTCGTACGCGGCTGCGGTCACCGGCTTTGCGCTCCGGACGGCGAGCCCAGACGCGCTCGGCCCTTGAGGCCGACGACCCGTCCGCTCACGGCGCCATCGCCGGCGTCGACCACGTACTGCCACTGGAACGTGTACTCGCCCGTGACCCCCGTGTAGTGGCCTGTCCCGCCGACGAACGTGCCCACGATGCGGTTTCCATTGCCGACGAATTCCCCCTTGAGCTCGCTGAACACCTTGTCGCCACGCTCGTCGGTCCAGACACACCGCCCCTCCATGCCCGCACGGGTGTCGGAGAACCCGATGGCCTCCGCCCTGAACCCGACCGCCGGCCGCTGCGGTCCGGTCAGGAGCAGCGACCCAGTCAGGTGGAAAATTGCCGCGCGGTGATCCGGCCCCAGCTGGAGCGTCTCCCGCGTGCCCGCAGCGGTCCAGCTGCCCTCGAACTCGCGCCATTCGCCGGCGGGAAGAGCCTGCGGCGCAGAGCCGTCCGTCCTGCCGCACGCGGCAAGGAAGAACAGCGCCATGAGCCCGAGCCATCGCCGGCTCAACACGGCATGGGAACCAGTCATTGCTCGGAGGCTTATAGCACACGTACACCCACCCCAGGTAGCCCAGTCGCTGCAAACCCGCCGGCCGCCCGGCGGGTTACGCCCGGCCCACGAAGGGACACGTAGACCCGGTTGACAACCTTCCGATAGCGGGCTCACATTCACCGTACCCCGCAGCCGTCCGATCCGAAGGGAACACGGCCCTGAACCCGGACCCGCACCTCTTGTGATGAACAAGACCACACCCGCCGTACGGATAGGGCGGTGGACCACGTGGCCGCTGCCGGTGGTCTTCCTGACGCCTCTCCTGGCGGTCGTGGGCACGCTCGCGCTGGCTCCGGCCACGAACGCCCAGTCCATGGCGGCGAGCCCCGCGACCGAGAGTCAGGAGCCGACTGCAGCTCAGCCGGCGAAAACCGTCGAGCTTCCGCCGGTAGTCGTGACCGCTCCCTCCCCCCAGCCCATTCCGCTTCCGCGTTCCTCGATCCCTAGCGCAATCGACACTCTGACGAGCAAGGAGGTCCTGGACGTCCATCCTCACGTCCTGCCCGACTCACTCGAGAACCGGACGGGCATCACCCTTCAAGACGAACAGGGCACTCCCTACCAGCCCGACCTGACACTGCGCGGCTTCGTGGCGTCCCCCGTCACCGGGCTTCCGCAGGGCATCAGCGTCTTCCGAGACGGCGTTCGACTGAACGAGCCGACCGTGGAGGAGGTGAACTGGGACCTGATCCCCCTCGATGATGTCGAGTCCATCCAGATCATCCGGGGGCCTTCCGTGCTCTTCGGCCGGAACACGCTCGGCGCCGCCATCAACATCGTCACCCGGCGAGGCCAGGAGCGCTTCGAGATGACCCCGGAGGCGACCGGCGGGAGTTTCGGCCAGCAGGACTACACGCTGCGCCTCGGCGGCGCGTTCCGGCCTTTCGACTACTACGTGGGCGTGCGATACAGCCACGAGGTGGGCTGGCGTGATGATTCGGATGCGCGAATCGGTCGGGCGCTCGGCAAGATCGGCATCCGGAGGGGTGGGCTCGACGCCACCGTCTCCTACCAGTACAGCAACGACCGCATCAAGGAGCCAGGCTCGCTGCCGGCGAGCCAGGTGAACGTGGACCCGACCGCTAACTTCACCGCGGGCGACTTCTTCTCGCCCGTGCTGAACATGGGGGTCATCAACGCGAGGTATGCCGTCACCGACCAGGTCAAGGTGGAGGCCAACGCGTTTGTGCGCGAGTTGGACAGCGAGCAGTTCAACGTCAACCTGTCCGGCCCCAACACTCGGCTACTCAACCACGTGCTCTCGGCCGGCGGCCGGCTCCAGGCGAGCCACAAGGACTCGCTATTGGGGCGCGACAACCTGCTGATCGTCGGCGGCGAGTACACGAACAACTATGTGACGAGCCGGACCTTCGAGGAGGACAACGCCGGACAGGAACTCGCGGCCAACCTCAAAGACAGCCAGCAGGTGTGGGGCGCCTACGTGCAGGACAGCCTCACCTTGTTGCGCGACTTTGCGTGGCCCGGGTCGAGCCTGGTCTTCACGGCAGCCGGGCGGTGGGACTACGTCAGCCACCATATCACCGACCTCCTGGGCGGGCCGAGCGGCGGAGACTTCACCTTCTCGCGCTTCAACCCTCGCGTGGGCATCAACGTCAACCTCAGCGAGCGCGTCGGCTTCTACGCGAGTTACGGGGAGGGGTTCCGGGCGCCGGCCTTCCTCGAGCTGACGTGCGCCGGCCCCGGCGCCGTCTGCCCCGGACTCCAGGCAGGTGTTGCACAGGATCCACCGCTGAACCCGGTCGTGGCGAAGACCTACGAGGTCGGCACCTATCTCCGCCCGCTCCCCTGGCTCGACGTTGACGCGTCGCTCTACCGTACCGATGTCAGCAACGAGATCTTCGCGGTGGCCCCCACCGGCACCATCGGCGTGTTCTTCCAGAATATCGGAGCCACGCGGCGGCAAGGCGCGGAGTTCGCCCTGCGCGGGCGCTGGGGGCGCACCCTGGAGGGCTATGTGAACTACGCCTTCACCGAGGCGACGTTCCAGCAGCAGGTCGTGCTGGCGACCTCGCTGCCGCCTGGGACGGAGACGGTGCCGGCGGGCAGTACCATGCCCCTGATGCCGCAACACCGGGTCAACTTCGGCCTGGCCTGGCATCCCTGGTCCTGGGCGACGATCTCGGCCGGAGCGACGTGGGTCAGCTCCCAGTTCCTGCGCGGCGACGACGCCAACACGCAGGCCCCGCTGCCCGCCTACTGGGTGACGAACGTCGGCTTCTCGGCGCGGTGGCGAGGCTTCGAGGCTTTCGCGAAGATCAACAATGCGCTGAACAACAGCTACCAGACGTATGGCGCCTTCGCGCCGGATGCGCGCCTGGACGGGTCGCCGGTCGTGAGATTCCTGACGCCGGCGCCGCCGATCAACGTCGTGGGTGGCCTGCGCTACACGTTCTAGGGCTCAACCGGCAGCAGATCGTGAACCCAACGCAATGCGATTCTTCGCCGGGTAGACGATGCGCTCGCCTTCGTCGTGAGACCTGTCCGGGAACGCGAGCGAGACCCACGTTCCCTTCCGATGCCGATGACACCAACCGTGCGTACTTCGCCATTACTCCGGACGTATAACGCGGCTTCGGCGACCTGACGGTCCTGAGCCGTCTCTTGATCTCGACTTGCGGAAGGTCGACGTCGAGACGGCGCTTCCTGATATCCAGCACCCGAGAACCGACATTCACGAGTCTCGGAGCTGCCGGATCCGGTCCTCGGCCTCGGTGATCGGCGAGCCACCATGTATCATGGCTCGCGCGAACTCGAGCATCGGGTAGCCATTTCGGGCCTCGTCCTGGAAGCGCTTCGCGAAGCCGCCATTCTCAATGTCCTCGAATACGCGGCGAAAGTTCTCTGCGATGGCTTCGCGGTCCATCTCGAGCGACCGCATGATCCCGCCGAACACCGCTGTCGGCCCGTGGTCCTCCGAGGCGCGGAAGAACCCCTGCTCCCGGAACGACTGGAACACCGCTTCCATCTCGCCCGACATGTACATCTCGAGCACCAGGGCCTCGCTGGGCACTCCGGCATCTCGCGCGACCTCGAAGGCCATCATGATGGCCATGCCGAGCACCACCCCGACCGATTGCTCGACAAAGAGATCCAGCGTGGCCTCGACCTTGGCCGACATCTCTACCGCGCCCACCCGCAACACCCCCAGGCCATCCGCGAGCCCCAGCATCCGTTCGAGAGCACGCCCACTGCGATCCGCCTCGACCCCCACGCACGCCCAGAATCCTTGGCCCTCCAGATACCGGGTTCGCGCGGTCGTACCCGCCATGCGCGGGGCGACCAGGAGAACGTCCACTCCGGCGGGTGGCTGGATCAGGTCGAAGGCCAAGCTGTAGCCCGAACCAAACGCAATCGCACCTCCGGGTCGCAGCGCCGGCGCGATCTCGGTCTCGAACAGGGTGGGGATGACCTCGTCCGGCAGCAGCACATACACCACGTCCTCGCTGGCCGCCACGGCGAGCGGAACCACCTCGAAACCCTCGGCGCGCGCGCGAGCAGCGTAAGTGTCCTCACGATTGCCGATGCGCACCTTCGCGCCGGAGTCGCGCAGGTTGAGCGCTGCGGTGCGGCCAAGATTTCCGTAGCCGAGCACGGCGACCGATTCGCTGGCGAGGGCCCCCCGAGGCGCATCTGTGGCGCGGTACACCTTGGTCATGATGCACCCTCCGTGTCAGGCGTTTCCGTCGTCTGCCTCTTGGCCCACTCGCGAATGAGATCGGGGACGGAGGGTATTCGAGTCCCGGTCAGCTGTCGCCGGGCCTCGACATCAAGCTCTGCGTAGAGCTCGAGCATCATTCTGGCCCAGTGGTACTCGACAAATACCCCGTCGATCCTCGCGGGTTCCCTGGACGAGAACACCAGCCGCAGTGCCGCCAAACGCTCGTCCCCGGTCTCAGGCTCGAACACTCGGCGTCTATACTCGCTGAGCACGAGCCCATCGCTGGCCTGGCTCCACCGTTCCGTCATCCCGACCTGCCCTCGATCACGATTTCCTCCAGCCCGTTCCGAACTGCGTTAGGATTGCCGCGCGCATCGAGTCGTTTGGGAGGGAACCCCATGCGGGGCATCGAAGGCGAGCAGGTCCTGCTCCGAATCATTCTGAGCGAGTCGCGTACACACGATCATCAACCTCTCTTTCGTCGGCTGCTGGAGCTCTTGCGTGAGGAAGGGCTTGCGGGTGCGACCCTTCTGAAGGGAATAGCGGGTTTCGGTCACGATCATCGAATTCACACCGC
>Ga0187776_10001917_pt1 | contig 10530 bp, 7 predicted proteins | sample 0216_BV02_MP12_2_FD_132426 | JGI IMG/M metagenome (GOLD analysis project Ga0187776, IMG submission 132426) | Tropical peat soil microbial communities from peatlands in Department of Meta, Colombia - 0216_BV02_MP12_20_MG | ecosystem: Environmental > Terrestrial > Soil > Wetlands > Peat | place...
ACTTCCTCCAGGTGGCGGACCGCCTGGGAATCGGGGAGGAGGTGCGCAAGAAGGGCCGGACGGCCGGCGGTGGCAAGGCCTCCATGGAGCTGATGGCGAAATCGACCGCCGAGGCGATCGGACTGACCCAGATCAGCGAGATCCTGTCGGTGCCGGAGGTCGAACTGGTCGGCCCGTATCCGGGGGATTTGCAGCTCATGACCACCTACACGGGGATCCTGCTCGAGCGTACCACTCAACCGGCAGCTGCGGAGGCTTTTTTGCGGTTTCTAACCAGCTCACCCGTTCAGGCGCGATTCAGGCAGCAAGGTTATGAAATACCGGTTCGATGAGAATGGAAAGGCCCTTGCGCGAGGGGGGGGAGGGAGCGCCCTTTCACTATAGATATCAGTAAGGAAGGTGCACCCAGGTTTAAGCGATCTTCAAATCACCCACCTTGCACCCTCACCTTTCCTTGGCGAGAAGGCTGCCGGGTGGATATTATCAGGATATATATTGAAAACTACCCGAAATCGCCGATTGGAATATTTTGCCAGAGGATGTAGATTTCAATCGATGATCAAGATATAGATATACTCTTCATTTCTGCATTTTTTTAGGAAGTGCGAATATTGGCACATCCTTCACTTTTAGCAGTCCCTGGGTACCCCAACATATGGTATATTAACCACATTGCGGCATTATAAATTGGGAGTTTGGAAGGCCCACAATCCTCTTGACACAATTTGCAGTCCTGCTACCATTCGAGGCGCAGACCATCCCTCAATTGCCAGTAAACCCATCACCCTAACCTTTAGCCTTATGAGGTTTAAAATGAGAAGATGGGGTTACCAAAAGATGGTTAAGAGAATGGCTTCCGAAAATATGAATTATCTGAGATAAAAAAGCGGAGGTTCAAAAATGAAAAAGAAAACTTCTTTGTTATTACTATTTCTTTCTGTTGTTTTTTTATTTGCATCGATTTCTTGGGGAGAAGATTATATAAGTAAGAAGTTTCCCCCAGATGAAGTTTTAAAAAGGACACTTTTGACCCATTGGAAAAAAAATAATATAAAATATTCTTTTGAAAAGTTTTTGGGGAAAAGGCAGCTGGCAGAGGGAAATTACATTGTTTATTTTCTGTTTACTGACCCAGATAATAAGCAGAAAAAGCTCGATTCCTTTGTCGCTTTTAAGCTTGAAACTGATTATTGGCTCTTGCAGCAAGGAAATTTGATAATAGTGGTCGAAAAATGAAAAACCTCTAGAGGTAGCGAAAAGGACAAAAATGGTGTTTGGAAATCTCTTAGCTGTTTTCTCATTTATGAGCAAGGTGAACGGAGAGACGATTCCAGCACTACAGTTATAGTTCCTTGGCCTTTTTGTAAAGCTCCTCGAAGACCGACCGGCCTGTTTACCTATTTGTCCTTACACCGGGCATTGGCTAGGGCCACGACGGCTCTTCTTTTGATGATGTCTTTTGCAAACTCAACCACAGCGTCCATGATTATGGCTTTTTCAACCGAAAGTTACGATATACAAACCATCTCTGCTAAAAGCGGGCTGACTTCTAAATTGCGTACATTGGCACGATCTCGTAAGTTTTGTTAGATGAGGGCCATCCCCAATATATTGGGGTTCCTGCCGGACTTCTTCCTCCTACTGTTAATCATGATATAAGAGGGTAAGGTTTCAAACCGTATCGATAGAGGGGTTTGGACGGGACAAATTGTCTGTGGGAGGACTTGCATCCCGCCAGATACGTGGATGGAAAAACATGAAAGAACGAAAATACGACATTGATTGGTTGCGGGTCCTGGTTATGCTGGCCGTGTTCCTTTTCCATTGCGCCCGATTTTTCGGGGGCGGTACCTGGCATTTGAACAATTCTGAACAGAGCATCGCTGCCCTGATATTTATAGGCTGGCTTGACATGTGGTTTATGCCCCTTTTTTACCTGCTTTCCGGTGTAGGAGCGTGGTATGCACTAAAATCCAGGTCCAATGAACAGTATTTCTGGGAACGGACGAAGCGGCTTCTTGTACCCCTCTATACAGTGGGCCTATTTGTCCTGCTTCCGCCGCAGTTTTATTTTGAGCAGTTTAGCAATGCCGGGTTTACTGGTACTTTTTGGGAAAGCCTGTCAATATATTTTCGTCGAGTAGGACATTTTTACATGAAAAGTCCTGATGGTCTTTTGCCTTTACCCTTTAGCGGGCATTTGTGGTTTCTTCAATACCTGTTTATAATCTCATTACTGGCGCTACCGCTTTTACGATATCTGAACGCGAAACAGGGCCGTAGTTTTATCGACAAATTGGCAGGTTGGTGTGCCCAACGAGGTGGGATCTTCCTCTGCCTGATCCCCGTGATCCTCGTCCGGGTAGCCTTGAGGAGCGTCTTTTGGGGAGAACACACCTGGGCCGATTTTTTTGAGTTTATGGTGTTCTTTCTCATCGGCTATATTTTACCGGCCAACACACACTTTACCGAAAGTATAGAGAAAAATGGCTGGATTTTGCTGATATTCGGCCTCGTCAGCTTTGGGGGGCAAGGTCTTTTTATCCTGAGATTGGGGTACCATTATCCGGGAGGTGAGCAATTTTGCTTGACGTTTGTACTCTTTGAAATCGTGATGAGCATCGGCCGTTGGGGCTGGGTTTTCTTCGTCTTGAGCCTGGGGGCAAAGTATTTGAATATTAATAAAAAGGCACTATCCTATGGCAACGAGGCGGTACTTCCCTTTTACATCTTCCATCAGACAATCATCCTCTGCGTCGGTTGGTTTGTTATACCGCTGAATATGGCCATCCCGGCAAAGTACCTGATCATCGTTGTGACTTCCTTTGCACTGATCGTGATCCTGTACGAGTTGCTCGTAAGACGTTTCGACATGGTACGGTTTTGCTTCGGCATGCGGCCAATGAAGAAACTATCCGCGACACACATTTCTACCCGCAATAGTTACCCCTCAGAACTATCTTAGATTGCAGCTTCGTAGGTGTTAGCTTCAAATTTATGAGTGAGATGCAATTACTGAGGAGTCCATAATTAAGAAGACATGTAATCTCGCGAAAATCTCCTCTAACTCTGATGCTCTTCAATTAGGCTTTCTCCGTTCACCCTGAGCTTGTCGAAGGGGGGGGCGCCGCGCCGTTCATGCTTCGACCAGCTCAGCACGAACGGCTTAATCATCAGCGCCCATACAATTATGGACTGATTAGTAATTTTCGGAGTCGTTTTTGAAATCAAGATGCAGGGTCGGGGATGGCGACCTGGCCTAGAAGTCACCCGGATGAGTGTGAACATCCAGGAGGGCAGGCCGGCCCAAGTTTAGGGCTTTTTCCAGAGTTGGCTGCAATTCATCTGGCTGCTCGACTCTGAAGCCCTGTACCCCTAAGCCCTCTGCCACTCCAGCGCAATCCAGGGGCTGTTTGAAAAAGTTCATCCCGATGTACTCGCTTTTGCGGTCCTTCAGCCCCAGGGTAGGATAGTAGTAATTAACCAGAAACTGCTTCAGGATCTGGTAGCTGTGGTTGTTGCAAATGACATAGGTAACCGGAAGATCGTAGTAAGCGGCCGTCCAGAGCCCCTGGATACCGTACATGGCTGCGCCATCCCCGATAATACCCACCACTGGACGATTGGGTCTGGCCAACTTCACGCCCAAAGCCCCGCCAATGCCCCAACCCAGGGAGCCCCCCCTTAAACTGAAAAAGCTGCCTGGCTCATTAAATTCCATGGCCCTGAGCAGATGGATAGTAGAGGAGACGGCTTCGCTGACGATGATAGTGTCCGGGGGCAGGACCTCCTTCATCTCCCGGAAAAGCCGCATTGGGTTTATGGGTTTCTGCTCCCACACCTGACGGGTTTCCCCCAACAGGGCTTCCTGCCGCCGGGCCTTAGCCACCGCCAGAGTTGATGCACGCATCCTAGCCGCCTCCCTTGCCGTGCTAGACATCAGCTGCCCTAGGGCTTTATACAGGTCCCCCAGGCCTATCTTTATCCCTCCCCAGACACCCACTTCTGCCGGGAAGTTCTTCTCAATCTCCCAAGCGTTCACGTCCAAGTGGACAACCTTGCTCTTCCCCGTTAGCGTGATAGGCATGTATAGGAATTGGCTGAAAAGATTGCATCCAACAGCCAGGATGATATCGTGTTGGCTCAGGGTCTCTCGTGTGGCTGGGGAGTTCAGGTTTATAGAATCCCAATATTGTGGATGACCGGTCGGGAAGTTGACCTCTGAGGACCTCGAGGCGATGTCCGCGACGGACGCCCCGAGGATTTCAGCAACCTTCACGGCTTCCTGGACTGCGCCAGCCTGGGCTATTCGGTCCCCCACGATCATCAATGGGTTTTTTCCTTTGGCCAGCAGATGAGCCGCCTGCTCCACAGCTTCCCCATCGGGGTGAACTTGCGAGTAGACTGTGGAGGCAGGCGTCAAATCCAGTTCCGCCTCCTGATCAAGGACGTTCCACGGCAGCGAGAGAAAGACTGGGCCGGTGGGTGGTGTAGAAGCAGTGCGGAAGGCGCGCCGCACGGCTATAGGCACATCCGTGGCATGGAGCACTTCAGCGCTCCACTTGGTATATTGGCGGCACATTTGCACAAGATCTCCTGAAAGAGTGGGCTCTTCAAGAAGCATTCGGGTATCCGATTGGCCTGCCGTCAATATTAGGGGGGTGCCGCCCCTGAAAGCATTATAAAGCATGGAGATACTGTTAGCTAACCCGCCTACAATGTGGACGTTCACAAAGCTGGGTTTGCCAGTAGCCCTGGCGTAACCGTCAGCCATGGCAACCGCCGAGCTCTCCTGAAGGGCTAGGACATATTTTAACTGCGGATAGTCCTGTAAACCATCCATAAGGGGAAGTTCTGTTGTGCCCGGGTTACCGAATACGTACTCTGCCCCATGGGAGATCAACATCTCTAATAAAGCGTGACGGCCAGTCTTTCGTAGCATCGGCTCACTCTCTCAATTTTTCACATCCAAAGGGCCTTGGACCCTTGGATTCATTTCTTCCTGTTTCATAGGAGCAGCTAACTTCTCTCCCGACTTGAGTCATACTGTTCACTGGAGCAGATTTAAATGATAAGGCCCGCTCTAGGATGAATTGAATATAGCCAAAAACGTAACGGCATGTCAAGCAAAGAAGATCAAGATATGGGATGCTTCCTTAGGCCTCTCGAGGAAAGCCTGACAAAGAGTTTTCGGCTTCAGGTGGATGGGGCTTCGGCTCGCCGTTGACCCGCATGAGCTTATACTCACTTTCAAGTCATAATTATCAACCCTAGCGGGCTCGAGGGACCCCCAAGATATGGTATCTCTCCGAACCCCCAATGAAAGGGTCCCCAACCAAGCCCTAGATGTTGCGCTTAAATTGCCTTGACATACAATTCACCTCTTTGTATATTCAACCCAGTCCCAAGCGAGTTCTCATCAAACATTCGTCCGCTCGTGACATTAAAAAAAGGAGGCAACTAAGATGCACATGATCATCGTCGTTGGCATCGTCTTCTTGTCGTTCTTCTTCGGACAGGCGGGGGCGGAGGAAACGATCAATATCGTTCAGCTCGATCCTCTGTCTGGTCCATTTAAAGATACGGGCGACCGGGCGGTCAGGGGCTCTCAATTCGCGATCGATCAGATCAATGCGGCTGGCGGCCTTCTCGGAAAGAAGATAAAGCTCCTCCCGGAAGACAGCCAGTTGAAGCCCGATGTCGCTTCGCGCAAAGCGTCAAAAGCGATCCTGCAGGACAATGCCAGGTTTATCTTTCAGACCGCGTCCACGGCCGTAGCCCGGGCCTTGATGGAACAGGCGGAAAAACATAAGGTCATCTTCGTCACGTTTGGCGCGCTGTCGGATTATCTCACCGGGAAGGAGTTTAATCCATATTTCTTCCGCACTGTTCCCACGACGAGCAACCTTTCCCGCACCTTTGCGGAATTTTTCAAGAACCAGCCCTATCGGAAAATTTACCTGATCAACATGGATTACGCTTACGGCCACGCCGTGGCGGATGATTTCAAAGAGACCGTAAAACGCGAAATCCCCGACATGAAGATCGTGGGGGAGGACTACCATCCCTTGGCCACCAAAGATTTCGGGCCCTACATCAGCAAGATTATCTCCTCCGGTGCGGAGATCGTCCATACCGGAAACTGGGGTACGGACCTGGAAGTCCTTATGAAGCAGGGCGCTCAGCTGGGCTTAAAGGCGCGGTTTGCGACTTACCTTCTGGACGATGATATTTTGTGCTCGAACCTGGGAAATATCGCGGTGGGCAGCTATGTGGTAAGTATGTACCTTCCCGCGATGGACAACAAAGAGAACAAAGCGTTCTTGGAGAATTGGAACAAGAAATACCGTGACACCAAACACCCCTGGCCGGTCTTTTCCAGCGGCTGGGCGTACAACGGGGCCATGTGGCTCTTCGAAGCGATCAAGAGAGCCCAATCATTGGACCCGGAGCCGGTCATCAAGGCCTGGGAAGGGATGAAATACAACGGGATAGTGGGAGAACAGGTAATGAGAGCCTGCGATCATCAGAACCTGCAGGCGGGGTTGGTCGCCGAAGTCCAGCCGAAATCAGATTTTTTCGACTTCCCCTTTCCCGGGAGACCGGTTTTGATTCCGATGGAGAAAGTCGCCGTGCCCATGAAAGACACAGGGAATCCCAGGTGTAGATAATCGGGCTTGAAACCTTCAAGAGCTCCCAGGCAGGAGGACGAAATGGCAACACTGGTAACCGGCGGGACCGGTTTTATCGGCGCGGAAGTGGCCCGAGTCCTGGCCCGAAAGGGCGAAAGGCCGATCGTCTTTGACATCAATGAGCGCAAGACGCTCCTGAAAGGAGTCGAGGACCGAGTAACCGTCGTGAAAGGCGACCTCTCCAACTATTCACATGTTTTCAGTGCGGTGAGCAAGTACGGGATCGACGTGATTTACCATCTCGGATCGATGCTCTCCCTCCCCTCGGATGCAGATCCCTGGAGCTCATTCCGGGTAAACACCCAGGGAACATTCCACGTACTCGAAGCGGCAAGGATCATGGGGGTGAAGAAGGTCATCTTCAGCAGTACCCTGGCCACGTACGGGAGTGACATTCGGGACCCGGTGATCGACGACTACACGCTCCAGCGCCCCACCCTTTTTTACGGCTGCACCAAAGTTTTCTCCGAGCTGATGGGCCGCTTCTACAAACGTAAGTTCGGGCTGGACTTCCGCGGGGTGCGATACCCGGCGATCATCGGACCGGGGGTGAAGACGCCCGGGATCGTCCAGTACAACGCATGGGCGATAGAGGAGGCGGCGAGGGGCAACCCGTTCAAGATCTGGGTAACTCCCGAAACCCGATGCGCCGCGATGTATTACAAAGATGCGGCCTTAAGCATCGTGAAGTGCGCTGAGGCCCCATTGGAGAGAGTAAAGATGGTGGTTTATATCGTGGGCGGGCTTTATTTTTCCGCCCAGGAGCTGGTCGACACGATCAAGAAGTTCATTCCCGGCGCGAAGCTGGAATTTGCTCCGGATATGGAAAAGGTGGAGATCATCAAGGGGCTTTCGAAGCCCATTGATACACGGTATGCCCGCGAGGAGCTCGGATGGGTGGATCAGTATCCCATCGATAGAACCATTGAAGATTTTATCAAAGAGCTTAAGGAAAATCCTGAAATGTACAGATGAACCGCTGGCATCTTAAATGTCTGGGGCGCACCTACATATGGTGGTTCAGGCATTTGGGCAAAAAGCTGTGTTACCTGTTCATAGAAAATCCGGTTGGCTCAAAAAGGTATAATATACAAATGATTACTGCTAAAATCGGGCTAAATCTTAAAGTGCACGAATTGGTGCGCTATCTGCTCGTTTGAGGACCCGGGAGCACCCCCAATATATGGGTATGTTTTCCTCCTCGATCATCGATATCAGACCCTGACAACTGCTTGGATGTCTACATTCACTCAAGACGCTAGCTAATAAAACGGGGCGTGCAAGGTAGGTCAGCCAGAATTTCGGCCAAGATTTAGCCTCCCCCCTTGTACATGAAAAGCGAGGAGTTAGCTAGGGGAAACCCGGTCGGTGGCTTAGGGAGATCGCTTGAACTCCCCCGTCTCATCAAACGGGATCCGGACTGCGGGAGAGTCGGAATGGAAATAACCCTTAAGATGGTACGTGAATCCGGAAAATTCCCCCTTCTGAGCCTGGACAATCTGTCCCAACAGGCTTGCCAGGGTCGTGACGGCTTCCACTTGAACGACATGAGAAGTGAAAGGCCCTACCGTGAAACTCTCATTTGAAACTCCCCTGGCGAAGGATTGACCGTTAACTTCCAGGTTGAAGGACAGACCGCTGATGACAAGCTCTTTGTCGCCGGGATTCATGACCCGAAGCTCCATAATGAAGATCTGCTCGAAGAGCTTCATGTCTTTTGGCGTTAGACTCGCAATATTCACCCGGGGGTTATCTGCAGTCCCCCAAAGATGAGCGCAACCGGCCAGCAAAAAAATCGGAATAAACGTCCTGATCACCACAAAAATTCGCTGTTTCATATCCAGCCTCTTGTTAAGGATATATCAAGCGGATTTGGCATTCAAGTGGCATTCAAGGAAAGTGGGGAGACATCCCTTGTCCGCTCTTCCCATCAAAATTCTACCAGGACATCCCCATCGCGGCCAGGACCGAAATCCTGCCTGAAAAATGGAGCAAAAAAGGCCTGTTTTCTCTTATTTCTGCTGGTATTCCTACCCTGAAATTACCCCCAAGAATTGCTCAAAAATCCGCTTGACAGAATTTTCAGTCCTGTTACCATTCCGGCTGTAATCTGTCCCTCGTTCCTAAAAACATCCTAAGCCAACCTCTAACCTTCTGAGGCTGAAATGAGAGGGAGGGGTTATCAAAAAATGGTCAGGTGAAGCCTCCAAGGGAGTTCAAACTCCCTTTGGAGGTTCTTTCCCGTTTCGTCCTTTGATTGTTACTCCGGAACCTGTATTCCCAGCAAATGATGCGGTGAATCATGAGCAAGATCATTCGTCCCATCCTCACCGAGATTTTCGCTAGAAACCGGTTGTTTTCCATGCTGGACCAGGGGCGAGATCATCCCATTATCTGGGTTTCCGGGCCTGCAGGTTGCGGAAAGACGACGCTGATTAGCAGTTATTTGGAGGCGCGGGAAATACCCTGCCTGTGGTATGAAGTCGATGAGGGCGATGCTGATCTGGCAACTTTCTTCTACTTTCTGGGTCAGGCAGCAAAAAAGGCTGCGCCAAGAAAACGCTCCCCGCTCCCCCTTCTTACACCCGAATATCTACAGGGCATCCCAACATTTTCAAAGCGCTTTTTTGAAAAACTCTGTGAAAGATTACCAATTCCCAGTGTAGTTGTTTTCGATAATTACCAAGAGGTGTCTGCGGAATCGTCATTTCATGAGGCCATCCTCAATGGCCTATCCAACATTCCCCCGAAAATTAATGCCGTCCTGATAAGTCGCAGCGGCCCTCCGCCCGATTTAATCCGGCTCCGGGCCAATAATCTTATGGAAGACCTTGCCTGGAAAGAGCTGCGCTTGACGATAGAAGAGTCGGCGGGGATCGTCAAACTGCGGAGCAAGCAGAAACTCTCCAAAGAAAGCCTAGCAGAAATACACAGGGCCTCAGACGGTCGGGTAGCAGGCCTGGTTTTGATGTTGGAAAGAGCTAAGATGGAGGATATTGAACCCCAAAAAGCCGGAATAGCCAGCCGCCAAGAAATTTTTGATTATTTCGCCAGTGAAATCTTCGACCGAACAGAGAGGGAGGTTCAAGAGCTTCTTCTAAAAACGTCCCTTTTGCCCAAGATGACCGCCAGAATGGCCGAAGTGCTTAGCGGGCTTCCTTCCGCAAGTTCCCTGCTTTTCAAGCTGAGCGCGCAAAACTACTTTACTGAGAAGCGTATCCACACCGAACCCGTCTACCAATATCACCCATTGTTCAGGGAGTTTCTCCTTTCACGGGTCAAAGATAGCTTTCCCCTGGAGCGCTTAATGGTTTTGTGCCATCAGGCGGCATCCCTGCTTGAGGACGACGGCCAGATCGAAGCGGCGGTTACCCTCCTTCATGAAATTGGAGACACGGAAGGGATCGCCAGTCTCATCGTGAATCATGCCCCATCCATGGCAGCCCAGGAAAGATATCAGGCGCTCGAAAGCTGGCTGAATTTCCTTCCTGAAGGCGTAATGGAACGTTATCCATGGCTTCTTTACTGGAAAGGGGTATCCCGATTTCCCTTGGATGCCTCCCAGGCTCTGCCTTACTTTGAAAAGGCTTTTGAAGGACTCAGGCTCCAGGACAATTTACCGGGTTCTCTTCTGGCCTGGTCAGGCGTCGTAGATTCCATTTTTTATGATTTCAAGGATCTATCGCTCATTGATCGGTGGATTAAAATTTTCCCGGGGCTGCCTGAGAATCCCGAAGCATCCTTGCCTCCGGAGGTTTGGAACCGGGTGATAACGAGCATGTTCTCCGCTCTAACCAATCGGCACCCCGATCATCCGGAGATCAACGCCTGGGTAGAA
>Ga0187776_10001918_pt1 | contig 10529 bp, 11 predicted proteins | sample 0216_BV02_MP12_2_FD_132426 | JGI IMG/M metagenome (GOLD analysis project Ga0187776, IMG submission 132426) | Tropical peat soil microbial communities from peatlands in Department of Meta, Colombia - 0216_BV02_MP12_20_MG | ecosystem: Environmental > Terrestrial > Soil > Wetlands > Peat | place...
CCACACCCCGTCCTGCAGCACCTGAGCCACACCGCTGCTGGACCCCGACGCTACCGTGGCCACGATCTGCGTGTCGCTCCAGCTCACCACCACCCCGTACGTGCTCCCCAGCCATACGTTCCCTGAGCCCTGCGTCGCCCCGAAGCCCGTCCCCGCGATCGTCACCTGGGTTCCGGCGGTGGCCGTGGTGGGCGTCACTGCCGTGATTTGTGGAGCGGACTGCGCAGAAAGGGGAAGACATACAGAGAAGAGGAGAGTTGACAGCAACCACAGGCGTACACGGTCTGTGACGAGGGTCATGTGGTGCCTCCGCAACGGCAGTTTGGTGAGCGCGACACAAGATACTAGGCGTCACCGCCTTGTCAACGGGAATCGCGACCTTGTTCCAGATTCGGAACAGACTTCGGCAGAGTGCCCGTAACTTATTGTGGAACCTGCATTTCCGTCGCTCGGCCGAGAGCCCGCAACCTCCCGGAAAGTGGATATCCACAGTCTTGTTGTTCCAGAAAACGGGAATTCTCGCGGAACAGGCCAGGAGGGGCATCCGCGCATTCCCTGCGGTGCTGTGTCCCGCGCGGGCTCTTTCTTGCTATGGTGGAGATGAACTAGGTCCGATGGGGGTCCTAGCAATGCATTCTGGGGCAGGCAAAAGCAGCGGGCGAATCCTCAGAGTCCCGACGCGTCGCACTGGCTGGATACTCGACGCGGCCAGAAGCGGACTTAGTTATGAGGAGATCGGACGGCGATTCGGAGTATCGGGGAGCCGAATACGATATATCGCGCGGCAGTGGGGGCTGCCCCGACGCAAACCAGTCAAGAGGATTCGGATCCACTGCCTGCAATGCGGGAAAGCGGTCACCACACTGGTTACAGTCCCCCGCAAGTTCTGCTCGAAGAGATGTTCCTATCTTAGTCGTAGAGGAGCCTCGACCGACCCCAAGGTTCTGGCTGAGCGATTGGCGGCGCGAAGGCGGATTTGCAAGCGCTGCCAACGAGAGTTCTTCGTTCAGAGCCGACCCGGCTTGAAGCAAAGATACTGCGGTCGGACGTGTGGCGGCCGTGCCCGATCGAAGCTTTCCGATAGGGACCTTCATGCAATCAGGAAAGCGCTCAGCGCGAATCGTACCTATCTCGAAATCGCCACGCGGCTTGGTGTAAGCCGTCAGTATGTGCACGCTCTGGCGGTAGGTTGGCACCTTACACCTAGAGAGCGCTCGCACTGAGGTCCCGCGCGGCCCAGCAAGGGCTTTGGGTGGGTTGGGAACCCAACGAGTCAGGCAACGCCCCTACAGAAGAACCTCATTCCCTTTAATCGACATCGCGAGACTAGGGGTCGTCATTGCCCTTTTGTGGTTCAGCCTTAAAATGGGTTCAACTCTCGCGCACTGGAGGATTCGAAGCGGCCAAGTAAACCGTGTTTTTCTGAAGGGAACCAAATGCCAAAGATTAGAACCACTTACAACGCTCCTAAGAATGAGGATGACTTTGAGCTGTTGTGCCTGAAGTTGCTTCGACGAAAGTGGAATGCTCCCGGTCTGGTTCAACACGGCAAGCGAGGCGAACGCCAATACGGGATTGACCTGCTCGATCCTAAGGCCTCACAACCACTAAGAGCGGCCCAGTGTAAGTTGCGCGAGGCACACAAGACTATCTCTCCTGCCGAAATCGAGAATGAAGTAGAGATGGCGAAAGGAGCACCGTTCAAGCTTGATGTATTCACTATCGCCACGACTGCGAAGCCTTCTGGCGAAGCACAGCGGAAGGTAATGGAAATCAATCAAGAACACCAGGCGCAAGGCTTGTTTCTTGTGGAACTTCTACATTGGCGCGAGCTGGAGGATCTTCTTGATGAGTATGCCGATGTAAGGGACGAATTCTACGGCGGTCTAGATGCACAGCAGGCCGCGCGCCTATCCGGACAGATACAAGAAGTAAAAGAAGCTGTTCAGGTCGCTACTGCTAGCGACAAGTTTAAGACCGCTCTACAGGACGCCAAGCAGGCAATTGACGAACATGACTACCCGGTTGCCAAGCGACTACTTGAACGCCTTCAACAAGACCACTGGGATGAACTAGGCTCGATTGAACGCTGTCAGCTTCTGACTCGGCTGGGTGTTGTCAGGCTCGCTCAATCCTCTCCAAACGATGCGGCTCGTCTGTTCCTGCGAGCAAAGGACTTTAATCCTGAAGATGAAAAAGCCTTGATCAACGAGGCGCTCGCCTATTATCTGCTGGGTGACCTAGCGCGTGCCCACCGAGTGGCGACAGACCTGCGACACAAGTTCCATCACTCTGCCCAGCTTACAGCGGTATGGGTGAACTCTAGTCCGTCGGATTCTGATCCTGTTTCGCTAATGGACGGCATCGACCCGCACCTCCGTTCTGAAGGGGAAGTCGCAGTCGCTCTGGCGGCGCGATTTGCACAGAGAGGGGACTCAGGGCGTGCGGAGACCGTCCTTAGGAGCGCCACTTCTGGAAAAACAGAGTGGTCAATTCTCCCACTCATGACCGGCCGCGCCATCCTCGCGTCAGAGCTCGACGCTAATTCACGGGCCGGCGCACGCGACAACGCCAACTACGGGAGGCGGTTGCGTGAGGCGGAAGAACTATTCTCGCTTGCCGCCGAACTTGCTGAAAAGGAGAAACAGCCTGAAACCGTTGGTCTGGCTCTAGTCGACCGGGCAAATGTTCGTCGATTACTCGGCGAGGACTCAATAGCAGATCGTGACGTTGAACAGGCGTTCTTGGTTGCTCCCGATGAATCAAGTGTTATCGCACAAATGTCCGAGTTAGAGCGTAGGCGCGGGAATGCGAACCGAGCGGTCGAGGCGATCTCCCGGGCGAGTCTGTTGTCGCCCGAGCGGATTGACATCAAGTACACGCTGGCGTCGGCTCTCCGGGCACGAGGGAAACCAGGTGACTATGCCAGAGCGGCTGAATTGATGCGGGAGGTGGCGCTTGCTACTCCCTCACAGACTGTTGTTCCGGGCGGGCGGGAGCATGCAATCAGCATCGCTATTGATTGTCTGGGCCGGGATGGAAGATGGGATGAGGCAAACAAGCTGTTGTCTTCGTTACCGAACGGCTTCCTGAACCCCGTGGCCGGAGCAAGCATGCGTGGGAATTTGGCCTTGCAACAAAAAGACGGCAAGGCTGCAAACAAGCAGGCAGATGAGGCATTGTCGCTCATCCCAGGCACCATAGACCGAGATTCGCTCGCGTATCTGGCTACACTTCTGAACGACCTCGGTCGCCACAAGGAGGCCCTGCCCCTCTGGCAACGAGTCGTACGACCGGGAGAGCCAGGTCCCGACCCACGGCGCTTACTCGACACAGCCTACCGTCTAGGTCGTCATGACGTGATTCTGGACACGTGTGAGCAGTTCAGATCCGACCCTGTGAGGGGTGCGGGCCTTCTGCCATACGAAGTTGCAATTCTGGAGCAGTACGATGCTGAGGGCGCTATTCGGCGACTCCAAGAACACCTCAACGATCATCCAGAGGATTGCATTATGCGGCTTCGCTTGTCGATGCTGGGCATTCGCATGAACCGGCAAGACCTCATCGATGCCGAACCCGCACACATGCCACCCGTTGAGGATGTTGACCCCGCAGTTGGATTCAACGCTGTGCGAGTAATGAAGCTTGCTGGCCGTCCCGACGCAGCACTTTCCTACGCATATGATCTTCTGCGGAGGCACTTCGATGATGTCGAAGCACACCGGGCGTACACGTTAGTTTTCTTACCTCTAGGCCCAACGCCAACGATAGAAGAGTTCCAGACGGCGGAAGCCGGGGCAGCCGTGTGCTATGTCGAGGACAATACCGTCGATCAACGTTGGATCGTGATCGAGGACGTGCCTTCCGGCACCCCGCGATTCAATAATGAAGTTCCGACCTCGGGGTACCTCGCACGCGAGTTAGCAGGAAAACGCACCGGTGATGAATTTCTACTCGCTTCTGCCGGTATCAGTCAGCGGGTCGCGACGATTATCCAAGTACTTAACAAGTACGTTTACCGTTATCAAGATTGCATGGGCCAGTGGCAAGTCCGCTTTCCGGATGTACCCGACATCCAGTCAGTTCATCTAAGGCGTCGGGCACCGGATGGAGAACTCGACGTTTCCGAGATCCTCCGAGCTATTGACCGCCGTCATGAAGCTGCGGATGAACTGGAGAGTTTGTATCGCTCCAAGCCAGTGCCGATACACATGTTTGCCGCAGCCCTAGGCAACGACGCTTTTAAGGGCGTTCATTTTCTTGCCTACAACCCAGATTCGACACTCTTCTGTTGTGCGGGGACTCAGGAAGAGCGCGACGCAGCCATTCAAGCGGTACAAGTCAGCACGAATGTAATACTTGACCTTACGTCGATTGCGACCCTCATTGCATTGCAATGCACGGATCTCCTCAGCGTCCTACCAGCGTCATTCGTGGTTTCGCAAGCCACCATGACTGAGCTCCAGGATCTCCTTTCGGAAGAAGAATTGAGTACTGCAAGAGGTGGCACTCTCAGTAAGACCAAGTCTGGCTATGCGTGGGTCGAAGCGACGGAGGAGAACCGAAAGGAACGGATTACGGCGCTGTCCAACGCCATTGACTTGCTGCGAAAGATCGCGACCATCGCCCCTTGCAGAGAGTTGGCCGCACTTGAATCGGAGAAGAGGTCCGCGCTGGACCACGGATTCGGGAGGTATGGAGCCGAGGCGATAGTGCTCGCCTCGACGCCTGGCCGCGTGCTGTGGACCGACGACAATCGTCAAGCACGGTTTGCAATGACGGAGCATGGCGTTCGGTCGATATGGACTCAGGCAATGCTGCAATACGCATGTGGGCGGGGACGCGCTACGCTCCAGCAGTACTTGGATGCCAGCGCCAAACTCCTTGGGTTTGGGTACAGATTCACGAGCTCCAACCCCCAGATTCTAATGAGGGCTGGCACGATGGCGGAATGGGACATCGATCGGTGGCCGTTTAAGCAGGCACTCGACGAGTTCAAGGCCGATTACATCGACACGGTCGGTCAACTGCAATTGGCGACATTATTTGCATTGCAACTATATAGAGAGCCCGTGCTCGAAGAGATTCGCAATCGCGTTCTGATTCGAGTGCTGGACAATCTGGCGACAAGGCCCGACGGGCTGGCCGGCATACAAGCTCTCCAGCAGGCGATCCCGCGTATCTTTGGGCTCAATGCCGTTGGCGCACAACAGTGCGCAACCTGCATAAAACGGTGGCTGGAGGGGCGGTCGATCAAGATTATCCCTTAGCTTAACGTTACGTACGTAGGTTACGTGAAGGAAAGTCTTCGAAGCGAGGAAGCAACATGGCATCGGCCGAAACAAAGAAACCAATGACCCCAATTAGGGCATAGGCCCCATAGCGCCAGAATTTGGATTGAATCTTCTCGGCATCATCCAACATAGACGAAAAAAACGGGAAATATGCCCCTACTCTCACCATACTGGCAAATAATTCCGCTCGCGCTTCAAGCTCGTCGCGACTGGCTGCCGTAGGCAATCCCAATTCCTGAAAAACATGTTCCACGATCTCGCGCAACTCGTGTAACAGGGTATGCAAGTCCGCTCCAGGATGGGTCTGATGTTTGGAGATCGTGATCCAGTGGTGTCCGTTAAGGGAACATGCGAAGCCGCGGAGTTCCTGGGGCATGGACTGAATCATGACCGCGATTCCCCACCCCGTGCAAAGTTGCCGTACGGCATCCAATGTGAGCGGATAGCCAGTCGGCAGGCGGGCAATGAGCCCCCTAGCTATCATTTCTTCTGTCGGAGGCCAGGGGGCACCACCTGAGGTTAGGTCTTTGCAGAATGTAACCAGGGCATCCGACTGCGGCTCTACGCTTACAGGGTCCAATCAGTTTTCTCCTTGCAGATCGTGCCGCGTCATCTGCTGGTACATCTCAACGATGAACCGCTTGGCTTCGAGGCTAAGACGGGTACCCTTTAGGCGGGTGCCGTGCCGGAACTTGGGATCGCTGACAGCATGCTGAAAGCTCTCCTCCAGTTTCCGCCGTTCCACCTGCGCTTGTGACTCCTCCTCCAGGTATCCCGCTGCAACAAGCAACTCCCGATGTGGCACCTCGTACATCTTAGCCAGGCGCTTCAGGATTTCGGGATGCGGAGGCCGGCGCAATCCGCGCTCAATCTGTGATATGTAGGCGTTCGACACCGCCGCTCCCTGCTCGACCTGCTTTAGGGTAAGCCCCCGCTGCTTGCGCAATTGCCGCATGTAAGGTCCGAATGGCTGCATAACAGGACAGATTGTATTCCGCATTGTTAACAATTGCAAGATATCGTATACCCTTGCTTGACGACTTCGTTACATCAGCCCATAATGCTCAGTTGTAAGATTTCGTTAACTCCTGTGAGGTACTTATGGGCTCTCTCCTTGAAAGCAAGCGGCTCTTCCCATGCCCGGTCTGCGGGGAAGCGCTTGAGGTGAAGCAAACCAAGAAAAAGAAGCCGTACGTGGTTTGTGATCCCTGCGGCGTTCAGTTGTTCGTTCGTAACGAAACCGGCATCGGCAGGTTCGAGCGCTTGGTCGCTCAAGCAGAGCAGAAGGACGTTTGGAAGCACCTTGAGGATATGGAAGACAGATACCGGAAGGCATGCCCCGAGTGCGGCAAGGCCTTCTGGATCGAGCCGAAGCTAGTTGAAACCAGCTGGCTCGATGGGAGCTTCAAGGGTTATCGATGCCCGGAACCTAATTGCGAAGGCATCGTGACAGAGGAGGTGAAGGAATGAAACTGACGCTTTTAGGAGCCGTGGTAATAGTGGCCGCCGCTTTGATTGTCCTAACTTTGATTGCCAGGAGTCGCGCAGACAATGGGCCGCAATCTGCCTGAGGCCCCTCGACTCGGCGAAAGGTTCTGTCCCCGCCCGCGGCCGCCGGTTCTGCCCAAGACTGAGCGATCACCGGCAAGCGTGTCATTCGAGCCCCTTCTGGACGCTGAGCGGGCAGCACGCCTGCTGGAAGTCCACCCAAAGACCCTGCAGCGTATGGCCCGCCTGGGCCAGGTGCCTGCGGTCCGAATCGGCAGGTACTGGCGCTTCCGCGCATCGGACCTCGATGCCTGGGTCAAAGCCGGGGTAAACTGTCACCGCTATGCGTACCGCCCAGACACGGAGGATCTGTGAGGCGAGTGCGCTACCAATCGGGCAGTCTGGAACTGCTCACGGGAGTCAAAGAGGATGTTTGGACCTTCCGCTACTACGGGGAGGGGCCAGACGGCAGACGGCGCTACCGGCGGCTTCGGGTTGGCACCCGGAACGAGTACCCGACCAGGACGGCCGCTCAGAAGGCAGTCGATGCGCTGCGCTGCACAATCAACAACCAATCCCTTCAAACAAGGTCGTTTTCGTTTGGAGCCTTGATCGAGCGTTACCTCAGGGAGGAATTGCCGGAACGCTTTTCGACTCGCGTTTCTTACTCTTCCCTGCTGAGGCGCTGGATCAAACCCAAGTGGGGCGACGCTTTGCTGGAGGAGATCAAACCCATGGACGTGGAGCACTGGCTTAGACCTTTGCCCATTGCTCCCAAGACCAAGGTCAACATCCGCAATCTGATGCACCTGTTATTCGAATGCGCCCGGCGGTGGGACCTGACCGACAGGAATCCCGTCGAGCTCGTTCGCCAGGGTGGAAAGAGGCGGCAGACTCCAAGACGCTTGACGGTCGAAGAAATACGCCGACTGCTCATTGGCCTTGAGGACCCCTGTCGTCTGATGGTCATTCTGGCAGGGTGCCTGGGGTTGCGGATCGGGGAGATCCTGGGGCTGCAGTGGGGGGATATCGACTTCCTGGGAGGCACGCTGACTGTCCGACGCGCTGTGTACCAGTACCACGTCGGGCCGGCCAAGACAGCCTGCTCGGAAGCTGCGCTTCCCCTAGCCCCGGAGGTCCTCAGAGTCTTCGAGGAGTGGTTTGGCGAAGCCTTCTACCGCTCCGGTTCGGACTACGTGCTTGCGTCCAAGCGCGGAGGACCGGTTGATGCCGACAAGCTGAGAAGCGAGATCCTGCAGCCTGCGGCGCTACGAGCGGGAATAGGCAAGATCGGCTGGCATACGCTCAGGCATTCCTTTGCTACGGCTCTCGATGTCGCGGGAGCCCGCGCCAAGGTAGCGCAAGAGTTGATGCGCCACGCCAACTACTCGACGACCATGGACATTTACACCGGGGCACTCGAACGGGACAAAAGAGAAACCGCCAGTCGAGTTGCTCAGGCGCTTCTAGCACCCAAAAACTGACTGGCGGTCGTTATCGAACCCAAACTGACCCAAATCCACCTGGGCCGTTTGCTTGTAACTCTATGAGGCCGTTGGTTGCGGGGGAGGGATTTGAACCCCCGACCTTTGGGTTATGAGCCCAACGAGCTACCAGACTGCTCCACCCCGCGCACCCATACTACCAACGGGGTAGGCCGCGGTCAAATCGGCGGAACGAAGCGAGAGGCCGCGCGCGAAGCTCCCGCGCGGCCTCGCGAGTCTCCCGCCGCTACTCCTTGAGCCGCCGTGCCTGGCAGGCTTCCACCGTCTTGGTGGGATCGACGGCGTCGTTGTCCACCTGGATGTTCAGGATCTTCCCGTCCTTGCCGATCAGGAAGGTGGCGCGCCGTGCCGACTCGATGGGTACTCCCATGGGTTTGTAGGTCTTGTTGAGGCCGTACTCCTTGATCACGCTCCCGCCCATGTCGCTCAAGAGCGGGAAGGTGACGCCCATCGATCGGCCCCACGCGTTATTGGAGAACGGGCTGTCTACGCTCACACCCAGGACCTGGGTGTCGGCGGCTTCCAGCTTCTGCAGGTTCTGCTGGAAGGCCTTCATCTCGGCCGTTCAACCGCCGGTGTAGGCGAAGACATAGAAGGCCACCGCGACCTGCTTCTTGCCGCGAAAGTCGCTGAGCGTGACCTTCTGCAGTCTGTCCTGGCTGTCCTGGTAGAGCAGCGCGAAGTCGGGCGCCATGTCCCCGACCTTCAGCTTCAGCGGCTCGGGCGCCGGCGCTTTCTTTTCCTGCGCCTGCGCGCGCGGCCCGGGAAAGGGCTGCAGCGCCAGGGCCAGGGCCCCGGCCAGCAGCGTTGTCAGTAGAGTCTTGCGTATCCTCAAAGAGCCTCCTCTGCCCATCGACGAGACGCCGTCTAGACTAACCGCCGGCTGGCCGGCGGGTCAACGTCCAGCATCCAAGGGACGAAAGCGGCGGTCGTGCGGCGATTTCGGCGGCGTGGAAGGGGGGCCCGCCTTTGCCGTTGCGCGAACCCCGCGCCTGCCGGTACAGTAGCCATCAGACGCGCCCGCCGGCGAGGACAAGGCCGCTGCCGGGCCACCGCCGCATCCCCGAAGCGAATTTGGAGCCCATGGCCAAACGCAACTCCCCGGCACGTCCCGGCGCCAAGCCCGCGCCCGGCCGCAGCCCCGAGAAGTACCAGCGCATTCTCGACGCGGCCATCCGCGTCATCGCGGAGAATGGGTACCACAACTCGCGCGTCTCCGACATCGCCGAGAGCGCCGGCGTCGCCGACGGCACCATCTATCTCTACTTTGAGAACAAGGAACAGATCCTGATGGCGGCCATCGACTCCGCCTTCGAGGTCTTCCTCAAACTGGCCCGGGAAGAATTGGCCAAGGTCACCGATCCCCGCGAGAAACTGCGCCGCATCGCCTTCCTCCACCTCGACCTGCTGGGCAAACGGCGCGACCTGGCCACCGTCTTCCAGACCGAATTGCGCCAAAGCGCCAAGTTCATCGCCCAGTTCTCCCGCAAGCAACTGGTCGAGTACTTCGACCTGATCCGGGGCGCGGTGCGCGAGGGCCAGCAGGCGGGCCTCTTCCGCCCCGGAGTCTCCGACAAGATCGCCGCCAACTGTTTCTACGGCGCGCTGGACGAGATGGTCACCTCCTGGCTGCTCAGCGACCGCGAGTATCCCCTGGGCGGCGCCGCCGACGCCGTCGTCGACGTCATCCTCTCCGGCATGGAGGCCCGCCCCTCCGCATGAACACCCCGCCCCTCACCCCCCGCACCATCAACGAGATCTTCTTCCAGGCGGTCGAGCGCAACCTCGACCGCGTCATGACCTACAAGCAGACCATCAAGTGGATCCCCGTCTCCTCCCGCGAGCTTTACCGCAACACCGTGGGCATCGCCCGCTCGCTCGCCTCCTGGGGTATCCAGAAGGGCGATCGCGTCGCCATCTTGAGCGAGAACCGCCCTGAGTGGGCCCTGGCCGACTTCGCCTGCCTCATGCTGGGCGTGGTGGACGTCCCCATCTATCCCACCCTGCTGCCCGAGCAGATCGCCTACATCCTGCGCGACTCCGGCGCCCGCGCCCTCTTCCTCTCCACCGCCGATCAGCTCAAGAAGCTCCTCGCCGTCAAGGACCAAACACAGGTGGAGAAGGTGGTCATCATGGACTACGTGGGCATCACCGAGGCCCTGCCCATGCACCGGCTGATGCACAACAGTCCCACCGGCACGGAGCACGACGCCGAACTCGATGCCCGCGCGCGCGCCGCCCA
>Ga0187776_10001919_pt1 | contig 10528 bp, 9 predicted proteins | sample 0216_BV02_MP12_2_FD_132426 | JGI IMG/M metagenome (GOLD analysis project Ga0187776, IMG submission 132426) | Tropical peat soil microbial communities from peatlands in Department of Meta, Colombia - 0216_BV02_MP12_20_MG | ecosystem: Environmental > Terrestrial > Soil > Wetlands > Peat | place...
CAATGGCGTCGCTGGGACGCGAATCAATCGTGTATTCCGAATCCCCGTAAAACACATGGATCTTGGCGAAATAGGTGTTGTCTTTTAGATCTGTGATGACGACACTGATCACCTTGGCATTGCTGCTTTCTAATATGGTCTTCATTAAGTCATGCGTCATGGGGCGTGGGGATGAAAACGCCTTCCAACGCAAAACTGATCGCGCCCGCTTCCGGCTTTCCGATCCAGATCGGTAAAACCTCTTTTTCCTGATCATCTCGCAGAATGATAATGAAGGCATTGTTGAAAGGGTCGTACATTAACCCTCTGACTTTCATCTGAAGCACAGCCCACCTCGTAAATTCGTTTATCCATCAACGCGAGAGCCGATCCTGACTCTTTGCAGGCTCAGTTCGGGGCAATTTAAAATTATAACAATAATATATAATAATAGCGGGGTTATTTCAACACGTTTTTTCAGCGGTTTCAGCTTGTTAAGCACATATTCTTTTTCATGATTTATCGAAGAGTTATGATTTAATCATGGCGTGGATTGTGGTCCTTGACATGGTCTTTTTTAAACAGCTATAATCGTTCACAATGTGAGGTGAATGATGAATGTCCTTTTTTTTAAGATTACACTCGCTTGCTATTTTTTCGGAACCGTGACGTTTCTTGTATATCTTCTCGCCGGGAAAAAAGAATCTTTTTCCCGTTTTTCCCTGGTGATGACCGGAATTGGTTTTGTATTTCATACCATGACGCTGTTGAACCGGATGTTGGAAGCGGGTTACGTTTCACTGAACCGACTTTTTGACGCTATGGCCTTCTTTTCCTGGGCCCTCGTTCTGGTTTTTCTTCTTGTGGAACTCCGTTTTCGCATCCACGTTCTGGGCTCCTTTGTGTTGCCGTTGGCGTTGATCTCGTTGTTGTCAGGCGCCATGTTGCCGACGGAAATGCGGCCTCCGGATACGACCATGCGCACGGCCTGGGTCTATACTCACACCGCTTTGGCCCTGCTGGGCGCCGTAGCCTTCGCCATCGCCTTTTTGGTCGGAGTCATGTATCTCATTCAGGAACGATTGCTCAAATCCAAGCAGTTCAACAATTTGTACAATAAACTTCCATCCCTGGACGTCCTGGACGATTTGAATCAAAAAGCCATCATTCTGGGTTTCGGCCTTCTCACCCTGGGAATAATCATCGGGGCATGGGGCGCGGGATATGTCTCGGGATGGTTCTGGGATCCGCGCGAGATCTTCACACTGGCGATTTGGCTGTTTTACCTGATCGTGTTGCACGGACGGATCACCGTTGGATGGCGTGCCAAGAAAGCCGCCTACTTGGCGATCATCGGTTTTGTCGGAGTGATCTTCTCGTTTGTGGGCGTTGATCTGGTATGGAAAGGCCAGCACGCCTTTATCTGAACACCGGATGGACCTTCGCCAACCGCCGCTCAGGGTACGGAGGCATCGTTGGATATCATTGTTGTCGGATTGAATCACAGAACCACCCCTATCGAAATCCGTGAAAAGTTCTCGATTTCAGACGCTCAGCTGCGGGAAGCCCTGATTCGGCTCAAATCCTATCATGGAATCGATGAGGGGTTGATTCTGTCCACCTGCAATCGGGTGGAGGTTTGCGCCGTTGTGCAACAACTTCAGACCGGGTTTCAGCGAATTAAAGAGTTTTTTGAAGACTATCATACCGGTCTATCGCCCGAGGAATGGAACGCCAGCCTCTATTTATATTCGGCGGACGAAGCCGTCCGCCATGTCTTTCGCGTCGCCTCCAGTCTGGACTCCATGGTGATCGGCGAACCCCAAATTCTGGGCCAGTTGAAAGAGGCCTTCAATATCGCTATGCACCAAAAGGCCACAGGCGTGATCCTGAACAAGGTTTTTCGTAAGGCCATTTCGGTGGCCAAGCGCGTCCGGACTGAGACCAAGATCGCCGAAAACGCCGTCTCGATAAGTTTCGCGGCTGTAGAACTGGCCAAAAAGGTTTTCGGTCGACTGGAGGGAAAAGAGGCCCTCCTGGTGGGCGCCGGGGAAATGGCAGAACTGGCTGTGCGTCACCTTCTGGACAACGGCGTTCGTAAGGTCATGATCACCACGCGCAATTTTGACAACGCCATTGAGTTGGCAAAACGGTTCGATGGGATCCCGCTCCGGCTGGAAGAGTTCCCCCGCTATTTGGCCGAGGCCGATATCCTGATCTGCTCCACGGGGGCATCCCATTACGTCATTTCCGAGGAACACATCGGCAAGGCCATCCAACGCCGCATGAATCGCCCCATTTTCTTGATCGATATCTCGGTCCCGAGAAATATTGACCCTCACGTGAACCGAATCGATAACGTTTTTCTTTACGATATCGACGACCTCCAGTTAATTGTCGACGCCAATTTGGAAGGTCGACAGAGGGAAGCCTTGAAAGCAGAAGGGATTATCTCCGAAGAACTCCAGGGGTTCAACAAATGGCTTAAATCGCTGGAGGTGGTTCCGACGATCACGGCCCTTCGAGAGAAGGCAGAGGAGATACGTCGAGTGGAGATGAATAAATTCATTTCGAAACTGAGCCATCTTTCACCCGAACAACGGGAGGTGGTGGATGGATTGATCGCCTCCATTATCAACAAGCTCCTCCACTCTCCCCTGGTGGCCTTAAAAGACGAGTCCCGTTCAAAAAACGGCGCTTTGTATGTGGAAGCCGTCCGCCGGTTATTCAATCTGGATAAAGACCTCCACCATCGCCACCATTCCACCGCTTCCGACAAAGAAGATTCGGCCGCTCAAGACGAAGATGCCGAAACGAAATCATGATCCGATCTCCGTCCCGGGCCCAAAAATCGATGATTGAAGGGCCATAGGGTCAAGAAAAAGGCGTGAATTCAGACCCATGTCACAGATACTCATTATCGGCACGCGAGGAAGCGCTTTGGCGCTCTGCCAGGCAGGCTTGATTAAAGAAGAAATCGAAGCAGCCTTTCCCGATCTGAACGTCCAACTGAAAAAGATCAAGACCACCGGAGACAAAATTACGGATGTCCCTCTGGCCAAGGTGGGCGGGAAAGGATTGTTCGTCAAAGAGATCGAGGAATCCCTGTTCCGACAGGAGATCGGACTGGCGGTCCACAGCATGAAGGATGTGCCTACAATCCTCCCCGAAGGACTCCATCTCGCCGCGATCACCCACCGCGAAGATCCGCGAGACGCGGTCATCAGTCGAAACGGGAAACGTCTGTTGGATCTGCCGCGAAGGGCTCGAATCGGCACCAGCAGCCTTCGCCGACAGTCCCAGATCCGCCATCTGCGCCCGGATTTCGAGATCATTCCGTTGCGAGGCAATCTCGACACGCGCATAAATAAGATCGAGAAGGAAGGGTTGGACGCGGTCGTCTTGGCGGCAGCTGGGATGCGTCGCATGGGATGGGAAGACCGGATAACTGAATATTTGGACCCCGAGCTCTGTCTTCCGGCCATCGGTCAAGGAGCCCTGGGTCTTGAATGCCGTGTTTTGGACAAAAAGGTGAATTCGATGCTGAATCGATTCAACCATGCAATTACCAGCCGGTGCGTGCGCGCCGAGCGGGCCTTCTTAAAACGGCTGGATGGCGGCTGCCAGGTGCCGATCGCAGCCCATGCTCACCTCCGGGACGAGGAGCGCTTGGTTCTGGAAGGCCTGGTGGCCAGCGTGGATGGGAGCCGGGTGATTCGTGACGGTGTAGCGGGAGACCCCGAACAGCCGGAAATGCTGGGCCTCGATCTTGCGGAATTGCTTTTGGCGCAGGGTGCGGATGCCATCCTACGGGAAATTTACCGATGAATCCATGCTGCCCATTGATCGAACGGGAAGAATCTATCTGATCGGTGCCGGGCCCGGCGACCCGGGTCTTCTAACGATCAAAGGCAAGGCCTGCATCGAACAGGCAGACGTGGTCGTCTACGATTACCTGGCCAACGAGGAATTTCTTCGATACGCCCGACCCCAGGCCGAACGGATTTTCGTCGGCAAAAAAGGCGGTGAAACCCATCTTGATCAGGAGCAAATCAACCACCTATTGATCGAGAAAGCCCGCCTGGGAAAGATCGTGGTCAGACTCAAGGGTGGCGACCCCTTCATTTTCGGCCGAGGCGGAGAAGAGGCCTCCGCCGCGGCCGCCGTGGGGATTCCGTTTGAAATCGTCCCCGGTGTAACCGCGGCCGTCGGGGTACCGGCCTATGCCGGAATTCCCTTGACCCATCGGGATGTCGCCTCCATTGTCACGTTTGTCACCGGGCATGAAGATCCGGACAAGCGGGACGGTCATGTTCCGTGGGATCAACTTCCCGATCGGGGAACGTTGGTTTTTTTTATGGGATTGAGCAACCTGCTGGAGATTGTACGGCAACTCATTCAACATGGGCGCACGCCTCAGACACCGGTGGCAGTCATTCGCTGGGGAACAAAGCCGGAACAGCGAACGGTCGTCGGAACTCTGGAGGATATCGTCGGGAAGGTTCGGTTTGAGGCACTCAAACCGCCTGGGCTGATCATCGTGGGGGAGGTAGTGAAATTGCGGGAACAACTCAATTGGTTTGAAGGCCGACCGTTATTCGGAAAGCGCATTTTGGTGACGCGGGCACGGGATCAGGCGACCGAGTTTACTGATCTCCTCAAACTCTATGGGGCCGATCCCGTCGAATTTCCCACCATCGAGGTGGTTCCACCGGAATCATGGGAGGCCTTGGATGGCGCGATCCGTAAGATCGAAGAGTACCATTGGCTGATTTTTACCAGCGTCAATGGAGTCCTGTACTTTCTAGAGCGTCTTAAGACCGGTGGGAAAGACATCCGTGCGTTGAAGGGAATCAAACTTTGCGCCATCGGTCCCCGAACCGCCCAGGAGATCGAGCGCATGGGAGTACGCGTGGACTTAATGCCGGACGAATATGTGGCCGAGGCCTTGATTGAGCAGATGGGCCGAGAGAGCCTCAAGGGCCAACGGATCCTGATTCCGAGGGCCGCGGTGGCCCGTGACGTCCTACCGAAAGCCTTGAGCCGGATGGGAGCCCACGTGGATGTGGTGACAGCCTACCGCACCGTTCGCCCGATCCGGGACTTGGAATGGGTCAAAAACCTTTTGCAAGGTCGTCAGATTTCTGTTATAACATTTACCAGTTCATCCACCGTCAGAAATTTTGTCGAGATGTTCGGGCCGAAAGAGACCCGGCAGTTTTTGAACGGCGTAGTGGTGGCCTGTATAGGGCCAATCACGGCCAAGACGGTCGAGGAATACGGGATAACCGTGCAGATTTTACCCAAAGATTCCACGATCCCCTCTCTCGCACAGGCCATCGTGGAACATTTTACAGCCCAATCGAACTGAAAGGCTCCAAGAAACGATGTCTTTTCCCCAATCACGCCCTCGAAGACTCCGGCAGTCCTCCCTGCTCCGGAAAATGGTTCAGGAAACGGTGCTGTCTGTCGAGAACCTCATCTGCCCCTTGTTCGTCGTTCATGGGAAAGGGATTCGAAATGAGATCGCCTCGATACCTGGCACCTACCAGCTTTCGATCGATTATCTGATCAAAGAGGCCCAGGAAATCCGGCACCGGGGAATCCCGGCCGTCATATTGTTCGGCATTCCCAGAAAAAAAGATGAACGAGGTTCAGAGGCCTATTCTCCAACCGGCATTATCCAACAGGCCGTCAAGGCCATTAAGGATCGTGTGCCGGAACTCATCGTAATCACGGATGTCTGTCTTTGCGAGTATACCAGCCATGGTCATTGCGGCGTCGTGAAAGAAAACCGCATCCTGAACGATCCGACATTGGAATTGTTGGCCCGCGAAGCGATTTCTCACGCCAAGGCCGGAGCGGATCTGGTCGCGCCATCCGACATGATGGACGGCCGCGTCAAGGCCATTCGCTCGGCGCTGGACCAGGAAGGTTTTGAGATGACACCGATCCTGTCATACGCGGCCAAGTACGCCTCGGCCTTTTACGGACCATTTCGGGAAGCGGCCGAGTCGACTCCTCAATTCGGAGACCGCAAATCGTATCAGATGGACCCGTCCAATGTCCGCGAGGCACTGCGCGAGGTCGCGATGGACATTGAGGAAGGCGCGGATATCGTGATGGTCAAACCGGCCCTCTCTTATCTGGATGTGATCTATCGTGTCCAGAGCGCTTTCAATGTGCCGGTGGCGGCCTACCAGGTCAGCGGAGAGTATGCGATGCTTAAAGCGGCCGCGCGATTAAAGTGGCTCGAGGAAGACCGGGTTATAATGGAAACGCTCACCTCGATCCGACGGGCCGGTGCAGACCTCATTCTGACCTATTTTGCCAAAGATGCGGCCCGGCTTCTGCGGCCTTGAGAAGGCAATGCCCGTTCGTGGAGATTATTCGGAATTACATCAGTCAAGATCGGAAAGCGTCTTACCCGGTCGTGGCCATCGGCAATTTTGACGGAGTCCATCGCGGTCATCAGGCCATCCTGAAACAGACGGTCGATCGGGCAAAGGCCACGGGAGGAACCGGCATCGTATTGACTTTTGAACCGCATCCACTGAAGGTCCTGGCCCCCGCCATGGATCTGAAGTTTTTAATGACGTTCGAGGAGCGTCTGCACTGGATTGAGACTGCTGGAATCCTGCAGGTTCGAGTGGTATCTTTCACACATTCATTCGCCAATATGACACCCCCTGAATTCGCTCGAAACATTCTCCACGACGACCTTGGTGCAAAAGAAGTTTGTGTGGGAGCTCAGTTCGCGTTCGGCAAAGAGCGGAAGGGAACGGTTATGGATCTTGCTGTCATGGGGCACGATTTGGGATTTCAGGTTCATCCGGTAGAGGCCGTTTCCGTGGCAGGGTCCCCCGTCAGCTCATCCCGAATCCGTGAATGCCTCTTGGCCGGCCGGGTCGGCGTCGCCAGGGAACTCCTGGGACGGACTTATCGTCTCGAGGGTCGGATCATCCCCGGAACGCGACGGGGACGAACCCTGGGGTATCCGACTGCGAATTTTCGGCCTCCGGGCGAACTGGTTATTCCTTGCAACGGCATTTACGCGGTCCAAGCCGAGCTTAACGGACGCATTCTGCCCGGCGTAAGCTACATCGGGACTCAGCCCACGATGGGGCCTCTGGAACGGATGGTGGAGACCCATCTATTCGAGCCGCAACCGGATTTATACGGTCAGATGCTGCGGGTGAATTTTGTGGAATGGATTCGACCGGAACAGACATTTAAGGACAAGCAAGAGCTACTCCGTTATATAGAAGAGGACATCCGCAAAGCCAAGGCGATCTTAACAGCAAGTTCCGTGTTCTACAGTCAGTAGATACCCATGATATCCACGGATTACGAAGAGCAAAAGGAGCAGCCTCCGCCGGCATAAAGGCAACTCAACCCTTCTTACATTATAATAATATAGAAAGGACCAGGGATGGAACGAATCTTCGGGCGCCCCATCATTACACAAGATGAAATGCAGAAACGGGTCCGGGAGCTGGGTAACCAGATCACCGTGGATTACGCCGACAAGAACTTGCTGATGGTGGGCGTACTCAAAGGGGCCTTCGCCTTTTATGCGGATCTTGTCCGAGCCATCCGTCTTCTCCTTCGTGTCGACTTCATCGTGGTTACCACCCGAGCCACACAAAAGCGGTCGGTCGCAGGGAAGATTAAAATACTCTCGGACATGGCCGAGGATGTGACCGGACAGGACGTCCTTCTCGTGGAAGACATTGTTGATTCCGGGATGACCGTGAGTTTCTTAAAAAAGAAGCTGCTGGCCCGAAAACCTAAGTCATTAAAAGTTTGCACGCTTTTAGACAAACCCGAACGACGCAAAGTTCGGGTCTCCATCGACTACGTGGGCTTCACCCTTCCGAACAAATATGTCGTCGGTTACGGACTGGACTACCAGAACCGTTATCGGAATCTTCCCTACATTGCGGTGATGGACAAGGTCTCGGAAGCCGAGGAGCTTTTCTATTGGCAAGAATAATCGAGCTGTGTTAAAATGATTTTCATTGTTTGCAGTATGGCAGCGGGAACATTGATCCGAAATTCGATGATGAGGTTAAGGAGGTTGGTGTAGTGAGTTCGAGAATGAAAAATATGATTTTTTGGCTGCTCGTAGGCCTATTTATGATCCTCTTGTTCCATCTCTTTCAGGCGCCCAGTCAGTCATTGGAAGAAGAGATCATTTTCAGCGATTTCATGACCCGGTTAGAGAAGGGGGAGGTTACCGATGTTACGATCAAACCTAATCAAATCAATGGTGTTTTAAAGGATGGGAACAAATTCAGGACCTACACGGTTGAATACCCCGACCTCGTAAAGCTCCTTCGGGATAAGAACGTGAAGATCGTGGCTCGACCACCGGAGGAGAGTCCATGGTATATCACCTTTCTTGTGACTTGGGGGCCTTTTGTACTGTTCTTGGTGCTATGGTTTTTCTTGATGAGGCAGATGCAGATCGGCGGGAACAAAGCGCTTTCTTTTGGGAAAAGTCGGGCCCGCCTCCTGACCGAAGACCGGAAGAAAGTCACTTTTGCAGACGTGGCCGGAATCGATGAGGCGAAAGAAGAGGTGACCGAGATTATTGAGTTTTTGAAGGACCCTCCCAAGTTTCAGAAATTGGGCGGCCGGATTCCTAAAGGGGTTCTGATTGTAGGGCCGCCCGGAACGGGCAAGACTCTGTTGGCCAAGGCCATTGCCGGCGAGGCGGGAGTGCCTTTTTTCTCGATTAGCGGCTCCGATTTCGTGGAGATGTTCGTCGGAGTTGGAGCCTCGCGAGTGAGGGACTTGTTCGAGCAGGGCAAAAAGAATGCTCCTTGCATCATCTTTATAGATGAAATCGATGCCGTCGGACGTCTTCGAGGCGCCGGTCTCGGCGGAGGACATGATGAACGCGAACAAACCTTAAACCAGTTGCTGGTTGAGATGGACGGATTCGAAACAAACGAGGGCGTCATCCTGATCGCCGCCACCAACCGGCCGGATGTTCTGGACCCGGCATTGCTTCGTCCCGGTCGTTTCGACCGTCAGGTCGTCGTGTCCCGTCCCGACGTCCGGGGGCGCCTGGAAGTTCTCCGGGTCCACACAAAACGCTTCCCCTTAGGAAAAGATGTCAACCTCGAAGTGATCGCACGCGGGACTCCCGGGTTTTCCGGCGCCGACCTGGCCAACCTCGTCAACGAGGCCGCGCTCCTGGCAGCCCGAATGGACAAGAAGGTCGTCGAGATGTCCGATTTTGAAGCGGCTAAAGACAAGGTTCTGATGGGCGTCGAACGGAAAAGCATGGTCCTGAGCGAAGAAGAAAAGCGCACAACGGCTTACCACGAAGCGGGACATGCCTTGGTCGCCCGAATGATTCCCGGAACGGACCCGGTTCACAAGGTCACCATCATTCCCCGCGGGCGGGCCTTGGGCCTGACCATGCAGTTGCCGACGGATGACCGATATACCTTTCCCCGCGAGTTCCTCTACAACAACATCGCCATTCTGATGGGCGGTCGCGCGGCGGAGGAAATCATCCTGAATCGGATCACGACCGGCGCCGGCAATGATATCGAGCGGGCGACGGATTTGGCCCGGAAAATGGTCTGCGAGTGGGGCATGAGCGAGAAGATGGGGCCGCTGACCTTCGGTAAAAAGGACGAAGAGATCTTCCTGGGACGCGAGATCGCGACCCGGCGCGATTACAGCGAAAACACCGCGATCGAAATCGACAATGAGGTGAAGCGGCTGGTGACGGACAACTACGACCGGGCAAAGAACATTTTACGGGAGAATATTAAGGCGCTGCGGGCCATTGCGGAGGCCCTGCTGGAAAAGGAGGTTTTGGACGCACCCGAGATCGACAAGCTCATCGAAGGAGCTTCCGCATAACCAATATCGTTCCTGCACCCAAATCATACCCGCCTTTATTCATCCTCAACTTAATCGCTTTCTGCTGACTTCGGGATGGAGGAGGATGGATTGACATCACAACCCGTGCAACACGTGCTCTCTAAATACCCCTCGACCTTCCATCTTCGGGGTCCCGGTCTGGATCTTTCTCTCGGACCGCGAACCCTCTTGATGGGCATCCTGAACATCACCCCGGATTCCTTTTCTGACGGCGGTCTTTTCCTGAATACGGACGAGGCAATCCGCCGCGCCGAGGCCTTGGCCGATGAGGGGGCCGATCTGGTCGACATCGGCGGGGAATCGTCCCGGCCGGGCGCGGACCCCGTTCCGGCCGAAGAGGAAATACGGCGTGTCGTCCCGGTGATCGAACGTCTCGCAAAACGTCTCACGATTCCAATCTCCATCGACACGGTTAAAGCCGATGTCGCACGGCGCGCCCTTGCGGCCGGGGCGCGGATCGTCAACGACATCAGCGCGCTGCGTTTCGATCCGGAGATGGCCCTGCTTGTGGCTCGGGAAGGGGTTCCGGTTGTGCTCATGCATATGCAGGGAACACCGAAGACCATGCAGGCCCATCCGGTCTACGCCGACGTGATCCTTGAGATCCGTGATTTTTTCGAATCCCGGATCCAATGGGCAGAAC
>Ga0187776_10001921_pt1 | contig 10520 bp, 9 predicted proteins | sample 0216_BV02_MP12_2_FD_132426 | JGI IMG/M metagenome (GOLD analysis project Ga0187776, IMG submission 132426) | Tropical peat soil microbial communities from peatlands in Department of Meta, Colombia - 0216_BV02_MP12_20_MG | ecosystem: Environmental > Terrestrial > Soil > Wetlands > Peat | place...
CGTTCGCCCGGGCGCTGTTCGCGCGCAACTCGGCATTGGGGCCACGATCGCGATCGTGCTGGCTGTGTTCATCTCCGTGATCTGGGTTGCGGCGTAACGCGGCGCGCCCCGCCGCCGTCGCACACATGAGGAATAGTGAGATAGGTTCAAGCCATGACCCAGAGCCACCAGGGCGCTGCCCGCATCCTCTGCGATCACCGCCTGTCACTTCGACGACTCTCGCAGCTCGATCCTTCGGTCCGCCCACTGGACGAGGTCCACGCCTATGCGATCCAGGATGAGCTGCACGACCTGTTGACCGCTGGCGGGCTTGGTCCAATTGTTGGCTACAAGGTCGGGTGCACCACCAAGGTGATGCAGGAGTTCCTGCACATTGCCAACCCGTGTGCGGGGGGCGTATTCGCAAACCAAGTCCATCGCACTCCCGCAGCTGTTCAGCACGCGGCCTACGTGCGACCTGGGGTCGAATGCGAGATGGTGGTGCGTCTTCGCACCGACCTCCCTACGCAGCATGCACCCTTCGACCGCACGAAAGTAGCCACCGCCGTCGGCGAAGTCATGGCCGGCATGGAAATCGTCGACGACCGCTATGCCGACTACAAGAGTCTGGACACGCCCACGCTGATCGCCGACGACTTCTTCGATGCCGGATGCGTGCTGGGCACGCCGATTTCCAACTGGCGTGCCCTCGATCTCGCGTCGCTGAGCGGCGTAACCTGTGTCAACGGCGTGGAGGTCGGGCGCGGACGAGGCGCCGATGTCATGGGTCATCCGTTCGAAGCGCTGGCGTGGCTGGCGAACGCTCTCTCGCGTCGCGGCCGCTCGCTGCGCGCGGGCGAGTTCGTCTTCACCGGCAGCGTGGTCGAAACGAAATGGGTCGGGCCGGGCGATCGGGTGGTGATGACGATCGAAGGGCTGGGAACGGTCGAGGCGGTATTTGAATGAAGTAAGAGCGTGAATGCGTGAAGGGTGAAGGGAGGAGAATAAAAAGGGCGGCGATTTGCATCGCCGCCCTCGAGGGTGAAGCTAGTCGTTCTAGTTATTAATACAGCACGATCGGATTGCCAGGCGAGCCCGTAGCTCCGATCATCTTCAGCGGCGCCCAGACGAACGCACCTTCGTAGATCTTGTTATCCACCAGAGACTTGGTGTCCACGTTCTCCAGGTTCCAGATACCGAGACGAACCTGGAGGTCGGGTGTGGCAGGGGACGGCGTATTCATTCCCCTGCTCGCCAAACGGTTGAGCGTCGTTGGCTGATGTGTCACCCATTTCCAGGGCGATGTCACGCGAAGCCATGTACTCGCAGGCGCTGATTCCGAAACCGGGTTCGCCCTGGGCGAATATGGCGCGGGCGGCTGCGCGCTGCTCGGAAGTCATGGTCTTGTAGCGGTCATTGCTCCACGAGTTGCCCTGCCCGGTGTGCAGCGCCACGCAGTCTCCCGGCATGATCTCGCTCAAGCCCTCCATCTTCATGATGCCCTTCACGTCGTCCGCAGTGACAATCCCCGGGCTCTTCGGATCTTTCGGAATCGGCAGCATCTCCGCAGAAGCCGGGATCAGCCCCTTCGACTTCTTGTATGCGACGGCGTCTAGAACGACCAAGCGGCACACGAAACCGAACTCGGCCGGGTATTCCACCCCTTGCGGACCCATGCCCAAAACGCGGCCACCCGCACCGCGCTCATAGATGTCCCAGGATCGCCGCGCGGCAGGAGCCGAAGAACAGGCGGAGTACCCTTCCCGACTCGTCCCCACGAAAGCGGGCAAACATCACACCACAAAGACAGGGCGCATGCAAGTGCGCAGGCGGCAGGTCTCTCGAGGGCGTCTTCCGCCCGCCGTTGACACGCTCAGGCCGAGCGCCTTAAGGTTAGACGTTGCCCCTGCAGGTCGGGGCTACGCTGCCCACCGAGGGCGCCAGCCCGGTCGGAGCGTTTGGGTCCTTCAGCCGGATAGACATCGACAAGAGGAATGCGAGTGATTTCGGATCGCGAAGTTGCCTTCTACCGAGAGAACGGCTATGTGTTGATCGAGGATGTGCTGGATCGCAACACCATGGCGCGGATGAAAGAAGTCATCGCCGACCTCGTCGCCAAGGCCAAGGGCATTGCCCAGCATGACAACGTCTATGATCTGGAGCCGTCGCACACGCCGCAGACCCCGCGTGTGCGTCGCATCAAGAAGCCACATACGGTGCACCCGGTCTTCTGGGAGTTCGCGAAGAGTTCGCCTTTGCTGGACGTTTGCAGGCGCCTTCTGGGGCCTAACATTCGACTGCATGGATCCAAGCTGAACATGAAGGATCCGAAATACGGCTCGCCAGTCGAATGGCACCAGGACTGGGCTTTCTATCCTCACACGAACGATGACCTGCTGGCGATCGGCGTGATGTTGGACGACGTCGAGATGGAAAACGGGCCGCTGCTGGTCTTGCCTGGCACGCACAAAGGGCCGGTCTATGACCACCACGCCAACGGACGCTTCTGTGGTGCCATGGACCCGACCGCAGTCACTCTCCCGTATGACAAGGCGGTTCCGATCACCGGCAAAGCCGGCTCGGCATCCTTCCACCACGTGCGCCTGGTCCACGGATCGGCGCAGAACACTTCCAACAAGCCCAGGCAACTGCTGCTCTACGAGTGCGCTGCGGCCGACGCCTGGCCACTGGTGAACTTCACCACCCTGGAAGAGTTCGACAGCCGCATGCTGTGCGGCCAGCCCACCTTAGAGCCCAGGGCGGAGAAGGTGCCCATGCGCATGCCCTTCCCGCCGGCGCTGAATCCGGGCTCGATCTACGAGAATCAGACATCAGCTCAGCGGCGCTACTTCGAGCAGGTGGAGGTGGCGACGGCCAAGTAGATGCAGACCCGAAGCGTGAGCAACGCCTACAATCCCTCTCATGCCTGAGCCCTTGGCGACCACGCCCGCTTCCGCCCAGCGCACGACCCGCCGACTTACGTCGGGTCAGGTCGACGCTTTTGCGCGCAATGGCTATCACTTCCCGCTCAGGGCGCTGTCGGCCGACGATGCGCTCGTCTACCGCCGGCGGCTGGAGCAGTCCGAAGCTTTGCTCGGCGGACCTCTGCGGGGCGCTGTGCGCAGCAAACCGCACCTGATCTTCACCTGGGCCAACGAGCTGATTCGGCACCCCACTGTGCTCGACGCCATAGAGGACATTCTTGGTCCGAACCTGCTGGTCTGGAGCAGCAGCTTCTTCATCAAGGAGGCGCACGATCCCAGTTACGTGTCATGGCATCAGGATTCCACCTATTGGGGATTGAGCCATCCCGACGTCGTCACGGCCTGGATAGCGCTGTCGGTGAGCATCGTGGCGAACGGTTGCATGCGCGTGATTGCCGGCTCACACTTGAAAGAGCAGCTTCCGCACCAGGACACGTACGCCGAGAACAACCTGCTCACGCGGGGCCAGGAAGTGATGGTGGACGTGAACGCCGCCGAAGCCGTCGACATCGAGCTGCAGCCCGGGGAGTTCTCGCTGCATCACGTGCGCCTGGTGCACGGGTCCGACCCAAACAACGCCAACTATCGCCGCATCGGGTACGCCGTCCGCTATATTCCGACGTACGTGCGCCAGACCGAGGGACCACGCGACAGCGCCACACTGGTGCGCGGCGTTGATACCCACCACCACTTCGACCCGGAACCAGCTCCCAAGACCGATCTTGATCCCGACGCGGTGGAGCTGCACCGCCGCATCACGGAGGAAGCCAACAAGATCCTGTACCGCGGCACCGACAAGCGCAACCCGAAGTAGGCGATCGTCGATCGCGCTGTCAGGGCTTTTCGGCGCACGCAGGGCGAAAAAGAGTTGCACAGAGCGGGATCCGATCAGAATCTCGCTGTCACCGGCGGAAGTCCACGACAACCCAGCGAAGATAGAACAAAGCGCGATCACGCGCTGGCCCGGGAGGAGAAGACCAATGGAATACGCAACCGGCATCGCCCTGCTGGCCGTGTTTGTGGCGGTCGTCGCGCTGATCGTGCGCGGCCAGAGCCCGGTCATCATGCTGCTGCTGCTCGCCATTGTGTGGGCGGTTATCGCCGGGATCGGCGTGCAGGATATACAGGCCAAGGTGCTGCAGGATGGAGGCGTGAAATATGCCAGCGCCGTCATCGCCATCGTGTTCGGGGCCTGGTTCGCGCAAGTGCTGATTCAAACGGGCATCGCGGAGAGCGTGATTCGCTTCGCCGCAGAGCTCGCAGGAGATCGGCCTTTAGTGGCTGCGCTCATCATCAACCTGGTGACTGCGCTGTTGTTCACTGGAATGTTCGGGGTGGGGGCGGCCATCGCTGTCGGGGTGGTTGCGCTCCCGATCCTGATGAGTCAGGGAATACCGGCGCGTGTCGCGGCGCCCGCTTTCACCATGGGCATCGGCGCCGGGATGTATGTGAATCCGACGTTGTTCGGCCAGTTCAAGGCGCTCTTCCCGGGTATCGAGTACGAGGCCCCATGGTCAAACTTCTGGAGGATCGGCATGGGCGTGTACGTGCTGTGCGCCTGGCTGATGATCTACTTCAACTTGCGCGTCCTGGGTGCACGCAAGATGGCCAGCGTGGATACGGCTGCGGGGGAACCGCGCAAGCGCACTCCCCACTACACTTTCGTGGCGCCGATGGTTCCGGTTTTCATGATCTGGGTTTTCAAGTGGGAGATCATTCCCACTTTTCTGGTGAGCATCGTGCTGGCCTTGGCGTTGACTTGGAAAGACCGCAGCTTCCAAGAGCACCTCAACTTGTTCAACAAGACCTTCTACGACGCGTTTCCAGACATCGCCACCATCGCCGCGCTGTGGACTATCTGCGGGATGATCATCGTCGCCGGTCAGATGCCGCAGATTTCGGGCGCACTGCGCCCTATCTTCGCGCCGATTCTGCCGCACAACAATGTCCAGGCGGCGCTGTTCTTCGGGCTCATCGGCGGAGTCCTGAGCATCTACCGCGGGCCACTGGTGGTGGTCGGCACCGGAGCAGCGCTTCTGGCAATCCTGCTGTCCGGCCAAGAGATCCCGGTGCCCTACCTGTACGCGCTGTGGCTCGGTCCCACTGTCATGCAGGGCAGCGTCGACCCGACCAACTCCTGGACGCTGTGGACGATCGGTTACACCAAAGTGTCGCACGGGCAATTCTTGAAAACGGCACTGCCATTCGGCTGCCTCATGGTGGCTATCAACTCGGCGATCTGCTATGCGCTGCTCGGCCACAGTTAAGAATCGGCGCATGAGTCCGAGCCAGGGCTATCGGATCGGCATCGACGTCGGCGGCACCTTTACCAAGGCTGTGCTGATCGACAACGCGACGCTCGAAGTGGTGGAACGCTGCTCGGTCCTGACCACTCACAGCGACGCCCGCGGAGTGGCACGCGGTGTCATCGAAGTGTTCCGCGCCGTGCTTGAGCGCTCGTGCGTGCATCCGCGCGAGGTCATGTTCCTGGCGCACAGCACGACGCAGGCAACCAACGCGCTGCTGGAAGGCGATGTCGCTGCGGTAGGCGTCCTCGGCATGGCCAGTCGGGTCGAGGCGTTGTTGGCCAAGAGCCAGAGCAGCATCAAGGATATCGAGCTGGCGCCGGGTCGCAGGCTCCGGCCCGCGCATCGCTTTCTGACCACCGATGCGCTGAACGGTCATTCGGTGCAGCAAATGCTGGAGGACCTTCGATCCGAAGGCGTGGAGGTGATCGTCGCCAGCAGTGCGTTCGGTGTGGACGATCAAACCGGCGAGGAGTTGGTGATGCGCACGGCCAACGCTCTGGGTCTGCCGGCCACGGGAGGCCACGAGATCAGCAAGCTTTACGGGCTAACGACCAGAACGCGCACCGCTGTGATCAACGCCAGCATTCTGCCGAGGATGATCGCCACTGCCGACATGACCGAAGCCAGCGTGCGCGAGGCGGGCATCGAGGCACCGCTCATGATCATGCGCGGCGACGGGGGCGTGATGGACATCCGCGAGATGCGCCGCCGTCCGGCGGTGACGATGCTGTCGGGCCCGGCCGCCAGCGTCGCCGGCGCTCTCATGCACCTGAGGGTCTCCGACGGCATTTACTTCGAAGTGGGCGGCACCAGCACCAACATCGGTGTCATCCGCAACGGACGCCCGACAGTGAAGCACGCTCGGGTCGGCGGTCACGACACCTATGTCAACTCGCTCGATGTGCGGGTGATCGGAATCGCAGGCGGGAGCATGGTGCGCGTGCGCGGCAACGAGATCCTCGATGTCGGTCCCCGCAGCGCGCATATTGCCGGCCTGCCCTATGCGGCGTTCTCACAGGCCGGGCAGATTCGGGATCCCGAGCTGGAGCTGTTCTGTCCGAGGCCAGGAGACCCAGACGATTACGTCGCAATCCGGACGCGCGATGGCTCCCGCTACGCTATCACCAACACCTGCGCGGCGAACCTGCTCGGCTATGCCAAGCCCGGTTGGCATGCGCACGGAAACGCGGACGCGGTACGCGTTGCCATGGCGCCTCTGGCGGCCCGTCTGGGCGTAACGGTCGAGGAGGTCGCGCGCCGTATTCTCGAGCAAGCCGCAAACAAAGTGGTCCCTGTGGTGGAAGGCCTGCTCGTTGAATACGCGCTGGACCGCGATCAGGCCCTGCTGGTGGGCGAGGGAGGCGGAGCCGCTGCCCTCATTCCCTTCGTCGCGCAGCGCATGGGGCTCGCCTTCCGCATCTCACGCGATGCCGAAGTGATTTCCTCCATCGGAGTGGCGCTGGCGCTGGTGCGCGAGACGGTGGAACGGGTCATCCCCAACCCCGCTCCAGAGGACCTGCAACGCATCAAGCGCGAAGCGTTCGATGCCGTGGTCAAGCTCGGCGCCGCGCCAGAGAACGTCGAAGTCATGATCGAAGTGGATGCGCGGGCTCAGCGCGTCCGTGCCACCGCGACCGGCGCATCCGAAATGCGCGCCCAGGAGCTCTTGAGGGATGTGTCGGAAGAGCAGGCACGCGCCATAGCAGCGGAGTCGATGGGCCTGCCGCCCGCCAACGTCAGACTGGTGGCGGCGACAGATCAAATGCGCGTGTTCCAGGGTGAGGTCGAAGAGCGGAAGCTGCGCTGGTTCAGGCGGCGCCGCACGCCCGTGCGCGCGATCGACCGGGAGGGTGTGATCCGCGTCCAGCGCAGCCACGCTCTGGTGATCGGCGGCAGCGCTGGCAACGGGCTGGACCAGCTGCGCCGCGTGTGGGAGCAGGTGACGGTTTACAACGGCGACAGCGTGATCACGCCTGACGTCTTCGTGATTGCGGGTCGTAGGGTTGTGGATCTGTCCGGCGTCACGGGGCTGGACCAGGCGCTCGCCATCGGCCGCAGCGAGCTGGACGGGCTCGCGCCGGAAACGCCAGTCGCGTTCATCAGCGTACAGGGTGCGCGTGGCATATGACATCGGCAGCAGAGCCGCGCAATAACGCGCTCGTGCAGTCACCGGCTCTAACAACGCGCGAGCTCGCTGATTGGCTGCTGCTGGAGGATGCCATGTTCCAGCGCGTCCCGCAGACGGCACGTTCCACCTTGCTCGACGCAGCCCTCGAGGAAGGGTACGCGTGCGCCGAGGCGGTCAGGCGCAACTGGGGCACGGATCCCTGGACCATTGCGCGTGAGCTCAATATCGGCGTCGCAGAGAGCCACGCTGATGCAGGCTTTGGGAGCGTGGTCGTGCTTGCCGATTACTCTCAGCCACCGCCGCGCATCACGCTGTACTCAAACGCCATTGCACAACTGCAGCGCCACTTCGCAGGTTCGCCGCTGGACGCGCCGGACTACAAGGCGGTGTTTCTCGCTCATGAGCTGTATCATCATCTCGCGCGCCTTGCTCCAGAACGATCGCTCACTCGCGGCTATCGGGTCACGTTGCTGCGGCTAGGACGCTGGTGCTGGACTTCTGGCATTGCGGGCTTGGAAGAGATCGCTGCGGGGGCGTTCGCTCAGAGCTTGCTGAGTTTGTCGTTTCACCTGCGTTTGCTCGAGACGCTTTGGGCGCGGCGGGAACCGGTTGCGCAGGATGAGGGAGCACTGCGATGAAGAACAACACGCGGCGCCAGATGCTGAAGGCGCTGGGCACAGCGGCTCTGGCGGCGAGCGTGCCGCCGCTGGCCGCACAGCAGACGCTCGCGTTTACCCCAGAGCCAGGAGCCAAACTCAAACTGATGCGCTGGCGCCGTTTCATTCAAGCCGACGAGGATTTCTGGAACGCGAATACCAGGAAGTTCACTCAAGTCACCGGTGTCGATGTACAGATCAGCAACGAGGGATTTGACGACATCAGGCCCAAGCTGGCGCTGGCTGCGAACATTGGTACCGGACCGGATGTCGCGCTCGGCTGGCTCGAGGACCCGCATTTCTTTCCCGACAAGCTCGTCGATCTGAGCGATCTGGCCAACTACCTGGGTGCGAAGTACGGCGGCTGGTTCGATATTGCGCACCGCTATGGCACGCTTGCCTCGGGTCCGGGGAAGGGCCGCTGGATCGGTCTCCCGTTGGGGTGCGGCGGGGCGTTGCTCAACTACCGCGTGTCCTGGATGCGCGAGGCGGGGTTCGAACGTTTCCCGACCGATCTTCCGGGATTTCTGAAGCTATGCCAGAGAATGTCCAAGAACGGGCATCCGCCCGGCTTCGCCATCAGCCATGCGACCGGCGATGGCGAAACCTGGCTGCACTCGCTGCTGTGGGCGCACGGGGGCAAGATGGTGGACGACCGGAACAACGTGGTCATCAACAGCCCCGAAACCGTCGCTGCGATCGAATACGTTCAGGAACTCTACAAGACGTTCATCGATGGTGTCCTGGCCTGGACCGGTGTCAGCAACAACAACGCTTTTCTTGAAGAAAAGATCAGCCTCACCTCGAACGGGGTGTCGATCTACTGGGTTGCAAAGAGCTCCAAGGACCCGCGCCAGCAGGCGATTGCCGCAGATATGGATCACGCCATCCATCCGCTCGGACCGGTGGGGCGCTCCATGGAGCTGCACCTGCTGTCTCAGGCGATGGTCTTCCAATACACGAAATATCCGAACGCCGCCAAGGAATACCTGCGTTTCATGTGGGAGCGCGACCAGTACCAGCCCTGGCAGGATGCCGCGTACGGCTACATGAGCCCCCCGCTCAAGGCCTACACGCAGACCCCGCTGTGGTCGTCTGACCCCAAGCTGGTGCCGTTCCGGGATGTGGCGAAGCGCATGGTGTGGAGCGGCTACGCCGGCGAGGTCGGCTACGCGTCGGCCGGCGTGCTCGCAGACTGGATCGTGACCGACATGTTCGCGCAGGCGGTGAGCGGCCAGAGATCCGCGAAGGAAGCTGCGGCGGAAGCCGAGCGGCGGGCGAAGCGCCACTATCGGGCGTGAGCGGCACGGATGCGATCAGTACCCAAGCTGTGAACAGGGCCCTTCCGCCCTTCCCGCGCAGGGGCGGGAAACTGGCTTGCCAGTTTTAGAACTTCCCGAACTTCAGATACGCCTGCTGCGGGTCCATCCCTGCCAGGATTGCGGTGCGGACCGAGTTCTCGGTTTGCAGGACCTGCTCGGTCTTGGCGATGACCTGTTCCGCCATGGCGGCCGGGACGATGACGACACCGTCACGGTCAGCCAGGAGGAAATCGCCCGTGCTGATGGTGACTTCGCCGATCGTGATCGGTTCGCCGAAGCGATCGGGGATCCAACGGCCGACGATATCCTTCGGGGTGGTGAAGGTGCAGAACACCGGGAAGCCCAGCTCGAGGATGAAATCGGTGTCGCGGCAGCCGCCGTCGACCACATAACCGCGCACCCCGCGGAAGTTGAGCGTTTCCGCCGACAGCTCGCCCATCAACGCGATCTCGTGGGTGTTGGGTTGACAGACCAGCACCTTGCCGGGCGGCGCCTTTGACAACAAACCAGTCCACTGCACCAGAGTGTCGTGCGGGTCGCGCGTCATGTCGATGTGCCCGCTGACGGTGTAGATCTCGCCCGCCAGCTTCTTGGTCGGGTCGAGCGACTTGATGTTTGCCGGTAAGACGCAGCGCCCTTGCCCCATCCCGCGCAGCACGTCATGCACCGCCGCCGCGTAGCAATTCAGCAGCCGCGCAGCGAACGCATCGGATCGATCGCTCAGGTGGCCCTCCCTGCACGTCTCGGGATCATTTTGGCGCTAGTGTCCAGCCTGCGCGGCGGCGGCCGTCTCTTCGCTCGGGCTTGCGGGTCGGCCGCGCAGGCCGATCAGTTCGTTGACGACCAGCGCACCGACGACCACCAGCCCTCCGATCAACGCGAGCCGGCCCGGACGCTCGCCGACCACCAGCCAGGTCGAACCCGTCCCGAACACGATCTCCATCACCGCCAGCAGGCCGATTTCCGCTGCTCTCAACCGCGGCGCGGCGGCGAGCATGAACAAGCAGCCGATCCCCAGTTGCACGACGCCCATGATAGCAAGCAGTGCGAAATCCCTCGCTGTCGCCTCAAATGGGATTGCGAGCGGCAGCGTCATGATCATGGAGAACAGCCCAGACAGCACGAGCGTGGGAATCATGTCC
>Ga0187776_10001922_pt1 | contig 10517 bp, 11 predicted proteins | sample 0216_BV02_MP12_2_FD_132426 | JGI IMG/M metagenome (GOLD analysis project Ga0187776, IMG submission 132426) | Tropical peat soil microbial communities from peatlands in Department of Meta, Colombia - 0216_BV02_MP12_20_MG | ecosystem: Environmental > Terrestrial > Soil > Wetlands > Peat | place...
CCGATCCCACAGCGGCATGAGCCCCGAATTATCGAACGGTGACCCAGGCAGCGGAATGGGTCGCACGGCCCATCTTTGAACGCGACTCGGCCCACGCCGCTTGACGTTTCGCTACTTGCTTGAAAAATGGATACGCCGTGCCGCTCCGCATCGCCGCCGCAACCGCGACGATCGTCGCTCTCGTTCTCGCGTCCGCCGCTCAGGCAGGCCAGCGCAGCGGGTTCCAGCTGCAGCTCGCCCGCGCGCTCCGAGCGCCCCACGTGAGCCCGGCGGAGACCGGCGCGATCGCCCTCGATCTTCAAACCGGCCGGATCCTCTTCGCGCAGAACGCCCACCTCGCGCTTCGGCCCGCGTCGAACGAGAAGCTCGCCACAACCTATGCCGCGCTCACGGCGCTGGGCCCCTCCTTCCGGATCGAGACGGACGTTCTCGGCGACGGGAGCCAGAGCGGGACGACCTGGCACGGGAACCTCGTGCTCAAGGGCTACGGGGACCCGTCATTGAACGCTGCCGAGGTCGTCTCGCTCGCCCATCAGGTGGCCGCGGCCGGAATCAGGCATGTGACGGGCGGGATCCTCGGGGACGAGAGCTGGTTCGACTCCCGCCGGACCGGGGTCGGCTGGAAGGCGGACTTCTACCTTCATCAATCGCCGGCCCTCTCCGCGCTGATCGTCAACCGGGGCTGGACAGGCCGTTACGAGACGCCGCGACCGGCGCTCTATGCCGCGCAACTGTTCCATAGCGACCTGACGCGGGCCGGAGTCAGCGTGACAGGCGGAGCAGCGCTCGGAGTCGCGGCTTCCGATGCGATCCAACTCGCGGACGTGGAGTCACCCCCCGTTTCCGCTCTCGTCCGCCACATGGATGTCTACTCCGACAACTTCTACGCAGAGATGCTGCTGAAGGAGGTCGGGGCCGTCCAGGGGAGCGCGGGCTCCGCGGCCGCCGGCGTCGCGGTGACGCGGCGGCTCCTTGTGGCGGCCGGCGTCCCGCTCGTCGGCGTACGGATCGTCGACGGCTCGGGTCTCTCGCTCGTCGACCGCTGGACGCCGGCCGGGCTGGGGGCGCTCCTGAGGACGATGTGGCTCGACCCGGACCTGCAGCCCTACATCGTCCCGGCCCTGCCGATCGCGGGCGAGACAGGGACGCTCGAGCACCGCATGCGCACAGGCCCGGCGCGCGGACACGTGCGGGCGAAGACGGGAACGACGGACAATTCGTCGGCCCTCTCGGGCTTCGTCGGCGACCGGTACGTCTTCTCGATCCTCGAGAACGGCCGCCCGGTCAAGACGTTCTATGCCGAGCAGTCGCAGAATCACTTCGCGCAGGTGCTTGCCCGCGCCGCGTCCTAGGACTCGAGCAGCTCCAAGAGGTCGCTCTCGGACAGGATCGGCACCTCGATCTTCTGGGCCTTCGTCAGCTTCGATGCGCCCGGCTGATCGCCCGCGACCAGTCCCGTCGTCTTCGCCGAGACCGAGTCGGTCACCTTGGCGCCGAGCGCCTCGAGCCGCGCCTTCGCGTCGTCGCGAGAGAAGCCTTCGAGTGTGCCGGTGATGACGTACGTGCTGCCCGTGAGCGGGCCCTCGCGAGGCCGTTCTTCGTCGCTCAGCTCGAAGCGGAGCCCGAGCTCGCGGAGCTCCTGGACGAGGGCACGGTTCTGATCGTCCGCAAACCAATCAACCACGTCTTCGGCGCGGTCGGCGCCGAAGCCCTCGACCTCGGCGACCTCCTCGGGAGTCGCTGCGATCAAGGCGTCGACGGTGCCGAAATGACTCGCGAGGTTGCGAGCCAGCACCCAGCCGATTCCGGGGATGTTCAGGCCGAGGAGGACGCGGGAGAACGACACCTGCTTGGAGCGCTCGATCGACTCGATCGCGGCGCTCGCGGAGATCTCCGCAAAACCCTCGACCTCGACCAGCTGCTCCTTCGTCAGCCGGTAGAGGTCCGGCAGCGATCGTACGAGGCCCTTCTCCCACAGGACGCGGATCGTTTGCTCGCCGACGCCGTCGATGTCGGCAACGCCGGTCCAGTTGATCAACGTCTCGAGACCGCGAGACGGGCAGGCGCGATTCGGGCAGCGGTGCATCGCCTCGCCTTCCGGCTTCACGATCTCGGTGCCGCAGAGCGGGCAGTGCGTCGGCATCCGGAACTCCTTCGTCCCCCGCCGATGCGGTCCCGCAGGGCCGACGATCTGCGGGATTACGTCGCCGGCGCGCTGGACGATGACATCGTCGCCCTTGCGGATCTGCTTGCGATTGACGTCCTCTTCATTGTGCAGCGTCGCGCGCGAGACGGTGACGCCGCCGACTTGCACCGGCTCCATGATCGCCCAGGGATTGAGAGCACCGGTCCGGCCCACGCGGATGCGGATGTCGAGCAGTCGCGTCACCGCCGTCATCGGCGCCCACTTGTAGGCACGCGCCCAGCGCGGACGGGAGTGCAGGGCTCCAAGCCGTCGCTGCTGGTCGAGGGAGTCCACCTTGATCACGACGCCGTCGATCTCGTAGTCCAGATCCAGCCGCCGCTTCTCCCACTCGACGCAGGCGGCGGCGACATCGTCGATCGATGCGAGTCGCTCGGCGTACGGATTGGTGCGCAGACCGTGCTCGCGCAGCCACTCGAGCATCTCGAACTGCGTCTCGAACTCGACGCCTTCGCGATAGCCGGCGCCGTAGACCCAAATCGAGAGCGGCCGGTCGGCGGTGATCGCCGAGTTCTTCTGCCGGAGGCTCCCGGCCGCCGCGTTGCGTGGATTCGGCGCGAGCTTCTGATTCGTTCCGGCGAGACGCTCGTTCAGCTCCCGGAAACCCGAGATGGGAAGGTAGACCTCGCCCCGGACCTCGATCACGGCCGGAGGGTCTCCCTCCAGGCGCAGGGGAATCGCCCTGATCGTGCGCAGGTTGGGTGAGACGTCCTCGCCTTGCACGCCGTCGCCGCGAGTCGCCCCGCGCACGAGGATGCCGTTCTCGTACGTCAGGTTGACCGCAAGCCCGTCGATTTTCGGCTCGAGGACGTAGTTGACCGACTCGTGGGTGAGGAGGCGCTTGCGGATGTCGTCGTCCCACTTCCGCAGCCCCTCCTCGGTCGTCACCTTCTCGAGCGAGCCCATCGGCTCCAGGTGACGGACTTTCTCGAACCTGTCCGACAGGCCACCGACCCGCCGTGTCGGAGAGTCGGGCGTGGCGAGTTCGGGATGCTCGGCCTCGAGCGCAAGCAGCTCGTCGAAGAGAGCGTCGTACGCGGCGTCCTCCATGATCGGCGCGTCCTCGACGTGATAGGCGATGAGCGCCCGGTTCAGAACCTCGCGCAGCTCGGCGGCGCGAGCCGCGGCGGTCGTGGTTCTAGAGGACGCCAAGGAGCTCCTCGGCCGTCTCGACGATGGCATCGGGCTCCTCCGCCTCGAGCCGCTCTCGATCGTGGATCCGTCCCCACGTCACTGCGACGGCGAACATGCCCGCAGCCTTGGCGGCACGGACGTCGAACGGCGAGTCGCCGACGTAGGCGGTATCCGCCGGTTCGGCTCCCAGGCGCTCGGCGGCGAGCAGGAGAGGACCAGGGTCGGGCTTGTGCCGCTCCGTCTCATCCCCGCCCACGACCGTCTCGAAGAGATGGCCGAGGGGCACCTGCGCGAAGGCGAGGTCGACTGTGGCGCCGCGTTTCGCCGTGACGACGCCGAGCCGGCGCCCCTCCTCGTGCAGACGCACGAGCACGTCCTCCATCCCCGCACAGGCCTCGAGAGCGTCGTGCAGCGGTTCGTTGTGGGCGCGATAGACGTCCACCAGCCTGTCGACCTGGTCGGGCGCGAACGCCCGCATCTGGGCCTCGAGGCCGGGGCCGCCGACCGTTTGCAGCAGCTCCTCGTCGGAATAGTCACGGCCAAGCACCTCCCGCGTGGCGTGCCTCATCGAGGCGAGGATGATCGCGCCGGAGTCGACGACGGTACCGTCGAGATCGAACAGAACCACCGGAAACCGCATACGCCCCGATCGTATCGGCGCCGTCATTAGGCTCCGGACCGTGGCCGAGGTGACCGACTTTCGCTACCTGGTCGTCCCTCACACGCACTGGGATCGCGAGTGGTACCTGCCGTTCGAGCAGTTCAGGCTGCGGCTCGGCGCGGTCGTCGACGGGGTGATCGATACGCTCGAGCTCGACGACTCCTTCACGTCCTTCACGCTCGACGGGCAGGCGATCGTGCTCGAGGACTATCTGGAGGTGCGGCCCGAGAACGAGGGGCGGTTGCGGTCGCTGCTCGCCGCCGGCCGACTCGAGGTCGGCCCGATGTACATCCTGCCCGACGAGATCCTCGTCGGCGGGGAATCGCTCGTTCGCAACCTGCTGCTCGGCCGACGGGTCTGCCGCCGCTTCGGCGTCGAGCCGAGCGGGGCGGGTTACCTGCCCGACAGCTTCGGCCACCCGGCGCAGCTGCCTCAGATCCTGGCCGGTTTCGGTATCCGGACGTTTCTCTTCTCGCGTGGACTGGGGGACGAGCTCGACGACGTCGGCGTGGTCTTTCGCTGGCAGGCCGGCCCGGCCGAGGTGGTCGCCTGCCAGATGCTGCCGCACTACGACAATTTCGCCCGCCTGACCTGGTACCACGACGCCGAGCAGCGCCTGAGAAGCATCGTGAAAGCCTTCGGCGAGCTCGTAGGCGAGGCAGGTGGCGACGAGATCCTGCTCGCGAACGGCTCCGACCACCTTCCGGTCGAGCCCGAGCTGCCCGAGATCCTCGCGGAGCTGGCCCGGACGCTCGGAGCGAAGCTCAGGATCGGCCGCTACGACGAGCACGCGCCCGACCCGGAGGGGCTGCCGGCGCATCAGGGGGAGGTCGTCGGCAGCCGCCTCCAGAACGTCCTTCGCGGCGTCAACTCGGCCCGGATCTATCTCAAGCAGGCGAACGAGCACGCGGAGCGGCGGCTGCTCTCGATCGAGACGGCGGCGGCACTGCGGACGCTGCGGGGAGACGCGCCCTATCCGGCCGCCGACCTGCGGCTCGCGTGGCGCGACCTGCTGCGCAACCACCCGCATGACTCGATCTGCGGCTGCTCGTGCGACGAGGTGCACCGGGACATGCTCGTCCGCTACGAGCAGCTCGGCCGGACGCTGGATTTCGTGGAGCGGGAGGCGCTCGGAATCGGCGGCGCCTTCGTCAACACGCTTCCGTTCCGCCGGCGGCGGCTCGTCGACGGGGAGCTGTACGAGCTCGACGGTTTCTGCGGACGCCGGCCCACGCCTGCCAGCGCCCAGAAGCCGACGTTCGACCTCGACGAGATCGCGGAGCTTCTCTTCTTCGAGGACGAGCCGGACATCGGGGACCTGTACACGTTTTGCCCCTCGGGCAAGACCACGTCAGCTCGACTGGTGGGCACGCGAGGCGAGATAGATGCGCTTGTACTGCAACACGAGCTTCCCGGGGTTCGGATCGAGACGACCATTCGCTCGATGCCGGGTCTCGACGGCGTCGAGCTCACGAGCGTCGTCGAGAACGAGGCGGACGACCACCGGCTCCGCGTCCTCGTTCGTTCCGACTGCGACGCGGAGGAGGTTCGCGCTGAGAGCCAGTTCACCGTCGTCCGGCGGCCCCTCGGCACACCTCAGGCGCGCACTCAGTGGGTCGAGCCCCCGGTGCCGACCGCACACATGCTCGGCGCCGTCGCGCTGGGGCCGCTCGTCCTGCTGACGAAGGGGTTGCCCGAGTACGAGTCGAGCGCCGACGGGCTCCGCCTCACGCTGCTCCGCTGTGTCGGAACGATCTCGCGGCCGTCGGGCCTCGCGACGCGGCCGATCGCCGCCGGGCCGGAAATCGCAACGCCGGAAGGACAGTGCCGTGGCCACCACGTGTTCGAGTACGCGCTGCGCTTCGACGGCGACGCGCTCTCGAACGCGGCTCTCGTCCGGGCAAGCCAGGACTACCGGACCGACTTCCTCCGCGGCGATCCTTTCGAGCCGCCGCTCGAGCTCGCCGGAGACGTCGCCTTCTCCTGCCTCAAGGAAACGGAGGACGGCAGCGGTCTCGTCCTGCGCGTCTTCAACCCGAATCCGCAACGCGAGGCGCTGACCCTGAGCCTGCCCGCCCGCCGCATCCGTCTGGACGAGGAGGAGGACGTCGGCGGCGGCTTCAAGCTCGCCCCGGGCGAGATCGCGACCTTTCTAATAGGCGACTGAAACGAGGTACAGGCCCCACGGAGGCGCCGTTGCTCCCGCCTCGGGACGCGAGCGGCCGTCGAGCAGCTCTCGGAGCGTGCACGGTGCATCGACCATCGTCCCGACGAGGCTGCGCACCATGTGGCGGAGGTAGCTGTCGGCCGTGATCTCGAAGTCGAGATGGTCGCCGTGGCGGATCCACTCCGCCCGCTCGACGACGCGCGTGAAGACCTGATGCTGCGTCTGCGTCGGCGTGAAGGCACGGAAGTCGTGCTCCCCGAGGAGCTCGCACGCCGCCCCCGCGAGCGCCTCCTCGTTGAGCGGTCGCGGCAGCCACCAGCTTCGCCGAACCTCGAACGGCGACGGCGTGCCCCGCGTGAAGAGCCGGTAGCGGTAGCCGCGCGAGCGCGCGGAATGGCGGGCGTGGAAGCCATCGGGCGCGGGTGCAGCCGAGAGAACGGTGATCTCGTCCGGCAAGCGCGGGTTGAGCGCCGCCGCCGCTCGCTCCGCCGGCGGCCCGCCTTCGACGTCGACCGAGAGCACCTGTCCCAGCGCGTGGACGCCCGTGTCGGTGCGACCGGCCGCTGCAAGGCCGTCGACGGACTCGAACGTCGCCCCCAGCGCCTCGCGTACCGCCGCCTCGATCGTCGGAAGGCCCGGCTGGGCGGCCCACCCGCGGAAGGGAGTGCCGTCGTATTCGAGCGTCAGGATGAGTCGCACGTCAGGGCCGCCTGACGCTGTTTGTCAGGCCTGCCTTATGATCTACTGATTTGCACACTTTCCGCTACACTCTACTTGATGTCCGACGAGCATACCTTTCTCCTCCAGCGCGTCCAGCCGGCGATGGTCGGGCTCATCGACGGCTCGCTGTCGACGCTCGCGCCGATCTTCGCAGTCGTGCTTGCCTCCCACGACACCCGCTTCGCCTTCATCGCCGGCCTCGCGACGTCGATCGGCGCAGCGATCAGCATGGGCTTCTCGGAGGCCCTGTCCGACACGGGTGAGCTCACGGGCCGCGGCAGCCCCTGGAGTCGCGGGCTGATCACGGGAGGCGGGACTTTCCTCGGAGGCATCCTCCACTCGCTGCCGTTCCTGATCTCGAACTACCGCGTCGCGCTCTTCTTCGCGATTGCTGTGGTCGCGTTCGAGCTCGTGATGCTCGCGTACTTCCGTTACCGCTTCTTTCAGGACACGTTCATCCGAGCGCTTGGAATCGTCACGTTCGCCGGGGTGCTCATCGCCGCGGTCAGCGCCGGACTGGGAAGCCTCCTGGGCTCCCCGGTGAGCGGCTAGCCACTAAGGCTCGAAATCGACCAGCTCGAGATAGACCATCTCGGCAGCGTCGCCGGGACGGTGGCCGAGCTTGACGATCCGCGAGTAGCCGCCGGGCCGGTCCGCCATTCGCGGCCCGACGTCTGCGAAGAGCTTGTGCACGACCTCCTGCGACCGCAGGACGGAAAGCGCCTGCCGGCGCGCGTGGAGGTCGCCGCGCCGGCCTAGCGTGATCATCTGCTCGGCGAACGGCTTGACGGCCTTCGCCTTCGCCTCGGTGGTCCGGATTCTGCCGTGCTCGATGAGCGAGCACGTGAGGTTCGAGTACAGCGCCTTGCGGTGCGCCGCGTCGCGGCCGAGCTTCTTGCCTGTCCGTGCGTGGCGCATCGTTGCCCTACTCGAAGCCGCCCGAGCCGTTCTCGCCGCGGAGGTGGAGACCGTGCTGGCCGAGCGTCTCGCGTACCTCCTCGATCGACTTCTTGCCGAAGTTCGGGATCGCGGCCAGCTCCTGCTCGGTCTTCATCACGAGGTCGCCGATCGTCTCGATCCCCACCCGCTTGAGGCAGTTGTACGAGCGGACGCCGAGCTCGAGCTCCTCGATCGGGAAGTTCTCCATCCCGTGTGCGAGCGCGGCCTCGGGCGTGACTCCGCCGTCGACCGGGGCCGCCTCACCGAAGCCCTCGATGCGGTCGAGGTCGGTGAAGATCGCAAGCTGCCGGATCAGGATCTCGGCCGCCTCCGCGAGCGCGTCCTTCGGCTCGACGGAACCGTCGGTCGTGATGTCGAGCGTGAGCTTGTCGTAGTCGGTCCGCTGGCCGACGCGAGCCGCCTCGACCTGGTACGCGACGCGGCGAACCGGCGAGAAGATCGAGTCCATCGGGATGACCCCGATCGTGTGCTGCGGCCCTCGGTTCAGCTCCGCCGGCGAATAGCCGCGACCGCGGCCGATCGTCAGCGTCACCTCGAGCCTGCCCTTGTCGGACAGGTTCGCGATCTCGAGCTCCGGGTTGAGGATCTCGAGGTCGGCCGGCGCCTCGATGTCGGCGGCCGTCACCGAGCCCGGTCCCTTCTTCGCGATGTGAACCTCGATCTCGGGCGACTCCCCGTGGAGCCGTGCGACGAGGTTCTTGAGGTTGAGGATGATGTCGGTGACGTCCTCGCGGACGCCCGGCAGGGTCGTGAACTCGTGCGCCGTCCCCTCGACCTTGACGGACGTGACGGCGGCGCCCTCCAGCGAGGAGAGCAGCACGCGCCGCAGCGAGTTGCCGAAGGTATGACCGAAGCCGCGGTCGAGCGGCTCGATCACGAAGACCCCACGGTGGTCGTCCACGTCCTCGTGGACGATCTTCGGGATCTGGAAATCCATTTCTCTAGTAGCCAAGAAAACTCCCTCTTTCAATTTGCCTTCCGAAAAAGGCGGGCATTCTACTTCGAATAGAGCTCGACGATCAGCTGCTCCTGCACCGGCGTGTCGATCTCGTCGCGTTCGGGCTGCTTCAGCACCTTCCCGGTCAGCCCGTCATGGTCGGCCTGGAGCCACGGAGCGACCGTCGAGACGAGATCCGTCGCGTCGCGGATCACCTGCTGCGCAGACGAGCTCTGCGGAACGGTGATCACATCGTCCGGGCGCACCTGATAGCTGGGGATGTTGACCCGCCGCCCGTTGACCTGGAAATGGCCGTGGCGGACGAGTTGCCGCGCCTGCGCGCGCGAGGCGGCGAAGCCGAGCCGGTAGACGACGTTGTCGAGCCGGGTCTCGAGCATCCGCAGCAGCTCCTCACCCGTGACGCCGGAGCGCTTGGCCGCCTTCTCGTAGTAGGTGCGGAACTGCTTCTCCAGGAGGCCGTAGTAGCGGCGCGCCTTCTGCTTCTCGCGCAGCTGCAGCAGGTACTCGCTCTGCTTGATGCGGCCCCGGCCGTGCTCTCCCGGCGGGTACGAGCGGCGCTCGATGGCGCACTTCTCCGTCAGGCAGCGCTCGCCCTTGAGGAACAGCTTCATCCCCTCGCGGCGGCAGATGCGACACTTCGGCCCCAAATCTCTAGCCATACAGCTCGCGCGCCATCAGACGCGTCTCCTTTTTCTCGGCCGGACGCCGTTGTGCGCCTGCGGCGTCACGTCCCGCACTGACAGAATCTCGAGCCCGGCCGCCTGGAGCGAGCGGATCGCGGTCTCGCGGCCGGACCCCGGCCCCTTGACGAATACCTCGACCTTCTGCAGGCCGTGCTCCATCCCCTTGCGAGCGGCGGCGTCTGCGGTCACCTGCGCGGCGAACGGCGTCGACTTGCGGGAGCCTTTGAAGCCGGCCGAGCCCGCGGACTCCCAGGCGATGACGTTCCCCTCGCGGTCGGTGAGGGCGACGATCGTGTTGTTGAAGCTCGTCTTGATGTGCGCCTGGCCGATCGCGATGTTCTTGCGGACGCGCCGGCGCGTGCGGCCGCGTGTGGCCGCTGCTCTGCGAGGAGGCGCCAAGCTACTTCGCCGCCTTCTTGCCGCGTCCGACGGTCTTCTTCGGGCCCTTGCGCGTGCGTGCGTTCGTCTTCGTCCGCTGCCCGTTCACCGGCAGGCCACGCCGGTGGCGGATCCCACGATACGAGCCGATCTCGCCGAGCCGCTTGATCGCCTGCTGCCGGTCACGGCGCAGGTCGCCCTCGACCTCGAGGTTCGAATCGATGTAGTTGCGCAGCTTCGTGACCTCTTCGTCGGTGAGGTCCTTGACCTTGGTGTCCGGGCTGAGGCCGAGCTCGGCGGCGATCTTCCTCGCCGTCGGCTGGCCGATGCCGTAGATGTAGGTCAGCCCAATCTCGAGGCGCTTCTGGTTCGGAAGGTTGACTCCGGCGATACGTGCCACGCGCTTACCCCTGCCTCTGCTTGTGCCGAGGGTTGCTGCAGATGACCATGGTCGTGCCGTGCCGCTTGATGACGCGGCAGCGCTCGCACATGGGCTTGACGGACGGACGGACTTTCATACTGGGCTCCTCACCGATGCCGGTAGGTGATTCGGCCGCGGCTGAGGTCGTAGGGGCTGAGCTCGACCTTGACCTTGTCGCCCGGGAGGATCCGGATGTAGTGCTTCCGCATCTTCCCGGAGATGGTCGCGAGCA
>Ga0187776_10001926_pt1 | contig 10508 bp, 12 predicted proteins | sample 0216_BV02_MP12_2_FD_132426 | JGI IMG/M metagenome (GOLD analysis project Ga0187776, IMG submission 132426) | Tropical peat soil microbial communities from peatlands in Department of Meta, Colombia - 0216_BV02_MP12_20_MG | ecosystem: Environmental > Terrestrial > Soil > Wetlands > Peat | place...
CAGGTGCTCGGATCAGGGCCGGTCGCGCTCGCGCTCGCGATCCGGGACCTCGCCGCCGTCACGAGCCTGCGCGAAGCGGGCGTATCCGAGGACCAAGTCGAGGCCTGCGTCGAGCACGCGTCGCAGCGTCCCGAGCTGGCGATGACGCCGCCGCCCGCCGACGCGGACGAGATCCGCGCGCTCTACCAGGCCGCATATTGAGACGACGGGCCCGCCGCGGGCGGCCCGACCGATGATTTTTCGACCCCATGCGAGACTCATTCACATGAGCCGCAGAGCATGGCTTGCGTTCACCGCGATGTCGCTGATCTGGGGAATCCCCTACCTGTTGATCCGGATCGCGGTCCGGGACGGGGTCCCGCCGGGCACGCTCGCGTGGACGCGCGTCGCGCTTGCCGCGGGGCTGCTGCTGGCGCTCGCCTGGCGCGCCGGCACCCTCGGCTCGCTGCGCGGCCGGTGGCGCTGGCTTCTCGCCTACGCGGTCGCCGAGGTGACGATCCCGTTCCCGCTGATCGCCGCGGGCGAGACACACGTCTCCTCGTCGCTCGCCGCGATCGTGGTCGCGTCGGTGCCGCTGATCGGCGCGCTGCTGGCGATCCGCTTCGATCATTCCGAGCGACCGACGCCGGTTCGGGCGCTCGGGCTGGTGATGGGGTTCGGCGGGGTGGTCGCGCTCGTCGGCATCGACGTCGCGGGGCACGGCAAGGAGCTGCTCGGAACCGGCGCGATCCTCGTCGCGGCCACCGGCTACGCGATCGCGCCGATGGTCATCAAGCACCGGCTCGCCGACCGCGACCCCCGCGCCACGATCGGCGGAAGCCTCGCGATCGCGTCGGTGCTGCTGCTGCCGGTGCTCGTGCTGGACCCGCCGCACCACGTGCCCGGCGCGGGCGCGATCGCCGCCGTCGTCGCGCTCGGTCTCGTGTGCACGGCGCTCGCGTTCGTGATCTTCATGGTCTTGATCCGCGAGGCCGGTACGAGCCGTGCGACCGTGATCACGTACGTGAATCCGGTGATCGCGGTGGCGCTCGGCGTCGCGCTGCTGGGCGAGCGCCCGGGTGCGGGCGCCGTCGCCGGGCTGCTGCTGATCCTCGCCGGGTCGTGGCTCTCGACCGACGGCCGCCTCCCGCCGGGGATGGTGGAGTGGGCCGCACGCCGACGGGCGACGTTGCGTCGGGCCCCCGCGCCCGCCCCGGCCCCGGAATGCCCGAAGCTGGCGCCGGCGACCGCGCCGCAATCGGCCGGTTGAGCGATCCTGGTCGAGAAAACGACGAAACGAGCCTTTCGCGCATACGTCCGCGGCTGCGCTCAGTGCGATGCGGCTAGCGCTCGGAAAGCGACCCCTACCCGTCACGCTCGCACGCGGCGCACGGCGATATGCGAGTTGGGGTCGGAAAGCGACCCCTACCCGTCACGCTCGCGCGCAGCGCACGGCGATATACGAGTTAGGGTCGGAAATACGTCGCAATCTCGACCACGATCCGAAGCCCGTCGGAAGACGGCGCTCGCCCGACGCCGCGCGCCCCCCGCCCCTAGGAGATCTTGATCAGGATGATCGTGTTGACCGCGAACGCCAGCGCGAAGCCGATCGTCCAGCGGTTCAGGTTGCGCTCGACCAGCGAGCCGCCGCCGAACGGTCCCGCGCCGGTGCCGACGCCGAACGCGCCGGACAGGCCGGAGTCCTTGCCCGAGTGCATCAGCACAAGGAACACCAGGACGACGCAGATGAATACTTGAACGACCCCGAGGACGGTGCTCATAGTTCGCTGATGGTATCGATCGAGCGGAGGATCTCGATCGCCTCGGCGCGCAGCGTGCTGTCGAGCGCCTCGTAGTCGGCGTCGGAGAGCTTGCCGGTGCGGTGGTCGAGCTCGGCGTCGCGGATCTCTCGGTACTTGGCCTCGCGGGCGGCCTCGAGATCCGCGAGCTCGGATCGCGCGTCCCCGCCGGCGGCGCGCGCCACACGCAGCGGCGCCGACAGGAACAGGACGACCGCGAACAGGATCGCAAGCACCAGCGCGAAGCTTGCGAACGTCATCGCTCGCTCGCTCCCACCGGCTCGCGGATCGCGGTTACCGCCGGAGCCGAGGCCCGCGACGGCGCGGCGACCCTGATCCGACCGCGCGCCAGCGACGGGATCGGCCACAGCGCGATCAGGCCGCCGGCCGCGATGATGATCGCTCCGATCCAGATCCACGTCACCAACGGGTCGACGATCAGCAGGAACTCCACCGGCCAGGGGTGCGTCACGTAGCGGTTCGCGATCCCGGTGATCGCCTGGTCGCGCAGCGTCCAGAGCGTGTTCAGCGCGGCCTGCTGCTGGCCCGCGGCCAGCCCCGGCATGCTCTTCATCGTCCGCGCGAGCGCGGCCGCGAACACCCCGTTGCCCTGGTTGATGTAGGAGCCGAGCGGCGTCAGGTCTGGATTGACAACCGTCCAGATGTCCTTGGTCAGGCCGGCGCGGAGCCCGACGTTGCTGTCGGCCTCGCCGTTGAAGAAGCGGCCGATCAGGCCCTGCGTGGGGTCCTGCGACGGATAGAACCCGCGCGTCGTGCGGACCGTGGTCACGTGCTTGCCGCCCTTGGAGACGTCGAGCACCGCGCCGAACGAGATCTTCTGCGCCGTGGCCGCCACCGTCGGGTGCACGTACCGGATCTCGTAGCCGTCGACGCGCGCGTGCTGACCCGGTGCAAGAACCACGTCGCGCGAACGCTGGAACGAGGACGAAGCCGCCACCCCGATCAGCAGCACCGCGAGCCCGGCGTGGACTATGTAGCCGCCGTAGCGGCGGCGGTTGCGCCGGATCAGCCGCGCCAGCGCGAGCGGCGGAGCCTCGCGGGTCATCGCGCGGCGCGCGCCGGTGCCCCGCCAGAGCTCCTGCGCGACGCTCGCAAGCACGAACGCCCCGAGCGCGAACATCGTCAGCGCGAACGGCTTCGCGCCGACCCCGCCGACCGCTAGCAGCACCACGCCCGTCGCCACGCCCACCAGCACCGGGACGGTGAAGTTGCGACGCAGGTTCGCGACGGTCACCCGACGCCACGCGATCAGCGGCCCGATCCCGGCCAGCGCCACCAGCACCAGCGCCAGCGGCACGATGAACGGACGGAACGCCGGCGGACCGACGGACACCTTGGTCCCGGTGACCGCCTCGGAGATCAGCGGGAAGAACGTGATCCAGAAGATCACGAACACCATCGCCACGAGCACCAGGTTCTGAAGGAGAAACACCGCCTCACGCGACAGCAGCGAGTCGAGCTGGGCGTCGGAGCGGAGCTGCGCGCGGCGGGCGAGGACGAGCCCGATGCCGCCGGTGATCATCACCGCCAGCAGCAGCACGAACGGGACACCGAGCGTCGAGGCGCCGAAGGCGTGGATCGAGTCGAGGATCCCGGAGCGCACGAGGAAGGTCCCGAGGATCGCGAGCGTGCCGGCGGCCAGCACGAGCGACACGTTCCAGACCTTCAGCATCCCGCGCTTCTCTTGGATCATGACCGAGTGGATGAAGGCGGTGGTGCACAGCCACGGCATCAGCGCCGCGTTCTCGACCGGATCCCAGGCCCAGTAGCCGCCCCACCCGAGCTCCGTATACGACCAGCGCGCGCCGAGCACGACCCCGATCCCCAGAAACAGCCACGCCGCGAGCGCGAAGCGGCGGCTGACCCAGATCCACTCGGAGTTCAGCCTTCCCGTGATCAGCGCTCCGACCGCGAACGCGAACGGGATCGCCAGCAGCGTGTACCCCGAGTAGAGCATCGGCGGGTGGATCATCATGCTCGGGTGAAGGAGCAGGGGGTCGAGCCCAGCGCCTTCGGTCGGCGGGTTCGCAGTCGTCGTGAACGGGTTGGCGAAGAACGCGGCCAGCGAGGTGAAGAACACGGCGAACCCCAACAGCACGGCGGTCGCGTACGGCGCGATCTCGCGCACGCGCCGGCGGGTCAGGAACAGCACCAGGCTCGACCATAGGGACAGCAGCCAGACCCACAGCAGCAGCGATCCCTCCTGCGAGGACCACGGCGCAGCCAGCTTGTAGAACAGCGGCGTCGTCGTCGATGAATGCTGTGCGACGACCGTGAACGAGAAGTCGTTGCGTATGAACGCCACCTCGACGATCGCCCACGCGATCGTCATCAGCCCGGCCAGTGCGTACACCGACCGGCGCCCGGACACGACCCACTCCTCCCGGCCCGAGCGGGCGCCGTACAGCGACGCGGCGATGCCGTAGCCGGCAACGAGCAGGCCGAGGATCAGGAGCGTCCGCCCGACCGGAGCCATCAGCGCCTCCCGGCCGCCCTCACGCGGCTTTCGCCTGGTACTTGGAGGGGCACTTCGTGGTCAGCGAGTTCTGCTCGCCAACGAACGTCGGGTTCGGGGACTGCTGATGCACCGTCACCATCACGGCGCGTCCGCCGGCGAACGGATCGGGGATGATCCCGGTGTAGCGGACCGGCACCGACAGCGGGAGCCTTGGATCGCGGATCCTGAACAGCAGCGCGTCACCGGCGTGGCGCACCGAGCCGACGAGCACCGTCCCGGCCAGGATGTAGGAGTGACCGGGCCGCGCCTCGCGGAGCAGCTGGGATGCCGTCACCTCGTCGCGGCCGGCGCTGAAGCTCACGTAGATCAGCGCGGTGGCCAGTAGCAGGGCGGCGGCGAGAGCGACTGTCAGTCGAATGGCGCGCTTGCGGCTGGGGTCCATCCGCTTGCGATTGTCCCACAAGCACCCGCCCCGGCCGCCGGCCCCGGGGCCCGCCGGATTGGCGGCGCACACCCTCCATGTCTTGCGACGCCCTCCAAATTTGCGTCACGTTAAAGGTAGGAATTGTCGATCAAGACACGAAACCTTTTCCGAGGTACACCGTTTACTGCAGACGAAGATGCTGGTTCGGTCAAAGCAATCAACAAGACTCCTGCGTCGCCGAGGGCGCGACGCCCGGCACTCGAGCAGCTCGACCGCGGAGCCCGCCCGCCCGAGCGGGCGGAGCCGCCGCCAGGGTGGCCAGTCGCAGGACCGCGCGCTGTATACGTGCAGCTGCGGGGTCGCGTTCGACGCGCTGGTCTCCACTTCGGTCGGTTGCCCGCACTGCGGCAGCACCCAGGCCTGGTAGGCCGCTCCGCCTCGCCCCGACGCGTAACGGAACCGGCGCCGCCGGGTGCCCGCCGCGCAGGTCGCCCGAGCGCTACTTGAGCATCTTCCGCGCCGCCGACGTCCAGGTTTCGGTCATGTCCCGAATGAACTTCGCCTGCGCCGTCGCCAGGCTCGAGATCCATTCGACGTCGCTGGAGCCGGGGCCGCGCTCGATTGTGCCGGCGATCGTCTTGAGCGCCTTTTCGTAGGCCGTCAACGTCGACTCGCCGGCTTCCTTCCCGGCATCGATGATCCGCTCGTTCAGCTTCCGAACCCGTTCGGCGACGGCCTCGACGCGCGCGTCGGTCGTCCCCGCCCCGGCCCTGGCGGAGCGAGTCGACCGGGTCCGGCCCGAGCTGCTCCGCGAGCGGCTGCTCGTCGTGCCGGCGCGACTGGTGGAACCCGAACGACTCGATGTCGCGCGGGTGCTGCGTGACCCACTGCTCGAGCGCGTGCTCCGTGACCCGCTGCTCGAGCTCGACCTTCTCGACCCCCCGCTCCTGGCCTGCGGCATTGATTCCTCCTTCGATACGGACTTGACTGTTGCGTGCACCCTACCTGCAAGCGGGCACCGTGGTGGCAAGCAGCAACCATGCGGCAAGTGCCCACCGTGATCAAGTGGCTTGAGTCGGTGGGCGCGCGGTTCGGCAAGGTGCAGCTGCTGCCAACCGGCGCTGGATCGAGAGCCAGCTTCCCACCTCGCTCGCGGCGGCGTAAGCCGGCTCCGGCTCTACCCGCCTAGGCGGCGACCGCCTCGCGCCGCATCTCCGCCTCGTGCGCCGTGTCCGCCGCGCCGGTCAGCGTGTCGACGACGTCGCGGACCTGCTCGGCGATGTTCGGGTCGTTCAGGCCACCATCCTCGTCGAACCGGGTGTGCGCGTGCCCGACGGGCACCTCGCCCTCGACCACGCGCGCGCCCGCCGTGGCAAGCGACTTGCGTAGCTCGGCCTGGGCCCAGACGGCGCCGAACATGCCCGTGCTCGCACCGATCACGGCGACCGGCTTGTTCGTCAGTGCGCTGGACCCGATCGGCCGTGACAGCCAGTCGATCGCGTTCTTGAGCTGCCCCGGGATCGAGGCGTTGTACTCCGGAGTCGAGAAGAACACCGCGTCCGCGCCCGCGACGGCCTGGCGCAGGCGCGCCACGGCCGCCGGGGCGGGGTCGCGATCGTCGTCCTCGTCGTATGGCGGGACGAGCTTGAGACCCTCGTAGATCTCGAACTCGACGCCGTCGGCCTCGAACATCTCACCGGCTACGCGCAGGAGCTTCGTGTTGTGAGACTCGCGGCGCAGGCTGCCGCTGATTCCGAGGACCCGCATCGGGCTAGGCCTGCTTCGAGAGCTGCAGCTCGGCGATCAGCGTGACCTCGTCGGCCAGCGCGGGCTCGCCGCTCGGCAGCGGGTTGTTCCAGTTGACGCCGAACTTGGTGCGGTCGATCTTGGCCTCGAGCTTCAGGCCGAGGCGCTCACCGCCGTAGGGGTCCTGGATCGGGTCGGTGATCACGCCGGTGATCTCGACGGGCTCGGTGTGGCCCTTGAGCGTGATCTCGCCGTCGATGGTGAGGTGCTCGCCGCCGCGACGAATGTCGTCGGACTCGAACGTGATCTCCGGATGACGCTCGGTGTCGAAGAAGTCGGGCGCCTGAAGATGCGCAGCGAGGTTGGGATCCTTGACCTGGATGCTCGAGACTCGAGCGGAGCCGCGGAGCGTGCCATCGCGGAGCTCGGCCTCGAGGTCCGAGAAGCTGCCCGTAAAGGTGCCCGCCATGTAGTTGACGGCGAAGCCGATGTGCGAGTGGACCTTGTCGACGGCCCACGTACCGGCGGGTACGACCTGCGCTTCAGTGGTGCTCATCTACGTTGCCTCCGAGGGATGAGGTGGGACTGCTTGCTAGAGCAATCAATATACCACATTTTGTTGTGCCATCAATAGTCGCGCCATCAACATTGCTAGCGCAACGACTCAAATCGTCCCTGCTCGGGCACCGGACTACCCGGCGCCACCGGCAAGACGAGGGTCCCACTGGTCAAAAACTTCGAAACCTGATCGACATATACTGAGACAAGCTCTAATCATCGCTTGCGTGCTCAGCAGTACAGGAGGAACGAATGAGTCTCCAGATTGGCGACACCGCGCCGGACTTCGAGGCCGAGTCGACCGAAGGCAAGATCCGCTTCCACGACTGGATCGACGACAGCTGGGCCGTGCTCTTCTCGCACCCCAAGGACTTCACGCCGGTGTGCACCACCGAGCTCGGCTACATGGCCAAGATCAAGCCCGAGTTCGACCGCCGCGACACGAAGATCATCGGGCTCTCAGTGGACCCCACCGACCGGCACACGGAATGGGCCAAGGACATCGAGGAGACGCAGGGGACCGCCCCCAACTACCCGATCATCGCCGACAGCGACTTCCAGGTTTCGAAGCTCTACGGAATGCTCACGTCCGATGTCGCGGGAGATCCCCTGCTCCGCACCCCCGCCGACAACCAAACCGTCCGCAACGTGTTCGTGATCGGCCCCGACAAGAAGATCAAGCTGATCCTCGTCTACCCGATGACGACCGGCCGGAACTTCGACGAGGTGCTGCGCGTGATCGACTCGCTCCAGCTGACGGCCAACTATCGCGTCTCTACGCCGGTCAACTGGAATCCCGGCGAGGACGTCATCGTCGCCGGCTCGGTCTCGGACGACGAGGCCAGGGAGATCTTCGGCGACTACGAGGCGCCGAAGCCCTACATCCGGATCGTCCCGCAGCCGTCGTAGCGAGGCTTTGAATGGGGGCCGCTTCCCAGGTGAAGCGGCCCCCCTTTTTTGGCTCACGCGGCGTAGCGCAATGATCCCGGCGTGTCGAGCAGCTCGCCGGTCTCGAGCAGCGTCTTGAGACCCGACAGGATCATCGGCCAGCCCCCGTAGAGCTCCGCGTTTGCGTCCGCCGGCAGCTGGTCGTGCGTGACGGTGAGCCGGCAGGAGGTGCCCACGGGCTCGATCTCCCACGTGACCCGGGTCGTGCCCTCGGCCTTCACCTCTTCGCTCCAGAGCGCGTCGAAGGTCTGGACGAGAAGGCGCGGCGGATCGACCTCCAGGTTCCGGCCGGCGGCGATCTCCACGGCGCCGGGGATCCCGGCCGTGTACTCCGAGCCCGGCGTCCAGTCCGACCGTGTCGCGATCCCGAAGCTGTACTTCCCGCGCTGCTCGGGATCGGTGATCGCCTCCCACAGCCGCTCGGGCGTCGTCTTGATGAACACCTCGAACACCGCCGTGCCGTCGGCGACCGGCGCCGTGCCCTCGGCCCACGAGACCGTCTTGACCTTGTCCATCGTTTGTTCCTCCAGATCTGTCTTGAGCCGGCTTAGGCCCGCGGCCCACGGCTCCGCGTACTTGCTCACCCACCGGTCGTGGACGAGCCGGATCGGGACGGGGTTCAGGTAGTGGAGCTTCTCGCGGCCCTCTTTGCGGGTCGCCACGAGGCCCGCCTCCTCGAGCACCCGCAGGTGCTTCATCACGCCGAAGCGCGTCATCGGGAGCCGTTGCTCGAGCGCGCTCAGCGTCTGTCCGTCCTGTCGGAACAGCTCGTCGAGCAGGCCCCGCCTCGTCGGATCCGCAAGCGCCCTGAACACGTCGTCCATGACCCAGAGAATACGTGACCATTTGGTCACATGTCAAGCCGGACCTACAAGCCGCCCATCGCCAGCCCGCCGGAAACCGAGTACGAGTGGGTTCAGCACCAGGAGATCGCGCGCCTGATCGGAATCGACGAGGAGAAGATCCGCGCGATTGCCGACGACGAGATCACCGAGTCGACGTTCGATCCACGCGAGCTGCTGACGCTGCGCCTCGCGAGGCACGTGCTCGAGGACGAACCTCCCCCCGCGGAGCTCGTGACCGAGACCGAGGGGGAGCTCGGACGTGCGGCGCTGATCGAGGTGCTGATCGTTACCGGCTACTACGCGATGCTCGGCGGCCTGATGCGGGGCGGTGAGACTCGACGTCGACAACGTGATCGACAAGGGCATGCTCGACCGCGAACGCCTGGGCGGCTAGAACGGCAGGCCGAGGACCGCGACGCTTCCCTCCGGCCAGATCGCTCCGGTTCGCAGCGCCCGCCACATCGCGACCATCGGCATCGTCACCCTCCCCTCCGGTTGCTCGACCATGGCCGACCCGGCGATCTCGGTGAAGCCCAGCTTCCGGTACAGCCCCACGCGATCCGGGTGGCAGAAGAGCAACATGAAGTCCGGGCCGAGCCGTTCGGCGCGCTCGATCGCTGCATTCACCACCTCTCGCGCGTATCCGTGCCCTCGATGCCCGGCGTTGACGATGACGCCACCGAGGCCGACGACCGGGAAGCGCCGGCGGTCAACCTCGACCTCTACCTCGAGCATCCCGGCCGACGCGACCAAGCGCCCGTGATCGTCGCGTAGGCCGACGTGCTGCCGCTTGGGTGCAAACCGCAGGGTCCAGTCGCCCGCGTCCCAAGGGTCGTGCTCATCCCCCTCGAGCTCGGCGCGCTGTCGCTCGCTGAGAGGTCCGAAATCGATGAGCTCCATTTCGTCATCGAAGCAGACGGTTCTTCCCGGAGTTTGCGACGCAGGCGTTCGTCGAGGTCTGGCGGAAGCCGGCGCCGCGCGGTAAGTTGCCCTCCGGGCGCGAGCGACTGACGAAGCAAAGCGCAGACGCCAGGAGCAAAGGTCTCCCACGCAGCTTGCCCTCCTTCGAGTGGCGTACTTATTGCGTGCTCCAGTGTCACGCTCGCGCCCTTTTCTCTTTCCAAAGGCCTGACCCGGATGACTTCGGGCGGTCGCTCGGGTCTACGCTCGGGAACACTCGAGCAAAGGGAGGGCAGATGCCTGCCGCGACGCAACTACAGGTGGCGCGCGACTGCTACCGGGCATACGAGTCCGGGGATCGCCGCCTCGCCGAGGAATGCCTGAGCGAGGACTTCACGTTCTCGAGCCCGGCCGACGTCGGGATCGACCGGAACCGATACTTCGAGCGCTGCTGGCCGAACGCGGAGCTCATCCGCGGGTTCGAGTTCAAGCGCCTGGTTGAGCAGGGGGACGAGGTGATCGTCACTTACGAGGCGACGAGAACCGACGGGACCCGGTTTCGCAACACCGAGATCCTGACTTTCGACGCGGGGAGGATCTCCCGCGCCGAGGTGTACTTCGGCTGGGATCTCGATTAGTGTCGGTTTCGCGATGGGCGCTGGAGACCGCCAAGCGGTCGTGACCAAGCCGAGCCCGCGGTCGGTGCCGGACACCGTCGCCCAGCTGATCGACCTTGCGCAGGCCAGCCGGACTACCCGCGCCCGTAGCGCTCCTGCTCCTCGATCGTTCGCTCCGCGGTCGGCAGCGCCTCGAGCCGCTCGTCCGGGATC
>Ga0187776_10001927_pt1 | contig 10505 bp, 11 predicted proteins | sample 0216_BV02_MP12_2_FD_132426 | JGI IMG/M metagenome (GOLD analysis project Ga0187776, IMG submission 132426) | Tropical peat soil microbial communities from peatlands in Department of Meta, Colombia - 0216_BV02_MP12_20_MG | ecosystem: Environmental > Terrestrial > Soil > Wetlands > Peat | place...
GTGAACTGGGAGCGTTGCCGCTACGACTAGTCGCACTCAGGCACCGTCAAAGCGACCGTGATCGACTCCAACATCTACGCGCAGCCCGGAAGCAGCTGGAAGATCACCCCGACACCCACCCACAGCGCAAGCCACATCGAGATGACCCTGGGAGCGCAAATTCAAGACCAGCCCAACGGGCCGTTTCTTCGCGGCGATGTTCCGACTCATCGGCAACCGCCTATTCGGCCAATACGCCAGACGCACGCTCACGACCCTCGAGCAACTGGAAGCTAACTCAACTTAGCTACCCAAAGCCGGCTCGGGCGACCCGTCTCCCACAGCTGCCGCGAGCGCAGTGCCCGGGCGTCCGCCGACGGCAGTGTCTGTACTTGGTAGGCGGTCCCCGAGCCGACGGCGGACGACCGGTCACGACCCGAGCGGGCAGCCGCGCCGGCACGACCTCTCGAGGCGAGGAGCAGTCGCACCTCAGCGCGGTCACGGTCAAAGCTCAGACCTGCCCAACGGTCGCGACGAGGATCTCAGGCGCAACACTCACGGTCCCGCCTCCCGCGGAAAGCGATACGCGCCTCGTACCTTGAGACGCCTCCTTTGTCGCCCACGCGGCACTGTCGCCCAGGTGGCTGCTCTCGGATGGTTGCAGCTGTGTCGAGTTAGACAGCGATCGCCTATGGCCAGCCGGACGTGAAGTGTCCGAGAACGTTCGTTCGCGAGACACTCTGGCGTCGGCCGCCAGATACCTGGGTGCGGGTTGCGAGCCGGTGTTTATCGACAAGGCGTCGGGCAAGCTCGTGCGCCGGCCTGAGCTTGATAACGCGCTGCTGTCGGCAAACCGCTCAGGCGACCAGCTAGTGCTGACAAAGCTCGACCGGCTCGGCCGATCGCTCGAGCATCTGATCGAGCTGTCGAAGCTGCTGGAGAGCCGTGGCGTGGATCTGGTCGTGCTGGACCAGGGGATCGACACCTCGACCGCTGTTCGGAAGATGTTCTTTCACATCCTCGGCGCGATCGCAGAGTTCGAGCACGCGCTGATGTCCGAGCGCACGGTGGATGGGCTCGCGGCAGCGCGCGCTCGCGGCCGAACCGGCGGTCAGAAGCCGAAGCTCGGGCCACGGCAGGTCAGGCTCGCCCGGGAGATGTACGACGAGACCGGTGAGGACGGGAAGCGCAGGCACACCGTCGCGCAGATCGCGGCCGAGTTCGGCGTGAGCCGACCGACGATCTACCGCCACCTGACCACGGCGCAACGTTCCAACGCCGCTTAGGCCTGACGCGTTGTCGGGGGCTGCGGCTTTTCTCGCTCCGTGCGGCCGGCGCGTTCAGTTACACGCGGGGCGCGCGATACGTTGGTTGTTGGAGGTTCAGTTACGCGGCCCACGCCGGCACCGGACGGTGGGTGGCGATCGGCCTCCCGGATCGGCCGAGCCCGCGGTCGCTGGTTGATGACGAGCTCCGCCAGTCGTATATCCGGTGGTATGGGAACGTCGCCGCGGTCCGGCGTGAACTTACCCGGGCGGGTCGGGAGCTGCCGTCATTGCGGACATTGCGGCGGGCAGGGGAAAGATCGAGCGGCTTCACCTCACGTGCGTCCAGACGTTCTTGAGCGGTCTCCCGCTCTACACCGCCGGCCGCCGAGCCGCTAACGGGCGACTTGAGGACACGCGCGCGCCGCTCGCGCTCGAGCAGTTCGCTGTTCGCCGATTGGGTCTGTGCCTACAACGAACGTGAGCATTCCGAGCTTGACGGCCTGAGCCCGATCGCCGTGTTCGTGTCCGATCCGACCCCGATGCGGACACTTCCGACAGACGACGCGCGGGCGTTGCTCGCGGCACGAAAGCAGGCTCGTGTGCACCGCTACGGCGTCAGTCATGCGCGCACCGCTACATCTCTGCGGATCTGCACGACCTCGTCGGCGAGCCGGTGGAGATCGCGTTCGGTCCGCATGATCAGCGAAGCATCGAGGTGTAGTGGCGGGGGGCGTGGATCTGCACCGCCGCTCCGCAGGAGACGCTGAGCGAGGAGCAGCAGCGGGAGGTGATCGACGCCCGCCGCCGATACGCACGGGAGCTCCGGCGGCGGCAGCGCGCAGCCACCCGTGCCGCACGAGGGCGGCTCGCGCCGATGACCGGCAGCGAACCCCGGCCGATGGAGGTGCGACGAGCTCACCCGAGTGAGCTCGCTGCCGGCCGAGAGCCGTCGCTCAGCACAGCAGCGCGCAGGGACCTGCTGATCGAACGCTCCGGTCCCCCGCGTCCCAAGAAGACGGCGTGATGGCCCACCACGTCCTGGCGCTGCAGGACGCGGAGACGCTCGAGACCGAGCACTACCTGCTCGCGCGCCGAGCGGTGACAGACGCGCTCGAGCGGTGCGCGAGGGCGGTCATCCACGGCAACGCCGGATTGGGAAAGACCTACGCCGTTGACGAGCTCGTCGACGAGCTCGACACTGAGGTGCTGTGGACCTCGTTCCCGAGCCAGCCGACGTCTCGCCTCGTCGCCGCAACCCTGTTTGAGCAGCTCTGCGGCCGCCCGACACGGCTGGATCGGTTCTCAATCATCGCCCAGCTGGTCACCCGTTTGGCCAGCTGCCCGCGGCTGATGGTGATCGACGAGAGCCAGCTCTTGACCGGTGACTGCATCGAGCTGCTGCGCTACCTGCACGACCATCGAGCGACCCGTTTCGCGCTCGTGCTGGTCGGCGGAAACGGAACCTGGGCGGTGCTCTCACGCGAGCCGATGCTCGCCAGCCGCGTGTTCAGACGGGTCCGCTTCAGCGCGCTGTCTCGCCAGGAGGCGGCCGGGGCGATGCCCGCCTATCACCCGATCTACCGACACGCGGACCCGAGCTGCTCGCGCTGATCGATGACTTGTTCTGCCATGGGAACCTGCGGGACTGGGCCGCGTTTACCCACAGCGCGCTACAGCTCTCAGAGCAGACCGGCCGCGGGCAGCTCGACGAGCAGATCGAGCGCAACGTGTTCGCGCTGCACGGCGGCGGTGGCGCGAACCGCTGAGCCTCCGATCACTCTCGTCCTTGACCCGGACGACGACGTTGGCTGCCTGGAGCAGCTGCGATGCCTCCACTCCCGTCCCTACGGCCGAGTGCGATGCGAGCCCGATCCGACCGCGACCAGTAGGGGCATCGCTCGCTGAGAGCACCCGCGCGGCTCACAGCGGGCTCTGGCTGATCAGCGCCGGTCAGCGACCCACCAGCGCGATCGCGCAGCTGCTCGAAGCACGTCCCCACGAGCAGTCGACGCTGAACTCGCTCATTAATCGCTGGCGCGCCGTCGAGACGCCGCGCGAACCAGAGCCCGTTCCACTCGGGCACGGGTCTGACTTTCCCGCCATCACACCCCGGAATCAGACACGGCAGCTCACCCGCGGCATGCCCCGCCCCGCCGTCCGGGAGATCATAAACGCATCGGATCAAGCCTCGACTTGGGCAACCGCTTGGCTGGAACGTCAACCACAGGCGAGCTACCAGGATCTCGCCGATGCCGTCTACCGGCTCGCCGCCGGAGCCGACACCGCCTCCGAGCTGTTGATCCGCGCGCTCGCCGCGGTCAACGCCCTGCGGCACGTTGGCGTCCCGATCAAGTGTGACCTCTTCAAGCGCGACATGCTTCGGGAATAGGGCGAGACGCGCCCCTACCAGTGGCGAGACACCATCGCCCGCGCTGCCCAGCTCGCTGACCGTACCGCCAGCGCGGATATGGCCGCGCTCATCGCCGTGAGCGCGCTCTACCGAAGCCCGCATTCGGCGCGGGAGATCACAGTCGGCGGCGTCACGCGCAACGGCGCTATCACCTCCATCTTGGGCAGCTGCTGCGCAGTGCCGCCGCAGCTACGTCAAGCGCTCGCAACCCAACGCCAGCAGCTGACTCCCCGCGGGCGGCTGCTGCCGTCGCCTGCGTACTGGCGATCGCTTTGACGCTCGTGGCGGCTGGCTCGGCGACCGCGGCCACACCACGACGCAGTGTGCGCGACGGACACCCGAGACGCGATCTCGTTTGCATCCCGGCGCACCGCGTCGCAGACCTGGTCGTTGACCTGGGATGACCAGCCGCCCGTCCGAACCCTCTTGTCTCGCCCTGGTCCTGCTGAGGGTCGCTGGGTTCGGCGGAGCAAGTCATTCGACGACGGGCGCGCCCTCGCCGAATACGTTGGTGGCGTCTGTCGGATAGAGCCGAGCAAAATTTGCCTTGAAGCCGCTGGCCTCGTTCGGGCTGATGTTTTGAAGTGCGTTGTAGACCGACAGGGCAGCGGCTGGATCGCACTGCGCAAGCGTGTCGAACTCGGCGAGCGAAAGGCGCGGAGCGAACCGGTACGAACGGCTGAGCTGGCTGGCGACAGGCCGCGGGTTGGCAACAATGGCTCTGTCGATCGCTCTGAACATCCGGGTGCTGCAGGCCGCCGGTTGGGCCTGAGCAGCACCAGCGCTGGCGAGCGCCGCGAGCGACATTGCCGTGGCACTGAGGGCACCTCGAGTTCTTAGCTTCATCCTGCCTCCTTTGGAGTGGGTCTTCCGGACCTTCGGCCTTCCATCGTCGGATTCCCGCGCCGCGCTTGAGTTACCCCGCGGTTACTCAACGAAAGCACGGTCGGTGCCACCGCTTCGCGAAACCGTCAGCGGGGCATCGGTCCCGGCTTCGGCGTCGGCCGACACCCGGCACCGGCACACCCACCGGCTGGAGGGTGACCTTCCGCAACGCCAAACCCGCTGACGCCACCGTCGGGTATGCACGCCGGACAGGGCGCGCCGGGCATCGATCTCGTTGGCGCCGGTCTCGAGCCGAAAGAGCCTCTCTGGCATTGCGTCCTGACATTCGGGAATCTGGAGCGGCGTATCCACGACGCGGAGAGGAATCTATTTGCTTCGGTCGGTGCGGACGTCGAGGAGTCTTCATCACGCTTGGGCAGACTGGCGGCCGTGTACGAGTGCTATCGCATGGGCGCGGGCCGGCGCTGGTGCTGCTCCACGGCGCGTCGCTCAACGCCGCCGTTTGGGCGCCATTGTTTACGGAGCTTCCTCAATTCCAGCTGCTCGCGGTGGACCTTCCAGGCCACGGCCTGTCTGATCCTCTCAGGTTCCAGCGCGGTCAGGTCCGCGACCAGGCACTTCCGCTGATAGATGGGATCCTCGACGCACTCGCGCTGGATGAGGTGCCGGTGGTTGGTCACTCGCTTGGCGGAATGTTCGCCCAGTGGTACGCGACCGCCGGGTCCGAACGGATATCTCGGCTGGTCGCGATCGGACAGCCGGCAGTCGCGCTCCCGGGCGTGCGGGTGCGGATGCCGCTCTCGCTGTTGACTGTCCGCGGACTCGGCTATGCGGTCCTTCGCTCACCCAGCCCGCGTGCTGTGTATCGGCACCTGCTCGCGCGGGGATCTTGGCTCCGTCGAAGTAGCGGCCGCACCCGACTCGCTGATCGACGAGTTCCACCTGGCCGCACGCCGGCCACAGAACGCGCGAGCCGTGGCGTCGTTGATGCACGCGATCGACCACTTCCGCCGGCCACGCCCCGAGAGCGTGCTCGCAACCACAGAGCTCGCCGCGCTCACCACGCCGACCATCTTCATCCTCGGGTCTGATGACCCGTATCTGTCGGTCGTGCACGCAAGGCCGTCGATCGACCAGATTGCAAGCGCCAGGCTCCATCAAATGCCCGTAGAACACGCCCCCTGGCTCGTCGACGCCCAGCACGCAGCAGCATGATCGAAGCCCACCTGGACGGCCCCCCGACGCTGAGGAAGGACGATGGGCCTGCTCAGGCAAGCGCGTCGTGATCGGCAACGGCCACAGCCACATGCCGACTCGCCGCACCGCCAAAGACTTCATCCCCGGCCAGCTCCCGGTTGGCCCCACCTCAACCACAAGGAGCTTACCATGCAGGTAACCAACATCGTCAACGGCGTCGACTCGACCGCCCCCCTTGGAACGATCCACCCCGTCAGCGCCGACCCCGCGCTGGCGCGGTTTCGGTTCGTGCCCGCAACCGATGGATCGCAGGCGGCCACAACCGCACGACGATCAAAGACTTCTACGGCGCCGGACAGGAGGACATCACGCGCACCGAACCGTTTGTCGTCCACACCGACGAGCCGCCGGTGCTGCTCGGCGAAAACCGGCCCCCAACGCCGGCGAGTATGGGCTCCACGCCCTCGCGGCGTGCCTGACGGGCACGGTCGTCTACCACGCCGCCGCCCGCGGGATCGCGCTCGACGGCTCGAGTGCACGATCACGGGCGACCTCGACCTACACGGCTTTCTCGGCCTCGACGACAATGTCCGCCCCGGCGTCGCCAGCGGACCGACGAATATTGCGTGAGGTCTTGCGGCGGCGATCGGCTTCTCTCTACGCTTACTTACATGTCGGGGGTGAGGACCAAAGGGGATGTTGGTGTGCGCTGGGTGTGGCTGTCTCTGATCCCGTTTGGCTTGGGGGCGTGGGCGCCCGCTTACGCGGGCGCACGCGTCAAGAACCGAAACTGGGTCGTCCAGGGGATCGTTTGGTCGGCGATCGTGCTGGCGGGATGGGTAGCCGCGATTGTCAGCCACGGCGGCGCCGCGAGTGGTCTACTGATCATCGTGGGTTGGGCCGGCGGAATCGCGTCGTCATTCGTGATTCGTGATCACTACAGGCGACTGGTCGGAACGCCATTCGAGGCCGCGGTCATCGGCGCTGAGGAACGACTCTCGGAGCGTGATCGCGCGAAGCGGATGGCGCGCGAACGCCCAGCACTGGCCCGCGAGCTGGGAGTCGGACGCCCAGATCTGCCGAACGCGCAGGATGCCGGTTTGGTTGACATCAACAACGCGCCAGCAACCGTGATCGAGAGACTCCCAGGCGTCGATGACTTGCTGGCAACCCAGATCATCGAGGCACGCTCTGCAACCGGCGGGTTCTCATCGGTCGAGGACCTAGGGGCAGCGCTCAACCTCGACGGCGACCTGGTCGAGCGCCTCCGCGACCGGGTGGTCTTCCTTCCGAGGTGAGTCCGAACGCGGGCGCTCCATTTCAGGCCCTTCCCACGCTGAGCAAGACCCGCATTCGTCTTCGCGTGCCGGGAGACCGCTGCTTTTCGATGAGGTCCCGCGGCCCAGCACCAGACCTGTCTCGGGCTCGACTGCCTCCACTATCGACACGGTGACCGCGCCCGGCGCGTCAGGCCGCGCATTTCATCGCTCGGGGGGGTCCATGCCGACCTGTCCGTCGTGCGCGCCAGCGCGCAAGCCCCCTGGTCCGCTGCGCGTCAGCCACCAGAACCTCCCAGCCGTGCGCTACCAGCTCGTCGTGCACGAAGCGGGCGCCGTTCATCGACTCGATCACGCCCCTGGCCAGCTGGCCCTACGCGCCGACGCGTGCAGCGAGGCCACGCAAACCGTCGCGGTCTGCTGGCGCCGGGAATCGATCAATCAGCTCGCCCTGCTCGGAGATCACGCACACATCCACACGCCTGCGGCTCAGATCCAGACCAAATTCAGCATGCTCTCCTCCTTCCCACGCGGCAGGCCCAAGCGACCTGACACGTACCGTGGCCGGTGGTCGGTTCTCTGTTTCGGATGGCCCGACCGCGCGTCGGGCTGCAACCGCGCGCGCCGACCATATGCTGTTCGAGACGGAGGACCGACCTTCCTGCCCGGCGGCTACCGCCGCCTTGAGGCCCGCCCGCCTTCATCGCTATTCCTGAGCTGAGTGGCGCCGAGGGCTGCGAACTATTGTGCAATCTGAAGAAGCGGCGGTCTCTGATGTCCGCCAAGGGTGGTCCGATTTCAAGAATTCTGATCCCTACCTCATCCACAAACACGGGTGCCAACAAGCCAACTCCTCCAGCGACTCGCAGTCCGGCGACAGCATCCCAACCCCAAAGGGAGCAGCGAGCGCCTGGGTGTGCGGTCGCTATCGCTTGGCGCCGAGACGATGACAGTAATCAGCGTGACACCAGGCGCCTGGTGTTACGCGGCTGGTGCTCGGCGGCCTGTTCGAGCCGCTGGGCGGTCGCAACGAGCCAGGTCTTGACGGTCGCGATCTCGTCCGAGCTCAAATCCCGCTCGATCGCCCGTTCGAGCGCTCGAATGGACGGGTTTGCTGCCTCGAGCCGCCGTTGGCCCTCGCTTGTCAGCGTCGCTTGGAGGATTCGACCATGCGTTGGGTGCGGACGGCGCTCGATCAGGGCCTCGCGTTCGAGCGTCGCCAGCACCCCGTTCATCGCCTGGGGGGTGGTGTGAACGGCCCGGGCGAGATCTGCGCCCGATGCGCCGGGCTCGCGCGCCAGCACGGTTAGCGCCCCGTATTGCGGCGGGGTCAGCCCGTGCGGGCGCAGAGCGACCTCCATGGCGCCCTCAAGCGCGCGCCAGGCCTGGCGCAGGAGGTAGCCGCTGCGCCCCTCGACGCCGCGGTAGCTCTGCCCGATCGCCGGAGTGCTCATGGGAGATGATAATGATATCAAGTCCTTGACACGATATACGGGTCCTGTCATAATCTCAGGGACTTGATATCTGACTCGTCATCGAGAGGAGGCATCTACATGCCTAGCCATCAGGGAGCGGAGCAGCTGATGACCGAACCGACCGACGTCCAGGGTCGGTGCGACACGCTTCGGTCGCTGCACGTGCCCGGGACCCCTCTGGTGCTTCCGAACGCCTGGGACGCCGCCTCAGCGTGGGCCGTGGAAGCAGCCGGGTTCCCCGTGGTTGCGACCACCAGCCGCGGCGTGGCGGCGTCGCTTGGCTATGAGGATCACGAGCGGGCGCCCGGCGAGGAGATGCTCGCTGCCGCGGCGCGGATCGCCACAGCCGTCAACGTCCCGGTGACCGTCGACGCCGAAGCGGGCTATGGGATGAAGCCAACCGATCTCGCAGCAAGGCTGAAGGCGATGGGGGCGGCCGGCTGCAACCTGGAGGACACCAATCACGCCACCGGCGAGTTGCGCGACCCGGCTGAACAGGCCGACTGGCTGCGCGCGGTTCGCGGTGCGGCGTCCGACCAAGGGTATGGACTCGTGATCAACGCCCGGATCGACGTTTTCCTCTCCGCTGTTGCGTCGGGAGCCCAAGGGAAGAGACAAGCCGAATTGGTAGGCGAAGCGCTGCGGCGAGCGCACGCCTATGTACAGGCCGGCGCCGACTGCGTATTCCCGATCCTCCTCTGGGAGCCGGACGCCCTGGAGGGTTTCATCTCGCACGCTCCGGGCCCGGTCAATGTCCTCCAGATCCCGCCGGCCCCTTCGCACGCCAAGCTCGCCGAGCTCGGAGTGGCACGAATCAGCTACGGAGGCATGCTGCAGCACGACGCGATGGAGCAGTTCGGCGGCCTTCTCGAGTCGCTTCCAGGCGCTCCGGCCGAGGAGTAGCCCTGATGACGAAGAGACGGATCCTCACGAGAACGTGTCGGTCGCTGCTCCTCTTGCTGGGAGTTCAGAGCCGAGCGAAGACCGAGAGATGCGAGCGTCGCTGAGCGCGACGTCGTGGTCATCGGAGCTGGGCAGGGTGGGATTGCGTCGGCTCTGGCGCTCAACGACCGCGGGGTCGCCGCGCTCGTCGTCGACGAGGCCGACCAGGTCGCATCGAGGTGGCAAGCTCGCTACGACCGCCTGCGGCTGAATACGTCGAGGCCGAACATCACACCTGCCGGCCGCCCCTACCCCAAAGGGCACGCCGAGTTCCCGACCCGCGAGCAGGCGGTCGAGCACATCCGGGGCCACGCTCGAGACGCCGGGCTCGAGTTGCTGCTCGGGACCCGGGTCGAGCGGTTGTCGAGGGGGAACGGCAGCTGGACCGTCGAGACCGGCAACGGCGAGATCGAAGTTTGCCTGCGCCGTCCGCCGATTGAGCCGTGGGCTGTAGCTGTCGCTGCCAGCGGCCGGACCCGTTCAAAGCGTCGTTCTGCTCGCTGACGCTTCTTGGTGTCGGGCCCGGCTCGGTGCGGCCGTTCTCAAGGTTCTCTGTTCTCCGTGCGAGCCCCCTCGACCCATGGAGCATCCACTCCCGATTTTGCGACGGGTCCGCCCTGCTTACGAGCTTCAGCTCTGCCGATTCGTGGCCTGCCTTCTGTCACATCTTCGTTTCGCCGGGTGTCAGACGGGTGAGAGATCGATTTTGCCGGTGCCGAGCCGCCGGCGCTGAGAAAGGAAGAACGATGCAGACCGAAAACAGGAGCCAGAGGATTGCCGTCACGGGAGCCACCGGTCGGCTCGGGTCGCACCTCGTCGAGATCCTGGCGCAGCGGGGATATGATGTCGTCCCGATCGCGCGCTCCAAGGGTGTCGACGTGGTCAGCGGGGAGGGTCTCGATGAGGCGCTCGTCGGGGCCGAGACGATCATCGACGCGGCCACCGGCCCTTCGCCCGACCAGGAGGAGGCGACGGCATTCTTCACCGCCTCGGCGCGGAACCTGCAGCGAGCCGGCGCGGCAGCCGGGGCGAAGCGGATCGTCGTCGTCTCGATCATCGGCATCGACAAGTTCCAGGGCGGCTACAACGCGGCAAAGGTGGCGCAGGAGCA
>Ga0187776_10001928_pt1 | contig 10501 bp, 4 predicted proteins | sample 0216_BV02_MP12_2_FD_132426 | JGI IMG/M metagenome (GOLD analysis project Ga0187776, IMG submission 132426) | Tropical peat soil microbial communities from peatlands in Department of Meta, Colombia - 0216_BV02_MP12_20_MG | ecosystem: Environmental > Terrestrial > Soil > Wetlands > Peat | place...
GGATCATCGATCGCATGCGACCAGGTGTAGGAGGCGAGTAGGTTCAGTTTGCGCCATTGCAGGAGATAGCGCGCCTGGAAAGCATGATAGTCCGAAGTCGCTTGGTTTCCCTCGAACGTGATTTGCGATCCGCTGAAGTTCGGGTTTGGATCCGCCATGATGGGAGCACTCAGGAGTGCTCTTCCTGCTGCACCGACATAAATCAGCGAAATGTCCTGTGACGCCTTCCGCACGAACTGCAGTGTTGTGTTCCACTGGTACGTCCGGGGCGCCTTGTGGTCCGGGCTGAAACCCCAGAACATGCCACTCCAAGGAGGATTAAAGTTGATGGGAGGCGGAGCCGCCTCCGTCGCCGACAATGGAAACGTGGTATCCCCTATCCCTTTAAACAGCACGTGTGGGAACGAATTAATGATAAGTGAGGCAGCGCCGTCCAGTCCGGTATCGTAGAAAACTCCGAATCCACCCTTCAAAACCCCGTCCCATTGGTCATGGTGTGCAACCTGATATGCCAGACCCACGCGCGGCGCGAAATTCCCGTATGTTGTTGCGTAGAGAGGGGTTCCAGCAGGCGCCAAGTGTATGGTAGCGAAGCTTTCGAATCCAGTCACAGGATACAGAGGTGCAAGACGGCCAATGGGCGCCGGATTTAGCTCCCAGCGCAGCCCGTAATCCAGTGTGAGCCGGCTCGCCAGTTTCCATTTGTCCGTGGCAAACAGCGAAAGGTTGTGAAACAGCAACGAGTTGGCTTGTCCAGTAACAATCTGCGCAAAAGCCAGGTTCCCCGCCAGCAGTTGCGGTACGCTGCTAAACGCAAGATTCTGAACATAATCGCGGGGACCGTAGAAAGGTGTCAGCCGGCGGTAATCGATGCCCAGTGTGGCTGAGTGTGTACCACGGCGAAACGCAATCGAACCAATCAGGTTGATTTGGCGCTGGCGGTTGCTGGCCCGGGGACCGACTATCCAATGCGTGCCCGCTAGGAAGACACCGAATGCCGAGCTGCCGGCGGCATATTGCGATGGCAGGAAATCCGACGGATTAAGGGGGGTAGCTCCCCCGTACGAATCAGCCGTATTAAAAGACCGGCCATCATTTCTCGTGTAATTGGCGCGCACGTCGATTGCCGTAGCAGCGGTGGCTAGCAGAGTAGCTCCCACGGTTACTGCGCGCGTGTTTACCTCCTCCACGTCGATGCTGCTTGGAGGGGCCGATCGAGAGCTACCGTTCGAATTCGCCAAGGAATATCTGCCAAACAGGGTCAACTTGGATGCAAGGGAGTGGTCCACACGGAAAGTGAAGGAGTCGGTGTTCGCTGGGTCCGAATAAGAGCCGGCGAAGGGCGCCAGCATGGTTTGTGGATCTCCTGGGCCCTGCGGTATGGGATAGACGTCCAGAATGTCGCGGAGCTGCCCGCTTGCCACTTGCCGCGCTGCGAGCGACGGCACGTGGACTTGCATGTAGGCTGGCAAGCGCAGGCGAAATCCCTCGTATGCAGCGAAGAAAAAGGTTCGATTGTGAATAATCGGCCCGCCGAAAGCGCCGCCAAAATCGTTTTGCCGCAAAGGCGCCCGAGGCAGCCCAAGGTTATTCTCGAACCAGTCGTTGGCATCGGTAGCGTCGTTGCGTAAGTAATCAAAGGCGGTGCCGTGGAATTGGTTGCTTCCTGAACGACTCACGATCTGTACCTGGGCTCCGGGGACGCGTCCCAGATCGGCGGAATAGGTTGAGGTTGCAACGGTGAATTCACGCATGGCTTCGACCGGCAGGAGGTTCGTTGTCATGCCGAGTAAGTTCCACCCCGGTATGGAACCCGAAATCCTACTGCCCAAACTGAACAGTCCCTGATCGACCGCAACGTTTGCGCTGATCCCGTCGATCGTCATGTAATTGGAGGTGTCATGCTGGCCATTGACCCGGAACTGGCCGTCAGTTTCCGTCATGACCACACCTGGGATCAGTTCTATCAGTGCCTGGAATGTCTGCCCGTTCAGCGGCAAGGCTTGCACGAACTGCGGCAGCACATTGGCGGCGACTCCGGCGGAGTCGCTGGCCCTCAGAACATCAGCTTGTACGGTGACCTCTTCCTGCCGTCCCGCGACACGGAGTTGGAAGTTGAGTGTCGTCGCTTGACCCGCATGGAGGATGACGTCGGACGATGTGGTGGTCTGAAAGCCAGGTGCGTTGGCAGCGATCTTATAAGTTCCCGGCGAAAGGAACGGCACACGGTAATAGCCAGATGCTCCCGTAGAGGAGCTCCGGGCGAGGCTCGTTTGCACATTCTTTGCCTCGATGTGACTGTTCTGGATAACGGCGCCGGTGACATCGCGGACAAATCCCGAGATTTCGGCCGTCTGACAGAAACCTGCGGTAACCAGGAAGAAGAACACAAGGACACACCGAGTAATGGACTTCATGACTTCAACACCACCCACCATGGGAAGTGATGGGGAGTCCCTCGATGGTAATAAGCAGAGTACGCCCTATCCCCGGGAAATTTCGCAAGTGCGCCTGTCATGGCACAGAGTAACCCCTCGGCAGATAACCGAGAAGTCCCTACATTCGCCGGCTACTTCTGATATTGGCCTCCTTCCAGAAATCCTTGGTTACTCAGTTCGCTGGAGATCCAGGAGAACCGGCAAAAGGTCGCCCTCATTCACGGTCACCGGGTTCACTGTCAAAATCGCGACGGCGCGCGTGGGTGAAATGGCCCAAAATACGACGTCCTGAGGCACCGACGTCGGAGTCGTATTGAGAACCAAAGTTCCCCGCCCGTTGCTGGCTATCGTCGCATTCCCCGTGAAATTGAATTGTGATGCGCCTGAACCTGTGTTGATGTATAGGGTTGCAGTCGCCGTTCCATCATTGGCCAAAGTCATCCAACCAACATCGTTCTCTAGCTGCGGCATTGCTGGAGGCTCGGTATTGAGCAGGAATGTTCCCGCAAGCGAGCCAATGCTGAACGCGCCGCTTTGTGGCTCGAAGGCCCCGAAGCCCGCACCGTCCGGATCTTGGCTCATGAAGTAGCCGGTGTTCTGATCTACCAGGTAGGCGACGGCGTTTTCCGGAGCGCTCCAGGTAACACGGCCATTTCCCGAAACCGAGTAGGTGCTGGTTGTGGTCACATTCACACTAATTGTTCCGCCGGTGTTCTCATCGTACGTGAGGCTCAACGACCCGGATCCGTTCGGCACCATCTGTCCGACACGCATCGATGCGTCGAAAAACATTGCGAATACCGAACCAGCCGCATTCCTCAGATGAAAAACCGCTGGAGCGTTGAGCGATATGTTTGCAAATGACCCGGCATTCTTCTGATACCGAACCTCTCCGCTCAGCGTCGGAATGAGGGAGCCGGAGTTGAACCCACCCACATCTGTCTGCGCGAGCAACACTCTTTCATTGGAGACGATGTAGTAGGCGAAGTTGTACGTGACGGTCCCCGCTGCGGGAGACCCTATCTGCAGGGAAGCCGTTCCGCGCCCGGTGCTAGCGTCAGGCGCACCGAAGGACCCGGTCAAGAACAATTGATTGGGAAACCTCCCAACATTTTGATGAATTTCCCAACTGAGGTCTATGTTGCCGCTCAGGGTCCCACCTGCGTTCGATGTGAATTGTCCCAGTGCGGCTACATGGCTGCCCGTAGCTTCGCCATAAGTTGCGATCACCCGATCGCCTTCGAGGGATGACAACGTGAAGTATTTCTCGTCCTGCCTGACCATGTAGCCGGAGGACCCACCACTCGTCGCGTTCGGTGGAATCGTACTTTCAGCAAACCTACCGGTTGCGCCGTTGGCCTCAACAGTGATGATATAGGTCGAGGTCGCCGGTCCAGCCTGGATCGTCATGGTTCCGTGTCCGTCAGGCATGGTGGCGTAGTTGCCCGTTATCGGCTGCCCAACTTCAACTGCTGCTCCGCGATTGGCATCCCATACGCCGGTGAGATTTCCCTTGCCATCGGCGTTGAACTGCCCTGCGATTGCTTCTATCGTGCCCTGACGATAACCGTTGATCAGGAAAGCATATTTTCCTGATAAGACGAAAGGGGAAGCGGAAACTGTGATAGTCACTCCCGCGCTCTTGCTAGCATCCGTGATCGAAGTTGCGGTCAGCGTGACCATGGGAGGATCGGGCATTGTTTGCGGCGCAGTATAGGTAACAGATGTGTGAGTAATGTTGGTGAGCGTGCCGCAAGATCCACCGGAACACGCAGGACCCAAAGCCCAAATCACGCCCGCGTTGTTGATGTCGTACTGAACTGTAGCAGCAAAGTTTTGCGTTGCACCGGGGGCAAGGACACCAATAGGTGGTGAAATCGAAACGGTCGGGCACATGTGGTGCACCGTGACGGTATCAAACTTAGTGGGATCAGCCTGTGAGGTGGCGACCACGGTTATCATGGCCTCGCTCGATATGCGTGAGGGTGCTGTATACAGCCCCGTGGGAGTGATGGTGCCGCAGGCAGCGCCCGTGCATCCGGAAAGACTCCAGGTGACAGCGGTATTGGGGTGACCGGTCACTGTCGCCGTGAACTGATGGGTTTCTCCGCCGCCGAGATAGAGAACTGTCTCCGGGATATTTATTTGGAGCGGCACATGGTTTACCGTCGCCTTGGCAGACTTGGTGTCGTCAGACTGCAGTGTGGCCACCACTGTCACCGTTGCGGCGCTTGGGATAAGCGATGGGGCTGTGTATAAGCCCGATGTGCTGATAGTTCCGCACGCTGTGCCCGCACATCCTACAACGCTCCAGGTTACAGCCGTCTGGGAAGTGCCGTTCACAATTGCGGTGAATTGCTGTGTTGTTCCGGCAGAGAGGACAACAGTGTACGGCGAGATCGCAAGGCTAACGACAGGAGGGGCGGCGAGCGTTCCACTCCCGCAACCGGACACCGTGATGAGGAGGAAGGTGAGCAGTGCTGAGACCGGAAGGATGAGTCGATTCATGAGGGGCCTCCCTTCAACTGATTTTCTGTATGGTTGAATGGGGCTATCCGCACGCATCATGGAGTGCCACCGCAAGCCAGGAGATGGATTAGACTGCGTGTAACCTGGCGTCCCCAGTGGTGCGGCTCTATTCACTGAAAAACGCAACCGAGGGAGGTCCGCGCAGACGGCAGGAGCATTGTTTAATTTCGGGAAGGGTGACGGCGCCTAGCGTGGCTACAAATCCGATTGCGGCCAGATGTTCTGCAGCGGGAATCGCGACGGCCACGGGCGCCACCGGCAATTGCGGCCGTGGGACGACACGCTTAGCCAGAGAGACTTTCGCGGCGTTTGGGTGGGGCACTTGATGCTCGCGGACGTGGCTGTGCACTGCTGTCAGCAACACGGTGCCGAGTACCGCGAGGGACAGCGCTTTCATCACGTGGTTCATGGCTTCGGCTCGGGACCTTGGGGGGCACCACTGGCTCTTCGGTGGGGTGCTGGTTGGTTCAGCCAATGACCAACTCGATGCGCGCCAGGACGCCCCGTATGGATCACCTCGCGAGCATAAGAGGTGCACGTGCTAGAGGGAATCGGAGATAGCGAGGCGAACCACACAGAATTGGACTATATGATGGCAGGGATTTCTGTGATTTCGCTCACCGTTGCGCGTGAGCATTCACGAATCGGGAATCGATCCCGGTGACCGGGGGCTGTGGCCTACCGCACCGCCCGCGCATGTCCCCACACCGCAGACTCTCGGCGGTTGACAGCGTTTCCCGGTATCGCTAGATCACATCCGATGTTGTGGAATCGCGAGCAGATCAACTGCAGCCCTATCAAAGGGGACGTCGCTGGAACTCCTCAGCAAAGGGTCTACTGGCTCGGCGGTGCCACTCGCGTAGTCTGAAACAGAACACAGTTCCAACTGCCCTTCTGCTTAATCCAAACCCGCGTGTTGCGAAGGTCGCCACTGAATGGCTTCCCGTTGACGAGGCCCTTGAAGGAACCCAGCTCCGTGACGACCGCCGTATTCCCGTCGACGCGTATCTTGGAGTCGTGCACGTCGTACGATTCGTACTTGAGAGCACCAGATTTCACAGCCTCGATCCTTTCAGCCTTGGTGATCATCTTGCCGCTGCCGTAGATTATCGTGGCATCATCGGCGAAATGCTTTTCGAGAAAGCTGATGTCTCCCTTCAGGTCCGCTTCTATCATCTGTCGTTGAAGCGTCTTAATTTGTTCCTCGCCATTCCCCCCTTTGCCACCCATCGCTAACGCGGACAGAGAAGCCAGCAAGCAGATGGCGACCGGTGCCAAGACAATGAGTTTAATTTTTCTCATGGGAGTGCCCTTCAAGAGAGATTGGGGAGCCGGGGAGACAGTCGCTCATTCTCCGCCTCGATTTGCAGCAGTGTCACGATGGGCAAAGCAGAAGAAGGCTAAAAAGGAGTAGGTGTCAGCTCCTTTTGGCACAGCTCGCAGTCTTACTCAAAAAATTCGCTGTACGGCCGCGAGGCCAATCCAAACACCTAGCGCTAAACCAACAACAACAAGCCATGCCATCGGGGTCATGCCGTCGATGCTAATCTATTTAGCGTTGTCTAAATAACGGAATTTCTAGGGGAGACTCTTAGGCGGCACGGGGACAGGGAGTCATGTTTACCGCTCTACCTTGTACCTCTCAGTCGGCACGGGGTACGTGGCATTTGGCTCGTCATCAAATTCTTCGCTGCTAACGGGATCCCAACACCTTGCGATCTGCAGCTGCCATCCGCTGGCGAGGCGCGTATCGCAAGTAGTAAGGATATCAACAACAACGCAAGGCTGACTGCGATTCTGCCGTTATGACGCGCGGAACCTAGTAACGGCGACAGTTATGTCGTCGGCAGGGGTGGTGCCGCGCGAAAAATCCTGCACGGCGCTCAGGATCCCTTGCAGCACCTCCGACGCCGAATGGGTCAGCAGTTCACTGGCGCAGGAAATCAAGCGCTCGTCCCCGAACTCCGTGCCAGTCGAGTCAAGGGCTTCGGTCACTCCATCGGAGAACAGGATGACCGTGTCTTGCGGCTTGAGGAGCAGGCTCTCCTCTTCGAATGAGGATTCGGTCAGTGCGCCGAGGACTGGCCCGCCCACGGTGAGGCGCCGGATTCCGTCTCGCGCCAGCAGCAGCGGCGGAACGTGGCCGGCGTTCGAGTATACGAACTTCCCGTCCGGCGAGAGCCTGCCGACAACAAGCGTCGCAAACCGGGGCTCCAGTCCTCGCCGCACCAGGATCTGGTTCAAATGCGCAAGCACCGTCGAGGGACGAAATTCCGTTTCCAGTTTAATGGCAAGCATGCCTTGGATCATGGCCGCAAGCAGCGCTGACGCGGGTCCTTTGCCAGCAACGTCACCGAGAGCAACGAGAAAATCACCCGAGGGTAACTGAGCCAGCTCGAAGAAGTCGCCTCCGATCGCGCGGCAGGGGATCGAATCGGCGGTGGCTTCGCAGAACGGTGCCAGATGCCTGGTACGCGCCAACAGGGTTCGCTGGACGTCTGCGGCCACCCGCAATTCCTTGTCGATTCGGGCTTTCTCCAGGCGCTGCATCACCCCTGTCAGGTCATACACGCGCTCGTCACGGACAATCTTTCCATCGGCGAAGGTCAGGTAGATGATGACGCGATACTCAATCCGGTCTCCGGTCGGGGCTTGCCCGAACCATCCGTTGCGATCAGTTCCGGTAGCTGTGCCCAAGAAAGCCACGCGGTTTCGGTCCACCATTACATCGGACACCTGTACCGCCCAATCCGGAAACAGTGAGAAGGTCCTATCCCAGTTCTCGGCAATCGCAGCACGCCCCTCGACTCGCGGAAACATCGGGCTGACCATGACCGCGTCTTCCTGGTAGAGGCTCATGATCAGGGCGGTGTCGTGCGCGTTCACGGCCGCCTCCAGCATGCTCGCGAACTTGATGGCTTCTTCCCGAGACATGAGCCCCCGGCTGACCGGAACAGTGTAATCTCCAGCTTGCGAAACCGATAATTCCGATTCCACTACTGTGTCGAGTGCCTTAACTGTTTCCCGCGCACAAAATCGCCTTATCACTAACCGGTCCTCGCCCTCCTTCTCGGTCGAGGCGCACCCAGTGGAAGAACTTCTCCGGGAGCAACCGGACACTCAGGAGCTGGGCAACGGAATAGAGGAAGCTACTACAGCTTCGCGTACTCCGCCTTGGCCTGCTTCAGGATAAGGATGTTGGGGTCGGCGTCTTTTCACATGGCGATGCTGCGCCCTTGCGAACGCCATAACAAAGGAAGGCCATGCAACCGGCCGGAGCCTCAAGCGGGCAGGCGCATCTTCTTCAGGAAAGCGGCGTAGCGCGGGTCGTGCTCCAGGCTCTTTAGCAGCGGGTCGCCTTTCATCTGAGGGAGCCCGCTGTCGCGCTGGACGTAGGCCCGCTCTAGCCACTCAAACGCCTGGTCGGTTTCCCCGCGAAAGGCATACACTTCGGCAATCTGGAAAGCCGCACCAGCTCGGTATTTCGCTATCAGCTCCGCCAGGGCAGCGTCCGATTCCTTCTTCCGCCCCAGCGCATGATTCGCCAGCGCCAGCCCGTATAGGTCCCAATCAGGCTCTGGCTCCCGCCCGATCTCGACAAGCGCCTCCTGCGGACGCGCCTGCGCCAGATAGACCCCGCCGAGCAGGGTGTGTGCCACCGGGCGCTCCGGGTTGATTTCCAGCGCCTTCTTGCAGGCTGCAACTGCTTCCTCCAGCCGACCGGCATAGTAGGCGTGACGGCCAAGGGCGATGTGACTCGTCGTGTTGAGTGGGTCCAGCTCTACTGCCCGACGGCTCAGCGCCAAGGCGTCGTCAAAGCGGCCCAGGGCGGCAGCCAGTTCGGCACCGCCCCGGACAACTATGGCGTTTCCCGGCTCCAGTGCCAATGCTCGCTGGAAGGAGGCATCCGCTCCTGCCCAGTCCCAGTCGTAGTTCATCTTGATGAACCCCATGGCCACGTGGGCCTCTGCCAGGTTCGCGTCCAGCGCCAGGGCCCGCTCCGCCGCCTCCCGCGCCATCCGGTAGCCCTCCTCTACAGGCAGCAGGTAGCTAGAATCAGCCTGACGGCTGCGGGCCTCGGCCAGTCCCGCCCATGCTGGAGCATAGCCAGGATCAAGCTTGATCGCCTGCTCGTAGTAGCCGACGGCCTTCTCAACATTCTCCTTGCTGCGCCGATCATAGAAGTACCGCCCCTGCAGGTAGGCGTTGTAGGCATCGGCGTTCTTGCCGTGGTCGGGAGTCGTTGCTGTCGTTCTTCCCAGCAGCGTCACCTTCAGCGATCCCGCCACCGAGCGCGCAATCTCGTCCTGCACTGCAAAAACATCTTTCAGTTCCCGGTCGTAGGTCTCCGACCATAGGTGAAAGCCGTCGGCGGCCTTGATGAGCTGCGCCGTGATCCGCACCCGGCTGCCCTCCTTGCGCACGCTCCCTTCCAGAATGGTGGCCACATTCAGCTTCTCGCCCACCGTGCGCACGTCCTCAGTCTTCCCCTTGAACTGGAAGGAAGAGGTCCGGGCCGCCACCCGCAGCCCCGGAATCTTGGCTAGGTCGTTGAGCAGTTCTTCGGACAGTCCGTCGGAAAAATACTCTTGCTCTTTATCCGAACTCATGTTGACAAAGGGGAGCACCGCGATCGAAGGCGTTCCCGTCTGCGCCGTACCAGCTGGACCCCTGCCCCCTCGGCCCAGCCAAAAGGCGGCAGCCAGCGCCAGCACTACCGCCAGCACCACGACCGAAACTATGATCTTCCAGCGATTCGCAGGCGTTGCTGCGCTGACTACAGGTTGCGAACCGGACGGTGCCGCCGCCATCTTGCCGCTCGAATCCTTTACCGCTACCGAACCGCTCGTGGTCGCCGCAGGGGTCGGTTGCGGGGAGTCCTCGGCTGCGATCACGGCACTGCGCGACGATTCCGTCTCGCGCTTCAGACGCCTGAGGTCAGCACGCATTTCCGATGCCACTTGGTAGCGCAGGTCGCGATCCTTCTCCAAAGCCTTCGTGATGATGTCTTCAAGCTTCTGCGGAATGTCGGGATTGATGCGGACGGGCGGCGTCGGAGTGCGCTCCAGGATGGCGTTGAAGATTACGCCCGAACTTTCCCCCCGGAAGGGCAGCGTTCCCGTTGCCACCTCGTAGAGCACTACCCCAAAGGAGAACAGGTCGGTACGCGCATCAAGTTCTTTGGCCCGGACCTGTTCGGGAGACATGTACGCCACCGTTCCCAATGTGCTTCCCGGGCTGGTCAGGTGTTCTTCGCTGACGGCTGTAGCCGCCGTGGCTCCGACTACCGTCGCCTCCTCCCTCCGTTGAATGACTTTGGCCAGCCCGAAGTCGAGTACCTTCACGTGGCCGCTCTCAGTCACGAAAATATTGGCAGGCTTGATATCTCGGTGGATAATGCCCTTTGCGTGAGCCGCGTTCAGTGCGTCGGCAATCTGCACTCCCCAATCCAGCACCGTGTCAGTGTCCAGCGGTTTTCCGGGGAGGATGCGCTGCTTGAGCGTTTGCCCCTCCAAGAACTCCATGGCGATGAA
>Ga0187776_10001929_pt1 | contig 10500 bp, 9 predicted proteins | sample 0216_BV02_MP12_2_FD_132426 | JGI IMG/M metagenome (GOLD analysis project Ga0187776, IMG submission 132426) | Tropical peat soil microbial communities from peatlands in Department of Meta, Colombia - 0216_BV02_MP12_20_MG | ecosystem: Environmental > Terrestrial > Soil > Wetlands > Peat | place...
AGGATTTTTGAAATGAGCCTGGCTCCCGATGGATGAAAGCGAAGGTATTTCTGCGATGACTGAAAACAAAGGGGGTAGTGCGCTCCCAACAAGGCAAAAACCGATATAGCCAGGCGCCTCCGTCTCTTACAAATGGATTTGCAGAGCCTGATTCAATAGCAAGTGATGCCAGGCATCTGGAAATTACGCTTATCCCTTCACGGAGATCACCGCGAATTCCTATATCGGGATTTGGGTAGCACAACAACGCCGCGGGACATAAAACTCTTATGTTATAATTTTGTTATAACATTCAAGCGGAGGGAGCGATGCACAGAAAAGTATGTTCCATAGGCAACAGCAGGGGAATCTCGATTCCGGCAGATATGCTTGAAAAGCTTCATCTATCTGTCGGCTCTGAGGTTGACGTCAAAATTGATGAAAAAGGTTCAAAGATTATCATTGAACCGATGAAGAAGAAAAAACTTCCAAAGGGCGTCGACCGGGATTTCGTCGCACAGGTGAATGAATTCATAGAAAAGTACGAACCTGCACTAAAAGAACTCGCAAAGAAGTGAAGTATCTCACTACAGAGCAGGTTCTCTTTATCCACAGCAGGCTGATAGATAAGACCGGCGGATCTCATGGCATCAGGGATTTAGGACTTCTTCAATCCGCTGTATCAAGACCGAGAGCGACTTTTGGCGGTCGGGAGCTTTATCCTGATATTTTTCAAAAAGCTGCCGCCTTAATAGAATCGCTCACTAAGAACCATCCTTTTATCGACGGAAATAAAAGGACAGCCATAGCATCTGCAGGTATTTTTCTTGAGAAAAATGGTTATCTTCTGGAAACGACACAGGAAGAGCTGGAGAGATTTGCTCGCCGGCTGGCAGCCGGCAAAGTCTCCTTTGAAGACGCTGTTAAATGGTTTAGAAAAGTTTCCCTGAGAAAGTAACCTTCTCTTGGAGGAACAGTAAGGATCACTCCTTTGAACCCTTGAACTCTTCCATCGCTTCATTGGTAACGAGATCTGGACATTCCGTGTATTTCGGAGAAAAATGGGTCAATACGAGTTTTTTAACTCCTGCCTGTTTCGCAATCGATCCAGCCGTTTTGGCTGTCAGATGAAACCTTTCTATAGCACGCTCCCTGTCTCTCTCAAGGAAATATGCTTCACAGTAAAATACGTCCGAGTCCTTAGCCAGTTCTATGAGTCCGGCGATATTCTTTGTGCTCATAGAAATATCCGTCGCGTAGGTTATTTTCTGTCCCTTGGTTACGAGGGCTATGTCCGAAAGATCCCCTATGCGGTATGATTTTCCTTCGATAATAAAGATAAGCCCGCTCTCAGGATTTTCCCGAAAGAGCCGCTTGAAATGGGTGAGCCATGGGCCTACCGTGAGCCCCTTTTTATCGAGAAGGTCTTTGTCGATATTTATATGGAATTCTTCTTCGATCGCATAGGCAAGACAGGGCGTGCCATGGTCAAGCTTCATCGCTTTTACCTTGAACTGAGGATTTCTGAGAAGGACACCTTTTGAATCCGATGTGCTGAGCGCTTCTTTTTTGAACCTGTTTTTTGCCCTGAAGGAGGAATGGGAGACTGCCCTGCCATCGAACGCAAAGGCGTTTATCACGGTCGGGTAGTCTTTAATGAGGTTCCACGTATATCCTCTTAGTTTCCCTTCGATGCAGGCGGTTATCTTCGGAGGGCCGTAAACATTGAGAGGCGTCTCTCTTCTCAGTATCATCCTGAGGAGCGAATCGAATCCTATGAAGTGATCGATATGGGTATGTGTCACAAAAACATCCGAGATCTTGAACATTTCAGAAGGGCTGAGGGCGCTTATGTCACCGATATCGAACTGGATCGCCCTTTTTTCGTGGGGTATTCTCACAAAAAGACAGGGGTCTTCAAAGTAGCCGTTTAGCAGCTTATGGAGGAAACTCGGTCTCATTAGTAACTTTATAGTATTGTGGTATTTTGTTCTAATCGTTTAAGTATAACTTTAATTTTTCCTAAATACCAAAATTAATTTATTTTTTTCAAGGAGTTAAGGAGTTAAGCCGTTTGATGCGCATGACTCATCCAAGTGTATTTGCGGCATTTACAGGCAGCGGCAAAGGTGCGCCGTTCTGACGGCTTGTTGAACTATTCAGTACCCGCTCCAGATAGTTGGCGGGGCAAGAATGATCTGAAGGAATTTGCGGACTTTTTGATGCACCCCGAAGCCTTATATGGTATAGTTAGTTTCATGGATAGAAGCGAAGAATCGGGAGAGAAAGCAACTTTAGAAAAATTAGCCAATAGTGAATGGATGAATCTCTTTTGGCTTAATGCAATTAAAGGAAAGCTTCTTAGATCTACCAGAAGAGAAAGTTGATGAAATTTATTTGCAAAGGCTGAAAGGAAAGGTAAATGCCTTGTCTACGAAGGTGTTGCAGAATATATTGAACGAACAAAATAATGTTACTTCAGGCGAGCAGAATTCGTTACTTCAAAATCTTATTAAAGAAAAAAGTGGGGGTACAAGATGGCAAAAAAACATAAAGGCAAAATATATTTTGAAGTCAGGATTGCTGGTGATGGAGAAAATGAATACTTCGTAGAACCGGCTGAAGAGGGTGGGGCATTCAATTATGACCCTAACAATTTCCAGTCGTGCATAAAACATGCTAAAGAAGTATCAGGCTGGGTCGTGAGGGTTACGGAAGAAGTTGCGTGGGAATAGTAGAAGTGCAATCGTGATGGCAGACCTATAGTCTATCCAGCATTTTATAAGAGCTTCCAGACAGCGTTAAAGAATCTTGGTATCAGGCGCTGTGGGCTACATGTCCTCAGACGCGCGAATGTATTCATCAGAACCAAACAGGGACAAGGCCCAAAATACGGTGAAGTCCAGACGGGTTGGGAGTCTCTTGACATGCTGTATGAAGTCTATGGTCACCTGTTCCGAGATGATGGTGATTTCAAGAAAGAGCAGTTAGAGAAGATGAACGGCTTTGCCCAGCCGAAGCAGATGGCTTTATAAATCAACCTGCAATCCCCTTTTTTTGTCGTGGCAGAAAGATGGTAGAACTTGTATTCCATTAATTTGGTAGAAGGACTAAAAATACTTTGAAATTCAACAGTTCATTGTGGATTATATCTCATAGTGATATAATAAACCAAAAAATGGCCCGTGCGGCTGTCGTCGGTACGTCTTTATCCAGAAATTCCTTTTTAAACCGGAGGGTATATGCCTGAATTACGCAAGGATCCCATCGTTGGAAGATGGGTGATCATATCGATCGAGAGAGGGAAAAGACCTGCTGATTTCGTCTCGCCCTCACAGAGGAAAAAGGGAGGGTTCTGTCCATTCGATCCCGGCAATGAATACACGACGCCCCCGGAAATCATGGCATTCAGACCGGTCGGGTCTGTTGCCAATTCTCCCGGATGGACGCTGAGAGTCATGCCGAACAAGTTCCCTGCTCTTCAGATTTCCGGCGATCTGGGAAAGACGGGTGAAGGGATCTTCGACAAAATGAACGGAGTCGGGGCGCATGAGGTAATTGTGGAAACTCCCGACCATAATCTTTCTTTAGCCACGATGCAGAAAAAAGCGGTCGAGGACGTGCTCTGGGCCTGGTATCTGAGGCTGACCGACCTTAAGAAAGACCAACGATTAAAATACGTTCTGATATTCAAGAATGAGGGTGAGGTCGCAGGTGCCTCCCTTGAGCACAGTCATACACAGCTTATAGCTCTTCCGATCGTTCCGAAGCTCGTCAAGGAGGAGCTTGATTCAGCGAGACGTCATTACGAATTCAAAGAACGATGCATCTTTTGTGATGTCATAAACCAGGAGATTGAAGACGGAAAGAGGGTCATCTATGAAAACGCCCGGTATGTGGCTATCGCACCTTTTGCGCCCAGGTCACCGTTTGAAACATGGATCCTGCCGAAGAAGCATGAATCAATGTTCATTCCGCCCGATAAGACCTTTTCCGACCTTGCAGAGATACTCCAGAGGATTTTAAGACAGATGGACAGAATTCTCGATACGCCGCCATACAATTTTGTTGTCCATACATCGCCTTTTTATGACGAGATCAATGAATACTACCACTGGCATATAGAGTTGATACCGAAGCTCACGAAGACCGCAGGTTTTGAGGAGGGCTCAGGCTTTTACATCAATCCGACGCCGCCCGAAGAATCCGCTAAGTTCATGCGTGAGGCCAAGATATGATGACGCGGGGCGCTCTTTGCCCAAAGCATGGCAATGTGTTAAGGAGACTGAATAGCGCGGCATGAAAATACTTATTGCGACACCTGAGGCGGTACCCTATGCGAAAACGGGGGGGCTCGCAGACGTCACCGGTTCGCTCCTGAATGAATTCCGTGAAATGGGTGAAGATGCCTCCCTGATACTGCCTCTCTATAAAAGCACGAGAGAGAACTTTAAACTATTTCGTACGGATAAGGTGATCAAGACCGTAATGGGTGAAACTTCGATCACTGGCGAAGTCTGGCTCTCTGAAAATTCGGACCGCCCGACAGCATATTTTATAGGATGCGAAGAGCTTTACGGAAGGCCAGAATTATACGGGACCGCCAGGGGCGATTATCCTGATAATGCTGTCCGGTTCGCTTTTTTTTCGAAAGCAGTCCTTGAGATGTGCACCTCGCTTGACATAAGACCCGACCTTATACATTGCAACGACTGGCAAACGGCGATGCTTCCTCTCTATCTCAAGACGCTTTACGCCGCCACGGATTTTTTCAAAAAGACAGCCACGGTGTATACCTTTCATAACCTTGGCTATCAGGGACTTTTTGAGATGGAAGACATGAAGTATACAGGGGTCGGATGGGATTACTTTACGCCTGAGGGAATCGAATTTTACGGCAAGGTGAATTTCATGAAGGCAGGCCTTATATATGCCGACCTTCTTAATACCGTCAGCGAAACGTATGCACAAGAAGTCCTTGAGAAAGAAAACGGGTTCGGTCTCGACGGCGTATTGAGACAACGAAGGGACGACCTTTACGGCGTTCTGAACGGACTGGATTACAACGAATGGAATCCGGAACAGGATGCTCTAATCCCCGCGCGGTACAGCGTGAATGACTTGAGGGGCAAGGCACAATGCAAGAGAATCCTTTTGAAGGAGACAGGACTCGGCGATGGAAAATCGCCTCTTTTCGGGATCATCAGCAGGCTTTCCGGACAGAAAGGCATCGACCTTGTTGCTGATTCCATTGACGAACTGGTCTCTTTGGGCGTGAAGATATTTATCCTTGGCAGGGGAGAGGCTTACTATCAGAACCTGTTGAAGGATATCTCAAGAAGGCACAAGGGAGATGTGTTTGTAAAAGTGGGGTTTGAAGACTCCCTTGCCCATCTTGTTTACGCCGGGTGCGATTTTTTTTTGATGCCTTCCAGGTACGAGCCGTGCGGCCTCGGGCAGCTTATCGCGCTGAGATATGGCGCCATCCCGGTTGCGAGAAAGACGGGCGGTCTCGCGGATACGGTCGATGATTACGACAGCGCTGCACCGAAAGGCACGGGGTTCCTTTTCTCCGACTACTCGTCTTCTGCGTTGAAGGGTGCTGTCAAAAGGGCGCTCAGCGTTTACGGAGACAGGAAGAAAATGAGAAAGATGATCTCTGATGCGATGAGGGCTGATTTTTCATGGAAGAAGTCGGCGGAGAAATATCTTGAACTTTATAAAAAGGTCATAGAAAAGGTCAGAACGTGAGCCTGAGGTTGAAGCTTTCATTGATGCTGTCGGCTTTTTTGGTTCTCATCGCGATTTTCGCCTTCGGGACACTGTTGATATTCGAAGAACTGACGACAAACGCCTCTGCTCTCAATTCGGTGAGTGGGGAGTTTCGGGCTGTAGGGGAGCTTGAGTCTAAGATTCGGGATTTCGCGGACGTGACGACCAGGTGGGGGTTAACGGGGGACATACGATTCAAGAACGAATATCCGGGGAAACTCGCGGACGTATACAGGAGTTTCGAAGATGTCGACAGGCTGATAAGGCGCAGAGAAAAACTTGAAACAATAGAAAAAGAATTTAAACAGGTCGTCGGCTATTCAAACCTTGCGATCGAGTCCCGGCATCCGGTCGGAAATCAGGATGTCTTCATCTACGTGCAGCAGGCAAACCTGGGCGCGAAGGAAATTATCAACGAAGTCGAACAGCTGTATGACTATCCGATAAGTACGCTGATGGATGTTGCTCGAAAGGGTGAGCAAGTGAAGAGGGAAATGATTTACTATCTTTTCACCCTCATCGTTTTCAGCTCCCTTACTGCATTGTTTCTCATCGTGCGCATCAGGAAGACCATAGCCGAGCCATTTAACGAGCTGCTGAAAGCAACGGCGAGGATAGGCGGAGGTGACCTGTCTTACCGGATACAGATGAACCGCCGGGACGAATTCGGGACAGTCTCGGACAGGTTTAACAGCATGGTGGCGGACCTCGAGTCTTCAAACCGGAAGGTGAACCGGAAACTTTCGGAGACGGAGCTGTTTCTGGACGTCGCGCGAATTGCCGGGTCGGCTGGTGATCTGAAAGGCGCTCTTACTCTGATAGCCTCTACGATCGCCTCCAAACTCCGCCACGACAGTTGCAAAATTTATATGCTCAGATCCGAGACGAGGCTCTTTTATCTTGACGCTTCAAACACAAAAGAAGAAGAGATTGGCAATACGTATCTTTCTCCTGAAGAGGGGATAACAAAGGAGGTCGTCAGTTCATTGAAGCCCGTCATTATAGAGGACACAGAGTTGTATCAGGGCGCAGATTCGAGACTCTTTGGTCCGTATCGTTCGGTCCTAGCCGTCCCGATCATGAGGGATAACGTATGTTCCGGCATTCTGGTTGTGAAGAGACGGTCCCCCTATGTCTTTTCCGAAGACGAGGTGAACACCGTGACGATCCTCGCACATACCATCGGTTCCGCTGCCAGGAACGCGGACCTCTATCTCTCTACAATAAAACAGCTCCAGAAACTTACCGTGTTATATGAATTAAGCAGTGCTGTGACGTCTGTCCTTAACCTTGAAGAATTGTTGCAGAGAACAGCAGAAAAGATTTCGATGCTTCTTTCTTCGCGGGGCTGTGTCATAAGACTTCTCGAAGACGACAGGCTGAAGATTAAATCACAGTTCGGACTTCCCGGGGGCATTCATGACGAGACGGAACTCTCCCTGGGGGAAGGGATTGCGGGGTTGGTAGCCGAAAGCGGAAAACCGATTCTCGTTGAAGACGTCTCACAAATACCCCTTGCTGTGAGAGCCCCCCTGATGGCGGTGAAATCAGTCATTTGCGTTCCCCTGAAAGTGGGGACCGGCGTTATCGGGACGCTCGGACTCTACGATAAATTCGCTCCAGACGGGACCCTGATACCATTTACCGGTGATGACTTGAATACGGCCGAGGGTTTTGCATCGATATCCTCGATGGCGATCGACAAATCAAAAATGTATGAACTTGAGGTCCGGAGGGAAAAGGAGGCGAGCGAGGCCAAAAAGAGGATGGATATCCTTTTCGATAGTGTTCAGGGCGGAATCATAACGCTCGACAGAAACTTTACGATTATTTCCGCAAATAAATATGTGGAAGACTGGATCAGCATGACGGGCGACGACCTGATAAGTCGTAACGCTGTCGATATCTTTCACGAGAAAGTCGGGATATGCCCCCACTGCGCTGCAAAGACGACCTTTGAGACGGGTCAGATAAACTCCATAATGCAGTCAAAGGGGGTAAATTACGCGGAACTTACCGCTTATCCGATACATGAATCAGGCGAGATCAGGGAGTGCATCGTCTTTATCCAGGATATAACCGAGAGAGTGCTCTATCAGGAGGAGACGCTCAGTCTTTATCGGGAGGTTATTCAGACGAAGGAATATCTTGAAAGTCTCATAGACAATTCTGCAGATGCCATCGTTACTACTGACTTGGAAGGGATAATTACCTCATGGAACCAGGGGGCGGAAAAGACCTTCGGGTTCACCGAGGCCGAGGCTGTCGGGAAGGTTGTCCCTTTTTTTCCCGATTTCCTTCACGACAGGGAAAAGGAGTATATCGAAAAGATCAAAAAAGGTGAAGTGCTCAAGGGCATAGAGACGCTGAGGCGGAAAAAGGACGGGACGATTGTCGAGGTGAGCCTGACCCTTTCGCCGATTAAGGACGCGGCAGGTGAAGTCATAGGGATAAGCGGCATTTCGAGAGACATATCGGAAAAAAAGAGCGTCGAGAAAGAGTTGATACGCAGAAACCAGGAGTTGTCGAGGCTTTTCTTTATCAGTTCTGCGATGAGGGGTACCCTCGAACTCGACAAACTCCTCAGGATGGTCCTCGTCGCCGTGACGATGAGCGACGGCATGGGTTTTAACAGGGCGATCCTCTTTCTTGTCGATGAGATGAGGAATACGCTGAAAGGTGCGATGGGCGTCGGACCCGAAAGTCACGAAGAGGCGTGGAGGATATGGGACGAACTCTCCTTCCAGAAAAAGACACTGGAAGACATTATGCAGGAGGTAGTCTCAACGCCGCTGAAAAAGGACTCTTTTCTCGACAGGCTGACGATGGCTATTGAGATATCCCTTGAGGAAGATACGGTACTGACGAGAGCGGTCAAAGAAAGGAAACCTTTTAATGTGAAGAATATCAGGGAGGAGTCGCTTTCCGACACAATCCTGATACAGCAGCTCGGCACACAGGCATATGCTATCGTCCCCTTAATATCGAGGGACAAGGTCATAGGCATTATATGGGTTGACAATTATTTCAACCGAAAGGAGATAAGCGACGAGGATATGAAGTTTCTCGCAAGCTTTTCGAATCACGTTGCCTCTGCGATCGAGAACGCCCGTCTCTTCGAGCAGGTGAAGATGGCAGAGCAGCAGCTCGAGAATATTTTCGAGTCGATGTCCGACATGGTCTATTTCAACAATAAGGATTACGTGATAAAGAGCGTGAACAAGGCCGTTTGCAACAAACTGGGACTGACGCCGTCCGAGATAATCGGGAAAAAGTGTTACGAGGTATTTCATGGCATGAACGAGCCGTTCAAGAAATGTCCGCACTACAAGACCGTAACAGCGGAGAAGGCCTATATTGAAGAGGTTGAAGACGAACATTTGGGAGGGACTTTTCTTACTTCGAGTTCTCCCATATTCGATCTGACGGGAGAATTCATAGGCTCCGTTCATGTTGTCAGGGATATCACAGAGATCAAGAACCTGCAGGAAAAACTGGTTCTGGCGGAAAAGATGGCTGCCCTCGGCGAGGTTGCGGCAAAGGTCGCCCATGAGATAAGGAATCCCCTGGTCTCGGTGGGAGGTTTTGCGAAGAGGCTCGAAAAGAAACTGGATGGGAATCTGAGGGAATATGCGGGGATAATAGTCAAGGAGGTTGATCGGCTGGAAGGCATCCTGAAGGAGATCCTCGGGTTCGTCAAAGAGGTTAGGCTCGCGAAGGAGACGGTCAACCTTAACTCCCTCGTGGCCGATGTTGTTACGGTAATGGAGTCGGAAATGGAAGACAGGGGAATCATGTTCGTCAAAGATTTTGGTCTGCCGGCAGATGTCTTTATCGATCCGAACAGGGTTAACGAAGCGATTATGAATATCATTTCGAATGCGATACAGTCCTTGAAGGGAAGCGGTCTGATTTACATAAGGACATATACGAAGGGGATGTACGCGGTGGTTGAGATCAAGGACACCGGGAAGGGTATACCGGAGTCTGACAGACCGTTTATATTTAATCCCTTTTTTACGACAAAGGACTCCGGAACGGGTCTCGGGCTGGCGATAACGCACAGGATCATACAGGAGCATAACGGCATGATCGAGGTCGAAAGTGAAATAGACAAGGGAAGCATTTTTAGAGTTTTTATCCCAATAAAGGAGGCAGAGAGATGAAGATACTGATCGTTGACGATGACCAGAACATACTCAGGCTTTACAAGGAAGAACTCGAAGAAGAAGGTTATGCCGTCGTTACGGCATCAAACGGCCAGGAGGCGATGGAACAGTTCGACAAGGAGGCCCCTGACCTTGTCACCCTCGATATTCTCCTGCCCGATATCGACGGCATAAAACTTCTGAGACAGATGAAGGAAAAGAGACCGAGGTTGCCAGTAATCATGTCGACGGCGTATGACTACCGTGATGACTTCGCGGTATGGGCTTCTGAGGCCTATATCGTCAAATCGGCAGACCTCACAGAGCTTAAATCGACAATCAAGAAGTTGAGCGAAAAGGAATGATGAGACAGACACTGAAATCCTTGATCCCGGCCTACGGCGGATATTCTGTCGCGAGAGACGGAAAAGTGATCCTGATAAAGGGGGCTATCCCTGGAGAAGTTATCGAAGTAGCGATAGAGGAGAAGAAGAGGGATTATTCTGTCGGGTCCGTTATCAAAGTTGTCGAGCCCTCCGAACACAGGATCGAGCCGGCTTGTCCCGTATTCGGTTTGTGCGGAGGCTGTCACCTGCAGTTC
>Ga0187776_10001930_pt1 | contig 10499 bp, 8 predicted proteins | sample 0216_BV02_MP12_2_FD_132426 | JGI IMG/M metagenome (GOLD analysis project Ga0187776, IMG submission 132426) | Tropical peat soil microbial communities from peatlands in Department of Meta, Colombia - 0216_BV02_MP12_20_MG | ecosystem: Environmental > Terrestrial > Soil > Wetlands > Peat | place...
AACCCCGTGCCTCCTGCGATAACGACTCCTGTTGCCACGCCCATTGCGAAAGCGCCCATGTATCCGGCTGTGTAACTGGCCTGCACGTAACCATCAGGAGTCGTGGTCTGGGTCACGTAAATGACATTGTAGACCGGCGAACTGGGAGGGATTGTGTATATCACCTGAGGCACTGATTGTGCAGTCTGCCAGGGACCCTGAGGATTCGCAGAGACGAACCACACCCCCTGGAGGCACAAGTAGTAGAGATCGCCTACCTGGATAACCTTTTGTGACGTGTTCGTGGCGTAATAGAGAGAAGTCCCTTGTATGGCAACAAACTGAGGAGTCCCGTCGTATGTCACCTTCGCGGTTGCCGCTGCCGCAGCCGGGTTCACCGTCACCGTTGTCGGAATCTGGGCCATAAGGACAGCGTCTTTGGCTTCCTCTGTCCCGGGAACAGAGGCAAGCACCTGTGCGGCCGGACTGTCGCCCGGGATCTGAGCAAAATCAGCAGGCAGGTTGGGCGTGGCAAAAGTCCATGGGCCGCTCAGGCTGCCGGCGCTGAACCATCGGCCCGCCGTCAGATAATAATACTGGTTTGTTGGAGTGTAAAGGAAAAGATAGCTCATTGTGTTCGTGGCGTATTGGAGCTGGGTTCCGGGAATCTGCGCGTATGCGGGCTGCCCGTCAAATAATATGATCTCGGCCGGGCTGGTGCTATAGAAAACCGTCGGAACTACCGTGTCTGGCTTTATGGGCGGCGGAGGGATAAAATTCTTCAAAAATGCCCATTGCGTCTCTTTCGGCAGTTTCTTCATGTCTTTTGGCAGCTTCGTTGCCACTGACCAGGGGCCATCCAACGTAGTTGCCGTTAACCACTGCTGGCCCACGAGAACATAGAACGAGGAGCTCTGTGGGTCTATAAATAGCGGCCAATGAGTGTTCACCACATATTGCAAATTTGTCTTCTGAATCGGTGCGCGGACTGGCTGACCATCTATGTCCAGGAGGATTGCAGGCCTATGACTGACGAAGATCACAGGCGGGTCGCTCCTCAGTTGCACGCCAGAGACTGACTCCTTCTTGGGAACAGCCGCTACCAACTGCTGCAGGGTTATTGCGACAGTCTGGGGCAGGAAGGTCCTGAGCAGTTGTTCCATCTGTGAGGCAGTTGCAGGATCAAGAGAGGGGAAATAGGTCTTCTTAATCTTCAGGTTGCTGATCAACACCATTTTGTTTTCGAAGTCAACGGTTGTCTGGCCGTACAGTTCCGCAACTCCCACAGCCGTTTTGCCGCCCGCGGGGGTGAGCGAAAGAGCCATCCGCCAGTCGAGGTCTTTGAAGTCCTTCCAATCATCAACCTGCGGCTGATAAGTAATGAGAATATTCCCGTTTTCAATGCGTTGACGCGGCCATCTCAACTCCTGCGCCACGCTCAAATTCGCAGTGGCAATAATCAGTATCAAGGAAACTATTACGCATCTTGCAGTTTTCATGTTTTCCTCCTATCCTCCTTCTGAGAGGCAGATAACTAAAAAGTTCTTGAATATGGAGTCTGATATAAAAATTCTACTATGGTCTTGGTAACCCTTCAACTTTTTTTGCTGACTATAAGAGAAAGAAAAGTAGAAATGACGGATGAGTTGGGTGCCCGTTATGAGACGATTCCTCACCTTTTTCACGTTTAAGATCGCGCGACCTCTGGGCTGGATGAATCTGCAATTATCTTCCCCTGTAGAAGTAAGATAAAGAAGATCCTTTATTTAATCTCCGAGAAATGTTGAGTACGACATGTACTCCGTAAACACAGCCCCATCTGACGGATGCTGGGTTTGAACGGCAATCGTAACACTGTCTAAATAGCGCCGCTGTTGTGTTGTCGGTGGACCCCGGAGCGCAAGATCGTCTTACTCACATGTGGGAGGTATGCATATTTCGGGACAAAACTGTCTTTCCCGAGGAATGGGGCTATCGACCTTTGAATACCAAGAATAACCGACGCCGTCGACCATCACGCTGGCAGCGCAGGACGATAAATGGCTGGAATTTTTGTTTCGATTGTAAGGCGCATAGTTCGGGACGAACTCTTTGAAAGTTTCACCTATGGATAACTGTCGTGTATCAGGTGTATTGAAAATTTCGTCTGATGTGCCTGCGCAATCAACTTTAGAGAGAACTAAAAAACAGTCGCGCTTTCTGAAAGTCCGTATCAGTCGGCGAAAGCCGCAAGCTGGGACAGAACTTTCTCTTCCACTGTCTGCATCAGGCGTAGGCCAGCTTACCTTTGGGTTTCGGTATTTCCCGCTTAAGCTCTTAAGTGGTTTCGATCCATTCCGAAATAACCACCTGCGCGTTCTTTATGGCCTGTTCATAGGTTGCTCCGTCCGCCATACACCCGGGCAGTTCCGGCACTTCGGCAATGAACGCCCCATCCTCTTCGCTCCAGTAGACAATGATCTCATACTTATATCTTTCTCTTACACTGTCTGTCATATCAAGTTAAGCAACTACAACTATATCGCCTTCTCATAAATCCTGTATTTCTTGTATAACTTCCCGCCTATCATCTCGATCGTTCTCTGAACAGGGATGTTATCCTCAAGGATCCAGGAAAATTCAACCCTTTGATAGTGCCCTTTCTTGATCGGCTTGAACCCTTCCCTGAACAAAAGCGCCTCCACACCCTTGTTGCGGAACTCTTTCTTTATACCGAGGAGCATCACCCTCAAATCTCTTATCTTTCTCGAATAAAAGAGCGCCTTCACAATGCTCACCGGATTCAGCTTTCCGTTCATGCGTTGAAGGACGAAGTTGAAGTCTGGAATCAAACCCATAAATCCTATGGGGGTCCCGTGCTCTTCCGCGATAAGAGTCATTTCAGGTATGATAATCTGTTTCAGTCTTTCCCCTGTGTATTCGAGTTCCTCATCAGTCATCGGAATAAACCCCCAGTTTTTCTCCCAGGCAGAATGATAAACGTCCTTAAAGATCATCATCTCCGCCATAAAGTTCTTCATCCGTATCGGTCTTACCGTTATCCCCCTCTTCTCGACGATCGCCGCTACCCTTAATACTTTTTCAGGGAGTTCTTTCTGGACAATGTAGATGTAAGCGAAGAGGTCCTTGGCCTTCTTCATGCCGTACCCTACAGAAAGTTCATTGTAGTAAGGAGAGTTATAAGGCATCATGATGATCGGCGGCTCTTCAAACCCTTCAATCAAAAAACCGGCTTCTTCGTTTGTCGAGAAATTCATCGGCCCTCTCATCAGTTCCATGCCCTTCTCTTTGAGATATCCGGCTGCTTTATCAAAAAGGGCTCCTGCAACAGACAGATCGTTGATACAGTCAAAAAATCCGAAGAACCCGGTTTTCTCCGTATGAAGATCGTTGTGCCTCCTGTTCACGAAAGAGACTATACGGCCTGCCGCCCTGCCGTCTTTCATGGCGAGGAAATATTTCGCCACGGCATGATCGAAAAAAGGATTTTTTTTGGAGAAATGCACGCGCATTTCCCTGTTCAGTTGAGGGACAAAAAGGGGATCTTTCGAATATAACGAGAAGGGGAATCTGATGAAGTCATCGAGGGATTTTTCGACCTCAATGACTTCAATCATTCTATGATGCCCAGAGTCCTGCCCACTTTTTCAAACGCGCCTAAAACCTTTTCGAGATGCTCATCGGTGTGCGTGGCCATATAACTTGTCCTGATGAGCGCCTTGCCGCTTGCCACGGCAGGGCTCACGGCCACATTGGCGAACACGCCTTCCCGCTGCAGCATCATGGCCATCGTAAAGGCCTTCAGGTCTTCGCCGACCAGTATGGAGATAATCGGAGTCTCGCTGGGGCCGATTTCATATCCAAGCGCCTACAAGCCCTTATGCATTTTCCATGTAATCGCCCACAGTCTCTCTATGCGTTCGGGCTCGTTGTCGATGATGTCCAGAGCTGCGCTCACCGCCGCCACCGATGCAGGAGGAGGGCTCGCGCTGAAAATTAAGGCCCGTGCAAAATGTTTGATGTAATGTATGACCCTATCTTCTCCGGAGATAAACCCCCCGATCGAGGCAAGGGATTTGCTGTAGGTACCCATGATGAGATCTACTTCCTTTTCGAGACCGAAGTGTTCGGCGGTGCCTCGGCCGCTTTTGCCGAGAACCCCTATGCCGTGAGCGTCATCGACCATCACTCGTGCATGATATTTCCTCGCAAGGGCAATGACTTCCGGAAGGTTGATGATATCTCCCTCCATACTGAACACCCCGTCGACGACAATAAGTTTTCTTCTTTCTTTATTCTCCTTGAGAATTCTCTCGAGGTCGGCCATGTCGTTGTGCCTGAACTTCTTCACCTCGGCGTAGGAAAGTCTGCATCCGTCTATGATACTCGCATGGTCCATCTTATCGATTATCAGGATATCGTCCTTCCCGGCAAGCGCCGAAATCACCCCGAGATTGACCTGGAACCCCGTCGAGAAGACAAGGGCCGCTTCTTTGCGGATGAATTTCGCGAGTTTCTCTTCGAGTTTAACGTGTATGTCGAGGGTTCCGTTCAGAAATCTTGATCCCGCACAGCCCGAGCCGTATTTTCGTATCGCTTCGAGCGCGGCTTCTTTGACCTTCGGGTGGTTCGTGAGCCCGAGGTAGTTATTGGAGCCGACCATGATCATTTTCTTGCCGCTGATTATCACCTCGGGGTCCTGTGCGCTCTCGATCACCCTGAAGTACGGATACATTCCAGCAGTCATCAATTCTTTAGCCTTTGTAAACCTGTAACACTTGTCGAACAAGTCTACAGTTTTCTCTATAGCCATCGGTGAATTTTGTACCAGTCTGCCGTCCATTTTATCCCTTCCCTTAGAGTTATTCTTGCCTTAAATCCCAGTTCGTTTTTTGCCTTGCAGGCATTGCACGTCCAGTTTGAAAAAAGCAGTTCCCTCACTTTGTCCTTGTTAATTATACCCTTTTTATCAGCTTTTTCGCCCAGGAAAGCGATGAAAGGCATAAGCGAGCGCGGCAATCTCATTTTCATCGGCTTCACCTCAAGTGCTGATGAGATCTCCGCAATGATATCATCGTTAGTATAAACCATCTCATCGGATAAAAAAAATGTCTCACCCTCAGCCTCCTTCTTCTCGGCGGCTACTATTGTACCTTTAACAAGATCCTCAACGTAGAGCAATGAGTAAAAACACTTCCCCCAGTAGGGGTAAATACCCTTTCTTAACATCTTAAACATCACAAAGAGATCGCTATCTCTCGGCCCATAGACAGCGGGCGGCCTTATGATTGTTACCGGCAGCCGGTCCCTGAAATTCAGGACAGCCCTCTCACCTTCGAGTTTGCTCTTTCCATAAAAAGAAACAGGCTCCGGCATGCAATCTTCCCTCACGGGGGTCCCGTCTCTGCTCGGACCGACTGCTGCAAGACTGCTCAGGTAAACAAAGCGGTTGATACCGGGATTTTTCTCTGCCGTAACCTGCAGGAGTTTTTTTGTGCACTCGGCATTTGCCCAAAAAAAGTCTCTTTCCGAAGCGGCCTTCGTACGTCCCGCAACGTGAAAGATATAATGGAATCGGCCGATTTTATCAGCGTATGACTCAACATCAGCGAGATCGCAGAAAATATAGTCCAGATCCAGGTGTTCTATCCATCTGAGGTTGGAAGTTCTCCGTGTAATGCAGGTTACATCGAAGCCTCTTTCCACCAAGGCCTTAGTTAGATGACTGCCGATAAAGCCTGCAGCTCCTGTCACCAGGGCTTTCATAGGGTACGACTATTGTTATGTAAAATGATGTCCTTAGTCAAGTACAAATCACCCTCCATGGAGGCAACTTCTTGTGAAGACCAAGTCTCCCCGCGTTTTCATCTCCTCGAATCGGGGCGTGATTTCTCCCGACCCGATTGTGCGTCAGGCATTACTGCGAGCCATAACTATGGAGACCGGAAAGCAGGAGATTCACCCCAAGATAGGTAAATATTACAGCAACAAACCCCATGACAGCCATGATGGCTGCCTTTTTTCCCTTCCATCCCCTGAGCAGACGGCTGTGGAGGTAGAATGCATACAGAAACCATGTAATGAGCGACCACGTCTCCTTTGGGTCCCATGACCAGTATTTTCCCCATGCCTGATCCGCCCATATCGCGCCGAATATGAGTCCCCCGAGGGTAAAGATGGGGAACCCGATAGCAATCAACTTGTAGGTGATCTCGTCGAGCGTCGCAGCTGAAATATTAAAAGCGGTTATGATCTTTTTCAGGAGGCCGCCAAATCTCCAGATAAAAAAGGTAAAGGCAACAGATACCGCCCAGCTTACCAGGACGGTAAACGATGAACCGCTCCGAAACGATGCCCTGAAGAGATAGCTCTTTATCAGCTCCTCCTGGCTTCTTACAGAAAGCTTGAATGTCATGTAATCCAGCCCCATGGCGGCGAGCACTATGATGAAGACACTGAACATAACAGTCCAGAATATATATGCAGGTTCACTTCTTTTTTCCGTTCGTACGATAAGATACATGAGACCTGTGCTGAAAGAGATCCCGAACATCGAATAGGAAATGAAACTCATCATCACGTGGGCAAGAAGCCAGTTGCTCTGGAGAGCTGGTACGAGAGGTTGAATGTTTTTGGACATACCAGAGATATCGATAAAGGCGAGAGCGAGACCCGCGACAGGCGTTATGAAGGCGCCGAAGGAGCGGTTTTTGTATCTGAATTCTATGATGAGGTAAGCGAGTATCAGGCACCAGACGAAAAAAATAAGCGATTCGTAAAGATTGGTAAGGGGAACGGCCCTCAGCCATCCCATCTGGCCAAGTTCGGCAAACTCCTTCCATCTTAAGAGTATTGCTAATGTTTGGGATACAAAACCCGCGATCGTGATTGTGGTCGCGATTATCCCAATGGGCTTATTCCTGAAAGCAAGGTACACGATGTATGCAATCATTGCGAGAATATATGCTATTGTCGACAGACCAAAAAAAACAGAACTGCTCATCTATCTTCCCCCTTTTTGGCCGGCGCTGAGAACATCGACCACTTTTTCTATCTTCCGTTCAAAGGCAGCCCTGTTCCTGTGCGCAGAAGCGGCCACTGTTATTCTTACATTGCCTTTCTCATCGGCGACATGGATCCAGACTCTCCTGTGGCTCATGAAAAAAGTGATATAAAGTCCTATGGCCATAATGATACAGCCCAGGTAAACAACCGAAACGCCGGGGTCCTTTCTCACCTGAAGGCCGGTATACTGCACTCCCCAGTAATTTAAAAACTCCACCCTCGATCCGTCAGGGAGGTTCCATGTCTGGGGATATCTCTTAAAAAACCATGCGGCATAGGGCCTGCCTAATCCCGAGAATTCTATGAATACGGCCGGGTTTACCATATTTTTGTCGTATGTGACCGGCTTTCCTGTCTGATCGACCGTAAGGGCAGGGCTGAAATTAACTATATGCCCTTCAACTGAAGTACCCGGGATTTTAAACGTATCGCCCGGTCTCGCATTAATATCTTCCGCCTTGCCGTCTTTCGATACCGCTCTCAATATGAAAATGCCCTGGCCGATACTTCCCGGCACCGTGCCGAAACTCGACTGATAAAAAGTGACGCCCTCGTACCTCAGGGGGTCGTTGACGGAAATCACTTTTTGCGTCGCTACCGTGCCGTTCTTGAGGATCGTCAGCCAGCTTCTATATGCCTTTGGCATGTCGGTGTCCCCATAATAGTCGACTTCAAATTTATCGCATCGTATGTCGAATCCCAAGGGTATCTTTGTTTCGCGCTCCTTATAAGCAACTGAAGACGTCTCTCCTTCCTGTAAAGGCAGAAATCCGTTAAAACCGAGATACAACCCTATGATCGCCCCGGCGAGTATAATGAGAATGCTTAAATGCGTTATGTATACGCCGAGCCTTGTAAAATTACCCTTCTCCGCGTAAAACTGCGTGCCCTTGTCCGAAGACTCAGAAGGTCTGAACCCTATCCCTCTTAAAGCGTTCGAGACGAGTTCTTTTACATGAGGGTTTCTCCCCTTTAAAGTAACAACCCTCTTTATGGACATTCTCTCGAGGTTCTCCATCGCAAGAGGGCGTATCGGCTCTCTCACGATCTTCAATTTTCTCGGGAGCCTGTCTATCGAGCATATGATGAGGTTTGCCACAAAAAGGAGCAGAAAAGAAACAAACCACCAGGAGTGATACATATTCATAAACCCGAGTTTTTCAAAGACGTTGTAAACTGACGGAGCTGCGGACTCCCCGACCATTTTTGCCAGAATCTTTATATTTTTCTCATATTCCCCGTTCTGCTCGAGGACGGTTCCGACGATGGATGTCAGCGCTATGAGCGAAAATATCACAACAGCGAACTTCACAGACGCAAAAATATCCCAGACCCTGTCTGTGATCGACTTGTTTTTTCCTTTTTCCATTACATCGCTCCTAAAAAAATAATCGTTTATGATAGAATATCTTTTCGAGATAAAACAAGGGGTTTTACCGTTTGGTTAACACCCTTGGCTTATCCCTTTTTGAATTCACTATGCAAAGGAACCCGAAAGGATCCTGAAAAGGGTTTATCAACTGATGGACGGTATCCGGGGATATGTAAATGACGTCCATGAATCCCATTGTCTTCTTTGTTCTTCCGATCCTCACGATCCCTTTACCCTTGACACATATCACAACATGTTCGTGCATATGCTTTTCCAGACTGCTATATCCCTCCGGCGAGATCTCGAAATACCTTACATGGAAATTTGTCGATTCGCCGCGCGAACCAATCAACACCCTCTTCATAATATGAAACCATCCGCAGGCTTCGGCTTTATAGGGTAAGTCCTTGATTCCCTCCCATGTAAAATCGCCTTTGTGTTTGTAAAAGCGGCACCTATTAGTTGTCCGCCGAGTGGTCTTTTTTTTGCCGCCTATTTCGCAGACCGACGCTTTCGGACCGTAATGTTTCTCCATAAAGAATCTCCTCGGACGCTGTTATTAACGCTCACTCAAATATGACAAGGGATTTCAGGGAATCACCTGCCGCTGCGGTCAGTCCGAAAGCCTCATACGTTTCATCGATCCTGAACCTGTGAGTCACAATCCTATCTGCAGAAATTACTCCCTTTTCGATGAGTTCATATGCATCTGCAGTGTCCGTTGGGCCGCAGGAATAGCTCGTGACAATGCTTATATCATTAAAGTAGAGGGCATTGGGATCCAGGGTCAGTTTATCGCCGGGTTTTGCAGGGGTAAAAAAAAGAGCCTGTCCTCCTGGGCCGACACATTTCAGGCCCTCTGTCATCGCATCGACACTGTTCGGGCCGACGATCACCAGTTCCGCCATCTGCCCTTTTGTAATCTCTTTCAGGTTCTCGTACAGCCCGCCCTTTGAAACGTCGATAACTGAATCCGCCCCGAATTCCGAAGCCCTGCCGAGCCTGTATTTCACCATATCCGCTCCGATTATCTTTCCAGCGCCGAATTCTCTCGCTATCGCTATATTGATCATACCCATCACGCCGAGACCGATGACGACAACGGTGTCACCTCGTCTGACATTTGCCCTCTTGAGACCCTTTACCACACACGCGACAGGTTCGATTAACGTCCCGTCCTCGAAACCTATATCCGGAGAAAGAGCTATCGTGTCGTTTTCGAGATTGATAGAAGGAATCAGTATATATTCTGAAATGCCTCCGGGAATTAAGCAAGAATTCTTCCATGCAGCGCACTGGACATAATCTCCGCGCCTGCAATGCTTGCAGAGGAAACACGGCGCATGATGGTGGGTAAAGACCCTATCTCCTTTTTTAAAGGAAGTTACGTCCCGGCCCGTTTCGACAATCTCTCCTGAAGGCTCATGACCCGGCACGAGAGGCGCTTTTTTTTCGATATACCACGGCATGACATCGCCCGAACATATCCCACAGGCACGCGTTTTCATGAGGGCGTCGGAAGGTCCGACTCGAGGGATCGGGATATCTTCGATCCTTATCTCGTTAAAACTGTAAAGTCTCGCAACCTTCATTTTTTATCCACTATTTTAGCATTTCTGAGCCTTAGGCTGTCCTGACATAATAGCCTAAAATGAAGATTACTAAATGATCCATATATGGGAACCTGTTCACGAACGGAAAAGGCCTTCATTTCTGAGTTCTGTCCGAAGCGAATGAAGTCACCGGAAGAACGGCTCAGGGACCTGTCAGTCACTTTTACAATTGCCGTATTGGTATCGTATCGATAGGGCAGGTATGCTGCCACATTCTGAAAGATACGGACCTTGATATCAGAAGGAGAGGATTTTTTGGCGGGTTCATTAATTATTTGTTTTTCTACAGGATACGTCGTTTTTTGATGCATCAAGAAAAAAAGACGGCAAGTTCTTTCGGTCAAACGGGAGAGCTAAGCAATCAAAGAAGAGAAGAAGGTAGACAAAATGACCAATAAAAAAGTGGTGCTTGCTTCCCCTCATTTCTCAGCGGTTTGAACATCCTGACATACTGCCTGAGACGTCTTAAG
>Ga0187776_10001931_pt1 | contig 10498 bp, 9 predicted proteins | sample 0216_BV02_MP12_2_FD_132426 | JGI IMG/M metagenome (GOLD analysis project Ga0187776, IMG submission 132426) | Tropical peat soil microbial communities from peatlands in Department of Meta, Colombia - 0216_BV02_MP12_20_MG | ecosystem: Environmental > Terrestrial > Soil > Wetlands > Peat | place...
CGATTTCGTACCGCCCTTCGTTGGTGCTGGTGGCCTCACGCATCGCGCCCGTCGCCAGGTTCTTTATGGAGACTTTCGCCCCTTTCACGGCGAGGCCCTGCGGATCCAGCACGGTCCCCGACAAGTTGACCGTATTCACTTGTGCCGATGCTGTGTTCGGGATCACTATGAGCAGCATGGCCAGCAGCAACGCAAATGCGACGTGGCTTCGCATCAGCATGGACACACCCTCCCCCGGAATGTTCCTGGTTGTTTTCGTTGCGGCCGTGTGGCCGTCCCCCGCCCCAAGCGTGTGAGCCAAGAGGTTTCGCTCCGTCCCCGTGGAGCCCCAGTCGGCTGACCGTGACTTCTAATCCAACGCCTATCCCTTTGCAACAGGAATCTTTCTCTGCGCGGGAACGCATTGCTCAATTTGTCAGTGGAATCGAAATTCGCGCTAGGTCCGCGTGGAAGAACCGCTCAGTTGCACGAAGGAATTCGCCGGCACAGGCGCAGCCGGCTCGATGGTTTGCGGCGCGCGCCAAAAATCAACTGCGGCAATCTGATGCACGCAGGAAACGGTGCATCGCGGCGCGCATCCTTTCTTCGTGAAAAATTCGCGGTGGCGCTGTTCGTCGCTGTACTCCGCCAGCGGCACGCCCGGATAGCCGCGCTGCTGCGAGCAGTAGTGCACCAGCCCGTCCTCGCAGATGTACAGGTAGCGCGAGCCGGCGCGGCATCGCCAGTTGTTTTCCTGGCCGCGCGCGATGTTGTGCTGGAACTGGTTCACGCGCGTGAACGACCGCTTGCCAAGCGCCATGATCTCTTCGAAAATTTCGCGCTCACGCGCGCCGAGCGGCTGGAGCTGGCCGTTGCCGTCGTGCAGGATGCCGACCGTCGAAGTAAACCCGAGCGCGACGGCGCGATGCGCCACTTTCAGCGCGTCCTCGGGATTTCGAATTCCGCTGCCCAGCACCGAATTGATATTGACGTGAAATTCCGCGTGTTCCGCCAGGAGCTGGAGCTTTTGATCCAGTACTTTCAAACTTTTTTTCGAGACGTCGTCCGGCACCGCGTTATCAATGCTGATTTGCAGATACTCGAGCCCGGCGCGGTTCAAGCCTTCAATGCGCGCCGCGGTCAGCAGGTAGCCGTTGGTGATCAAGCCGGCCATGATGCGGTTCGTGCGGATGCGCCGGATAATCGCGTCGAGCTCGGGATGCAGCAGCGGCTCGCCTCCGCTGATGGTGATGATCCCCGTGCCCATCGCACCCAGCCGGTCAATGCGCCGGAACATTTCTTCCGTCGCGACCGGTTTCGAAAAATCGTCAAACTCGTTGCAGTAAGTGCACGCCAGATTGCAGCGCCGGATGGGAATGATGTGCACCAGCAGCGGATGGCGCGTCGAGACCAGCCCCTTCGCCAGCATGCGCATTTCGCGCAGCTTGCGACGCGCCGCCAGCACCTTCCGCCGGATTTTCCTTTTGTTGGTCACGATTCGCGCCAGAACGACGCCGCGTCCTTGCGGCCTCGCAGCGCCACACCCCCGGGCGCTCCGAATATTATGCCACACAGAGGCCGTGCTCCCGGCTGCGATGCCGCTTGTTTGCCTGTGATAGTCTATGGTCCAGGTTGGTTTTCGCCCGGGCCTGTAGCTCAGATGGATAGAGCAGCGGTTTCCTAAACCGCGTGTCGGGAGTTCGACTCTCCCCAGGCCCACCATCGTTCTGCATGTACGGTCCGCGTCAGACTGGCTCGTTCAGCAAAAATCATAAAGACGCGGACGGCGGCGGGCGGTTGGCCCGGAGTTAGTGTTTGCTTTTCTCCTCAAATTTGAATTTTCCGGCGACTTATGGTTCGAGGCGGCTCACTGCAAGCTCCGTTGCGGCGGGTGCAAAACGTCGGAGGAGTCAAAGCCCGCACGATCAAATTCGTTGGAAGCAGCAAGGCCCAAACCAGAACGAATGTAAGTCGCGCGGCGGTAGTTCGCCATTCATTACACCCGCGAGTTCTAGTTGTACCTCAGCGAGTGGCCCTCGATAGGCGCGAAGGGGGCGGCCACAGCCTAGAACTCATCTCATAAATGTCTTGTTCGCCGCACGCGCCAACCTCAGGGGTTGAAACCCCTGAAGGCAGGCTGCTGTTCGGCACGGCTGAAGCCGTGCCCTGACGAAAGGTGATTTTTGAGATGGCTTGCAGCGAAGCGAGCAAAGCCCCACTCTGAGGCAAATCAGTTGCGTCGAGGGCGGGAGCGGCGTAGGATGCGCCAATCCCAGGCTCGACTGGGGTTTCCGCTCGGACGGTCAACTTGATTTTCCTTTTCACGGGCGGATAGGCGTCACCCGCGGTAGTTTCACAACCTAGAGTGACCCGGGTGGCAGATTCAACCGCACTGCCTCGGGGAAGGGGGCCCCGAACGGAAGGCCAGTCCCTCCCCCACTCTAGGCAATAACACCACGCGACAATTCGGACATTCCATTTCAGGGATAGCTTTCACCAGGCAAGTCTCGAGCGGAGGGAGAACCAGCCGCGCGGATTTTCGGGCCCAACGAATAAAAGGAGGACAGACTGATGAGCGCTACCTCAGTGCGTACCATCATCAAGGAGTCGGTTGGATGGTCAATCGGGCTTAGCGTGCTCATGGTTGTGGCAGGGATTCTAGCGATCGCATCACCGCTGGGCGCCGGGATCGCCATTAACGTCCTGGTGGCCTGGCTGCTTGTTTTCAGCGGATGTGTCCATCTGGTGTTTGCCTGGTACACGCGAACCGCCGGAGGACTTGCCTGGGAATTGCTGGTGGGAATTCTCTACATTCTCATCGGCGGCTATCTGCTCATGCATCCTGTGCTTGGCCTGGAGGCATTGACGATTGCGCTGGCGATTTATCTGTTCCTGGAGGCGGTGCTGGAATTTGTCCTGGGATTCGCGCTTCGGCCGCTTCCGGGATCCAATTGGCTGCTGATCGATGGGATCATCACTCTGATCCTGGCGGTGATGATTTGGAGGACGTGGCCGTCAAGCTCGGGATGGGTGATCGGCACGCTGGTGGGGATCAGCATGCTGTTTAGCGGCACTTCGCGCCTGGCGATTTCTCTGGCCGCTCGGAAGCTCACGAGCAAGTTGGCCTAGCGAGCCGGGCGTCGAAATTTGTCGAGACGAACGGGTGCAGCGCGCGCGCCCGAGGCGAGATTTGCGTACGCGTGATTCCGCCCGAGCACGCAACACGGTGTGGAGGAAGACAGCATGGGAGGCTTAATCCCGTTAACCGACGCTTCGCGGCGTCCCGTTCATTTTCCCTTCGTCACCATCGGCATCATTCTCGCGAACTGCTTCGTGTTTGTGCTGGAGCTGAGCGGAGGGGAAGCGTTCGTGCTGAAGTGGTCGGCGATTCCCGCGAACATCGTTTCCGGCCATCACTGGATCACTGTCCTGACGGCCATGTTCCTGCACGGCAGTTGGTCGCACATCCTGGGGAACATGGTGTTCTTGTGGGCCTTCGGCCCCGAGATCGAGGACGCGATGAATCCAGTGCGGTACCTGGTGTTCTATCTGGCCGGCGGGCTGGTGGCCATGCTCGCCCAGGTCGCAGCAACGCCGAGTTCGACCATCCCGACCCTCGGCGCCAGCGGGGCCATTGCGGCCGTGATGGGCGCATTTCTGGTGACGTATCCCCGCGATCAGATTCGCGTGCTTTTATTCATCTTCCTGTTCGTGCGCGTAACTATCATCCCGGCCGCGCTTTTGATCGGGGTCTGGTTTCTGATCCAGCTCTTCAACGTTGGCTCGGTGGCGACGGTCCAGTCGGGCGGAGTGGCTTACCTGGCGCACGTGGGAGGCGCACTGTTTGGAGCAGTCACCGCGCGCCTTTTTGAAGACCCGCAGCGGGTGGCCCAGAGCTAGGTTTTTCTTGTTCCTCGAACCTGAATCTTCGATTGGCCCTGGTGGGGGCGGCGCACCACAAGTTCCTTTGCGCCGGGATCGCCGTCAAACTCTTATTTGCCTGGCTGCTAACTTTCGAGGCAATTGTGGGGACGCTGCCTCCATGTTGAAGAAATTTGCCACCTCTCAAAGCATCTCAACGGAATTTACTCAACGCGCCCAAGCTCCTTACTTCTTGGGATATCCCACCGATTGCGCCAAGATGATTTTCTGATGCGACCCTAAATTCAAGGTCTTGGCCAGCGCGGGCTTGTCGATGCTGCCCCGTACCACCGTCACAAGCCCCTCCGAGGCGCAGTAGAGGTAAACGTTCTGCGCGATGAACCCCACGTCGGCAGCGGTGTACAGCTCCGCATCGGAAGACGCAACACTGCCTGTCTTGGAAAGGTCCGCGACATAAATTAGGTTCACAGCCGCGTCTTTCACAAATGATTGCGTGCCAGTGGCCGCCCGAAAGTCGCCCGCCAAGGCAGGGTTCAGCACGTTGGCCTTGGCATCGTAGATGTACACGCCTTCGGGAGTCGCGACGTAGATGCTCACTTCCTGCCAGTTCATGGCCGAGGGCGCCGTGCGATGTCCATCGGGCCGGTTGATTCCAAACGCAGCCCAGAGCAGGTTGGAAAGTGTTTGCGGCGAAAGCGCGGCCGAGCCGAACTCGCGGGTCGATTTGCGGTCCTTGAGTACTTCCATCAGAGGGCGACCCCCTGCGGTCTGCGGCGAGGGAAGTGTCACGGGCTTGAGACTTTGCGCGGCCGAGCCGAGGGACAAACCGATTGTCGCGAGCACGAGCGCCGAGAGGAATGATGCTTTGCGTTTCATGGGAGACTCCTCATGCGGAAGTTACCGTGTCGATTCCGGGCGTTCCGGCATTTTCCTAATATAGACCCGTCTGCTTCCGAAGTCTGTGATGCGTTGCGAGAATCTATTTTTACGTGGAATGGAGCTCAAGGCCCGGAGGAGAATCGGAGAAGAATTAGGAGGGAGTTGTGGAGCAATACGTGTTTGTGAAGCTGCATGCGAGGCAGGGCGAGGAGAAGGCGGTCGAAGAGGCGTTGCGGGAGGTGACGGCGCCGTCGCGGGAGGAGCCGGGGTGCCTCAGCTTCCATTTGTTTCGCTCGGCGCGGGATCCGCGGTTGTTCTACATCCATTCGCGGTGGGTGGACGAGGCCGCGTTCCAGAAGCATGGCGTCTTGCCGCATACGGAGCGATTTCTGAAGAAAGTGGACGCGTTGGTGGACCAGCCGCGCGAAGTGGCTAGGACAGAGATGATCGCGTGAGAAAAGATTGGGAGTTGAGTAGCACTTGCCCTAACTCAGGTGGAGCGAAACCTGCACAGGCAGGATTGCCTGTGCCACTCAAACGATCAGAAGACGTGAACGGCGGTGGCTTTGAAGGAGAGCCAGACATTGGCGCCGGTGTCGAGCTGGAGAGCTTCGAAGGATTGCACCGTCAGTGCGACGAGGAATGGCAGGCCGGGGTCGATGGTCAAGCGGACCAGCGGCCCGGATTTTTCGATGTGTTTGACGACGCCGGCGAGGTTATTCAGCGCGGAGGAATGCAGCGGCTCCTTCGATACGGTGATTTCTTCGGGCCGGATCGCGACGCAGGCCGCGCCTTCGCGTTCTGCGACCACGGAGAGTTTCAGCGGGCCGGAGTCGAAGACGGCGTTGAATGCTTCGCCGGCTGCGCTTTGATCGCCAGCGCAGCGAGTAATGCGGCCGCGGAAAATGTTCTCAATCCCCAGAAAACCGGCGAGGAATTGCGACGCGGGCCGGCGGAAAACTTCATCGGGCTGGCCTGCCTGGACGATTTCACCGGCATTCATCACGGCAAGGCGATCGGCGAGCGCAAGCGCTTCCTCGAAATCGTGGGTGACGTGGATGGTGGTCATCTGCAGCTCGTCGTGAAGCGCGAGCAATTCCCGGCGCACTTGCCGGCGAGTTTGTGGATCGAGCGCGGCGAGCGGTTCATCGAGCAGCAGCACGCGCGGCTGGGGAGCGAGCGCTCGAGCGAGCGCGATGCGCTGCTGTTCGCCGCCGCTCAAGCCGGCGATGCGGCGGTCGAGCAGATGGTCGAGCTTCAGCAACTGCGAGACGCGAGCGATGCGCTGCTGCGCTTCTTCCGGCGGTTCGTGGCGAATGCCGAAGGCGATATTCCGGCGCACGGTCAGGTGCGGGAAGAGAAGATAATCCTGGTACATGAATCCGACGCGGCGGCGTTCGGCGGCCACGGCGGTGACGTTTTCGCCGGCGATCCAGATTTCGCCAGAAGAAACCGCGCGCAGGCCGGCGATGGTTTCAAGCAGCAGCGTTTTGCCCGCGCCCGTCGGGCCGAGAAGGACGAAATATTCGCCGGTCGAAACCTCGAGGCTGATCGAACGCAGAGCGAATGCGCCGGCCGCCGACGAAACGTTGACCAGGCGGATCAAGTGGTTGGGACTCCGGTCGAGCGGTACGAGATGGTTCGCAGCACGGCGAAGACGACAAGCGTGAGGAGAATTAGAATCACGGCCAGCGGGAGCGCGTACGTCAATCCGTAGGTGGTGAACCGGTCGTAAATCAGGACCGAGGCCACCTTCGGATTGTAGGTGATGATGACGATGGCGCCGAATTCGCTGATGGCGCGCGCCCACATCATGATGCCGCCGGAGAGGACGTTGCGCCAGCTCAGCGGCAGGGAGACGGAGAAAAATGTGCGCAGCGGCCCGTAGCCGAGCGTGCGCGCGACGTTTTCGAGCCGGGGATCCACCTGGCGGAAGCCGTCGCGCGATGCATTGACCAGAAACGATGCGCTGACGAACAGCATGGCGATCACGATGCCGGGGACGCTGCCGATGAAGCTGAGTCCGAAGTGGCTGAAGAAGCGGCCGCCGAGAAACTGGCGGCCGAAGACAAGCAGCAGCGCGATGCCGGCGACAGGGTGCGGAATCACAATCGGCACATCCACGAGCGCTTCGATCAGGTGTTTGCCGGGAAATATTTTTCGCGCGAGAAGGTAGGCCAGCGGCACACCGGTGAGTGCGCCGAACACGGTCGCCCACGTGGCGCACACGAGCGTGAGAAGGATCGAGCGCCGCACTTCAGCGTCGGCGAGCGCTTCGGCCAGGGAGCCCGACTGGGCGCTCAGGATCATTTTTACCAGCGGCGCGAGCAGGAAGACGACGACGCAGGCGCCCAGCAGCGAAAAAATCAGCGTGAGAGGAGTGGGTCTCTTCATGGTTTCGGCTCGCCTCCTTTGCCGAGGGGCACGAATTGGCCGCGCAGGCTGGCCGGCATCTTCTCGATGCCGCTCGCGAGCGGGGGAGAAATCAGGAGCAGGTGATTGCGCTTCAGGGTCTGCTGGCCCTCCGGCGAAAACATGAAGCGGAGGAAATCCTCAGCCAACGATTCGTGCGGCGCGCCTTTGGGAATTGTCAGCGCGAAGAGAATCGGCACCCCTTGGATTTTGACCCGGTCGCCGGGCTTCTTGCCTGCGACGTCGACGGAGACCGTCGCATATGAATCCGCCTTGTTGATGTCGCCCAAATCTATTTCCGGGGGAAGAGTGACGAAGGGCAGCTTGTTTTGTTCCGCGACGGAGCGATAACCGTAAACGTAATCGAATTCGCCGGCTTGAAGCAGTGCCACCAGTTCCACCGACTTGGGCCGAATATTTTTTGCGGGCACCGCTGCGTTCAGGTCCTTGAAAAGATTTGGCCGCCCATAGTATTTCTCCGCCAGCTTCCACACGAGCAGCGTGCGGTAGCCTGCGGGATCCGCGTCAGGGTCGGAATGGGCCGACTCGACTCCCAGGCGGAGGAGGATTTGAAACCAATTGCTGCCGTTGATCTCGGCGGCAAACTTCGACCTCTGCGTGTACATCAGCACCATCTGATTGCGCGCGAACAGCACATACCAGTCCGCGTATTGCGGGACCAACAGCGAGGAGATTACTTCGTAGTCCGCGACTGCGAGAACGTCGCACGGCTTTTGCAGCTCTGTAATCTTGCGGACGGCGTCGAGGCTTCCGGAGCTTTCCTGTTCGGGGTCGACGCCCGGATGGATTCGCGCGAACTCATGCAACAAGTCGCCAAAGGGCGCGGTGAGGCCACCAGCGTTGAAGACGATGAGCTTTGCCGGCTGACTCTGGGTCTCAGCAGGGGGCCGGTGTTCAGTGACAGGCGCAGCCAGCCGAGCGTGCGGCGCGAAGATTGTCCAAGCGAACCAGCTAATAGCAAGTAATCGCGGCCACGCGAGTCCGGAATTCACGCAATTCCTCCTCGACCGCGCCAATGATACAGGCTGAACAGAAAGCCCAGCCAGCGCAAAAAACTGAAGAGAATACTTCGCAACGGTCCTCAGACGTCCTGCTCGCGCACCCTGAAGCGACGCCTGTGAAGAAAAAGCACGCTATGGCGATTTTTCAGGGGGGGCGAGAATTGTTCCCGCGCGGCGCGCCTGCCCGGCGCTAAGTTACTCGGAGGCAAGGGGTTATCTTCCTCCCGAATTGGCAAGCTCCTTGCTTTAATCCTTCGCATCCAGCCACATTTCTTATTGAGGTGAGAGATGAAAAAGACTGTCCTCAGTGTGGCTTCGCTGGTCCTGGCGTCCGGCGCGATTCTGCTTGCCGGCAGCCACAGCACTGTCAAAGCCAGCGTTCCTCATTCGCATTCACTCCCGACACAAGAGCAGGCTCAGCCGCAGGCGAAAGTCTTCACCGGGACGATCGCCAGGAGCGGCGACCAATTTGTGCTGCGGGATGACAGCAGCCGGTCAATGTACCAACTGGATGACCAGCAGTCCGCCGGCAAGTTTGCCGGGAAGCGAGTCAATGTGACCGGCGTGCTGGATGCCTCCAACAACATCATCCGTGTTCAAAGCATAGAAGAAGCAAGAGCCTGACCGCGTCCGCGTCAGCTGCAATCGGGGGCCGGAGAGCTGTCCCCTTGGGCTCCCCGCCCCCGGTTGCCAGGCCCCTGGTTGCAAATCCAAGCTCCAAACAAGGAAATGCCGTGAGACTCAGCCTGCGGTTAATCCTGCTATTGGTGGTGGGGATCAGTCTGGTCACCTTCCTGGTGGCGCGGAATGAGGTCCGCCTGGAGAAACGGGGACTTCGCGCCGATCTCCAGCGCCGAGCGGAAATTCTTGCGGAGAGTTTGCAGGAAATCGTCGAACCGGCGCTCGAGCACGGCTCGCTCGGACAGCTCCGCCGGATCGTGGAGCGGTTTGAAAACAGGGAGGGGCTTGCCGGCGTCGTGGTGTATGACGCGCATGGAGACATCCTCGCGGAAAGCTCCAATTTACTCAACCGTTTTGATCCGCCTGCGGTTCCGATGGCGCAGATCAAGAGTGCGGACGACGGGACCAGCCAGTTTGTGGAACTCGGCGGCAAGCCGATGAACGTTTACTACCTCCCACTGCACAACCGCGGCACGATGGATGGCGTGCTGGCCATCATTCACGATGCCAGCTATATCGAGGCGCAAAGCGCGCGCATCTGGCGCGAAACCATCTGGCATGTGCTGGCGCAAGTCTTGCTCATCGTGCTGATCACTGTCCTGATTATCCGCTGGACCGTGATTCTGCCGATTTCGCGGACGGCGGAGTGGATGAAGCAGTTGCGCATCGGCCGGGCTTCGCCGCGCCCCAAACTGCCGAAGGAAGATTTTCTCGCGCCATTTACCCAGGAGGTGGTGAACTTGACGCGGAGTCTGGCGGAGGCGCGCGCCTCTGCCGAAGAGGAAGCGCGCCTGCGCGAGACCGGGGAATCGCTGTGGACGGCCGAGCGGCTGCGCGTCAACATCCAGAGCAAGACCAGCCTGGGCCCGTTGTTCGTTGTGTCGAACCGCGAACCATACATGCACGTGCATCGCGGGAAGGGGATTGAAGCAGTTGTTCCGGCGAGCGGCCTGGTGACAGCGCTCGAGCCCATCCTGCGGGCTTGCGATGGCACCTGGATCGCGATGGGCTCTGGCGATGCCGACCGCGAGACGGTGGATCCTGACGATCGCCTTCGCGTGCCGCCGGAAAAACCGGAGTACACGCTGAGGCGCGTGTGGCTGACGAAGGAAGAGGAAGCCGGGTACTACTACGGATTTTCCAACGAGGGGCTGTGGCCCTTGTGCCATATCGCGCACACGCGGCCGATTTTTCGAGCCTCCGACTGGCAGAGCTATCAGGAGGCAAATCAGAAGTTCTGCGATGCGCTTCTACAGGAGATGGCCGGGGCGGAACATCCGCTCGTGCTTGTGCAGGACTACCATTTCGCGCTCCTGCCGCGAATGATCAAGCAGCAGCGTCCCGATGCCCGCGTAGCCATCTTCTGGCACATTCCCTGGCCTAACCCGGAGGCTTTCGGCATCTGCCCGTGGCAACGCGAGCTGCTCGACGGCTTGCTGGGAGCCGACCTGGTGGGCTTCCACACGCAGGCTCACTGCAACAATTTCCTGGAGACGGTGGATCAGGCGCTGGAATCGCGAATCGAGTGGGAGCGTTTCGCAGTGAAGAGAAACGAACATGTCACCTTCGTGCGGCCATTCCCGATCAGCGTGGACGTTCGCGAATCCGGGTTCGAACCGGCTCCCGGCATTTCGCCGTATGAG
>Ga0187776_10001932_pt1 | contig 10491 bp, 12 predicted proteins | sample 0216_BV02_MP12_2_FD_132426 | JGI IMG/M metagenome (GOLD analysis project Ga0187776, IMG submission 132426) | Tropical peat soil microbial communities from peatlands in Department of Meta, Colombia - 0216_BV02_MP12_20_MG | ecosystem: Environmental > Terrestrial > Soil > Wetlands > Peat | place...
GAGGAGATGCTCGCGACCTCCGATCCGGATGAAAAGAGGCGCAGGCAGGAGATGCTTCGCCGTGAGGCCGTTCCGGGCAGCATCGACGTGAACATCATGACGAAGGTCGACCGCGATGCGTACCTCGACGGGAAGAAGCTACCTCCCGAATTCGCCGACGCCATGGCCGCCCTCCGCGGCTACGCCAACAGCACCCTGTGCTCCTCGCTTGTCTTCTCGGCGGGTATCAATCAGCGACTCTACACCTACACCGCGACCTTTGGAGACTTTCTCCCCGGAGAGAAGGGAGAGCTCAAGAAGAAGATCGTCCTCAAGGTGAGCGATTATCGGTCCGCCTTGGTTCAGGGGAAGTTCCTCGCCAAGCGGGGCCTTTGGGTTTCCGAGTATCGTATTGAGTCAGGCCTCAATTGTGGCGGGCACGCCTTCCCCACTGAGGGCTATCTGCTGGGCCCGGTCTTGGAGGAGTTCAAGGAGAAGCGCCAGGAGCTTGTCAAGTTGCTCCATCCCATCTACGTGGAAGCTCTCAAGACTCGCGGCTGGCCGGTGCAGAAGGTGGACTACGGGGTGCGCATCACGGTGCAAGGCGGCATCGGGACTGCGGTGGAGAATTCCTTCCTGCTCACCTATTACCGGGTTGATGGAACAGGCTGGGCGACCCCCTTCCTGCTCGTACCGGAAGTGACCAATGTGGACGCGGCTCATCTCCAGAAACTCCTGAGCGCCGCAGACGGCGAGGTTTACCTGAGCGACAGCTCCCCAATCGGTATCCCCTTTTGGAATCTCCGGACCTCCGCGAGCGAGGAGTCCCGTCGTCAGAAAATTCTCTTGGAGAAGCCCGGCAGCCCTTGCCCTAAATCGTTCGCGGCATTCAATACCGAATTCACCGAGACTCCCTGCTGCATAGCCTCGCGGGTGTATGTGAAGCGGAAGCTCGAGCACCTGGCAGCGGAGGACCTCTCTCCTGAGCAACTCGCCGCTGCCAGGCAGGGCGTGCTCGACAAGGCTTGCATTTGTCATGATCTCGCCGGCAGCACGACCCTAAAGTACAACATCAACCCTGAGGCTACGCCGGCCGTTTGCCCCGGCCCCAATATTGTGAACTTCACGAAGCTTGCCACACTGGAAGAAATGGTGGCCCACATTTACGGGAGGCTGTCACTCATCACGAATATCGAGCGCCCGCACATGTTCATCAAGGAGCTCATGCTCTATATAGATTACCTCCGCAATGAGGCCAGGAAGGTTTCGTTGAAACTGTCGCCCCGCTCACCAGGCTACTTCGACAACTTCAAAAAGAACCTCATGGCCGGAATCGACTATTACCATCGCCTGGCCTACGAGTTTATCGAGGAACAGAGGGCGCGGTTCCTAGAAGATCTCGAGGCCCTGCGGAATCAGGTCGAGCGCCTGCCTCTTCCCGATCGCGCCTGATGGGGAAGGTACGGTCGCGGGCTGGGCCCGGCTTGCGACCGGTTCCTCCTCCGAGCCAAAAACGGCTGCAATAGCGCGAGTCACTCACCTTTGCCGAAGAGCCTCCCCTGGCCTGAACCCCGCGTTGTCGGACAGCCTCTCAATTCGAGGTTTTCGTCGAGGGAGATGGGTGTCCAGCGATCATCGCGCATCTCGCGACCATGAGCATGTATCTCTCGGCGCCGCCCAAGGCGCCAACGAGCGCCACACCCGCATCGTGATCGGCCTCACCGCCTCGATGATGGTCGTGGAGATCGTCTCGAGATATCTGTTCGGGATGTACAGCGATCAGTGAGGAGGGAAAACGGTCGGCCGAAGGCCTTCAGTCGCGCTAGATTCCCTTGAACAAGCGCCGCCGACCTTTCGCGGAGAGCACCTTGGCGAGAGAAGGAATCAAGACTTCACAGGAAAGCCGGATCATGGCAACCCGCGCAAAGGCTCCCATCCACACGACGACAAGGCCCTCAGGAAACATGCGCATGTAGATCCGATCATTTTCATAGAGAACTTCGACCTCTTTCGCCTCACTGAGAACCGGAGTCGTTGCCAGGAGCGCCACCTCCCGGAGATTGTGCCTGACGTTGCCCAGAACCTCATGAAATACCACATTGCCGCCCTTGGAAAGCAGCATGACGCCTTTGATGTCGTCCTCGTTCAGGATCCTTTCGAACAGATCTCTCATAGGGTGCTGCCACTCGCGTTCCTTGAGCGGAAATATTTCAAGAGTTTCGTGCCGTCGTTGTAGTAACCGTTAAGTTCTTTAAGGACTGGTTCAGTCTCAGGCACCAGCATTTGTCACTCCGGGATAGCTTTGAGAACTGTCTCAATCATGTCGTCTCGCCGCGAGAGTTTGTCAACGGTGACGACCAGCGTGCGGTCAGCGGGGAGCAGCATCACGTCGGAATCGAGTTGATCACTCGAGACAAGGACCAGTTTCGTAGTGCCAATGTTGAGGGCTCCCCCAACCCGATCCGATGCTTTCATGAGCGGGTCCCACGTATGGTCTTGATACACGTCCTCCACTCCTGGTGTGCTCGCGAGGGTCTTGAGGAATGTGCTCGTGCCGGGCTCAGTGGACGGTGCTGTTTCGCTGTCGACCCTTTCCGACTCATTGTCCTGCGATTCTTCTCCGGGACGATCCTGCCGCCCGCCCTCCGAAGCCTCCTTCTCCTCGGCTTCATCCCGAAGTCTCATGGCTTCAAGAAGAATCGCATTTGACGGGCTGTGAATCCTCCCCTCTCTCACCGAACAGGAGTTATTGATGGCGATCTCTACCTTGTCCCACGAGAGAATCGTATGGGCGGCGGCTTCTCCCGTCTGGCCCTCGCAGAGCGCTTCAACCAGGGCGCCATCGGAGAAAAAAAGGATGCCGTGCCTGAAGGACGAGAGTCGGGTCACCTTGACCGCGCAGGTCTTCTTTTCGATCTCGATCATCTGGGGGACAATAAAGGTGGACACCTCATGGAGCGTACCCCCATCGGGGTCCCAATCGACGGCGACAAGGATGGTTTCCGCCAGGCGGCTCACCTCGAATGGCTTCCTCAGGCACGCCAGGTACCGCTTCCCCACCTCTTGGACGTAAGAATTGAGAGCTTCAGGCCGGCCCGTAACGAGGACGGGGAGAAGGGGATAGCGGCGCGTGACATACTCAAGAAAGGGGGGTCCGTTCGCCAGCGAGACGTCCGCATCAACAACCGCGAGGGAGAAGTCCTCAGTGTTCAGGGCCAGAGCCCCGGCCGCTGCAGTGGGCGCTTCCCAGAGTTGAAAAATTTTCCCGTACCGCGCGAAGGAAGTCCGGACAGTCTTGAGTAGAGATTGGTCAGGATCCACTATCAGTACTCGTGGCATCATCACAAGGTGCTTCTCCGGCGCGGCTTGGTTCTTTTTGACTTGATCGTCCGGTCAAGGGCGGGGAAGTAAAGATGCCCATGGCCGGAGGGAGCCGGGAGACAAGACTCGCCCTGGTGACTTCGCCTCCGCCTGAAGTCAGACACTGAGGCCAGCCGCGGGGGCGCGCCTGCGATCCAACCCACGCACTGAGCGGCGGCAGGCCGCTATTTTCGGCGACGCAGCCTTTCGATGGACAAGCGGAGGCTGTCCTGCATGCGCCCTATGGCTTCGGCCAGTTGTCCTATCTCGTCGCGGGCTGAGGTCTTGATTTCCACGTTCAGCTCGCCAAGACTCATCCGGTCCGCGGCGTTGGTCAACTCCTTGATGGGACGCACCAGGGACCTCGCGAGAACCCACGCGACCACGAGAACGATGGCCACGGTTAACGTGAGGAGCAGGTAAGCGAACTTCTGCATACGCCACAGGGTATTCAGAGCCTCGCCTTCCTCCTGCTGCACGGCGAGGGCCCAGCGGTACTTCGTCCCGCATACATAACCGACGCACGGCGTTCCGTTGTCGCCGGCGAAAGAAAGGGAACCGTTTCGTCCTCCCATAAATGCGGCGACAAGCGGATGCTGGCTGAGGTTCCTCTGTTTGAGATAGTAGTCCTCGATGTGATGGGCTATGACCTTTCCCTTCTCATCCACCAAGAAGGCGAACCCAGAGGTGCCTTGACGCCACGTTGCGACCTTCTGGGAGATGTCCTGGACGGTCATGGCATTCGCTAGGACACCTACGACCTTTCCCTCCGATTTTATCGGGACCGCCAAGATGAGGGCGGGAAGGTTTGATGTTTTTCCGATCAACGTTTCCCAGCCCACCTCTTTACCCGAGACGACATCTTTGTAGTATTGCCGGTCTGAATAATCCTTGAGCGCCTCCTGGTCACTTCTCGCCACATTCATGCCGCTCCCGTTGATCGTGAAGACCAGATACATCCAGGGATACGCCTGCTGGATCGCCCTCAATATAAGCTCCTGCCTCTTCCGGTCCATCGAGGCAATATCCGGGAGATTGGCCGCAGCCTCCAAGACTCGTACATTCTTGTCGATCCACTCGTCAACCTGGCCCGCCATTCCTTTGCCGGTGGCAGCCATGAGACTTTCTAGGTCCGCCCTCAATCTCTCGTTCATCTGTTTGAACTGAACGGCCCAGAACGAAACGAGGGGTACCAGGGAGATGAGCAGCATCAAGGCGACCACCTTTGCCGTGAGCCCCGGACTGCGTCTCTTCCGTTTCCCTGCAGTCTTGCTGGATTTGCTTCTTCCATCCGACTCGACTTCAGGTTTGCTCTCTGCGGGTACATCCTGGGGAGGCGGCGGAGCGACTGCAGGGGTGGGAGAGGGGCGTGCTCGCAGATCCTCAGCCTCTAGGGTGGCCTCGAGTGCCATCCGGCCGTCGGCTACTGCCGGACCTGTTTTCGGTTTTGCCACCACGATCACGGTCTGGCACTGTTTGCAGCGGGACCGTATCGTCCCTCCAGGAATCCTGCTTTCGTCGACCCGGTACTTCTGGCCGCACTTTTCACAGCGAATCACCATCATACTGAACACTCCTTATCGAGGAACTCTCTGGATCATCGCCTTCTGAAACTCGATCCGCTTTTCCTCCCGGGGGATCTGACGGGCGAGATTGCCAACGAGCTCCGCGCCGAGGTGGGCGGGGATGCGTGAGATGGACAAGCGCATCTCGTCGAGGGTCTCTTCGATCAACACCTCCGCCACCGGACCGACGGCTCGGGCCATCTGCTCCCGGAGGTCAGCGATGAAACTTCCATTCAGCACCGCACCAACATGTTCAACCTGCTCCACCAGGCCGAGTCTGAGGAGCTTCTGGAGCGTCTCCCTCAAGGAGGCAAGGTTTATTCCCAGTTCCCGAGCCGTGGTCCCGAGGGCTTTGCGCTCGTCGATTGCGACGAGTAGCCGCACCATCTGAGGATCAAGTGACACGGGCCCCATGTCGTCCCGGATAACCTTCCGGAAAAACAGCCCGGGCAGTTCTCGGGTTGAGAGGTCCATCTAGTCTCACTCCCTAGGGCACTTCGTGTTGACTTGTGGGTTAGGAGGTGGTAGCTGGTAAAGTATAATCTAGTTCCGGCTAAGTCTCAACTCGGTGCCCTCAACGCAAATTTCGGCTTCGTCCCCGAACGAGTCTGTACCTCTGCACGTGGAGCACAAAACGTGCCAATCCAGCCTGACGCTGGCGCTGGCTATCCTCTAGCCCGCATTATGCACGAACCACCTGCTGCGACCGCGGATATGGCCGTCCTTCCGGGCGTCCTCGGGTCTCGAACCTTGCGACGTACTGAACAAGTACGCCTCAGGTCCGACCCCCTGTGGTTGCCCGGTGGCATGACCATCTCCACGATCTCGCGACGGCGTCTCGTGCATAATGCGGGCTAGGCATTTCCAACCCCATTTGTTTCTGATTTTCTTGCCGATCCAGGTAGGACCATGAACCGTATAAGCGCAGGGAGGAGTCCGCGGTTTTGATGCAAAATCAGCATCAACCCGAAGCGCGGGTCCCCACCCCGGTCGGCCTGAACCACCGCAGAAAAACCCGAGCGAGTTAGACGGTGAGTGACAAGAGAAGGTGAGAAACTCCTCGCAGCGGTAGGCCCTTCCAGATATAATCTGTTCCGGCTCGGTGGAACCAACGGCCGGCTTGCGCCATCCCCAGGCGTTGGAGGAAGGGCATATGAATAGAAGATATTTTGAGCTCGTTGTGGAGGGTCAGTTCGAGCTCATCAAGGGATTCGTTCTAGGATTCCTGGTGGGTAAAGGAATACACGAATCGGCAGTGTTTGCCCGCGAGCATCACGTCAAGGGCGATACGGACCTCAAGCATGTCCTCCGAGCACTCACCGGGAAAGAGGACCAAGCCCGCGTCGTCGTCGAGGAAGGCGTGTGCCAGTCCCTGGCGCAGTCCCTCGCGAACGTCCGAGAGGCGCTCCCGCTCAGGCTCGTGTCGACCAGAGAGATTTCCGGCGCCCACGCCGTTTTCACCTACGAGGCCTATGCCAAAGAGATGGGGGACGAATTGCAAGCGCTCTTTGCGAATCCCCCTGAAGGCGTTGCCGTCGCCGACTACGAACGGGAGGAAAAGATAGACCCGGAGGGCAAAGGGATCGAAGCCTACGCCCCACTCCACCACTATGAGATTAAGGCAAAGGGCAGGATCACCGGCGCGGTGAGGCCACTCATCGATTTCTACGACCAGCTCGAACAGCACCCCCTCGTTGCCCTTGAAGAGATCGTGCTCGAGTTTCGCTGATCGCCGATCGACTCGTCCGGCCCTGTTCCCGCCTTGCATCAGACCGGGTGGAAGCTTCAGGATGAGAAAAACAGAAAGGGCATCCCCTTCGTCCTCAACGAGATGCCCCCAATAGCGGTTTCGCTCTGGTTTAAAGCTTCTTGACGTTCTTGGCCGCAGGCCCCTTCTGACCCTCCTCCACCTCGAAGCTCACGCGGTCACCTTCCGCGAGGGTACGGAACCCGCTCATGGTGATGGCAGAGTGGTGAACGAAAACGTCACCGCCACCGTCCTGCTGAATGAAACCAAACCCCTTCTTCTCGTTGAACCACTTCACAGTACCGCTTACCACAGTGCTGACCTCCTATAAAAAGTTTTCTTCTGGTCCCACGTCTAAGGTCACCACTCTCGTAAAGGACGTACTCCCTTGGTGTGAAACCGACCTTCGAACAACATGGACCATTTTCGGCGAGAGCATAATACTCGCAAAATACTTTGTCAACCGGTCAGTCAAGCCGACCGAGGAAGGCTACCGTCCAAGAAAACCCGCGAGCCGGACTGGGGTGATCTAGCCCCCATTTTGCACGAACCACCTACTGCGATCGGGGGGGATATGGCCGTCCGTCCGGCTGCGCAAAACGGGGCGGCGCCGCAGGCGGGGTCATCTGCGAAACAAAGCGCATCCGGAGCCACTACGTTCTCCTCGATGGAAAACGGGCCTCCCAGACTTTGCACGCCACCCCGCCACAAGGCAGGGCCTCACCGGTATACTATTAATGACGCGACTATGCGCCTTTGTGGAGCAGATCACCCCGCCTCGCGTCATTCGGTCGTAGCAGGTGGTTCGTGCATAATGCGGGCTAGGTTCCCTGTGAAGAAGACGGCCACGGCGCCGCGCCAGAAAAGCATGGATGGCGTTCCAGAGCCTGCCGCAATTCTCTGCCTGCCTTCTATCTGCCATCGCCAGGCGGCCAGATTGATCTATTCCAGTTTTTCTCGTTCCAGGGTTTCCTCCTTTTTTGGTAAAATACGGTCCGCTTCCTTTGGGGGGATTGTGGTACCACTTTATTTTGGCTAGTCGTCGGTGACAACAGGGCTTCGCTACGGGGGGCCCGATCTCGGAAACGGGTGGTTCAGTGCACAAGGAGGGTAACAGGTGAAGCGACAACCGATCTATCTCTTGGTCGCAGTGTTTGGTCTCGTCACGAGCGGCGGTCTCTTTGCCGCTCACGCCCAGGATGCCGTGACCTTCGGGCAGATCTTGAAGAACAGGTGGGCGATGACCGATGCTCAGTTCGCGGCGTACCAGAAAACGCTCGTCGGTCAAGAGGTAAGATGGAGCGGCAAGCTCAGCGACGTGACAGCAGATGACCGGTGGTTTTTTGGCACCTCCTACACGGCTCGGATCATTGTAGCCGGCTATGAGCCCAGTGTGTTCTGCACGGTGTCGAGCGATGTGGCACAGCGGCTCCAGAGGAACGCTACCTACGCGTTCTCGGGAAAGATCCAGCAGATCGACAGCTTCCTGCGAATCTTCGTAACCCTGGAGGATGTGACCTTCGAATAAGAGAGAAGCCTACCCGCCTGCTTCCACGTTGGATGCCGTGCTTTCCCTGTGGGCGAAAGTTACGGCTTTCCTTTTCTCACGGAGTTCCGACATCCGCTAGGCCGCATAATGTGCGAGAGGCCGGCGTGCGCAGGGTGATGGTGTAGAACTGAAGCAGCTCGGTCACGAGAACTCTTGGAGATAAGGGACGTTGAATTCCATGGCACGAGTGATCTTATTCAACAAGCCCTACCTGGTCCTGTGCCAGTTCACCGACAGCAGGGGCAGAGCCACTCTGGGAGACTTCATTCCCGTTCCCGACGTCTACCCCGCCGGCAGGCTCGACTTTGATAGTGAGGGGCTCGTCCTCCTGACTGATGATGGGGCCCTTCAGTCCTGGATTAGCAGGCCGAGAAACAAGATCCCCAAGACGTACTGGGTTCAGGTGGAGGGAATTCCTGCCGCAGACGCTCTCCACAGGCTTTCCGAAGGCGTTCGACTCCGAGATGGGATGACGCAACCCGCCCGCGTCGCCCTGATCGACCCGCCGGACGTCTGGCCCCGAACTCCGCCGATTCGGGAGCGGCGCTTCATCCCGACCACGTGGCTTTCCATCATTTTGGTCCAGGGCCGCAATCGGCAAGTGCGGCGAATGACCGCCGCGGTCGGCTATCCGACGCTTCGCCTCATCCGCCGGGCGGTGGGACCGTGGGAGCTCAGGTCCCTCAAACCGGGCGAATGGAGGGAGGCGCGAGTTCCGCGGCAGTGGGAGTCACTGCTGCTTCCAGCCCGGAAGGGGGTAGGTGGCCTGCCCGCAAGCGGGAGATGATACCTGCGATCGCCGACTTGCCGCGAGGTCATCCGGCAGGCTATGCTGTCGGCGCCTCAAGAAGACGGGTGGTCCCGCCGAAACAGACGAACAGTATGGAGACGTAAATATGAGGCCTCTGATCCTGGAAGTCGTTACCAGGGTGCTCGCCACCTTTGACCAATGCCGCCACTGCGAGTTCTTGTTCGACGAGGCAGGTCTGGGCGAGCTGCACCATCAGAGGGAGATAAACGAATATCCCTCGGACCTGAAGGAAGAGTATCTCCGCCTATCGAACTGGATCCGTGACTTGAGTCGGCGGTATAAGGACCGGCTCCTCATCAAAGTGATCGACGTCCAGTCTGTCCTCGGGATCTATAAATCGATCCGCTATCGAATTCGAAATTATCCGACCTTTATCGTTGCGGGTAATGAGCTCTACACGGGCTGGGACGAGGACGCACTTGCGGCTCTTCTCGAGAAGCACCTGCAGGCCTAGCGAGATCCATGATCAAGCGCCGCAGGTGCCGGGTCAAGCCGCGACAACGGCGCATCCTCCCCCCGCCCCCACGCCTTTTTCCGCACCTCCCGCCAGAACAGGGGCCACTGGCCTCTTGTACCCCCAATTCAGCAAGATGCGGCACCGAACTTGCACCGATTTTCTGACCATTTCCCGGTGGGTTTGGTGATGGACCTATTCCGGGCTCTGCTATCGGCGTGGAGATCAAGCCACGGGGGGAGAGTTGAGATGTCACCGCGTTTCCGAACTGACCCCCGGACAGAGTTGGTCCCAAGTTGATGCGAGAGGCTGAGCCGTGAGTTTCAGGCCCAACAACGTCAGACGTTTCCTCGCCTACGTCCGACCCTACCGATGGGGTCTTGTCCTCTCCACCGTCGTCGGGGTGGTCAAGTACAACCTGCCGGTCATTTTCCCCTGGGTCCTGAAAGAGGTCATCGATGGCCTCCTCTCGGGCAAACCGAGCCGCACCGGGCTTGGCTTCGATCAGCTCATGGGGCTTTCGGTCCTCCTCTTTGTAGCTTACGCCGCCATCTGTCATCTCCGGACCCACATTGCCGATCGCCTGGCCCAGGCCATGATCTTCGACGTCCGGAGCGACCTCTTTCGGCACCTTCAGCGTCTTCCTATCGAGTTTTTCCAGAGGTACCAGACCGGGGTCATCTCCTCCCGGCTCATCACTGACGTCAACATGGCGCAGAATTTCGTCGGCTTGGCGGCGACCAATGTGTTCATGGACCTGACGAGTCTGGGCTCCATCACCGTTGCGATTTTCCTGATGAATGGGAAGCTCGCCCTGATCGCCTACTGCACCTTGCCCCTCTACGTCTTTTTCCACAAGGCGCTCGGCTCGCAAATGAAGAAGAACGCCAGGGAGGCTCGGCTTCGCATGGACTCCATCGAAGGCGCCCTGCACGAGACCGTGGCCGGGATCTCCGAGGTAAAGAGCTTCACCTTCGAGGGGGAGGAGACCAGGCGGTTCCTCGACCGGTGCCGTCTCTATCTCGA
>Ga0187776_10001933_pt1 | contig 10484 bp, 9 predicted proteins | sample 0216_BV02_MP12_2_FD_132426 | JGI IMG/M metagenome (GOLD analysis project Ga0187776, IMG submission 132426) | Tropical peat soil microbial communities from peatlands in Department of Meta, Colombia - 0216_BV02_MP12_20_MG | ecosystem: Environmental > Terrestrial > Soil > Wetlands > Peat | place...
GCGAAAAACATTTTCACACTCATCGCATCTTGCCAGATCTGCACTTCGCAATAGCTCACGCTATCGAGATTCACGATTTTTTTCCCAATGCGAACGTAGTGCATTATTGTCTCTCTCGCGATGCCACGCTGTTCGGACTATACCATCAGTGCTGAATCCGTCCAAAGACTTACTTCTTTCATGTGATAATTTCCGATTGACCAGGTCATAAAAGGGGAAGGTCAATGAAAAACGGCTGGGTAACGGACAGCCTCCATTTTATCATGAACGAAGATGGAGCCTTGTGCATGTAAACGGGAGGAACTACGGCTGAGAGGTGGCTTTGGTTGCGGGGGAAGGATTTGAACCTTCGACCTTTGAGTTATGAGGCTGATTGGACAATTTTTCTAATGCCCTGATTTTTTGTCTGGTTTCTCGCTTTTATAAAGTAAGCGCGGACTTAGAACGTACTATTTATTGCAACAGTCTCTATAGATTCTGTCCTTTCAGCTGGCTTCTAGCACAGTTTTATCACAGGCCCATGTCGAGAATTCAGGTGAAGACCTAGCCATCGCGAGGCTGCCGATAATGGGCTGTCACTTTCATTCGGTGGCCGCGAACGATCATGTGGATGAGATTGTCGATGGTCTAGTTTGTTAGAAGAAAGTTACCATTGTGAGCCAGTCATAGGAACGGTGGTTTAGGAATTCGTAGTTTGACAACTCGCTGTTGGGGTGCTATTTGTCCATTCGGACCTTCAACGTCCTTTCGAAGGTACTCTGTTTCGCGAGCATTGGACGTTCGCTAATTGCACGTATCCAGCATGCGTAGACTGTCACCTTGTCAGACTCTGGGTCGAGCCAGCATCTGGCTCCTCTTGTTTGCACTTCCGTATCTCGTCGATGTTGCCTACTGTGAAGATCTGTCTCCTTCCCATAATGCGCAAGCTGTTCTGGGCGATGGAGAAGAAGTTGATCCCTCTGAGGCAAAGGATTGTGCCTCTCTCCCTGATGACCCATTCGATCATCTCAGCTCTCCCTGTGCTCTGTGGAAAGCAGGTCTGAGCCGGCCCTTCTGTAAAGCCACCGCCTCGGTGTCTCCTCAATACCTTCTCATTGCTTCCTTGATCTCCCGACCTCCTCCGATCTCCTAATCCCTCTTAGGTCGTCGATCTAACGGTCTGAGTCTCCCCAATGTCCTTGACAGGCCGGCGTAGTGGCTCGGACCACCTCCGCATATTCTTCAGCAAGGGATGTCACGCTCTCTGAGGGGAGCTAGTCCATTCTGCTTGGCATAGGAAACTATGGTTAGCCGCATCGTTGAATTTGCGCTCGCACAGCGGACCCTGGTGGGCACCTTAGGATTGGCACTTTTCTTCGGCGGCCTGTTCGCCTTTCATAGCCTTGACGTCATCGCTTACCCCGATCCCTCTCCACCTATGATCGAAGTCATCACGCAATTTCCTGGCTGGTCGGCTGAGCAGATGGAACGAGCGATCACGATCCCGATCGAAATCGCATTGCAAGGGATGCCCGGGTTGACGGATATCCGATCCTTGTCCATTTTTGGATTGAGCGATGTAAAGGTCTACTTCGATTATGGCACCGACTATTTTCGGGATCGTCAGGAAGTACTCAATCGCCTCCAAATGATTACGCTCCCTCAAAATGTCCAGCCTGCTATCTCTCCCTGGTCGGCGATTGCGGAAATTTATCGGTATGAAGTGGTTGGAGAAGGGAAAACGCTGACCGATCTGAAAGCAATCCAGGATTGGCAAATCCGTCGTGAGTTTAAGCAAGTGCCCGGCGTGATCGATGTGACGACTTACGGGGGGACGACCAAAGAATTTCATGTGGATGTCAATCCTACGGCGCTAATCAATTACGGTGTGGATCTGCCGACATTGATGACTAAGATTGCAGGTAGCAATCTCGACGTCGGAGGCAACTATTTGACGGTTGGCGCCCAGAATTTCAACGTGCGCGGCTTGGGACTGATTACGAGTCTGGAAGACATCGAGAATGCCGTTGTGACCGAAAAAAATGGGATCCCTGTCTTTGCGAAGAATTTTGGGAATGTAAATGTTGGTTATCGCGTACGGCTCGGGAAAGTCGGGATGGATGAGCGGGATGACGTCGTTGAAGGGGTGGTCCTGCTTCATCGAGGAGCCAAGGCGTCTCCCGTCTTGGAGCTCGTGCACCGGAAGGTCGAGGAACTGAACACCTGGAAGCTTCCCCAAGGGGTGCAAATCAAGACCTTCTATGATCGGAGTGTTCTGATCCAGACCACCATCGAAACCGTCATCGATATCTTACTGACCGGGATCGGCTTGGTCTTCGTCATCTTGTATGTCTTTCTAGGCCACTTCCGGACGGCTGTCATCGTCGCCCTTACGGTGCCTATGGCCCTTCTGTTCACCTTCTGCATGATGGTGCTAACCGGTCAGTCAGCTAACCTCATCTCGTTGGGGGCCATTGATTTCGGTATCATCGTCGATTCGACGCTAATCATGGTTGAAAGTGTCTTCTATCACCTGTCTCATCATGCGAGGCCAGGACTCACTGTCCCGATGCATATCGTGCGGGCTGCGAGAGAGGTTGGACGCCCCATCTTTTTTGCCACCACCATTATCGTGGTGGCGTTCATCCCCTTGTTCACAATGACAGGAGTTCCAGGGAAAATTTTCTCACCTATGTCCCTGACCTACGGGTTTGCTCTCGCCGGAGCCCTGCTCATGGCGTTTACCCTGGCACCAGTTCTGTGCTCCTGGCTGCTCACAGGTCCTATCCAGGAAGAAGATACGTTTATCGTGCGGAGGATTCGACAGCTCTACCTTGGTACGTTGCGGTGGGCGCTCAATCATCCTGCGATCATCGTCGGCGTCGCGGGCGGCTTATTAGTCGGAGCGTTAGCCATCGTACCCCTGTTGGGAGGGGAGTTTATGCCAGCACTGGAGGAAGGGAATCTGTGGGTGCGGGCCACCATGCCGGTCGATATTTCGTTCGAACAGGCTGCCCAATTGTCACGCGATATCAGAGGAATCTTTCGGCAATTTCCAGAGGTGTCCAATATCGTGTCTCAGCTAGGTCGACCCGACGATGGAACCGATCCCACGAGCTTTTTCAACGCCGAGTTTCTCGTAAACCTGAAGCCCCGTGCGCAGTGGCGACCGACATTGCATGAGAAGAAAGACCTGGTACAGGAAATTGAGGGGATATTGACAACAATTCCGGGAGTCACCTTTAACTTTTCCCAGGCGATCCAGGACAATGTGCAAGAGGCCATGGCCGGTGTCAAAGCGGAGAATGCGATCAAGTTGTTTGGCACAGATCTCGCCGTGATGGAAGCGAAGGCTGAGGAGATCAAAGGAGTGATGGGGAAGGTGCACGGTGTAAAGGATCTAGGTGTATTTCACCTCCTTGGGCAGCCGAATCTCCTGATCACGGTGGATCGTCAAGCGTGTGCACGCTATGGGTTGGCTGTGGCAGACGTAGAGGCGGTGGTTCAGGCGGCGATTGGGGGCCAGGCGGTGACCCAAGTCTATGAAGGGGAACGTTGGTTTGATTTGGTGGTCCGGTTCCTGCCGGAGTTTCGTGAGGATGCGGAGTCGATCGGGAATATCTTGGTCAGCACGCCGGATGGAGCGAACATCCCTTTGAAGCAGTTGGCCTCCATCACGGATCACATCGGCGCATTCATCATCTACCGGGAGAACAACCAGCGATACATCCCCATCAAATTCAGCGTTCGAGGTCGAGATTTAGAAGGCACGGTCCATGAGGCTGAGGCTCGGCTCCATCAGGAGGTCTCCTTGCCGGAGCGGTATCGAACCGAGTGGCATGGTGAGTACGATCAGTTGCAGGACGAGAAACGCCGCTTGCAAGTCATTGTCCCGGTGAGCCTCCTAGTGGTGTTCTTCTTGGTCTATATGACGGTCAGCTCGTTCAGAGAGGCACTTCTCGTGCTCTGTACCGTCCCCTTTGCCCTGATTGGGGGGGTGCTCTCTCTCGCCGTGACAGGAACGAACTTTAGTATTTCGGCAGCGGTAGGGTTCATCTCGTTGTTTGGGGTCGCGATCCAGGGGGGCCTCATTCTGATTGTCCGTATTCGAGATCTCCTACAAGAGGGTTACGATCTTGAGACCTCGATCTTGAAAAGCGCAGAGGTGCGAATGCGGCCGGTCTTGATGACCACGCTAGCTGCAGCCATCGGGCTCTTGCCTGCTGCGGTCGCCACAGGCATTGGAGCACAGTCGCAGCAGCCACTGGCCCGCGTAGTGGTGGGGGGTATGCTCACGTCAGCTCTCCTCATTCTGGTCGTTCTGCCGGTCCTCTATAAGATCTTTCATGAGCCGAGGAGACTGAGTCAGACAGAATAGGCAGATCGTGCGTTAAACTACTCCTGAGTGAGATTGAGATAGCAGCAATCCACGCTTGGTAATCAGTAATAAGCAAGGCTTTTCGACCTCGAAAGCACCCTATGGTGACATATGTGGTAACTTCGGCGCTGCGAGGCTGGTGACCGAACATACATGTTACATATTGCAGGTTTTGCCCGACTCGGGCTAACAGCCTCCACGAGTGCGCAATCCAAACACCGATTTGTTTAGGGTTAATGGGGTTGTTCTCGACAGTCCAAGGACAAACCTTTTCATACTGAGGGGTCAATACGGAAGGAGGAATTACAAATGGCGCTGTGGCCGATTTTTGTGACCGTGTTTTTTGCTGAACTTGGCGATAAAACCCAGTTAGCCACCCTCCTCTTTGCCGCCGAGCAGAATACAAGCAAGATAGGCGTCTTTCTCGCGTCAGCGGGAGCACTCGTCCTGTCCAGCTTCATCGCGGTCTTGGTCGGTTCCCAGCTAGCTGACCATATCCCTCCTCGCGCACTCAAGCTAACAGCTGGTATTGGCTTCGTGGCGATCGGCATGTGGGTTCTTCTCGACTTACGAGGATGATCATGATGATCATCTCGTTCGAAGGAGAAAGACTTGGGGTCAAAACCACGGCTTTTTGAGATAAAGATGCGGACCAAGCGGACACTTCCACGACGAAGAGACTCGACCGCTGGTTATTGGCATATTTAGGATGGGAGATCATATCATCACCGCGGTCATCGGCACACTGCTGGCAGTCGTGTTCGTTTTGGATTTGCTGACTCCCTTGGGGGGTGAGAATCAGAATCCTTGCAGGATATTGATAGCCGACCAACCCTTTCCTAAACCGCGGGTCAGGGGTGATCAACCTGATGCATGTCGGAGCCATAAAGAGAGGAACACGCATACCGAGTCTCGATATGTAAGTGCTTCCGGACTCAAACACTCATCTCCCTTGCCGCTCTGTTCATGCATGTCATAAGATATATTGTTGAGTGTGGAGGATCGCGTGAATCATCACATCGTCGGACTGGGGGTCCTGTCACTCGTATGGTGTACCTTCTCACTCGCCTGCGGCGGACCAGATACCCCGAGCACCGTGGCGGACAAGGCGTCGTCGAGTTCCTCGCCCACGGGGAGTGCCCCGCGCATCGAGACTATGCTGGTGACGGCAAGTCCCGCCGCAGCGAGCCTGACGTTGTCGGCGCGCCTGACCTTTGCGGAGAATATGTTTGCCAAGATATCGTCCCCGCTGGCAGGGCGCGTGCTGGAAGTCCGGGTGAAACTGGGACAACCGGTGAAATCGGGTGACGTGTTGCTGGTCATGGATGCACCGGATATTGCCACGGCGTACTCCGACTATGTGAAGGAAATTTCGGAACTCGCGTTGGCCAAGCGGAACTATGAGTTGGCGCTGGACCTCTATCAGGACAAGGCGGTCCCCCTCAAGGAACTGAAACAGGCGGAAAATGATTTCACGCGCGAGAAGGCCGAATTCCGACAAGCGAAAGAACGACTCCTCACCCTGCGAGTCTCCGCCGCCGAACTAGATAAACCGCTGGAAGAGCAAACCATCAATTCTCGCTTCGAATTGAAAAGTCCGCTGACCGGGACTGTCGTAGACCGGAGCGTCACGCCCGGACAATTGGTGGGGAATGATCCGGCGCAAGTGCTGTTTACGGTCGCGGACCTCGATCACTTGCAGGCCGTTGTCGACGTCTATGAGCGAGACCTTGCCTTGATCAACGTAGGACAGGAGGCCACGGCCACGGTGGAGGCCTGGCCTGGTGAGCGGTTTCCCGCCGTGATTGCTCGCATCGGTGACGTGGTAGATCCGATCACGCGGACCATTAAGGTGCGAGCCGGCATCAGTAATGGGGAGCGAAAACTCAAGCCTGAGATGTTCGCTCGGCTCACCATTCCGATGGGCAATAAGACATCGTTCATCCTCATTCCTCAACAGGCTGTGATTGTGGTGGATGGCGCGAGCCGGGTGTATGTGGAAGCAACCCCGGGCCGCTATGTGCCACGTGAGATCAAGGTCCAACCGGTCAGTATCGACCAAGTGAGAGTCCTCGAAGGCCTCACGGCGGGAGAGCACATCGTCGCGAGAGGAGCGGCCTTTACGCAGCCAAGGGAACCCCACTCCTAAAGGGTCCCTGCAGTAGACAAAACCGGGCACAGGACAGAAACATTGAGGCTTTAATAAGTACAGATCTTGCCTTCCGACCCGCGGTTTAGGAAACCGTGATCCCGACCCTACTCAGCCCTACTGGACCTCACTCAGGCTCACTGGGGCCAAGGTTTTTCGAAAAGTACGAACTTTGGCTGGAGTGGGCCTGAGTGGGCTGGAATGAGGTGGGCTTGAGCGCAAAATGAGCACAGTCGCCTGAACAATGGGACTGATGGCCGGCTGCTTTTCGGCCCTACGTGCCTGACAAGCGAATCACGATTTGTCTAAACGGTTTTTTGGATAGAGAGAGTGACGGCGATGGGAACGTCAGTACGTCAAGTTCCTTCCTTCGCAGTAGGCTCTGAGGGGGTTTTAAACATGAAAAGCAGGTTGTTCCCCTTGACCCAAGCTGTTCCCAAAAACAGGAAATAATCATATCGTGACCAGGGAGAGACCGCGTCATTCCTCCGGGTACGAACTGCCCAATAATATTCCGTGCTAGGCTTGAGAGCTTCAGCGAGATGATGTTCGCGTTCAGTAAGTCCCTCGCGATAATAGACTTGTTTTCCGACAGACCGTTCCGTTCCTCGCCAGAAGGATTCCGTAACCAGTCCTTCATAAATAATTAAGTCGAACGTTACGTCTGGCTGGTCAGACAGTTCCCATTTTAAAGTTGGCTGGAGACTATCAACGGTAGGTGGAAACTTGGGGTTGCCGACTTCTGGAGAAACAGCCGTGACGCCGTGGAATGTCGTACAGGCGGAAAGTGAGAGCACGCAAAAGAGGAGAATCCCTCTGGGGACTTTCATGGTCCCTTCTCCAGCCTGACAAGCTGTTTGGATCTTGGACCGTTCAAATATGGGAACTCAGCCGAAACCTTCGTTAAAGCCTCATTGAAATTATCCTCGACAGTCATTGAATAGCGTCCGTCGAGAAAATTGATAACTAAAGTTCCAATGTAGATGAGGGCGCCCTTATCATGAACTAGGAACTCCGCCCAGATTCTACCAGACAGGCGATTGGGGCCACCAGGTCTGGCATGCCATTCATATCCCGCGATTGCATGGTTGCCCGGTGGGAGATGCCACGCGAATGATCCGTCGTCGGTCAAGGTATAGCTAAAGACTTTTGAGCCCGTTTCTGAGTGGACGAGAACCCGAAATTCGCCAGCGCCAAACCGAAAGACCTTTCCTGCAGTAGAGTTGGGCCAGTTTACTGGTCGTCCATCGGAAACCACATTAATCCGTCCGAAGACGACACTTTCTTCGTGGAGAAGCGAGTCGATCCCTCCTTCTGTCTTGGAATCCATCTCCCCAAGGTCGATCGATGATGCGCATCCCATGTGCAGGATTAACGGAAGGAGAAAAAGGAACAGAGACGCAACCCAGAGTGTATGAGGGGAAGACGCGGGATGCTCAAAATCTCTCCGGGAGGAGAACTTAGAAACCCGTGTGTTCATGAGGGTTTAATCGTCCAGAAAATATGACCATAAGCAACTGTTTTTGAGACTCGAGCTGTACGATCCCGTTAGCTCTCCGATGCGAGCGGTTTGGGGTTCAGTGTAACCTTCATCCAGGACTAGACTTGTCCGAGCCAGTCAGCGTCTCAAGTTCCTTGAGTGTCCCCGTCCGCAAATCATAGACCCATCCATGCAGGTGAGGCCCCCGGTCTCCTGACCAAGCTTTCTGCACGATCGCCGTCAGGGCGACATTCCTTACCTGCGCGGCAACATTGAGCTCGACCATGCGGTCGAAGCGCAGCGCGGAGTCTGCTATGCAATCGAGTTCCCCCGCGTGGCGGCGGTGGATCGCCTTCACTTGGGTGAGCCATTGGTCGATGACGCCGCTGTCCTGATGCTGCATCCCATGGAACACCCCGCCGCACTTATAATGCCCGCACACGATGATGTGCTGCACCTGTAGTACCCCTACCGCATACTCGAGGACGCTCAGGACACTCACGTCGTGTTCGGATACCTGATTGGCGATGTTTCGGTGGACGAACAGCTCCCCCGGCTCCGACCCGGTCATGTCCTCAGGCGGCACCCGCGAATCGGAGCACCCGATCCACAGAAACTGCGGGTTCTGTCCGCTGACCGCCCTTTCAAAGAAATCTCCGCGCAGCGCTAGCTTCTCCTTCACCCAGGCTTCGTTCGATAGCAAGAGCTTGACGTACGGGTCCATCATGTTAGCGCTCCGGTCTGAGGGTTTTTCCTGCCACATGTTTGAGCTCGACCGAGATGCCTTGGTGGTCAGCCATCTTCTGAAAATCTTCCACGACTTCAAGAATGTCGCGGTCGATGTACGGGGCTTTCGTTCCATCGATTAACACATCGGTCCCGCCTTCGATGGCTCGCAGTTTCGTTCGGAGTTCGTTCTTATTGAGAAATGTCACGTCTTTGTTCAGACGAATGAGGCAGGCCTTGTTCCTGGTGACGACCGTGACCGCGTCGCGGTGGTTGCTCCTGAGGACGAAAAACAGTCCGCACGCCAGGCCCAGCAAGACCCCCTTGAGAAGGTCCGTGAACACAATGGCCATCACGGTCACGAGAAAGGGGATGAACTGGGTCATGCCTAGCCGGTACACGGACTGATACACGGCCGGTTTGGTGAGTTTGTATCCCACCATGATGAGGATCGTCGCCAGGCTGGCCAGGGGGACCTGATTCAGCAGGTGCGGGATGAGCAAGGCACTCGCTAGCAAGAGGAGCCCATGAACAAAGGCGGCGACCCAGGTCCGGGCACCGGCATAGACGTTCGCGGAAGTACGAATGACAACGCTGGTCACGGGTAAGCCGCCCAGAAACCCTGAGACCACGTTGCCTGCACCCTGCGCCCAGAGTTCCCGACTGGGGGGCGAGATCCGCTTGAACGGATCGAGTCGATCGGCTGCTTCGAGCGACAACAAGCTTTCAATGCTGGCGACAATAGCCAGCGTCAGACCGATCGCCCACAAGTTTGGGTCTGCAACCGCGGAAAAATCAGGGACGGTGAACTGATGGACCAGATCAGAGAACGATTCGGCCACCGGGAGGTCCACGAGGTGCTGCGGCTCGCTGATGTACAGTCCCGGAGCCGCAACTCGAAAGACCTGATTCACGAGAATTCCCAGCACAACGACCACGACGGAGCCGGGCACGACCGTGAACACGCGCGCCCCTCCTTTTGCCAGCTTCTCCCAGCCGATAAGGGTGACCACACTCAGCACTGAAATCCCGAGCGGACCGTCGAGCACATGAACGGCGGCGGTGAAGATAGCCGACAGCGTGTTCGCGTGGTCAGCTTCCAGAAAGCTCAAGTCGCCGATCCAGTCGAGATCCTGGCCAAGCGCATGCGGAATCTGCTTGAGCACGATCACCAACCCGATCCCAGCGAGCATCCCCTTGATGACGGAATTCGGCACATAATCGCCGATGGCTCCGGCACCCGCTACTCCCAGCCCGATCTGAATCACCCCGCAGAGGACCACCGCGGCCAGGAACGCTTGATAGGAGCCCAGGGTCTGAATAGCTGTGACAACAATCACGACCAGACCAGCGGCCGGACCACTGACGCTGACCTGCGAGCCGGATAACATCGATATCAGGCAGCCGCCGACAATTCCGGCAATGATACCGGCGAACAGTGGCGCCCCGGAGGCGTGGGCGATACCCAGACATAGGGGAAGTGCGACCAGGAAGACGACCAGGCCCGCTGGTCCATCGTGTTTAAGAGAGACACTGCGATTTGGTAGGGGGCTCATAAGGATTTGTTTTTGGCCATAGTCATTTGAAACCGTGTCTCCTTGGTATTTCCACGACATACACCTTGAGCCTCAGTAAGGTTTTTGAATCACCTCCAAGTACTGGAGGGTAATCTGCTTCAGGTGTTGTTAGCCTTTTGGCGCGAGTAAGCTAGCACCGTGAGTAAAGGTGAGTAAAGCCGCGTAAGGCGTGTAAGCTAGCTTGTCTAATGACAA